>Ga0302279_10006950_pt1 | contig 11773 bp, 13 predicted proteins | sample III_Bog_N3_3_FD_194541 | JGI IMG/M metagenome (GOLD analysis project Ga0302279, IMG submission 194541) | Peat permafrost microbial communities from Stordalen Mire near Abisko, Sweden - III_Bog_N3_3 | ecosystem: Environmental > Terrestrial > Soil > Wetlands > Peat | place: Sweden: Abisko...
CACCCCGGCCTCGATCCGCACCGCGTCCCAGGACTCCGGTGAGCACCACGTCGCCCCGTCGGGGAGCCAACCCGTCAGGTCGGGGTCACCGTCGGGCACGGGTCCGAGCAGGTCCCGGCCGGACCAACCCGTCTCGTCGACCGCGAGGACCAGCGCCACCCCGGCGGGTCGCTCGGCCATCGAGGTCGCCGGCCCGCGCACCGACAGACAGACCCACGCCAACGTCTCGATGGTCACCTTGGTGCGGAGCCTGAAGCGCTCGAGCCGGGCAACCGCGGCCGGTCCACAGCCGGGGTCGGTGTCGAGGACGAAGGTGTCGTCCTCCGTGCGGGTGACCCGCACCCATGCGTCCACCTTCCCCTGGGGGCTCAGGATCAGTGACTCGACGGTCGCACCCACCGCCAACGGTGCGAGATCCTGGCTGCACTGTCCCTGGAGATAGTCGAGTGCATCGGGCCCGGACACCGAGAACACGTCGCGGTGTACGACCAGTGCGCCGGCTCCGGTGTGGAGGTCGGCGTAGCCACCATCGGACGGCCATGGGCGGGTGGAGGCACTCATGCCGGTCGCGTCGGTCCCGCGGCCCGGGCCATGGCCACCGCCGACAACAGGGCCGCCGCCTTGTGGGCGCACTCGGCGTTCTCCGTGGCCGGATCACTGTCGGCCACGATGCCCGCACCTGCCTGGACCGAGGCCCGACCATCGGGGGTCACCGTCATGGTGCGGATGGCGATCGCCGTGTCCAGGTTGCCGGAGAAGTCGAGGTAGCCGACGACCCCGCCGTAGACACCGCGCTTGGTGGGTTCCAGATCGTCGATGATCTCCATGGCCCGCACCTTCGGCGCGCCCGACAGGGTCCCGGCGGGCAAGGTGGCCCGCAGTACGTCGATGGGCCCCTTGCCCTCGGAGAGGGTGCCCGACACCTGGGACGTCAGGTGCATGATGTGGCTGTAGCGCTCCACCACCATCATCTCGTCCACCACCTCGGTACCGAACCGGACCACACGACCCACGTCGTTGCGTGCGAGATCGATGAGCATCACGTGCTCGGCCACCTCCTTCGGGTCCTCGACCAGCTCGCCCTCCAGGCGCGCGTCCTCTTCCGGCGTCCCGCCGCGGGGACGTGACCCGGCGATGGGACGGGAGATGACCGTGCCGTCGCGGAGTCGGACCATCGGCTCGGGCGAGGCCCCCACCACCGTCACCTCCGGAAAACGCAGGAAGTACAGGTACGGGCTGGGGTTCACCAGGCGAAGCACCCGATAGACGTCGAAGGGGTCCGCGCCCAGGTCACCCAGGTCGAACCGCTGGGAGAGCACCACCTGGAAGACGTCCCCGGCCAGCACGTGCTCCTTGGCCGCGCGGACGGCGTCCTCGTAGAGGGCGTTGGACATGGTGCGGCTCACATCGGCCGGAGGCGGGTGTCGGTCGGGCAGCAGCCGGGGCGCCTCACTGGTCGGCCGGACGCAGTCGGCGGCCAACTCGTCCAGTCGGACCTGGGCCCGTCGATGGGCCACGTCGAGCTGATCGGCATCCCAGGACGGGTCGATGACGACGTTGTCGATCAGCACCACGCGCTGACGCCAGTGGTCGAATGCGGCCAGTTGACCGATCACCGCCAGGACGGCGTCGGGCTGGCCCAGGTCGTCGTGGGGAGTGTCGGGCAGGTGCTCGACCTCGCGGACCACGTCGTAGCCGAGGTAGCCGACGACTCCGGCATGCAGGGGTGGCAGGTCGGGAAGGTCCGGCGAGTCGATGGTGGACAGGATCGTCTCGAGCGCGGCGAGGACCCCGTCGGAACCGGTCACCCCACCACCGCACAGGGCGTCGAGGTCGAGGTCGCCCCGGGTGTGGACGGTGGTCCCCTCCGCCACGATGGTGGCCAGCGGATTGCGTCCGATGAATGAGTACCGGCCCCAGCGTTCCCCGCCCTCCACCGACTCCAACAAGAAGCCGCTGGTGTCGCCGGTACCGACGATCTGCAGGAAGGCGCCGACCGGGGTGACCGTGTCGGCCACCAGCTCGCGCCACACGGGCACGATCCGGTGACGGGCCGCCAGCGCCCGGAACCCCTCGATCCCGGGGCCGGTGGCGCTGGTCACGCGGAGGACGGCTCCCCGGCGGATGCCGGGGCGTCGCCGAACGCACGGTAGAAGCAGGTGCGGTTGCCGGTGTGGCAGGCCCCCGTGCCCTCCTGGTCGACCGTCACCAGCAACGCGTCGCCGTCACAGTCGTAGTGCACGCTGCGCACGTACTGTCGATCGCCGGAGGTCTCGCCTTTGCACCAGTACTCCTGACGGCTACGGCTCCAGAACCAGGTCCGTCCGGTCTCGAGGGTGCGGACCAACGATTCGGCGTTCATCCAGGCGAACATGAGCACCGCCCCGTCGGAGGCGTCCTGGACGATGGCCCCCACCAGACCGTCGGCGTTGTAGGTGATCGCGTCCAGCTCGTCGGCGGTGTGGGGGACGGGGACGGCGGTGTAGGTGGACGTGTCGGCGGGCGTGGGCACGGGTACTCCTGGCGGATGGTGGTGGTCGGTCGATGGGGTCAGGTCGTGGCGGTGCCGGTCAGAGGTAGAGGCCGGTGCCGCCGTCGAATCGGGTGGCGGCCACCGCATGGACGTCCCGCTCACGCAGGATCACGTACTCCTCGCCCTGGACCTCGACCTCGAAGCGGTCCTCCGGGTTGAAGAGCACGTTGTCGCCCACCTTGACCGAACGCACGTGCGGCCCGACGGCCACAGCCACCGCCCAGATGAGTCGGCGGGAGACCTGGGCCGTCGCCGGGATCAGGATGCCGGCACGCGAGCGCCGCTCTCCCTCCGCCTGGCCGACCTGCACCAGGACGCGGTCGGCCAGGACGTTGATCGGCAGCTTCGCCGTGCCGTCCGTCCCCCCTACCGGGGCCTCTGAGATCGTCGTTGCCACCATCGCAGGCTACCGCAGCCCTGTCGGACCCCGGACCTGAGCTACCTGGTCAGACGGGATACACGCCCGCTCAGACGGGACGCACGTTGACACCGGCCGCCGTCAGGTGGGCCTTGGCCTCGGCGATGGTGAACTCCCCGAGATGGAAGATCGAAGCGGCCAGTACGGCATCGGCGGCCCCGTCACGGGCACCGGCCACCAGGTGGTCCAACTCACCCACCCCGCCGGATGCCACCAGCGGGACCGGGCAGCGTTCCGCGATCGAGCGGGTGAGCTCGAGATCGAAGCCGTCGCGCGTCCCGTCCCGGTCCATCGAGGTGACCAGGAGCTCGCCCGCCCCCAGTAGCGAGCACCGCTCGGCCCAGGCGATGGCGTCGAGCCCGGTGGCGGTTCGGCCGCCGTGGGTGAAGACCTCCCAGTCGGGGGAGGCGCCGCCGGGAACGGCACGACGACGGGCGTCGACGGCCACCACCACACACTGGGACCCGAATTCGTCGGCCAACTCGGCGATCAGTTCGGGACGGTCGACAGCAGCGGTGTTGACGCCGACCTTGTCGGCACCGGCGCGCAACAGGCGACGGGCATCCTCGACGGCACGGACGCCACCTCCCACCGTGAAGGGGATGAACACCTGCTCGGCCGTCCGCGTCACCACGTCCACCATGGTCCGTCGGTTGTCCGACGAGGCGGTGATGTCCAGGAACACCAGTTCGTCCGCACCCTGGCTGTCGTAGCGAGCCGCCAACTCCACCGGGTCCCCGGCATCGAACAGGTCGGTGAACCGCACTCCTTTGACCACCCGTCCGTCGTCCACGTCGAGGCAGGGGATCACCCGAACCGAGCGCATGCTGCCACCCCCTCCGCCACCGTCATGCGACCGTCGACGAGCGCCTTGCCGGTGATGGCTCCGTGCAGGTGCGCCGCGCCCGCTGCGGTCTCGACGGACAAGGACGCCAGTGCCTCGATGTCCGCCACCGAGCCCACGCCGCCCGAGGCGATGACCGGGACCTCGGTCGAGGCGAGCACCGTGGCCAGGCCGTCGAGGTCGGGACCGGTGAGCATCCCGTCACGCTCGATGGCGGTGACGATGACCGCCGCCAGCCCCGAGCCGGCGACCTCGGTGAGCAGCTCGCCGACCGTGCGACCCGATCCGTCCTCCCAGCCCCGCACGGCCACCTCGGAGCGACCGTCCGGAGTCCGGCGGTAGTCGAGCCCGAGGGCGACCCGACCGGGGAAGGCGGCGGTGGCCCGTTGCACCAGTGTGGGATCGTCGAGGGCGGCGGTGCCCAGGACCACCCGGGCCACACCGCCGGACAACAGCTCCTCCACATCGGACAGGGCGCGGACCCCACCACCCGTCTCGATCGGGACGGGGACGGCGGCGGCGATGGCCAGCACGGTCGCCCGGTTCACCGGCTGACCCGTGCGGGCCGCATCGAGGTCGACCACGTGGAGCCACGGCGCGCCGTCGGCCGCGAACCGGACGGCCAGCTCCACCGGGTCCCCGTACTCACTCTGCCGGTCGAAGTCGCCCTGGGTGAGTCGGACCGCACCACCGTCGCGGATGTCGATGGCCGGATAGAGGTCCATCACCCGTCACCCGAAGGGAACCCGGGGGTGGCGGCGTCGACGGCGGCCACGAAGTTGGACAGGATGCCGAGGCCGACGGCGCCGGACTTCTCCGGGTGGAACTGCGTCCCCCACACCGGGCCTCGCTCGGCGACGGCCACCACCGGACCGCCGTAGTCACAGGTGGCCGTGGTGTCACCGGTGCGCTCCGGGGCATAGGAGTGCACGAAGTAGACCCAGGCCGGATCGGGAACCCCGGCCAGGAGCCGGGAGTGGGTCGACTCGAGCACGTTCCACTGCATCTGTGGGTGCTTCACCCCGTTGGGCAGGCGGCGCACCGTGCCGTCCAGGATGCCGAGACCCTCCGCGGCCGGGTCCTCCTCGGACCCTTCATAGAGCAGCTGGAATCCCACACAGATGCCCAGGAACGGCAGTCCGCGATCGGCCGCATCCCGGGCAACGGCCCCGAGCCCGCTCGACTCCAGAGCGGCCGCGCACCGCCCGAAGGCGCCCACCCCGGGCAGGACGATGCCCGCCGCCGTCGCGGCCAGGTCGGGATCCTCCACCAGGCGGGCATCGGCCCCTACCTTCTGGAGGGCCTTCTCGGCGGAGCGCAGATTGCCGATCCCGTAATCGAGGACGGCGATCACCGGAAGCCGGGCAGGGTCACAACGTCCCCTTGGTGGACGGGATGCCCCCGCCCTCGACGCGGACTGCGTCCTTCAGCGACCGGGCCACCGCCTTGAACGACGCCTCGATGATGTGGTGGGTGTTCCGGCCCGACACCAGCCGGACGTGCAGGGTGATGGCGGCGGCCGTCACGAACGCCCGCCAGAACTCCTCGGCGAGTTGGGGATCGAAGGGTGGCATCCCCAGACCGGGCGTGTCGGGCGCGAACTCGATGCCGTACGCCAGGTACGGCCGACCCGACAGGTCGAGGGCCACGTCCACCAGGGCCTCGTCCAGGGGCAGCGAGATCGACGCGAACCGTCGCACGCCGGCCTTGTCCCCGAGGGCCTCCCCCACCACCTCGCCCAGCGCGATCCCGACGTCCTCCACGGTGTGGTGGGCATCGACGTCGAGGTCGCCGACGGCGTTGACCGTGAGGTCGATGCTGCCGTGGCGGCCCAGTTGACCGAGCATGTGGTCGAAGAAGGGCAGCCCCGTCGACACCTCGGTGTACCCGGTGCCGTCGAGGTCGACCGAGACCTCGATCGAGGTCTCCTTGGTGGCACGGGACAGCCGTGCGGCCCGGCGGTGCGGGTCGGGTGACAGGTCGGCGTCGGGGTCAGGAGCGGGGAGGGTCATCGAAGGCTTTCCGTCAGTGCGGCCAGGAACCGGTCGTTCTCCTCGGGGAGGCCCACCGTCACCCGCAGGCACCCGGCGAGCCCCGGCCACTGCGAACAGTCTCGCACGAGGACCGAGGCGGACACGAGATCCGACCACACGTCGCGAGCGTCGCGCCCGGTCGGACGGAACAGCAGGAAGTTGGCGTCCGACGGCCAGGTCTCCACCGCCAGTGCGGCCAGGGCTCCGGCGATCCGGCCCCGCTCCTCGGCGATCAGGGCGACCCGGGCGTTCATCTCGTCCTCGAACTCGAGGGCCAGCCGCCCGGCCAGTTGGGTCACGGCATCGAGGTGGTAGGGCAGGGCGACCAGTTCGCACGCCCGCACCACCTCGGGATCGGCCACCAGGTAGCCCAGGCGGGCGGCGGCCATCGACCAGGTCTTCGAGAACGTGCGCACCACCACCACCCGGCGGCCCAGGGCGGCGTCGCCGGCGCGCAGGTCGAGCGCCGAGGAGGAGGCGAACTGCCCGTAGGCCTCGTCGACCACGAGCAGACCCGGCACCAGCTTCGCAACGCTGGCGATGTCCTCCGGCGTGTCCGCCCGACCGCTCGGATTGTTCGGTGAGCACAGGAAGGTCAGCACCGGGTCAGTCCGGCCGATCACCTCGGCGACGACGGCGAGGTCGAGGGTGAAGTCGTCACGCCGGGGACCGGCGGCCACCGCGGTCCCGGTGATCCGGGCGATGTGGCCGTGCAGCGTGTACGTGGGTTCGAACAGGGCGATCGTGCGACCGGGTCCTCCGTAGGCGAGCAGGAGGCACTGGAGGACCTCGTTGGAGCCGTTGGCGCAGAAGACCTCGTCGATCGCCACCCCGTGGCTGTCCGCCAGTGCCTGGCGGAGTCCCGTCGCCTCCCGGTCGGGATAGCGGTTGAAGGGCACCCCGGCGACGGCCGCGGTCAGTGCCTCCAGCCACCCCGCCGGTGGCGGCAGCGGGGACTCGTTGGTGTTGAGGCGGACCTCGACGTCGACCTGGGCCGAGTGGTAGCCGTCCAGCGCCTGGAGGTCCGGGCGCACCGGGGGGAGCGCGCCGTTGGGATCCTCTCCCCCTAGCGCTGCCATCGGATCCGGACCGACTGTGCGTGTGCGGGCAGTCCCTCGGTTTCGGCCAGGGTCACCACGTGCGGGCCCAATTCGCCCAGGGCGGCGTCGTCGATGCTGACCGCGTGGATGTGCTTGCGGAAGTCGTCGACGCGCAGTGCGCTGGCGAACCGGGCCGTCCGGTTGGTCGGGAGCACGTGGTTCGGACCGGCCAGGTAGTCCCCGATGCTGGCCGGCGCATTCGTCCCGAGGAACACGGCTCCGGCCGACTCGATGTTCCCGAGGAGCGACTCGGGGTTCCGGGTGAGGATCTCCAGATGCTCGGGAGCGACCACGTTGGACACCGCGCACGCCTGTTTGGGACCGTCCACGAGGACAGCCCATCCGCCCGACCCGAGGGTCGCTTCGAGGTCGCCCCGACGCGGTGAGGCGGCGACGATCCGGTCGACGGCGGCATCGACCTGTTCCACCTTGTCCTCGGACCAGGTGACCAGCCAGGCCAACCCGTCCGGGCCGTGTTCGGCCTGGACCACCAGGTCGATGGCGGCCAGCTCGGCCGGCGTGTCCGGACCGGCGATCACCACCACTTCGGACGGACCGGCAAAGGCGGACGCCACCCCCACCACGCCCGAGACCTGGCGCTTGGCCTCGGCCACGTAGCGGTTGCCGGGACCCACGATCACGTCCACGGCATCGATGCTCTCGGTTCCGTAGGCCATGGCGGCGATCGCCTGCGCGCCTCCCACCCGGTAGACCTCGGTGACACCTGCGACGGCTGCAGCCGCCAGCGTGGCGTCGTCGATCCTGCCGTCAGGCCCCGGCGGCACGCACAGCACGATCTCCTCCACGCCGGCCACGTGGGCCGGGACGGCGCACATCAGCACGGTCGACGGGTAGCGGGCGCGGCCTCCGGGGGCGTAGCAGCCGGCCCGGGCCACGGGACGGACCAGGTGACGCACGGTCACGCCACCCGACGAGAAGTCGCCGGGAACTTCGCCGGCCTCGTGCGCGTGGTAGGCGAGGATCCGGTCGTGGGCGACGTCGAGGGCCTCCTGCAACGGTGCCGGCACACGGGCCAGGGCGGCACTGATCTCCTCGTCGGACACCCGCAACGCGTCGATCTCGGCCCGGTCGAATCGGGCGGTCAGTGCCCGCAACGCGTCGTCACCACCGGCCCGCACCTCGGCGATGATGTCGGCCACCGCCTCGGACGAGCGGTCCTGTTCATCGACCGGTCGGGGCAGGAGCGCGGTCAGCTCACGCCGATCACCGGAGAAGCCGCGGAGGTCGAGTCGACGGAGTGCCATGGCTGGACGATGCTACCGGACCCGTGCGGGAGCTCTCCGGCCGTCGGCCCGGATGTGGCTTCCACGGACCGGATCCACACCGACTGCCATCGTCCGGTGGCCCAGCGCCGGCCGATGTCACCTGTCGGTCACGGTTCTGTCACCCTGCCGTCACCTGCCGGTCACCTGACGGTTGTCTGTCGCACGCGTCACGGCCTCCCGGTGGTCACGGTCGCCATCCGGACCGCGGTCGTTGTCGACGCCACGGTCGGGCGGCACGGGTGGGCGGTGTCATGATCGACAGATGGCCGCCAGCTCCGCAGAACTGTCCTCCCTCGCCACCGCCCTCGACGAGCTCACCAAACGGGTGACCCATCATGCCGAAGCGGCGGACTCCGCCAAGGACGAGGAGACCGCCCGAGAGCTCTTTGCCATCGAACGATCGCTGGCGAGTGCCAACCGCCGGATGACTCGTCTCGCCCTGAGTCTCGGCAGACGCTGAGGCTCGATCGGCGTTCCTGCGTCGTTCGAACGACTGCAGCGAACCCCGGACGCGGCGAAGGCACCCCGTAGGGTGCCTTCGCGCAAGTAGGTCGGGCGGCGGATCCCGATCCCTACTCGAAGGGACCAGTTGGCGGGAACTGGTCCGAGGACAAGCACACCACAAATTCCTCGGCGTTTCCAGTCATGCCCGGCAATAATCATGCAACTTCCCGTCGCAACTCCAGATAATCGTTGCCCATCGTTCCGATTCACGGGTTTTCCCTTGCGTGAAGGGGTTTCGACAACACACCTCCGCAGATACAAAACAGCCGTTCCGCGGAGTTCGCGATCCGCCCGATCGCCTCGTCAGCCGGCGCACGGCCGACCGGCGGGACCGCCGATCACCCGACCGTCCGCGGCGCCGCACGCCGACGCACTCCGGTCACCGGCGAGCCGAGCGACGCCGACGGACAGAAGTCGGCCAACGCACACGAACCGCACTGGGGGACCCGAGCCCGGCAGGTGGCCCGGCCATGGAGGATCAGGCGCAGGCTGAACACCCCCCGTTCGCCGGCGGGGATCATCGGGTTCAGGGCCAGTTCGACCTTCACCGGGTCGACCTCCCTGGTCAGGCCCAACCGCCCCGACAGGCGTTGGACGTGGGTGTCCACCGGGAGACCGGGGAGTCCGAAGGCGACGCTGCGCACCACGTTTGCCGTCTTGCGCCCCACACCGGGCAGTGTCACCAGATCGGCCATCCGGCTCGGAACCTCACCGTCGAACCGGGACTGGACCCCATGGGCCATCCCGAGCAGGCTCCGGGTCTTGGCCCGGTAGAAGCCGGTCGGGCGTATCAACTGCTCGACGTCGGTCACCTCGGCGTCGGCCAACGAGGCCGGGTCGGGATACCGGGCGAACAGCGCGGGCGTGGTCCGGTTGACGCGTTGGTCGGTGCACTGTGCCGACAAGATGGTGGCCGCCAACAGCTGGAAGGCGTCCCCGTGGTCGAGCGCGCACAGTTCGGTGGCGCTCCCCGGGAAGAGGACGCCCAGCCGTGCATGGGCTTCGCGGGCCCGACCGGCAGGTGTGCGGGGTCGAACCATGGCCGAACGTTACCGGTAGCGTCTTCGGGATGGACGAGCCCGACGTGGAGGTGGTCACGGTCGCCACGCCGACCCTGGTCGACGACGTGGCCGCCCTTCTGGAGCGTTCGGCCCACCATCAGGGTCCCCGGCAACTGAGTGAAGGCCGGCGTCGCGCCCTGGCTGCCGCCGCGCACGACGGATCCCCGGCCTCCTTCCTCGCCGTGGTGGCACGCGGTCCCGCCACCGGCCGGATGGTCGGCTACGCACAGGTCGACCACGAAGGGGACCCACGGGCTTCCAGCATGGAGTTGGTCACCGCCGAGGGGGGCGCATCCGGTGCCTCCGTCGCCGACCGGCTCCTCGACACCGCCGTCGGCGCCGTCGCGGCGGCGGGCGGGGGCGAGCTCCGGCTGTGGGTCACCACCCCGACGGCACTCGACGACGCACGGGCCGCGTCCCGGGGCTTCCGGGTCGAACGGGACCTGTTGCAGCTGCGATGCCCGCTTCCGCTCCCACCTCCGGACGGGCACGAGGTCACGGTGTCCACGCGCCCCTTCGTCGTCGGTCGGGACGAGGCCGCGTGGCTGGTGGCCAACAACCGTGCCTTCGCCGGCCACCCCGAGCAGGGCGACTGGGACCTGGCCACGATCCGCTCACGCGAATCGGAGGACTGGTTCGAGCCCGACGGGTTCCGGATCCTCGAACTCGACGGACGGTTGGCGGCATCGTGCTGGACGAAGCGCCACCTGGGCACCCAACCGCCTCTGGGCGAGATCTACGTCATCTCGGTCGATCCCGACTTCCACGGTCGGGGACTCGGTCGGGCACTGACCCGGGCCGGTCTCGACTGGCTCGCGTCCACCGGTCTGGACACGGGGATGCTCTACGTCGACGGGGCCAATGTCGCCGCGGTCGCCCTCTACACGTCGATGGGGTTCACCACCCACCACCTGGACCGGGCGTACGTCGCCACCGTTCCATCGGCGGCCGCACCGGCGAGCGCCTGACCAGGCGGCGGGGACCCGTGGACCCTCACCGGTCGGGATTCGCCACCGGACGAGTCGGCAGGCCTCGGGTCAGCCCGAGCCGATGAGGTGGCCGATCGAGTAGGTGACACCCGCAGCTGCGGCCGAGATGAGCAGCTGGCGGACCGCCGACCACAGCCACGCCCGTCCGGTGAAGAACGACAGCGCCGTGCCGACCATCAGCGAGGCGACCGCTCCGAGCACGATCGACCACACCAGTGCGGTGGTCCCACCGGTGACCAGCCAGGGCAGCAACGGGATGAACGCCCCGATGGAGAACATCACGAACGACGACGCTGCAGCCTGGTAGGGCTTGCCCGTCTGCCCCGGGGTGAAACCGAGTTCCTCCCGGGCGTGGGTCTCCAGTGCGACATCGGGATCGCGCATCATCTTGCCCGACAGTTCGTCGGCCAGATCGGACTCGATTCCCCGGGAGCGGTAGAGCGCAGCCAGCTCACGACGCTCATCTTCGGGATCGGCGGCGATGGCCCGCCGTTCGACGTCGAGTTCCCGTTCCATGAGCTCGGACTGGGCACGCATCGACACGTACTCACCGGCAGCCATGGAGAATGCACCGCCGATGAGACCGGCGATGCCTGCCAGTCGCACGGCGCCGGCGGTGGAGTGCGCGCCGGCCATACCGAGGATCAACGAGACGTTGGAGACCAGTCCGTCGCTGATACCGAAGACCGCAGCACGAGCCCCGCCACCACTGATGTTCCGGTGATGGTGCTCTTGGTACACGGGTCAATGGTAGCGATCGGGCCCTGCTGAGGAGTCACTGCACCACGACGGTAGGTGGGCCTCATCGGGTCCTGGACGGCCCGCGACCGGGTGGTGCGGACCGGACTCCTCCCCTACAGTCGGACGAATGGCAACCACCGTGCACGGCATCGAATCGTTCAAGGACCTGGTCGGGACCCACCTCGGCTACAGCGAGTGGCACCTGGTCGACCAGGCCCAGGTCAATCTGTTTGCTGACGCCACCGGCGACCACCAGTGGATCCA
>Ga0302279_10006958_pt1 | contig 11762 bp, 7 predicted proteins | sample III_Bog_N3_3_FD_194541 | JGI IMG/M metagenome (GOLD analysis project Ga0302279, IMG submission 194541) | Peat permafrost microbial communities from Stordalen Mire near Abisko, Sweden - III_Bog_N3_3 | ecosystem: Environmental > Terrestrial > Soil > Wetlands > Peat | place: Sweden: Abisko...
CAACACCAGGATCGTCGTGCCTGTGAGAAATGCGGGCTAGAAATTTCCCGGTAAAATCTGCCCTGGCGTCGGGATCAGATCTCGCATCGGTGAATGTTGTTGTGACATCGCCTGCAACATTAAGAAAGTCAATTCGACCATCCCTAATTCGCCAAGTGCTTTCGTTTGCATGTCGAGAGTTTAAAAACCGGCCGCCGGGAAGAAGGCGTAGCTCCGGCACAACAATGGAACCGTCCGCCCGGGCAAAACGCCAAACTCTCTGGCAAAAAAACTTCGCAAGGTCTTCATCGTTCATTGTTGTTGCCGGTGATCTTCATTCCGCCCGCATCCGCCACCCCTGGCGTCCCCAATTCTCTAGGCAAAAACCCTCACCCCACTCTCCCGCACCACCTCAAGCCGCCCCGCGTCGGCGGCCAGCGCCAGCGGCACCCCGCGCGCCGGGACGACAAGGCAAAACAGCGCGTCGCCGGTCACGTGGAACAGCGTGCCCGGCCCCACCACCGCGACCGTGCCGGGGGGGACGGAAATCCGCTCGAGCAGGCCGTTGGCGCCGGCCAGCGTCAGCGCTTCGGCCGCACTGCCGCTGGCCCAGCGGGAGGCGCCGTCCGGGGTGAATTCCGGCAGTTTGTGGCTGTCGCGCACCACATCGAGCAAAACCTCCTCGGCCAGCGGCAGCAGCAGCGCCAGACACTCGGCCGGCGAGGGCGACGGATTGTGGGCGCTCGGCTGGGCAAAGCCGTCCGCAGCCGGCGCCGCCGCCGCGCGCAGCGCCACCGGATGGTCCTCCAGCACCGCGCGCAGCAGCGGCAGCACAGCAGAATCCTCCAGCACGGCGGCGACGCCGGCGGCGGTGGCGTCGGGCGTTGCCGGCGGGCGGGCGAGTTCCAGCAGCGCGTGGCCGCTGTGGATGAGGTCGAAAATGCCGGCCTCGGCCGCCTGCGGCATCTGGCCGACGGCGCGCTTGCCGCGCAGCAGGGCGGCGGCGTCGGTGCGATCCGTCCACAACCCGCCGTAGACGCTGCGCGGGCGGCCGGCGGCGGGGTGGCTGCGGTATTGCGCGGCGAAGAACTCGGCGAACCCGAGCAGCGGTGCCCGCGGCAGCTCGGCGTCGCCGCCGTCCAGCTTGACCACCAGGAACGGCAGATACAGCGGGTCGATCGGGCGGAATAATTTTATCAGATAGCCGCTGTTGCCGTCGCCGAGGCCGGCCGCCGCGAGGTCCGGCCGATGCTGGTTGGCCACCGCCTCGCCCAAAATCTCGTGGTTGAGCACGGCCTGCACCGTCACCGGCTCCTTGCGGCCGCGGGCGAAGGCCCAGCCGCGCACTTCCGTGCCGCTCACCACGTCCACCGAACCACGCACCTGCATATTGATCGGGCCTTGCTTCTGGTCATCGTTCACCACAACGCGCGGCACGGCAACAGGCGGCTGCTTGGACGGCCGTCGCATCGTTGCAGGCAGGGCGGGAGGGGACAAGGGTTGTTACGCCGCCGCCGGCGGTTGCGGCGCGCCGGCCCGGTACAGCGCCAGATAGTCCGCCATCGTCGCGGTCAGCTCGGCGCGGCCGGACATGGCGGCGGCGAGGCCGGTCAGGCGGCTGCGGTCGGCGGCGAGCTGGCGCAGCAGCGCGGTCAGCGCCATCGCGCTGCCGGCGGCGAAATGGAAGCCGTCGACGCCGTCGCGCACTTTCTCCGCCATGCCGCCGATGTCCGAGCAGAGCACCGGCCGGCGGTTGCGCAGCGCCTCCTGGATCACCACCGGCGAGTTCTCCCACCAGACCGACGGCACCAGCACCGCATGGACCGACTGCATCAGCCGGTCGACGCGTTCGCGGTCGTAGGGGCCGTGGAAATGCACGTTGCCGCCGGCGCGCCCGAGGCGTTCGAGGAAGGCGGCCTGAAACTCCGGCGGCTGGCCGCGATAGTCGCCGAAAATCTCGACGCTGATCTCGGCCGGCGCCTGCACCGCCAGCGCCGCGGCCGCGTCGAACAGCACGTCGATGCCCTTCAGCGCGGAAATCTGCCCGAAGAAGCCCACGCGCAACGGCCCGTTGGCCGGGATCTGCGACGGTGCCAGCGGGTGCGTCGCCGGCATGAGGTTCTCCAGCACCGATACCTTCTCCGCCGGCAGGCCCCAGGCGATGTAGCGCTCGGCGAGGAACCGGCTGGGCGCCACGAAGCCGTCGACCACCGCGAAAAAACGCTCGATGTAGCGCTGCCGCAGGAAGAAGTCGGAGCGGTCGATCTCCGGAAAGCAGCGGTGGCAGCGCACCTGCCCCGATTGGTAGCAGAGGTTGCGGTGCTGCTTGGTCACCATCTGGCCGTAATGGTGGCAGATGCCGAGATATTCGTGCAGCGTCAGCAGGATGCGGCAATCGGGCCGCGCCGTACGGACGTGCTGGAACACTTCGACGCCGAGATTGATGTAGTGGTGGAAATGCACCACGTCGGGCGCCAGTTGCCGCAGCAGCGCCTTGATCTCGGCGGGGAAGCGCGGATCGCGGTTGGCGAATTTGAACCAGTCGAAGTCGCCTGCTGCATACAGGTATTCGCGGTCGGAGAACGGCTGGCTCAGCACCGCGCCCGGCCGCTCGCCGCCACCCGAGCGGTCGCAGCCGAGGAACCACGCCTCGCAGTCGGCGCGCGCCAGCAGGCCGCGGAACAGCTCGAACGCGGCGATCTCGGCGCCGCCGTTGGAGACTTCGGGATGGCTGTGCGAGGCGACCAGCACGCGCAGCTTGCGCGCGACGGGCGCCGGCGCGGTCCTCGCCTGGGCCGGCGACGGCAGCACCGCCGTGGCCGTGGGCACCGCCCGGCGCGGCTTACGCATATCCTGCCTGCAGCGCCGCGATCGTCGTGCCCCAGCGGCGCTCGTGCTGCCAGGCGTTGTACAGCGTCAGGTTCATGCGCCAGCCGATCACCGAACTGGCCTGCGACTTGCGCTCCAGATGGTACATCCGCACGTCGTGGTCGACCGCGCAGCCATAGCCGAGCGCCTGCAGCTTCAGGCACATGTCGGAATCCTCGAAGTCGCCGATCGCGTAGCTCTCGTCGAAGCCGCCGACCATGCGGGCAAGCTCGCGCCGCATCACCATGCAGGCGCCGGTGATGCTGATGCAGGCGCGCAGGCCGCCGCCGGGCACGCCGCGCAGGCCCTTGCCGCCATGCTGCGGGAACAGCCAGTCGCCGAACTCGCGCAGCCGCACGAAATGCATGCCCTGGTGCTGCACCGAGCCGTCCTCGAACAGCAGCACCGGCCCGACCACGCCGAGCGCCGGGTCGGCGTCCAGCCGTGCGGCCAACTGCTCCAGCCAATCCGGCGGGCCGGGGAACAGGTCGGAATTGACGAAGGCGACGAAGCGGCCGTGCGCCTGCTCCAGGCCGATGTCGTTGGCCGGCGCGAAGCCGACGTTGCGGTCCAGCAGCAGCGCGCGGAACGGCAGGCCGAAGGCTTCGTGGGCGGCGGCGAACAGCCGCTGCGCCTCCGCCCGCTTGCCCGGGTCGTCGAGCACGTAGATGAACTCGACCTCGCGTGCGCCGGGATGCGCGGAAAACAGCGCCAGCTGGTATTCGACGAAATCGAGCCGCCCGTACAGCGGCACGATCACCGAATAGGCAGGCTGGGTCGGCACGCGGCCGTACTCGGTGACCACCACGTTCGGCCGCGCGCGCAGGCGGCTGCGGTTGAGCATCTGCACCGCCGGGCCCAGCACCTGGTCGAAGGCGTGCGGCACGTCGCCGTAGCGCGCGTCGACGCATTCGAGCAGACAGCGGATCGCCGCCATGCCGCTCAGCCGCGACCGCGGGACGCTGCGGAAGCCGATCTCCCGCCGCAGCGTCTCCACTTCCAGATAGACGCGCTCGCCCGGCGCCACCACCTGCGAGACGAAGGCGATGAAGCCGCAGCGCGGCTCGTCGAAGCCGTGCGGCGGTCCGAGCACCGCCAGCACGTCGGGCCGCGCGATCGCGATCGCGCGGCGCAGATCCAGCAAGGCCACGCGGTTGCCGCAGCGCACCCGGATGTCGTGGATCGTGCCGGGCTTGGCGAGGCACCAGCCGATCAGCACCAGCCCGTCCGGCTCGCAGACGATCGCCTCGTCGATCTCCAGGAACACCGGGTCGCTCAATCCGGCCAGGGTATCCTGCCCGCCATAGGGCTGCCGCCCCAGCAGCGCGATCAGGCCGTCGCGCGCCAGTCCATCGCGCGCCAGGCCATCGCGCGCCAGATCTGGGGGCGCAGCCGGGCCACCAGGTCCGGCTCGCGCAGTCGCTGCACGGTGGGGCCGGGGAACAACGCGCCGCGCCCCCCGCCGGCCGCGTAGCTGAGCGAACACAGGTTGCCGAGCGGCACGCCCGAGCCTTGCAGGAAGAACACCGCGCCCGCGGCGCCGTCGCGCAGATCGGGCCGCGGGTACAGCGTGGCGACCGCCTCACCGCTGACGTCGCCCTGCTCGAACGACGCCTGGATGCGCGTCGGCTGCTGCCCCTCCGCCCAGCCTTGCGACACCCAGCCGCAGAACAGCCAGCCACCGGCGATCGAATGGTAGCCATAGCAGTCGACGAAGCCGCCGACCGCGTCGCCGCTGCGGCCGCGCTGCAGCAGGTCGAGCATCTCGCGGCGGTGCGAACCTTCCTCGCCGCCGGCCAGCATCGGCAGCAATTCGGCGACCAGTTTCTGTTCCGCCAGCACCAGCACGCTTTGCGTCGGCAGCACATCGTAGCTGCCGCGGGTGAAGCCGATCGTCAGACGTTGGAACGCGCCGACCGCGTTGGGCGGCGCGCGCAGGAAAAACACGAAACCGATGCCGCGTCCCTCGACGTCGGGACGCTGATAGAATGCCGATAACGCAGGCTCGGCGATGCTGGCCCGGGCAAAATGCGCAATAACGGACTGCGGCCGGTTGCCGCCCTGCCAGGGATGCGCGATCCAGCCGCCGAAGAACCAACCCTGCGACAAGGTGTGGTAGCCATAGAAATCGACATGGCCTTCGAAAACATAACTGCCGACGTCCGACGACCGCAAGTGATTTGGCTGCGGTAACACGACTGCGGCCGAGTCTGCTTCAAAAGGCATCGCGTTTCACACAACAAGCCTGCGAAGACCCGACCCTCGCGCACCTGCCCCATGTTAAGTTCAGATAATTTTTCCGAACGTTAGTGCTTTTGCGGCCAAAAATACTACCGCAGTTCATTGCTGAACTGCCATATCCGCCGGATAAACAACAAACAGGTCTCGTTGCCACACAACTTTAACAGCCGCATGATCGGCGTCAAGAACGATTCGTGATGGTATGGGATTTATGCAGCGCACAATGCTCCGGCCGCCGGGCCGTTCCGGGTGCGGACGCGTCGGTTTCAGAGGCATCGCCAGGGCGGAAAGTCAGCGGCAACCATGCTGTCGATCGGTGCCGGGTCCCGACGCCGAGCGGCATCACGAGCTGGCCGGAACTAACCAACAGGCCTCCTGGTACGCATAAGGGGACGGAACGTGAACATCATGCCGCCTTCCTGAAGGCCTCGGGGGCGGCGCGCAGCGGCTTCAATCCGTCGTTGTTTTCCGATGCGTGTTTCGACGCCAGCCAGATGTAGTCGCCGGTCAGGTTGATGTGTTCCCAGCCCAGCGGGGAGAGATGCTCAAGAAGGGGTCACGCCATAGAACGGACCTGGATTCACGCTAAGTGGAACAGAGAGTGAAATCACGTGGCTTGGGCGAGTGGCGCGTCCACGCCACGCAACGGTCTGAACCCGTGGTCGCCGGAATTTTCCGTGCTCGGAGACCGAGACCAGCAGGTGGATGACGGGGGATGCGGCCATTCGCCGCGGCTTCGGGCGGCCGGGGCGAACCGGTCTATTTCAGTCGAGAAAACCGATCCGCCGATCCGCGATTCCGTCTGCGGTGCGGTAGTGGACGACCCGCTTGCCGCCCTGCCGGTTCGCCGGATCGGAGAATTCCATGCCGGTGCATCCGGCCCGCAGCACGCGCCCGGCCACGGCGTCGGTCGCGAGGATATAGGTCGGGCTTTCCTCGAGGCGGAAGATCTCGGTACGCGGCACCAGATCCTGCCGCAGCGCGAAGAAGTCGATATTGGAGAATGATCTGACGGGCTTGCCGGTGACGGCGTGGGGCCGTTCCTCGATCCCGACGCAGCGGGCCAGGTCGAGCCCTTCCTGGCGCGCCAGCACGCGCATCCAGCGGTAGTCCTGGGTCCGTGCCGCCGCACTGGCGCGAACGAGGTCGAACGGCAGGAACTGCACGACGCCGCCGGGCTGGGCGAGTGCATCCCGAAGTCGGCGCGATGCAAACTCATAGCGTCCGAACGTCCAGAAATCCGGCGCGAACGGCCAGTCCGGCAGCGCGGCGACCGGAAGCGGATAATGCTCCGGCCATCGTCCATCGAAATCGCCGGTTGCATCTTGCAGATCGTATTCGGCATCCAACAATTCTCCGGTATTGAGGACCCCAAGCGTTGCGTCCTGCACCAGGGCTTCGCCGAACTCGTAGCCGAGATCAGGATCCTTTGCGACGAACCACAGTGCTGGAAACTCCATCTGGCTCCATCCTGACAAACGATGCGTTCATGCTGAAGCAATGCGCCCTTCGACCATGTTCTGCGTCAGCCGATCCTGCTGCATCATTTTCTGCCGCAGTCGGTTTTGCAGTTCTTCGAGTGCCTTACGCGCCTGCTGGCCGTAGGCCTCAGTGCCGCGTCGTATCTCCTCTGGTGGGCAAGCTCACGCTCAACGTCCCTAAGTCGTTCTTCTACTTCGGCATTCCAGTTCCGATGACCGCTATCATGCACCGGCCGGTCGATGCCGGCCGCCCTCAGTTTCTGCTGCGCGTCCGGCGAGGCTGGCAGGGCGGCGACGTTGCCGGGGTCGTCGGTCCGCCAGCCGGCCCGTGCCGCTGCCGCAATCAGCTCCGGAGCCACCCGCAGCCCTGCGACGTTGATCAAATGGTGCGCCCGCCAGTCGGCATCCGGCAACGCCTGCGTCACCGCCGGATCGGCGGCCCGCGCCGCCTCGCGTGCCCGCTGGGAATTTGTCCTCGCCCCACCAGCAAGCCCGTCGTTGCGGTCCTGCTGAAGGATGGCCGCCCCTTGTTCCTCCGCTGGCCGTCCAGGCAGCACGTTTGGTGATGGCGGTGCGGGGTCGAAACCCGGCTGCGGCGGCGTGGGCGAGATCGGCGTAAAGCCGCCTTCTCCCGGCCTCGGGTCGCCGGCCACCGGTGGCACCAGGCCCGGAAGCGGCGGCATCGCCGGATGCGGGTCAAAACCTTCGCCGCCCGGATGCAGTTCGTCCAGGTCCGGCGACGCCGTGCGGGAGGGGTACAGCAGGATGCCGAGAGCCGCGAGGGGCGCTGCCGCTGCGGCCAGCAACTCGCCGACCCCGCCGATGAACCCGGCACCTGCTCCTTCGGCGATCCCTGGTGCGACGGCAGCGGCTGTTCCAGCGACTGCAACCGAGTCAGTCCCATGCGGCACGGCCGATCTGGACGATGCCGACCCACGCGGTACCAGCGTCGCCGGGATCTTGATCCAGTCCGGATGTGCCGCCATCCACGCGGTCGGCTCGGGGTCGCCGGTCGGCACGAAGATGAACGGCGCCGTCAGGTCGCCGGATGATCCATCCCGCCCAGACATCGCATTCTCCTGGCTGATGAGTTTTCATATCTAACATATCTGTTAGATGCCGGGCAAACGATTGTTCCGGCGGGTCGCTCAGGCGGCTGCGGCGATCGGCGCTTCACCGCCCCGCAGTGGCCTGAATCCGTTCGAGCCGATGGCGGCGTCTGCATCCCGGCCCGTGCGTCTGAGCGGGACGGTGTACTGTCATAAGGTCGGCTTTGGCGCCTGGGGCGCATTCAGGCAGCGGTGGATGGTAGCTGGGTGGACGTTGAAGGTTCTGGCGACTTCGCTGATGGACCTGCCTTCCTGGACCAGGGAAAGGGCGAGAGTTTTCTGATCCGGACGGAGTTTTTGCGGCCGGCCGAACGACACGCCACGACGCTTGGCGGCCTGGCGTCCCTCGTCTGTGCGATGCCGGATCAGGGCGCGTTCGAACTCCGCGACGCCTGCGAACATCGTCAGCACCATGCGTCCGGCAGGCGTGGTGGTATCCGCCCAAGTCTCTTCAAGGGACTGCAATCCGGCGGTTTTTTCGGAGATTACCTCCGCGATGCGGAGCAACTCCGCGGTTGAGCGCGCCAGGCGGTCGAGGCGCGTGACGACCAGGATATCATCGGCGCGTAACTCCTGGAGCAGCCGCTCCAGTGCGGGCCGCTGGCGGGCGGTGCCGGAGATCTTCTCCTCGAACAGCCTGCCGCACCCGGCCTCGGTCAGCCGCGCGCGCTGGAGATCAAGGCGCTGGTCCTCGGTCGAGACACGGGCGTAGCCGAGCTTCATGCCCGCACCTCCGCAGGCGTGCGAAACTTATCGCATAAAGGGGCTGTTCCGCACGGGACTTTTGCAGCATGTAAGTGCCTGATCCTTGGTCCGCGCCCGGACTGTCGCAGAAGTCCGGAGTTCCGCACGCCGTGTCGAGCCGTTTCCTGTCCGACGAACAGCGTGCGCGCTACGGCCGCTACGCTGGCAACCCCAACGAGGAGCAACTTGCTCGCCACTTCCACCTCGACGCCGCTGACCGCGAATTGGTCGGGCAGATGCGCGGCGCGCACAACCGGATCGGATTTGCGGTCCAGCTTGGGACAGCGCGTTTTCTCGGCGCATTTCTCGATGACCCGACCCAGACACCGACTGCCGTGATCAAGACGATGGCGCGTCAGCTCGGGGAATGGCCGGCGCCGTCGCTGGACACCTACCGCGACGGTCGGCAGCGCTGGCGGCATACCGCGACCATCCGGGAGCACTATGGGTTCCACGACCTGGAGGCGGACAAGGCCGCCGGCTTCCGGTTGACCCGCTGGCTCTATGTGCTGTGCTGGACAGGTGATGATCGCCCGGGGCTGCTGTTCGACCGGGCAACTACGTGGCTGCTGGCGCACAAGGTTCTGCTTCCCGGCATCACCACGCTCGAACGCCTGATCGGCCGCGTGCGCCAACGCGCCACTTTGCGGCTCTGGCAGCGCCTGACCAGCGCTTTGACCGACGACCAGCGCCAAAGACTCGTGGCGCTGGTGACATCCGATGATGATGCGGCCAACACACTCGACGATTTGCGCGCAACGCCGAAGCGCCGATCGCCGACAGAGTTGCTGCGGCATTTGGAGCGCATCGATGCGATTCGCGAACACGGCTTTGGACTGACGCCGTCCGTCGACCTGCCTGCCGCCCCGCTCGCGCGACTGGCGCGCGGCGCCCGCACCGCCAAGCCGGCCAACCTGGCGGCGCTCCATGAACCCCGGCGTACCGCCACTCTGGTCGCTTTGTTCCAGACGTTGGAATCCACAGCGCTCGATGACGCCGTCGAACTTTTCGATGCCCTGGCCGCCGACATCTTCGCCCAGGCCGAGGAAGCGCATCGAAAATCCAGGTTGCGTTCGCTGCGCGATCTCGACGACGCCGCCATCCTGCTGCGCGACGTAAGCCAGCATGTCGTGGCCGACGAGAACGACGCGCTCACGGTCGCAAAATGGCGAAAAGCCCTGTTCAAGCAGATCACCCGCACCGACATCCATGCCGCCATGGCCAGCGTCGACAGCCTGGTCACCGCACCCGACGACCGGCGGTATCAGGAATTGCGGCCGCATTGGCGTCGCGTGCGCACGTTGTTTTCTGCTCTGCTGCAGCGAACCACGCTCGACTCGACACCGGCGGGCCAGCCGATCATCGCGGCGCTGACCTATCTGCGCCGCGTGGACGACTGGACCCACGCTCGCATGACCGATGCGCCGACCGAGTTCCTCGGTCCGGCCTGGCGGCGGCATGCACTCGATGACGCTGGTCGCGTCGTCGACAATCGCGCCTACGCCTTCGCGGCTCTCGAAAGTTTCCGGGCCGGGCTGAAGCGGCGCGACGTGTTCATCCCGGCCGGTGTGCGCTATGCCGATCCCAGACGGGGCTTGCTGAGCGGCGAAGCCTGGAACGCCGCTCGTCTGACCGTTTGCCGTTCGCTTGATCGGTCGCCGGATGCGGCCGCCGAGATGACTGACCTTGCCGCCCGACTGGACCGAGCGTGGCGCCAGGTCGCGACAAACCTGCCGGGCAATCCGGATGCGCGGATCGAACGCCGCAACAAGCGTGACGAATTGGTGCTCACTCCGCTCGACAAGATCGAGCGCCCGCCCAGCCTCATCGCGCTGCAATCGGCCATATCGGCGCGCATGCCGAAGATCGACCTGCCAGACGTCATGCTGGAAGTCGCCGCACGGTCCAGCTTTGCCGAGGCGTTCACCCATGTCAGCGAGCGCCATGCGCGCGTCGAGGATTTCACCACCAGCCTGTGCGGCGCCCTGATCGCCCAGGCCTGCAATATCGGCTTCGAGCCGCTGGTCCGCACCGATCAGCCCGCGCTCAGCCGGGCACGACTGTCCTGGGTCAGCCAGAACTTCATCCGGCCGGACACCATCGCCGCCGCCAATGCCCGGATCGTGGCGGCGCAGAACGCCCTGCCCATCGCCCACATCTGGGGGAGCGGCGAGGTCGCCTCCGCCGACGGCATCCGCTTCGTGGCGCCCGGCAACGCCATCCACGCCGGATCCAACCCAAAATATTTCGGCGCCGGCCGTGGCATCACGTACTACAACCTCGTCTCCGACCAGTTCACCGGCCTGAACGCGGTCGTCGTGCCCGGCACTTTGCGCGACAGCCTGCTCATCCTGGGCCTGCTGCTCGACCAGGAAACCGACCTCGAGCCCGTCGAGATCATGACCGACACCGCCGCCTACGCAGACACGGTGTTCGGGCTGTTCTGGCTGCTCGGCTACCAGTTCAGCCCGCGGCTCGCCGATATCGGCGATGCCCGCTTCTGGCGCATCGACAAGACCGCCGACTATGGCGCGCTGAACGGGCTCGCGCGCCAGCGCATCGACCTCGACCTCATCAAGCAGAACTGGGAGGATCTGTTGCGCTTGGCAGGTTCGCTCAAGCTCGGCCGTATCCATGCCGGTGCCATCATGCGCGTCCTGCAGGTGAAGGACCGCCCAACCACGCTGGCCCGCGCGCTCGCCGAACTCGGCCGCATCATCAAGACGCTGCACATGCTCGGTTACATCGACAGCAAGGAAAAGCGCCGGCGCATCCTCACCCAGCTCAATCGCCAGGAGTTCCGACACCGGCTGGCCCGCCGCGTCTGCCACGGCGACCGCGGCGAAATCAGAAAGGCCTACCGTCAGGAACAGGAGGAGCAGCTCGGCGCCCTCGGCCTGACGCTGAACGCCATCGCCCTTTGGAACTCGACCTACATCCAGGCGGCGATAGACCAGCTCACCCTGGAAGGATGGGACATCAGCCAACTCGACATCGCCAGGGTCTCGCCGCTCCTCTTCAAGCACATCAACTTCCTCGGCCGATACGCATTCGACCTCCCACAGGCCGTCGCCGAGGGCGCCCTTCGCCCACTTCGGAACCCTAATTCCGAATAGGACTTTCGCATAGCCTTATGACAGTACACCGTCCCGCTCAGACGCACGGGCCGACGACGTCGCCATCGCCGCCCTGCGCCGCCTCGACCTGCCGACACTGCTGCGCGCCGTCGGCGTGTGAACGCAGCGAGTCAACGCCGCTTTGCAAGCGGGTGCCGCTTTGCAAGAGGGTATCGAATGATGCACCGCCGGTCTCGCCATCGCGTCATGACGCTGGCCGCGAA
>Ga0302279_10006959_pt1 | contig 11758 bp, 13 predicted proteins | sample III_Bog_N3_3_FD_194541 | JGI IMG/M metagenome (GOLD analysis project Ga0302279, IMG submission 194541) | Peat permafrost microbial communities from Stordalen Mire near Abisko, Sweden - III_Bog_N3_3 | ecosystem: Environmental > Terrestrial > Soil > Wetlands > Peat | place: Sweden: Abisko...
GACGCATCCCGGGGTCGACCAGATGACGGACATCTCGCTCAGCCGTCGCTTCTTCGACCGGCTCGCCGCCCCGAAGCGAATGGTCGTCCTCGAGGGGGCAAGCCACATGCCTACCGAGCAACCGGGCATCGACCAGATGGAGCGCGCCGTCGTCGAGTTCGCACGCTCGCTCGAGGCCGACCTGCCGCGCCCCGCGCGCCACTGATCCCTATTTCTCAGTCCAGAAAGAGAAGCCAATGCTCCACTACATCATCTTCGTCATGGGCGTCGGGCGCATCCTGCTCGGCATCGCCCCCTTCGTCGCAGCGCGCCCGAGCGCGCGTTTGCTGGGCTTCCCCGTCGATCACGACAATCCGACCACGCGCCTCATGGCGCGGCTCTTCGGCGTGCGCGACATCGGCCTCGGAGTGCTCGTGTTCTACGGGCTCCAGCACCTGGAGACGCTCGCCTTTCTCATCGTCTTCAACGCGCTCACCGACCTCGCCGACCTGATCGCGATCGGGATCCCGCTCGCACGAAGGCAGGGGATCGACCGCGGGGCGTGGACGTCGGCGGCGTTCGCGCTGCCCGCGGCCGCTGGATGGCTCGTGGTCTTCTCCCAGCTACACTGACGCGATGAAGCACGCGGCATCGGTCAGCGTGGTCCTCGTGAGGCCACTGGCGCTCGCGCTACACGGGGCCCCCGCCGCGCTGGCGGAGCTCTTCGCCGAGACCGATCTGACCCCCCAGATGCTCGCCGACGCAGACGCGCGGATCTCGCCAGCCCAGCTCTGCGTTGCGTGGGCTGCCGCCATCCGTCTCAGCGGAGACCCGATGCTCGCTCTCCGCATCGCCGACGCGACGCCACAGGGCGCGTTCGGGATCGTCGAGTACGTCTGCCGATCTGCGCCCACGGTGCGAGACGCGCTCACGCAGTGGTGCCGTTACCTGCGCATCCTCGACGACGCGGTGGAGGTGGGGCTGGTGGACTCTGGGGCCCACACGGCCCTTCGCGTCATCACCGAGAGCGAGGCGCCCGCGCCCGCCTCGCACGAGCTGTGCTTTGCGCTGGTCGCCCGGCACGCGCGCGCCATGATCGACAGTGACCTCGAGATCCACGAGGTCTCCTTCAGTCACCACGCTAGCGGTGCGCTCGCTGCGCGCTACCGGACGTTCTTCGCGGCTCCCGTTCGCTTCGGCGCACCGCACACGGAGATGGTCTTCTCCCAGGCGACGCTGGCAAGCCGTCTCGTCACGGCTGACGCGAGCTTGCTCGCCATACTGCGACCCTCGGCCGAGGAGCAGCTGGGCCGGGGAGCCGTGGCCGCCCCGCTCACGGACCAGGTACGGCGCGCAATCCGCGAGGCTCTCCGCGACGACGACGCCCAGCTCGACGCGATCGCGAAGCGCCTCGGGATGACCGGTCGCAGCCTCCAGCGTCGACTGAAGGATGAGGGGGCGGTGTTTCAGACGCTGCGTGACGAGATCCGCAAGGGTCTCGCAGACCGCTACCTGGGCCAGGGCATGTCCTTCGCGGAGATCTCCTTTCTCCTGGGCTTCTCGGAGCCGAGCGCCTTCTTTCGGGCGTTCAAGCGGTGGACGGGGGTGACGCCCTTCGAGCGAAAGCTGGAGCTCAGCGGCGCCTAGGGGAACCTCGGTCAGAGAAGAGGACACCTCGTGTCTGCGCCGTAGCAGGTGCCGTGGAGCGCGGGTATGCTCGTCGGAGCATGGCGCCGGAGACCGAGCAGGGAACCTTGAACGTGCCTGGCCGCAACTCCATCGCGCTCCACCTGCAGCGGCTCGTTCGCGTCGCGTTTCAAGACCTCGACCTCTACTCGCCACCCGAGCGGAGCGACGAAGATGGAGCGACGGCCGCGAAGCACCTCGGGGACCTGGAGTCGCTCCTGGTCGACCGGCTCGTCGCGATGCTCCCGGCGGGAGCGAACGTCGAGCATGCGGTTCTCGCCGATCTGCTCGGTGCCGTTCGCCACGAGTACGTGCGCCTGCTCACGGGTCGGATGGGCTCCCGTCTCCAGGAGCCCAGGTTCGCGGCGGCGACCTGGGCTTGCTCCCGGACGGACGCGGGCATCCAGGGGGACCCTTCCTGGGAGGATCGCACGGCGTATGTCGTCGCCGAACGCGTGAATGCCAGGGCCCGCGGCGCGGATGGCTCGACGACCTCCGGGCGCGGACGCGAGCTGACGGACGCCGAGGTGGTCGCGCTCACGGGCGATCGGTTGGTGCTGGAGTTTCCCTCGCGCTGAGGGTCACGCGCGGTTGCGAGCGCGCCACGCGCTCGGCGTAACGCCGACCGCGCGGCGGTATGCCGTTGCGAAGTGCTGCGCCGACGAGAAGCCCACCTCCGCCGAGATCCAGCTCAGGTCTTGCGCGCCGTCCCGGAGCAGCTCCTGGGCTCGGCGGATCCGGAACGAGTTGAGCTCGATCCGGTAGGTCGTGCCCGCCTGACGGAGCGCGCGCTGCAAGCTCCGGGTCGACAGTCCGAGCTGGCGCGCCGCCCTCTCGATCGCAACCGCGCCCGAAGCGTTGAGCTCTTCCCGGAGCCTCCCCACGACAGCAGAGCTCTCGCACGCATCGCTGCGAATCGCCTCGAGCTCCGACACGAGCTCGACCCCTTCTTGCGGTTCTACTTGCAGCCATGCGAGCGCCTCTTCGACGTCGCCGAACACGCGCTCGGGATAGGACAGGCGCGCGACCTGCGAGAACCCCGAGATGATGGCGCCTACCAGGCCCTCGGGGCGAAGCTGGGCCTGACGCACGATGTTCTGCTTCAGGACCTCGCGGTGCTTGCGCGTGTACGTGACGAACAATCCGAACGTGGACGGCAGCACGAGCTCCAGCCCGCGAACGTCGACGAGGAAGCGATGGGGCATTCCAGGTCGGAGCCCGATCTCGCAGAGGTGCAGCAGCTCCGAGACGTCGTCCGTGTCCGGACGTCCCCAGGAGGCGAAGCCGATGAGGGTCGGAGACCGCGCGAACACGCAGTGTCGACGACCCAGATAATAGCGGCCGAAGGGGTCGGCGAGAAAGTCGCTGACGCTCGAAGTCCGCTCCAAGGTGCCTTCCAAGTCTCTTCCCGCTCGCATCGGCGGAACGACGGCCCCCGCCTCCGTCCTGTCGCTTCCGCGAACGTCTTTGGCGCATCCACGAACGCGAAGTGGAGCGCCCTTCTCCTAGAATCGAGCCACTCGCGTGGGCCGGGGGGGCTGCTTAATACGTGTGGCGTGGGCGGGGCGTATCGTCGGCTAGCGGCCAACGATGTGAGCCCCACTATTGAGGCGTGTTCGGCGGCACGCCTGCATCCGGGGGCGCCATCGTGTCGGGGATGACGCACGACGACAGATCGAAGAGCATGAACTCGAGCGCCTTCTCCTGAGGGGAGAGGTCGGTGTTGTCGCAACCGCTGGGCGGCGGGGACGAGTCCATGGTCGAAGGATCGCCGCCGACGTGAAGATCGCTGAAGACGGCGCGACCGCAGTAGGTAGGGCCGCTGCTGTCCGGCGGCGGAGGAGCCGTCATGATGGGGGTGTCGAACGAGAAGTACATCGTCGACCCCGAAACGCTCGACGAGGAGTCGGCCGTGATCCAGGGCTGCGAGGGAGTGTTCGCCGGTCCGACCTTGGCGTTGTAGCGCGGCGAGTAGATGGAGAGCTCCGTGCTCGGCACGGCGGGCATCCCCTTGCCGAGGCCGTTGACCCCGGACAGCCACTTCTGGAGAGCGACGCCTTTCGGAAACGGATTCGCGGACCCGTTCAGGGTCTGATCGATGACGCCACCGATCAGGTTGTCGTCGCCCTGATCCACCGACCACGTGGCGAGGTTGTTCCAGTCCGCCGGCGCCGAGTAGTTCTGGAGCGACTCGAGGGGGCCGCTGAACCACGAGTAGTGAAAATGGGAGCCGAACGCGCGCCCGCCCGCGTTGAGGTAGGCCTCGAGGGCCGGCGGATTGGCATCGTACGTCTCGCCTCCTTCGCAGGAGAGGAGCACGATGTCGTACGGCATCAGCTGCGCCTGGGTGGACCAGAGGCTCGTGGAGCTCTGCGGAGCGCCCGGCATGGGCGGCGATTCCGGCGAGCCACCGAGCGAGAAGCCCGTCGGGTCTCCGCCGGAGTAGATGTGGACGTGACCGCTGCCGGGCCCCGCGACGTACTCCGACGACGCGAGCCCGATCCGGAGCATGAGACACTCGAGCGTGTCGGCCCCTCCTGTGGAAACGGCGATGTCGGGGATGTTGTCGTTGGTGTTACCTGCGGCGACCGTGCTCGGAAATGCGAGCGACTTGTCTGGCTGCGCGTTGTCCTGGCACGAGGCGACGTTGACCGTGTAGGCCTTGCGCCACTTGCCGACCTGAATCACGAGCGGAACGCTGCTGCCGACCGGTACGTTCGTGAGCGTGAAGCTGCCGTCCACGGCGGTGGCGGTGGAGACCACCGCCCCGCTCTTGAAGAGGGCCCCGCACTCGCACGCGTCACCCCCCGTGGGAACGCCTTTCGGGAGCGGGACGAGCGGCGTCGCGGGGACGTAGACGACGACGTTGTAGAGGGGGTTCTTACCCGCGGGGTCGTAGACCTTGCCGCTGATGGACGTCGTCCCCCCACCCGAACAAGACACGTTGCACTGTAGACCCGTGGGGCACACGGGGATGGGCGCCGCGTCCGTGCCGGGGGGCGGCGTGGAGCCGCTGCCGAGCCCGCCATAGCTGCCGCTACCGCTGCCGGGATTGCCGTCCCCGCTGCCGGTCCCCGTGCCGTTCGGTCCGCCATCGGCATCGTCACTGAAGCCGTTCGTTACCTTCGAGCCGCCGCATCCCGACGTGGAGTGAAGAACGAGGAGGCTGCCCACGAGGAGCGTGCCAACCAACATCGACGAGTAACGCATGGTACCTCGGCGCAAGCTTTCTTCGATGTAGCCAGCGCGGCGACACCGGTGCCCATCGCATGGCAGGGATGGATACTAGTGCACAATGCGGGACACGCAACAGGCGACGCCGTCTCCAAAGAGTCAATCGCAGACAGTGAAACTCCGACTTCAGCGGCGCACGGAAAATACCGTTGCCGTCACCAATGCGCATGCTGTCTTCCACGCAATTCACGTCGAGGTTTGGCAAGCCGTGTGCGCAGCTGTGGTCAAATTCGCCAACTGCTGGTGCGTCGAGTGCTTCCGCGACGCTCGACCATCGTGACGCTCACAGAGACCAGTGCAGTCGTCTGGACGGCGCAGACTCGCGGACCGCGCCTCGGACGCGCGAGCGCGTCGAAGCTGGCAGCGGCCTCGTCTCTGGCGCGGAGCCTGCCTGTCCACCGGCGCCTGCGGCGGCGTAGGTCTTCGAGAGGCGCAACACCGTCGCCACGTAGCGACGCGTGACCTCGAACGGTGCCACGCCGCCGGCACGGCGAACGCGCTCCGCGCCCGCGTGGTAGGCGGCGAGCGCCGGCTCGACGTCGCCCGAGAATCCGTCGAGCAAGGTGTGAAGGTAGCGGACGCCCCCGTCGATGTTCTGCGCCGGGTCGAAGGGATCGACGACGCCGAGGTCGGCTGCCGTGGTCGGCATGAGCTGCATCAGCCCGAGGGCACCCTTGTTCGAGATCGCGTGCGGGTTGAAGCCGGACTCGACCTTCATGACCGCGAGCACCAGCTCGAGCGGAACCAGATACGTCTCCGACGCGCGCTTCGCGTACGCGAGGTACGGGAGCTCGCCCATGGGCGCGGCGGAGGCCTGGTCGTCTACCCGGGGCGACGGTGCCGCGGTCGGCGCCGGCGCCGTGGCCGCGTCCTCGGAGACCTCCATGGTGTGGGAGTGTCCCTGCCGGTCGACGTAGCGAAACGTCTCGGCCGAGGCCGTGCCAGACGCGAGCAGGATGGCGAGGAGGATGGCTCCCGCCTTTCGGCGGTCACCGCGGGGTCGTCGCGAACACATCCGTCAGCTCCTCGATGTCGTCCAGGGTCTTGATGAAATCGGCCCGGAGCGCCGGGGCGTCGGGCCCCGCGCCGCCGTCGCGCATCGTCGCCAGCAGCACCGCCGCGCGATCGAAGAAGGGCTTCAGGGTGATCGCTCGGTCCTCGAAGTCCGAGCTCGCGAGCGTGCGCGCTCGCTGGAGCAGCTCCTCCGCGATCGGGTAAGGGTCGAGCGGAGCGGCAACGGCGCCGAGTCGCTGCGGAACCGCCTCGGGAGGGGCGGCCCCGCCGACGCGCTCCCAGTTGCGGCGCACCCGCTCCAGATCGAAGGGCGCAGGGCGCTTGGGACCTCCGCCCCCCGTCATGCCGCCGCCCAGGACAGCATCGCGTACCCTGCCACGACGACGGCTGCGGCGATCGCGTAGTACTTCCACGGGAAGCCGACGAGCTCGATGACGCGCGCCTCCGGGCGCTCCAGCTCCCCGGTCGGCTTCTGCGGGATACGCGTCGCGAGCCTGGCCTTGTACTCCTCGATCTTCTTCGGATCATGGGAGTAGATGCCGGCGAAGCCGTCGTTCAGGCAGAAGTAGAAGATCTCGAAGATGAGCGGCAGCGTCTCGTCCTGCCGCAGGCGCTCGTCGAGCATCGAGTAGAAGACCTCGCCGGCGTTGTCGATCTCGTAGAGCTCGCTCTGGAGCGGCTCCCACAGCGTCGCGCCCCCGTGCGTGACCGACTGGACGAGCTCGTCGCTGTAGGCGACCAGGGGGAAGAGCGCCGCGTAGACCTCGTGCTCGCTGAGCGCTTCTGCCAGCCGCGAGCGCAGCCAGACGAGCCGCTTGCGGAGGCGCTCCCGGAGATCGACGAGGTCCGGCCCGCCGGGGTTGGCCTCGCGAAACGCGAGATCTCTCGCCAGCTCTTCGGCCTTCGGGTAGCGACCATCGTGGAGCGGAACCGTCTGCTCCTCGACGGGCAGCCGGCCGCCCTGCATGCGGAGCGTCCGGCCGCCTTCCTCCCTCTTCTTCTGGACCACGAGCTCGGCGGCGCGCGCCTGAACGCACATCTCCTCGAGCTCCGTGAAGAGCGTCTCGATGTGGAACCAGAGTGCTGTCGTGGATGCCATCGCTTTTCTCTCGTCGGTCAGACGTAACGCAGCTCTTTCTCTAGGTTGGGCATGCGAAGCACGAGCTCCACGACCTCCTCCGCGCACCAGGCACCCAGCACCCGCAGCAGTTGCTGGCCGAAGGGGTCCATGCGCGGAAGGTCGGAGACGTCGAGATCGCGGAGCTCGATCTCGTAGATGTGCTTGAAGCCCGCGGACCTCCGCGCGTAAGGCTTGCTGACCACGCGCACGTCCGCGATGGCGGAGACGAGCTTCGCAAACGACCGGGCGCGCCCCGCCCCGAGCGCGCGGAGCACGAAGACGAGGTCGTCGGCGTCGAGGAAGCGCTGGCCCTTCAGCGAGACGAGCTTCAGGAGGTCGTCCCGAGCGTCCGAGAGGTCCGTGTCCTGCTCCGGGACCAGCGAATCGAAGCACGTCCACTCGACGCCTTCGACGAAGTGATCGCCGAGCCGGAGGCGTAGCTCCGAGGCGCGCACGTCCGCGAGGGCCGGCTGGGTCCAGAACGCCTCGACGACGATGCGCTCGGCCTTCTCGAAGGCGCCAGGGATGTTGAGCCCGATCGCCGCGCGGCGCGACGCGCCGGCCCCCTCGCCGAACACCTCGTAGCTCTCGCGCCCAGTCCCGAGAGCGGCGGGTTCGATGGGCTGCAGGCCCTCCTTGCTCTTCTTGTAGACGGCGTGGATCGAGTGCGGCACGAACCCTGCCGTGCGGTCCCCGTAGACGACCGGGTGACGCTCCTGGGTGCCGTCGTATTCGATCGGGTCGGCCGTGTCCTTGCGCATGTTCACGATCGGGACGACGTGGAGCTGGAATGTGTCGGCCGTGAGGCGCAGGTCGGTGGACCAGCTCTCGTCCACCTCGAGGCAGACCGTGATCTCCTTCCAGTCGCGCGGGGGCCGGGCCGGGCGAAAGCGCACGAAGAGCTCGCGCTGCGGAAAGTGGAAGAAGGCCCGCGCCCGCTGGAGCGGCAGCTCGTACGCCTCGAGATCCTGCGGCTCCAGCTCCGCCGCGCCGTACGCGAGCTCGCAGGGCGCCCCGGTCGTCTCCTCGTTGACGTCCTTGTCGTAGACCACGCTCGCGCTCTTCACGTGGCGCCGGAGCGCGTGGAGAACCGACTGCGACGAGGCAAGGTCGTTCAGGTGATTCACGTAGAGCGAGATCTCGCCGAGCTCGTCGTTGCGCGCGAAGCCGGCGGCAAACCGAAACAGGATCCGGAAGCCGCGCGAGCGCATGCGGAAGATGTCCACGCGCTCGAGGACGATGGGCAAGATTCGAAGCTTGTCCTGGGTGCGAAACTGGAAGACCTGATCGGCGGCCCCCTGCTGCCGGCGCACGCCGTACACGGTCAGGCCGGCCGGGAGCTCGACGACGTCGACGTACCGCGGCGTGACCCGCGCCCGCAGCATGCCGGCCGAGGGGACGGAGCTGACGAGGAAGGGAAAGTACTGGCGGAAGAGCCGCAGCATGCTCTCGCCCAGGCTCCGCTCGGCAGCGAGGCGCGTCCGGGCGGTGAACATCGCCATGGCCTCCATGAGGCGGCGGACGTCCGGGTCTTCGCGGGTGAGCGGCGCGTTCGGGTACAGCCCCGTGTACGAGATCCGGAACTTCTCGAGCGACTCGAGCTCCGCAAGAAATGCCTTTTCGAGTTCTACCGCCATGGCGTCCCCGTCAGCCGAGCTTGATCATGGTTGCGTCCACCTTCACGAGCGTCCCCTTCACGGTGGTCATGTCCTGTCCGAGGGTGGTCATCGGGGCGGCGACCTCCACCGACGCGTCGCCGGAGATCCCCACCTTCATCCCCGAGACGGCCACCTCCGTGGTGCCGGTCGCGGTGAGCTTGGCGCTCGCCGACACGGTGGTGTTCAGCCCCGACAGCTTCGCGTCGGAGGTGGCGGTGGCGCTGAAGGCGTCGGTCGACGAGAGGGCCATCGCGCCCGTGCTGCTGACACTGTACTTGGCCGAGGACGTGATGGCCGTGTCCTGCCCGCTCTTGACCGTGAGGGTGGTTCCCGCGTCGTGGGTCGTGTCCTTGCTCGACTTGATGGTCACGGTCTCTGCGTCCACCTGGAAGGTCTTGCTCGTCACGCTGAACAGATCCTGCTTTTGCGTGACCGTGCTCGTTTGCTGATCACCCTTCACCTCGAAGACGAAGCTCGTCGCGTCCTGCGTCATGGTCGAAGAGCTCTCGGCCCCCTTGACCGTCAAGGTCATCTTGGTGCCGTCCATCACTATCGTCTGGGTGATCTGCCCCTTGTCGTTCTGAACCTTGACTGTGACACCGTCGGTCTTGCTCAACTCGATCGAGCAGATGAGGGTGTCGGCCATGGTCTTCGAGCTCGAGAGGCGCTCATCGTAGGGGTGGCTTCGCCGCAAGGTCCAATTTGTTCGGGCCCGCAAGGACCACCGAGTTCTTTGCTCCGCTCCACGCGGGTCGCCTAGACTCCGGGCCGGAGGGTGCGATGGGTCAACTCTTGTGCGCGGGGGCGATGCTGCAATGCACGATGGGGGCAGCCCCCTCGGCGTTCACCGTGCTCCCCGTCAACCGGGTCCTCGCCGGGGCGCCGCTCGCCAACATCATGGACAACAAGCCCCTCATGAACATCATGCCATTCGGCACGTGCCAGAGCCCGTCGAACCCGACGGTCGCGGCCGCGACGGCCGCCGCTCTCGGGGTCCTGACGCCGATGCCGTGCGTCCCCATGACCGTGGCGCCGTGGGTGCCCGGCGTTCCTCAGGTCCTCATCGGCGACATGCCAGCCGTCGACAACACGTGCCAGCTCGTCTGCGCCTGGGGAGGCACGATCATGCCGACGAGCCCGGGCCAGGTTCAAGTCGCGGGAGGCTGAGGCGAGCTCATGGGTCCGGATCTCGGCTTTCTGCGCGCGCCGCTCGGCGCGGCGAAGGAGTCCCTCGAAGCCGGGGACTCGCGGCTCACGGCGCTGGACGATCTGGCCAAGAAGAGCGCTTGGGTCGATCTGGCGGCTCGCGTGGACGAGCTCATCGCCGCGGGGATCTACGATGTCCGTCCGCTCTCGTACTACCTCTTCGCCGCCTTCCTTGGCGGCGGTCTCGCGGAGCTCGCGGTGGTCGTGGAGTCGGCTCGCGCTCTCGTGACCGACCAGTTCGACGTCGTGGGGCCGACGAAGAAGCACGCGGAGCAGTTCGACCGGCGTCTGGCCTGGCTCTTCGAGCAGATCACGAGCTCCATCCGCTACCACGAGCAGAAGAAGACGCCGGAGTGGGCCACGTGGAGCGAGGCGAGCAGCGCCCAGATCACAGGCGCGCTCGCCGCCGCGACGGACCTCGAGCCGCTGCTTGCCGCGGGGTCCTTCGCCGGGGCATCGCGTGGCCTCGGCGGGCTCATGGACTGGCTTCGCGGGCGCGCGGAGGCCCTGCTCGCGGCACCCGAGGCCGAGCCGGCCGGGGCGAAGGGCTCTCCCGAGTCCAAGGCCGAGCCGCCCGTGCCCACGGCCGCAGTCGTGCCCGGTGAGCCACCGCGGCAGACCGTCACGCTCACCGCCTCGCACCACTTCTTCGAGCTGGCGAGCAAGCTCCGTGCGTTCGAGACCTTGATGGAGAAGAAGCAGTTCGCCAAGGCCGCCGTCGTCGCCGACGACGTCATGCAGCGCCTCGACCAGTTCGATCCGCGCGAGTACTTCCCGGAGCTCGTGGCTCCATTCAGCGCGGTCTTCAGCGAGCACGTCGATGCCCTGACCGAGCAGCTCGACCGCCGCGACTCGCCGCAGTGGAAGGCGCTCGCCCAGTACTACCGCGTCGATCTCAAGGGCTTCGTCGGGGCATAGCTGGCAAAGAACATGGCGGCCGCCATCTCCAGCCAGACCCCGATGACGTTCGAGGAGCGCGTGGTCCGGGAAGCGCGTCGCTTCGACCTGAAGCCACTCCTCGACGTGCTCCAGGCGCACGGCTACGGACGCGAGGAGATCCTCTTCGAGAGCACCGACGAGGGCTCGAGCGGGAGCGTCGTCCACGCAGTCCGCTTCGCGACAAAGCCGCTCCGGCTCGTGACCATCACCCTGAACATGGGCCTGCTCGGCGACAGCAGCCTGCTCCCTAGCTACTTCCTCATGCTGATCGAGAGGAGCCGCGATCCGGAGCGCTTCTACGATTTTCTCCGGTTCTTCGACCACCGCCTGCTCGAGAACCTGACGCGCGCGCTCTACGTCGAGGACTCGGGCGTCTACAAGGACTGGCGCGGCTTCCAGCGTTCCTTTCTGCGGATGCTGAGCCTCGGGTCGACGAGCACCCTCGGCTGGCTCGCGCAGACGTACTTCCCGGAGCTGCGTACGCACACGTCGCGGCATGCGTTTGCGACGGAGACCCCGAACCACGCGGCCCGCGCCGGGATCTCGCGCCTCGACGGGACGAGCGTGATGGGGCGCGTGTACGAGTCCGACGCCGCGGGGTTCAAGATCGATCTGTTCGCGGAGGAAGAGGTCAACTCGCGCGGGCGCGCCTGGCCGAGCATCGTCCTCGAGCGGCTGGACGAGCGGCTCCTGCCCATCCTCGCGCCGCAGCGGATCCCCCTCGTCGTACGCCTCACGGTGATGACCCACGCGAGCTGGACGCGCGTGGACTTCTCGTTCGCCGATGAGCACGGCTACCTCGGTTACGAGCGTCTTCGCGGTGACCCGGAAGCGGGGCACACGATCGTCATGTACAAGGGCATCACCGGCCAGGACCCTCTGGTCGGGCGGGAGGAGTAGCGATGTTTCTCTACAAGAACTT
>Ga0302279_10006960_pt1 | contig 11757 bp, 8 predicted proteins | sample III_Bog_N3_3_FD_194541 | JGI IMG/M metagenome (GOLD analysis project Ga0302279, IMG submission 194541) | Peat permafrost microbial communities from Stordalen Mire near Abisko, Sweden - III_Bog_N3_3 | ecosystem: Environmental > Terrestrial > Soil > Wetlands > Peat | place: Sweden: Abisko...
GGCGTTGCGGGCCCCTGACGACTACGGCAGCTACCTCGCGTTCGGCATTTCCGCGATGCTCGGCGTGCAGGCGCTCCTCAATCTCGCGGTCGCCCTCGCCATCCTGCCGACGAAGGGGCTCACGCTCCCGTTCGTCAGCTTCGGTGGGTCGTCGCTCCTCGTGTGCGCGGCCGGTGCAGGCATCCTGCTCAACGTCTCACGGCAGGGTCCGCCGGCCGAAGAGCCCGAGGAGGAGACGCCCGACGTCGAAGAGCAGCTCCCGGACGAGGCGATGCACGACGAAGGTCCCGCCGAGGCGCTCGCATGAGCGCGGCCATTTCGGTGGTCATTGCCGCCGGTGGCACGGGGGGGCACGTGTTTCCTGGGCTCGCCCTGGCCGACGCGCTCGCCCTCGGTGGGGACGTTCGATCCGTGTTCGTCGGCACGGCGAAGGGCTTCGAGGCCAAGCTCGTCCCCGCCGCCGGTCACGAGATCGAGCTCTTCGACGTGGCCCCCATCAAAGGCGGCGGTCCGTTGCAGGCCGCACGAGGAGGGCTCTCGGCCGCGCGTGCCCTTCGTCACGCCATCGAGTTTCTGCGTCGTCGTTCTCCGAAGGCGGTCGTCAGCATCGGTGGCTACGCGGCAGGCCCCGTCTCTCTCGCCGCCGCCATGCTCGGCATCCCCGTCGCTGTCGTCGAGCCGAACAGCGTCATGGGGCTCGCCAACCGAGTCCTCGCCCCCGTCGCTCGCCGCATTTACCTCGCGTTCGACAGCGCTCGTCCTGCCCTCGCTGGCGCGAAGGTTCGACTCTCGGGTGTGCCTCTCCGGTCGGGCTTCATCCCGCGTCCTCGTGTCCCCTCGGCGAGCCGTCACGTGCTCGTGCTCGGAGGAAGCCAGGGGGCGCAGGCGCTGAACGATCGTCTCCCAGAGGCGCTCGGCCGAATTGCCGGCGAGCTCGCGAGCTCGGGTGGCCTGTCCGTCGTGCATCAAGCAGGCGAGGGGAGGGACGCTGCCGTGCGGGAGGCGTACGCGCGCGCAAGGGTGACCGACGCGCGCGTGGTGCCGTTCTCGACCGAGCTGCCCGAGGATATTGCGTGGGCCGATCTCGTCGTCGCTCGGGCCGGTGCCGGGAGCATCGCCGAGGTCGCCGCGGTGGGACGTGCGTCTCTGCTCATCCCGTTCCCGAGCGCAGCCGACGATCACCAGGCGAAGAACGCCGCGGCGTACGCGAACGCGGGGGCGGCTGTCTGGATTCGACAAGAAGCGGCCGACTCCACGCGCATCGCGATGGAAGTGCGACGAATTCTCGGGGACGAAGAGGCGCGCTCACGCCTCGCGTCGTGCGCCGAAGCCCAGGGGCGCCCCGAAGCGGCGCGAACGATCGCACGCGACTTACTCCAGCTCATCGAGGTCCACTGAATGTTTCGAGGGCGTGTACGTCGGGTTCACTTCGTTGGCATCGGAGGCATCGGGATGAGCGGCCTCGCCGAGATTCTTCGCACCCTCGAGTTCGAGGTCTCGGGCTCCGACCTCAAGCCCAACGACATCACCCGTCGCCTCGAGCGTCTCGGGGTGACCGTGCAGCAGGGGCATCGCGCCGATCACGTCGACGGCGCCGACGTCGTCGTCTTCTCGAGCGCCATCGCGCAGAACAACCCCGAGATCGCCCGCGCCCGCGCCCACGAGATCCCCATCATCTCGCGCGCCGAGATGCTCGCCGAGCTGATGCGCGTGAAGTACTGCGTCACGATCGCGGGCTCCCACGGGAAGACGACGACCACGTCGCTCATCGCGACCGTGCTCCGCCAGGCAGGGCTCGACCCGACCGTCGTCGTCGGCGGCCAGGTCAACGCGCTCGGCTCGAACGCGCGGCTCGGCGCCGGAGACCTCTTCGTCGCCGAGGCCGACGAGAGCGACGGGTCGTTCTTGAAGCTCACGCCGACGATCGCGGTCGTCACGAACATCGACGCCGAGCACCTCGATCACTACGGCACGCACGAGAACATAAAGGACGCCTTCGTCCAGTTCATCAACCGCATCCCGTTCTACGGGCTCGCCGCGCTCTGCGTCGATCACCCGCACGTGCAGGACATCTTGCCGTGCGTCTCGCGCAGGCACGTGACGTACGGCGTCTCCCCGCAGGCCGACTACCGCGCTCGCTACGCGCGCTACGAGGGGCTGCGCACGCATTTTACTGCGTACCGTCGCGGCGAGAGCCTCGGCGAGTTCGCCATCCAGATGCCGGGAGCGCACAACGTCTTGAACTCGCTCGCGGTCATCGCGGTCGCCGACGAGCTCGAGATCCCGCTCAACGTAACGCGCGACGCGCTCGGCTCGTTCCACGGCGTCCAGAGACGGTTCACGGTCGTCGGGCAGCCGATGCTCGATCGCGACGGCGTGAAGGGGGACGTGATGATCGTCGACGACTACGGCCACCACCCGGCCGAGATCGAGGCGACCCTCGATGCGGCGCAGCGCGGCTTCGATCGCCGTGTCGTCGTCGCCTTTCAACCGCACCGCTACACACGTACGCAAGCGCTCTTCGAGGAGTTCACCCGTGCCTTCAACCAGGCCGACGTGCTCATCGTCACCGAGGTGTATCCGGCCGGTGAGAGCCCCATCGAGAACGCGACGGGGAGCGCGCTGGCGTCCGCCATCCGCGACCATGGCCATCAACACGTGACGTACGTGGCCGACAAGAAGCTCGTTGGGGCGGAGCTCCGGAAGCTCGTTCGACCGGGCGACCTCGTGATCGCGCTCGGCGCGGGCGACATCAACCAGAGCGCTCGAGAGCTCAACACTTCGCTCGGCGGAGAGCCGACGCCGTGACGCCGAAGAACCGCAGGATGGCCCCAGACCCGGCGGCCCTTGACGTGCTCGACGTCGCGTCGGCCGATCGGGCTCCGAACAAGGGCAGCTCCGCGCCAGGACCCGATCGCGCACGTAGCGCGACGTCGGCGAATGTCGTGGCGGGGGTCCGTGCGATCCTTGGCGCCGTTCTGGTGCTTGGTCTCTCGACGACCGTGGCCTGGGCGGCGCGGCGCCACGTGCTCACGAGCCCTCGCTTTGCCATCGACGACGTCGTCGTCACCGGGGCCCACACGCGCACCGCCGAAGGGCTCGCCGAAGAAGCCGGCATCACGAAGGGGATGAACGTCTTCGCCCTCGACCTCGACCGCGCGCGCGCCAAGCTTCTCGCCGATCCGTGGATCGAGACCGCGACGCTCGCCCGCCGCCTCCCTGGGAAAGTCCTCGTGCACGTGACGGAGCGCGAGATTGGCGCCGTCGTAGCGCTCCCCGAGACGTACCTCGCCGCGCGCGACGGTCGCATCTTCAAGAAGCTCGAGATGGGGGACCCGAACGACCTCCCCATCATAACGGGTCTGACCTCGGACGCCGTCGCAGAGGATCGCGCGGGGGTCGAGCAGACGATCGTTCGCGCCCTCGACCTCGCCGGCGACTACGAGCACGGACCGCTCGGCACCAAGGCGCCGCTTCAGGAGATCCACGTCTCGAACGGCGGAGAGCTCACCCTCGTCGTCGGCAAGGACGGCGTGAGCATCGCGCTGGGGCTCCCGCCGTTCCGCAGGAAGCTCGACGAAGCCGCGAGGATCTTCACCGAGCTCGAGCACCGTGGCGCACATGCGAGCGTCCTCATGCTCGATGACACGGCGAGACCGGACCGGGTCGTCGTGCGGACGCGGCAGTAAGCCGCCCCTGGCGGATTGGATCGCCTCCGGTCCGCTTTCGAGCCGAGCAAAGCGCGCGTCGTCGGCCGAGAATCCGCCATCCTCGATAAGCAAGGCGGCGAGCGTGAAGAGATGTCCGCCAAGCTCGAGGAGGGCGGCGCTGGTGCGGGGGAGAGCTCTGCCAATCTCGAAGAGGTTGGCGGGGATGTGAACGCGGTATCCGTCGATCTCGAGACGATCGGGCGGGATGTGGGCGAGGCATCCGCCGTCTGACCCGAGGACCCCTCCTTGCGTCCTCTCGAACGCCAGATACGCTGCACTGATGCGCGGTTTCTGGTCTCTCGGTCCCGCCGGTCTCGTCTGTGTGGCGGCTCTGTCCGCGCTCGTTGCGTGCGGCGCGGCCGACGGTGGCACGTCCGGCTTCGGGGACAACGGGTCGGACGCCTCTTCCGGCGGGCACGACGCGTCGACCCACAAGGACGCGACCACTCCGATCCTCGGCAACCCGGACACCGACGGCGGCGGCGGGAGCAAGAAAGACTCGGGCGGCTCGTGCTCCGCGGGGATCACCTGCTCGTCGGCCGGCGTTCAATGCGGCCCTCTCGCCAATGGGTGCGGCGGCGTCATTCAATGCGGGAGCTGCCCGACCGGCCAGACGTGCGGAGGGGGAGGCACGGCGAGCCAGTGCGGCAGCCCGTGCGTGCCGATGACGTGCGCCGATCAGGGGATCTCCTGCGGTCCCGCGGGGGACGGCTGCGGCAACTCGCTCAGCTGTGGCGGCTGCTCGGACGCCGAGACATGCGGAGGGGGCGGTATCGCGAGCCAGTGCGGCTCCACCAACCAGTGCACACCGACGACATGCGCCGCCCTCGGCTTCACGTGCGGCCCTGCAGGCGACGGATGCGGCAACTCTCTCGACTGCGGGACATGCACATCGCCCGACATCTGCGGCGGCGGCGGCGTCTCGAGCACATGCGGCACCCCCGCGTGCGTCCCCAAGACCTGCGCGACGATCGGCCCCGCGACGTGCGGTCCGGTCGGCGACGGTTGCGGGAGCCTTCTCCAGTGCGGTAGCTGCTCGATCCCCGAAACGTGCGGCGGTCTGACCTCCGGCCAGTGCGGCGTGCCCGCGACCTGCACCAATCTCTGCAAGCAGCAGGTCTCGTGCGGCAACCCCGCGACGACCACGACCGTCACCGGCACGGTCTACGCGCCCAACGGCGTCGATCCTCTCCCGAACGTACTCGTCTACATCCCCAACTCGGCCGTCCAGGCATTCACCGCCGGCGTCGCCTGCGACCAGTGCTCCGACGGCGTCAGTGGCTCGCCGCTAGTGAGCGCCGCGACGGACACGTTCGGTCACTTCACGCTGCTGAACGCGCCCGTCGGAACCAAGATTCCTCTCGTCATCCAGACCGGTCGCTGGCGTCGCCAGACGGTCATTCCGACCATCACCGCGTGCGCGACGACCGCACTCCCGACCTGCACCGCGGCCACCGCGGCCTCCGGCGCGTGCCTCACGAGCCTCCCGCAGACGAAGGCCCAGGGGGACATCCCGCACATGGCGTTCGCGACCGGCTCGGTCGACGCGCTCGAGTGTGTCATTCGCAAGATCGGTGTCGCCGATTCGGAGTTCACCAACCCCGGCGGCACCGGACGCATCAACCTTTACGTCGGCCTCCTCGGCTTCGACCAGTTCGGCGACCCGACCGCCATCGGTGGCGCGCAGATGAACGCGAGCACCCCCTCCGAGTCGCAGCTCGTCGGAAGCCTCGCGACGATGTCGGAGTACGACATGGTGCTCTTCCCCTGCGAGGAGGGGGAGCTTGCGGCGGGGCAGGACGTCTACGACAACCCGCAGACGCAGAACTACATCGGCTCGTGGAGCAGCCTGCAGTCGGGCTACCAGAGCAACGTTATCGCCTACGCGAACGCGGGCGGTCGCATCTTCAACACCCACTACAGCTACGTCTGGCTCTACAACGACAGCCCGTTCAAAGGCACGGCCAACTGGGACGTGAACCAGGTCGATTCGCACACGACGAGCGAGTTTCCTCCCGACCAGACGGGGTACATCAATACGACCTTCCCCGAGGGGCTCGAGCTCGCGGAGTGGCTGCAGAACATCGGCGCGTCGACGACGCAGGGGCAGATCGCCCTCAACACGCTGCGCTGGGATCTTAGCTGGGGGACGACCCAGGGGGTCGTGGCTCCGTCCGAGCTCTGGATGAGCATCGACGACAGCAAGATCGGCAACGTGCCGCTGCACTACACGTTCAACACGCCGGTCGGTACGCCCGCGGCGAGCCAGTGCGGCAAGGTGCTCTTCGACGACTTCCACGTCGAAGCCGTCACCGCGACCGATTCGTTCGGCAACGCGGGGCTCGACGACGGGATCAACTTCCCGAACGAGTGCACCGGGACGACCGCGACGATGACGCCGCAGGAGAAGCTGCTAGAGTTCATGATCTTCGACCTCGGCTCCTGCGTGTCGCCGGCTGTGCCCACGTGCACGCCGACGACCTGCACCGCGCAGGGGATCAACTGCGGCCCTGCCGACGATGGCTGCGGCAACCTGCTCCAGTGCGGCACCTGCCCGACCGGTGAGACGTGCGGAGGCGGCGGAACGCCGAGCGTCTGCGGAGCCCCGTCGTGCGCGCCGAAGACGTGCACCGCACAGGGCATCTCTTGCGGCCCTGCCGGGGACGGCTGCGGCAACGCGCTCAGCTGCGGCACGTGCCCCGCCGGTCAGACGTGCGGCGGCGGAGGCACGCCGGGCGTCTGTGGAAGCAGCGGCACCTGCGTCCCGAAGACGTGCTCTGGGCAGGGGCTCACCTGCGGCCCGGCCGGCGACGGCTGCGGAGGCTCGCTCAGCTGCGGCGCGTGCGCGACAGGTCAAACGTGCGGCGGCGGCGGCAAGTCAGGCACGTGCGGCTCTACGTGCACCCCGAACACCTGCATCTCGCTCGGCGTGAACTGCGGCCCGACCGGCGACGGCTGCGGAAATCAGCTAAATTGTGGCACCTGCTCTGCCCCGCAGACGTGCGGCGGTGGCGGCCAGTCGGGCGTCTGCGGAGGTAACATCCCGAAGTAGCGCGCTTGCGCCCGAGCGCGCACACAGATCGACTGCGCGACAAACTTGGCCGGTCTCTCTCAGGCGTGCGACTGGGAGTGACGATGAGCACGGGTTCTTCACACGGCGAAATCGTCGTCGGTCTGGATATCGGAACCACCAAGGTGTGCGCCGTGGTGGGCGAGGTCGGCGACGACGGGATAACCATCCTTGGGGTCGGTACTGTGCCTTGCCGCGGATTGCGCAAGGGTATCGTCTCGAACATCGACTGGACCGTTCGCTCCATCAAGGAGGCGATCGAGAGCGCCCAGACGATGGCGGGGGTCGAAATCCGGACAGTCTACGCCGGGGTCGCCGGCAGCCACATTCGCTCGCAGGCCTCGGACGGTGTCGCCGCCATCGCCGGCGGTGAGGTCACGCGCGCCGACGTCGAGCGTGTCCTCGAGGGCGCCCGCGCCATTCCGGTCGACGCCGACCGCCAAATTCTCCACGTGCTCCCGCGCGAGTACGTCGTCGACGCCCAGGACGGCATCCGCGACCCCATCGGCATGAGCGGTGTCCGCCTCGGCACGAAGGTGAACCTCGTGACCGCTGCGACCACGTGCGTGCAGAACGTCGTCCGCTGCGCCGAGCGCTGCGGCCTCACGGTCGCCGACGTCGTCCTCGAAGCGTACGCGAGCGCGGAGGCGGTCCTCTCGGACGACGAGAAGGAAATAGGCGCCGCGGTCATCGACATCGGTGGCGGCACGACCGACATCCTCCTCTATATCGACGGCGGGATAGCGCACACGAGTGTCATCCCCGTCGGCGGCAACAACATCACGAGCGACATCGCGGCCGGTCTCCGGACCCCGATGGCCGAGGCCGATCGCCTGAAGCGGCTGTTCGGCTGCGCGCTCGGTCGCATCGTCGGCGATGACGAGGAGATCGAGGTCCCGGGCGTAGGCGGACATCCGCCGCGCCGTGCCCCGCGCCGCGTGCTCTCGGACATCATCGAGCCGCGCGCCGAGGAGATCTTCGCCGTCATCCGTAAGCGTATCGAAGACACCGGACTGCTCGAGCAGCTCTCGGCCGGAGTCGTCCTGACGGGCGGCGCGGTGCTTCTCGAGGGGATGAGCGATTTTGCCGAGGAGATCCTCGGAATGCCGGTGCGCGTCGGCTACCCGACGGGCGTCAAAGGCATCACGCAGCTCGTGCACGGCCCGCAGTTCGCGACCGGAGTCGGTCTCCTCAAGTTCGGCGCGGCGGCGATGGCCGATGCGGCTCTTCGCGAGGCTCACCCGCTCATCGTCGCTCCCCGGAGCCAGCAGCGTATCTCGGGGGTGCTGCCGGCAGTGGCGACGCCCGCCGACAAGTCGAAGTTTTGGGAGTGGATCAAAGCAGCGTTTTGACGACGGGCGCCGGGTCCGGCGCAAGACACACGCGGCAGCACGAGGGGAATAGGCGCCCCGAGCGTTGCCGCAAGAATGAACGTGGGCCTTCGTGGCCCTTCCCCGGGAGATGAGGACGACCATGAGCTTTTCGATCGAGTTTGCCGACGAGACCCAGGAATACCAGGCGCGCATCAAGGTCATCGGCTGCGGCGGTTCGGGCGGGAACGCCGTGAACACCATGATCAACTTCGGCCTCGAAGGGGTCGAGTTCATCGTGGTGAACACGGACGCCCAGGCGCTCAACTCGAACGCAGCGCCGACGAAGCTCAACATCGGCTCGACCGTGACCAAAGGGCTCGGCGCGGGCGCGGACCCCGAGCGCGGTCGCAAGGCGGCGCTCGAGGACGTCCAGCGCATCAAGGAGCTGATCTCCGGCGCCGACATGGTCTTCGTGACCGCGGGCATGGGCGGCGGCACTGGAACTGGCGCGGCTCCGATCATCGCGCAGCTCGCTCGTGAAGAGGGGGCCCTCACCGTCGGCGTCGTCACGAAGCCCTTCCTCTTCGAGGGGCGTCAGCGCTCGCGTCGCGCAGAGGCTGGCCTCGCCGCCCTCGCCGAGCAGGTCGACACGCTCATCACCATCCCGAACCAGAAGCTCCTGCTCCTCGGCGACGACGATCTCACGTTCATCGACGCGTGCCGCAAGGCCGACGAAGTCCTGTACCAGGCCGTCAAGGGCATCAGCGATCTCATCACCCAGAACGGGATCGTGAACGTCGACTTTGCCGACGTGAAGACGGTCATGAGCAAGATGGGCCGCGCTCTCATGGGCACCGGCATCGCCAAGGGGCAGAACCGCGCTCGCGTTGCCGCGGAGATGGCCGTCGCCTCGCCGCTGCTCGACGACATCTCGGTCGAAGGTGCGACCGGCGTCCTCATCAACGTGGTCGGCGGGTCCGACCTCAAGATGAAGGAGATCCAGGAGGCGGCGTCGCTCATCCAGGAGCAAGCGCACGAGGACGCGAACATCATCTTCGGCGCGAGCATCGACGAGTCGCTCGGCGAGAGCGTCAAGGTCACGGTCATCGCGACCGGCTTCGACGTCGCGCACACGGAGGAGATGATGGAAGCCGCCGCGGCGTCTACGCGCTCCTCGGCCCCCCCGCAGAGCATGTCGATGCTTTCGGGTTCGCCCCGTTCCAGCTCGTACCCCTCGGTCAACCGCGAGCGGCCGTCGCAGCTCGACGTCGCTGCGACGTCGACGCGCCGCGTGCAGCACGCGCACGAAGCGCGCACGCAGGCCCAGTCGCAGCCGCCGCAGAGCCAGCCTCAGAGCCTGGCCCACGGACAGGCAAAGCTCCCGATGCGCTTCGAGCGCGAGACGTTCCCGTCGGCGCTCGATCACGACTGGGATGTTCCGGCCTTCCAGCGCAAGCGCCAGTAAGAAGACTCAGCAGCCTGCGGATCGCCTCGGGGCTTCGGTTGGCCGGGCTCAACGTACGTGAGTACGAATCGCCCGGCCTTCCTAGCATCGAGGCGATCCGCATCGGCTGCTGAGCCTTCTTAGCGCGCCTTGGGGCGCGCGGTGAGGGACCCCGCGGCGGCGTACTTGGGTCGAAGAATGAGACCGGCGTCTCACCGACCGAGAGCTACGGGACGCTTAGAGGGCTACTACGGCTCCGGCGGTTCCGGCGGGGCCTGGTGAGCCTGCGGCTCCTGGTTGGCCTCCTGCTGCGGCGGTGCCTCCTGGACCTGCGGCGCCTCCCGTTCCTGGTCCTCCGCCGGTGAACGTGCTTGGTGTTGTCAGCGTGCTCGAGGTCGGGACCGGTTGTCCGTCGACCGTTGGCGAGGTCGTGCCGACCCATGCGATGCCCGCGGAGACGCCTCCGGCGCCACCGCCGCCGCCTCCACCGCCGCCTCCAGCTCCACCCGCGCCCCCGGCGCACGCTTGGTTGAGGCCGAAGAGCGCGCCCGCTCCGCCCGTGCCCCCGGCTTCGCCTACTGCGCCCGCCTGTCCGGCCGTGCCGTTGCCGCCTGTCCCGCTCGAGAGGGTGACGCTCGTGAACGATGCCTCGCTCATCGTCAGGTACACCGCGACGCTCGCCCCCCCACCGGCCCCGCCCGCGCCACCGTTACCGCCGCATCCCCCTCCGCCCCCTCCGCCTCCTGCGTAGATGGTCGACCCTCCGCCTCCGCCGCCCTCGCCCGGGCTGCCGGGGGTACCCGCTCCGCCAGAATTGGCCGTCAGCGAAGTCACCTGTCCCGGCGTACCTGCAGTGCCGGCGGCACCAGGGGCGCCGATGTCGCCGGCCGTGCAAGAGCCCACGGCTGCCCCGCTCGTCCCTGCGATCCCATCGTGAGGCGCGACGACCATCGTGGGCATCGGCGTGGCCGTCCCGTCGTTCGCGGCCACGACCATGTGTGTCGTTGACACTCCGTTGCCGCCGGTGGTGACCCCGAACACCGGACACATGCAGGTGGTGCCCGTTCCGGGGGTCGTCGTGACGGCCGCGCCCCCCGCGAGAGGCGTAGCGCACGCATTCGATGCCAGCGGGGTAAGCACGGCGCCCGCGAGACCGGGGCCCGCGTGGGCTGCAACGCGCGTGAACGAAACCCCAGCAGAGCCGCTCACGACGACCGCGATGCTCGAGGCTCCGCCCAAGAGAGAGCTCGCGTCGGCCGCGCTGAACGCGATGTCCTCGAAGTGCGCTCCGATCGCGAGCTGCTCGACGTCGAGCGCCGTCCCCGGGAGGAGCGGCGCGACCGTCGGCTTGATCCCGGTGTAGCTCCACGGAACAGGCGGTACGGCGGCGTCGGCGCTCCCGTCGGTCTGGGCGTCGCCAGCGTCGGACATAGTCACACCCGCGTCGCCGGTCTGGGGCTGCGGGCACGCAAGCCCGCCGTAGACCTGGATGCCGTCGCTCGCTGTCGTCAGCGAGATCTGCTCGGAGTACGTGCCCACGCAGACGTAGACCCGCTTCACGCCCGCCTTGGCGATGCCCTGTCCGATGGTCGCGTACGGGTGAGCGCGCGAGCCGACGCCGTTCGTATCGTCACCGCCGTTCGCGGGCGGAGCGACGAAGACGCCGTAAGTCTCGGAGATGACGCATGGCTCGCTCTCGGGCACGCCGGTGGCGCTGCAGGTCGTCGTGTCTGCGGACGCGTCGTGTGCCGCATCGGCCGACGCCTCTCCGTGCGCGGCGTCCTGCGCAGAGTCCTTGCGAGTGTCCGAGGCTGAGTCCTTCGAGGCGTCGGTCTTGGGCGGCTCGCGGGCGTCGACCGTCTTCCCCCCGTCTTTGTGCCCGGAGTCGACGCTCGAGGTCGCGTCGTGGGGGGCCCCCGCCTCGGCAAGATGTGCCTCTCCGAAGTCGACGCCGACGAGATCGTTGCAGCCAGGCCCGAGGGCGATCAAGCCCACGCACGACGAGGCGAGCAGGGACCGCCACTTCGACAATCGTGAGCGATTCAGAACGTCCATGTGCCTGCCGCCCCCCCACCGGCGCGGATCGCAAGCGGCGACAGCGTGAGCGACCGCCTCGACGTGTGAGGGGCGCTCGCGCGGTCGTCGCCCGACGTGGCGATGACGAGATAGACGCCCGCGGCGGCGAACGTGGCCCCCGCGATGAACGCCGTGGTGCTCACG
>Ga0302279_10006964_pt1 | contig 11753 bp, 13 predicted proteins | sample III_Bog_N3_3_FD_194541 | JGI IMG/M metagenome (GOLD analysis project Ga0302279, IMG submission 194541) | Peat permafrost microbial communities from Stordalen Mire near Abisko, Sweden - III_Bog_N3_3 | ecosystem: Environmental > Terrestrial > Soil > Wetlands > Peat | place: Sweden: Abisko...
TCCCCTCGTCCAACACGGCCACCATCACGTCAGCGAATTCCGTGACGGTCGCCGCCGGCAAACCGCTCAAGTTCAAGATCACCACGTCCGGGAGTCCGGTGCCCTCGGTGGCCGAGGCCGGCATCACTGCTCCGTGGTTGATCTTCACGCCGGGAAGCAAGGGTGCGGCGGGAACCGCAGAGCTGACCGGTACCGGTCCAGCCAGTGGTGGCACCTACACCTTCACGGTGGAGGCGAACAACGGGGTCGGACCGAACACGACCCAAGCGTTCACGGTGCACGTGCTCGCCATCACCTCGTCGGCGGCAGCCACCTTCGTTCCCGGAACCGAGCACTCCGTCACCATCACGACGGCGGGTGTGCCGTCCGGAGTGACCCTGTCGGCCACCTTGTCCGGAAAGCTGAAGGGCCTCACGTTCACCGATGACGGGGACGGCACGGCCACCTTGTCCGGATCGGCGGCCACCACGGACAGGACGGCGGTGGTGACCGTGACCGCACGGTCCGGCTCGGTGACCGCCACGCAGAAGCTGACGGTCACCATCGGCTGAGCGGGGACTCCGTCAGGAGGACCCGGTGGCGAGCGAAGGCGACGACATCGGGCGCCGCTTGGCCATCATCGGACGCGCCCAAGAAGGCCCGGAGACCGGTCGTCATCGGGCGTCCCCCGATGACGACCGACACACGGCGGGGGAGTCGCTTGTGATATGTCAGTCCCGGTGACTACAGTTCGGCTCGACAGTCGGACGAACAAAGGCAAGACATGACCTCTGACACACCCCGGCTCATCGATGGCGTACGGGGAGTCCGCTACGGCGAGGTCATCGCGGCGTTCCACCGGGACGGGCGATTCGAGGCGGAAGTGTTCGGCACACAGTTCCTGAACGACTGCCCACAGGAACTCTGGGACGGGCTCGACGCCGATTCGCTGGCTGCCGATCTCGGAGCGGTGATGGTCAAGCTCAACGGGCCCCGTCACTGGGTCATCGACGGCATGGGGATCAAGGTCAACGCGAGGGAGCCGGTGCTCCGCGAATTCAACGGGCTGCTCATGCGGCGGCTGGCGGTGATCGACCTCGGTGAGCAACCTGTCGCCTCGCCCTACACCGATGTGCACGTGGACCGGGGTGCCGTGTTCTTCTTCGACGCCGGCAAACCGGTCTACGAATTGGTGAGTCCGGACGACGTGGCCTACGTGATGCAGGCGCTCTGCGTCGGCGTCGACCCGAGCATGACCGAGGAGAGCCTGGAAACCCTGGGCGAACGTCTGTCGATGCCCGAGGGCTGGACGTATCGGACCCGCATCCTGGACGACGAGCTGGTCGTGGATACGACCGCCACCATCGCCACCGTCCTCCAGGACGAATTCGAGAACTCGTACACGCTTCCCGAGTAGCAACAAGGGGTCCGCTGGGCCGTCGCCGATCGACTCTCCTGAGGGTGTGCGGCACTAACTAACGAGTGACGGCCAGGTTTTGTTACACCGCGGACGCGTTCGAGGACAGTCGGCCGACGCCGCGGATCCTGGTGCTGGACTCCCGTCGGTTCCCGGTGTATGAACACAGCGGGGGAGCGGAGATATTCGTCCGTTCTAGATGACAGGTGGGGTGGATGCTCGACTTCCGGGACACGGTTCAGTCAGCACAGGATGGCAACGAGGAAGCCTTCGCCCGGTTGTGGCGCGAGTACCAGCCCGGGTTGCTCCGGTACCTGCGGATCAAGGCGTCACCGGTGGCGGAGGATCTGGCCGCCGACATCTGGTTACGGGTCCTGAAGGCGCTCCCGTCCTTCGAGGGCGACGAACAGGGATTCCGGGGGTGGCTCTACACCACGGCCCGGAACCGTCTGACCGACTGGTACCGCACGGGTGAGCGTCGCCCGGACCTGATCGAGTACTCGAGCCTGGTGATCCTGCCGGCCGTCAACAACGTCGAGGACGAGGTGGCGGAGCGCTCGGCCACCGAGCGCGCCGTGGCCCTGATCGCCGAACTCCCACCGGACCAGGCCGAAGCCGTGATGCTGAGGATCGTGGTGGGTCTGGACGTCGCCCGGGTCGCCGACCTCATGGAGCGGTCACCGGGATCGATCCGGGTCCTCTGCCACCGTGGACTGCGGCGGCTCGAGCAGCGCCTCGTCGAGATCGAACAGCCGACACCGGTCCCGGCCGGAGCGGGTGTGGACGAGGGCAGCACCAAGGGATTTCGACTCCATGCATGAGGATCGGCTGGCCGGAACACAGTCCGGCACTGACGGGGTGGATGAGTTCGGCAACGTCGTGGCCCTGGCGAACCTGACGAGCGGCGGCCTCGCCGATCTGCTGGCCGCAGCCGCGGGCCCGGCGCTTCCTCACGAGCTGCGAGGTGAGTTCGCCGCGCGGACGGCGTTCCAGGCCGCGGTCGACTCGTGGCCGGCACCGAGACGGCACCTGGTGCGCACGCCGGCTGTCGTGGCCGTCGGCACCGTGGCGACGATGCTGTTGGCGACCACCGGTCTCGCCGCAGCCTCGGTCCTGCCCGGATCGGCCGGACGCGCGGTGGACGGCATCCTCGGAAGCGTGGGTGTGGATGTCGGTCCACCGGCCTCGACACCGGTGGCGACTCCGTCCGACGGCCCGTCGGCCCCTTCGGCGAGCCACACCGCCGTGGAGGCCGTCGGCGTCCGTCACGTCGGGTGCTCGATCGGTGACACCGCGGTCGCCGGCAACACGGCCACCCAGCCCCGGACGGCGTCGTGCGTGATCAGGGTTCCCCGGACGACGTCGGCCAGGAGCGTGCCGGCGACGAAGTCCACTCCTGCGGTGACGGTGCGTGCGGCCACGGCGGCTCCGGCGTCCCGCCCGGTCGGACCGACCAGTCGACGCGGCGCCGGTGGCCGGGCGTCGGGTGGCCGGGGCACGACCACACCGCCGACGACACTCCCCGGAGGCGGCACCACCCGCGGTGGCAACCTCGGTGGAGGGACGTGCAAGGGCGGAGCCGACGGAACCACGTCGGGCGCCGGTTCGGGAGACACGACCACCACCACCACGACCACCATCACGACGGCGGCCACGACCGTTGCAGCGGCGGGGTGCGGACACCACGGTGGTCACCACGGTGCCGGTGGGGGTACGGCACCGACCACGACCACCACGACCACGACGACCACGACGACGACCACGACCACGACGCTGCCGACGGAGCCCTGAGCGTCCGGTACCGGCACCGGGGCGGTCGTCAGCCGGCGCCGAGGAACGGTGCCCCGTAGGCGAACACCCCGCCGTCGGTGCCGATCAGCCAGTAGCCGCCCGTCACCGGGTCGGTCGCCATGCCGGTGATCGGTGCGGCCAGATGTTCCGCTCCGGCTGAACCGTGGAACCCGGCGTCCCCGTAGGCGAACACCCCGCCGTCGGTGGCGACGAACCAGTAGCCGTGCCCGGATGGGGTGGCCGTCATACCGACCACCGGTCGTTGCAGGGTCAGCGCGCCGGTCGAACCGAGGAACGGTGCCCCGTAGGCGAACACCCCGCCGTCGGCCGCCACCAGCCAGTACCCGCCCGTCGTGGGGTCGGAGGCGATGCCGACGACCGGTGCCCGAAGGTGGCGGCCCCCCATCGAACCCTGGAACGCGGCGTCCCCGAACGTGAACACCCCGCCGTCCGAAGCCACCAGCCAGTAGCCCCGACCGTCGGCCGTCGGGGCCAGATCGACGACTGGTGCGTTGAGGTGTCGTCCACCCATGGACCCGTAGAAGGTGGCGTCGCCATAGGTGAAGATGCCGCCGTCAGCCGCCACCAGCCAGTAGCCCCGTCCATCGGGTGTCGGCACCAGGTGCTCGATCGGTGCATTCAGTGCCTGCCCGAGCATGCCCCCCAGGAAGGGCGCGGTCCCGTGGGCCGACACGGCGCCCCGTGCGTCGACCGACCAGTACCCCGAACCATCGGGCGTGCCGGCGATGCCGGTGGCCGGGTTGGGCAGCGCGAAGGGCTCGATCGAGGCGGGGGCCACGAAGAGACGGCGGGCACCGCCGCAGCTGTAGGCGGTGCACGATGAACTCCAGGCGGCGTAGGCCAGTTGCCATGCTCCGCTGGCGTCGCGGAAGAACATGCCGCCTCCAGGGCCGGCCTCGGATCCGTAGGAGGAGAGGAAGGGACCGCCTCCGGGCTCCTCACAAGGGCCGAGGGGTCCGGCGCAGGGCACGGCGACCTGGTCGTAGTCCGGGCTGTCCCACTCCCCGTCCGAGAACGTGAGGTAGTAGGCGCCGCCTGACGCCACGAGTTGCGGATTCTCGATGGTGGTCTCGAACGGGTGCTCGGCCGTGTCCTGGGACTGGAGCAGGCTCGGTTGACCGATCAGCGTCATGCCGTCGGGACCGAGACGTTGGGACCAGAGCTGGGCCGGCGTGCCCGGGACACCCGAGTTGGACTTCCAGGTCAGATACGGCTGACCGGTAGCCGGGTCGACGAAGGGCATGGGGTCGATGGCACCACCGAGTGCGGTGTCACACAGGAGCGGCACCGTCGAGGTGTCGGCGAACACCGGGGACGTCGGGGTGAGATCGGCGTCGGTGGCCACCGACAGGCAGTTGGCCCCGGTATCCCCCCGATGACCGGCCCGGGCGGCTGTGTAGAACATGATCCACGTGCCGCCGAAGTCGTAGACACCCGGGGCGTTCTGGGTGCCGAGAGCCTCCCATGCAGGTGGCGAGGGAAGGGCCGACGCCCCGAAGGGGAACCCGGGACACGGCACCCACCCGCCGGCGGGCGAGCCCGACGAGTCGCACAGCACCTGGAGGTAGCTGGCCAGTCGGGTCCCCGTCGTGAACGCGAAGTACGTCGATCCCGCCAGCACGACGTCGGGATCGGGCGCATCGCCACGGTAGGCGGGCGTGGCCGTGGCCGATACCGTCACGCCGGGCGGGGGTCCCGCACCGGACGTCGTCGGGTCCGTCAGCACGACGGCGCAGAGGGCGAGGCTCACCACGGCCAGGACGGCGGATCGTCGACGGGCGGTCATGGGAGCCGGTGGCAGCGGTCCGTCCCGTCGTCCGACGGCCGGGCCTGCTAGACCCAAGGTAGCACCGGCGCTTCGGGCGCCACCAGGATCGCGACACCAGGGAGCGTCCCGTCCCGGCCGCGTCGAGCGAGGAGCTGCCATGACCGATCCCGACCCGCACGCCGTCGATCCTGTCGACGAGGGCCGCCACGTCCCCTCGGACGACCCGCTGTGGAACGAGTCGCACTACCTCGACTTCGTGTCCGCCGACGGCCGCCTGTCCGGCTACGCCCGCATCGGGCTCTATCCCAACCTCGGGGTCACGTGGTGGACGACCATGATCGCCGGCCCCGACCGGCCCCTGGTCGCCTCGGTCGCCTACGACTGGCCGATGCCGTCCGCCGGGCTGGCGTTGGCCGGCGACGGCTTCTCCGTGGGGGCCGACGTCGAGGTACCGCTTGACCGGCTGCGCCTCCACGGATCGGCCCCGGCCCGCGTCCACGACGGTCCCGAGGAGATCTACCGGGGCGAACCGGGGACGTCCACCACCATCGCGTTCGACCTCACCTGGACGACGGACGGGGTCCCCTACCAGTACGACGTCACGACGCGCTACGAGATCCCCTGCCTGGTGGGTGGCACGGTGACGGTGGGCGGGGACGTCCTCGCCGTGGGGGGCGAGGGGCAACGCGACCATTCCTGGGGCGTCCGGGACTGGTGGGCGTTCGGCTGGTGCTGGTTCGCCGGTCGACTGGACGACGGGACTCGCATCCACGGCGCGGACATCCGGATCCCGGGGTCGCGGCTACCCCTCGGCTACGTGCAGCACCCCGCCGGTCCCGTCGTGACGATCGACGCCCTCGACGTGACCGAGGAACTCGGCGCCGAAGGCATGCCGAGCTCGGCGAGGGCGCACATCGAACCGGGTGGTCTCGACCTGGTCATCGATCCGGTGGCCTACGCACCCCTCGTGTTGACGGCCGACGACGGTCGGGTCAGCCGCTTCCCCCGGGGCCAGGTCCGCTTCACGGCCGGCGACGGCCGCACCGGCACCGGATGGATCGAGTGGAACCAGCCGGAGTCCGGTCGGCCCGGCCAGTAGCCTCGGCCGGGTGCGCCTGTCCCTCCAGCCGTCGCTCGATCCTGACGCCTACCGGTTCGTCCACCACGTGCGGACCCGCTTCGCCGAAACCGACGCCATGGGGATCATCCACCACGGCACCTATCCGGCCTATCTCGAAGAGGCCCGGGCAGCCATGTTGCGGGACGGCGGGTTCCCCTACGAGGAGGTGCGGGCCGGCGACGACGGGGTCGACTTCGCCGTGCTGGAGCTCTACGTGCGCCACCGGCGCCCGCTGCGCTTCGACGACCTGGTCGCCGTCCACGTGGTGGTGGAGGACCTGACCCGGACCACCTTCCAGGTCGGCTACCTGCTGACCGTGGACGGCGAGGTCCGGGCCACCGCCGTCACCGTGCACGGAGCCGTCGACGGGCGGGGACGGCCGTCGCGGATGCCCGCCTTCCTCGCGTCGCTCACCGGACCGGGGCGCTGAACCGGTGCGCGTCTCGTTCGGGCTGCCCACCCACCGGATCGACTGCGGCGAGGAGTTCCTCGCCCCCGGCGCCATCGGCGAGTTGGCCGCCGCCGCCGAGGCCGTCGGATTCGGCGCCGTCTACACCACCGAGCACCCGTTCCCCGGGGACGACTGGCTGGCCCACGGGGGCCACCACGCGCTGGATCCACTGGTGGCGCTGTCGTTCGCCGCTGCGTCCACCAGCAGGGTCCTGCTCCACACCAACCTGCTCATCCTCGCCTATCGCAATCCCTTCCTGGCGGCCAAGGGGATCGCCACCCTCGACGTCCTGAGCGGTGGTCGCATGGTGGTGGGACTCGGCGCGGGCTACCTCGAGCCGGAGTTCGAGGCGCTCGGGGCCTCCTTCGCCGACCGCAACGACCGCTTGGACGAGGCGCTGGTCGCCCTGGATGCCGCCTGGACGGGGGAGAGCGTGTCCATGGAGGGGAGCGGGTTCCGGGCGAGCGGCAACACCATGCTGCCCCGGCCGCGTCAGCGGCCCCGGCCCCCGGTCTGGATCGGTGGCAACAGCCGGCGGGCGATCCGCCGCGCCGTCGAATCGGCCGACGGATGGTCGCCGTTCCCCAACCCGGCGCGGTTCGCGGCGCGGACGCGCACCGCACCGCTCGAATCCGCCGACGACCTGGCCGTGGCCCTCGAGTACGCCCGGCAGCATGCCGAGGTGGTGGGCCGGACCGAGCCGCTGACGGTCTGCTTCATCCCCGAGGGGCTGTCGATGGGAGGGGGTCCGGTGGACGAGGACCGGGTGGTGGCGTCGATCCGCTCGTTGGCCGGGGTCGGGGTGGACTGGGTCGCGGTCGCCCTCCCGGGTGACACCCGGGATGCGCAGCTGGCGGCCATCGAGCGTTTCGGCTCGACGGTGCTGACCGCCGTCGAGGGGATCTAGGCGCCGTTGTCCCACACCGGGCCCCGACTGCACCGACTCCTCCATTCCGACGTCGCGGCCGCATGGGTCCTCGTCGTCGCCGTGGCCGTGGCCCTGGCCTGGGCCAACGGGTCCTGGGCCCACACCTACACCGCCACCTGGCTCCACCCGTCCCGTGCCGGCGGGCATGCCTTCGAGGGCTTCGCCACGGTGCGGGACTGGGTGAACGGCGGGCTCATGGCCGTGTTCTTCCTCGTCGTGGGACTGGAGATCGGGCGCGAGCGCCGCCATGGCGACCTCGGGGACGCCCGCACCGCCGTCGTACCCGTCGCCGGAGCCCTCGGCGGCATGGCCGGTGCCGGCCTCGTCTACGCGTTGGTGGCCCACGGGGGCCCGGGCTCGAACGGCTGGGGGATCCCGATGGCCACCGACATCGCCTTCGCCCTCGGCGCGTTGGCGTTGCTCGGGCGCCGGGTGCCGCCGGGCCTGCGGGTGTTCCTGCTGACCCTGGCCGTAGCCGACGACATCGGCTCGGTGGTGGTGCTGGCCGTGTTCTACTCCTCCGGTACCCGTCCACTGGCCCTCGTGGCCGCGGCCGCCGTCGTGGCCGCGCTGGTCGTGCTCCGCCGCCGCACCCGGGCGTCGACGGCCGTCATGGTGCTCGGAGGGGTGGTGCTGTGGGTGTTGTTGGCGGTGGGCGGGGTCGAGCCGGCGCTGGCGGGCGTATGGACCGGGCTGCTGATCCCGGGCCGGTCCGCCGACGGGGCCTCGGATCCGGCGGAGCGCCTCGAGCGCCAGATCGCCCCCTGGTCGGCCTTCGTCGTGCTCCCCCTCTTCGCCGTGGCCAACGCCGGCATCACGTTCCACGCCGGCATGCTCGCCGGGCCGGGGGCGGCCGGGGTGTTCTGGGGGGTGGGCCTCGCCCGGGTGTTCGGGAAGCTCGTCGGCATCACAGTGGCCTGCTTCGTGGTCGTCCGGGCGGGCCTCGGGCGCCTCCCCGCCGGTGTGCGCTGGCGCCACATGGCCGGAGGTGCGGCGGTGGCGGGCATCGGCTTCACCGTGCCCCTCCTCATCGCCGAACTGGCGTTCGTCGGCCGGCCCCACCTCGTGGCGGCGGCCGAGCTCGGCCTGTTCGCCGGATCGGCGGTGGCGTTCGCCGTCGGTGCGGTGATCCTGATGCTGTCGGGGGGCGACGGTCCGGTGGACCGGGATCCCACCCCCGTCGACGGCGGCGACGAGCCCATCCCGTGGTGAGCGGATGGCGCCCTGCCGCTGCGGGTGACCACCCCGACCGTCGGACCGTATGCTGCGGGCAGGGCCGCCTGCCGGCGTGACCCGACGAGGCCCCCGCAGCACGGGGGCGGATCCAGGAGAGCGAACATGAGCATTGCCGTCGGTGACACCATTCCGGACATCCAGGTCATGACCACCAAGGACGGGAACCCCACCCATGTCCAGATCCACGACGTGCTCGGTTCCGGCAAGGTCGTGCTGTTCGCCGTCCCCGGCGCCTTCACGCCGACGTGCTCGGACTACCACCTGCCGAGCTACGTCATCCGCCAGGACGAGTTGGCCGCCAAGGGCGTCGACACCGTCGCCTGCATCTCGGTGAACGACCCGTTCGTCATGGACGCATGGGGCGACTCGCAGAACGTGGGTGAGGCCGTGCTGATGCTGGCCGACGGCAACGGCGAGTTCACCCAGGCCGTCGGCCTCGAGATGGACGGCAGTGGCTTCGGTCTCGGCACCCGGTCCCAGCGGTACGCCATGGTGCTGGAGGACGGTGTCGTCACGGCCCTGGCGGTCGAGCCGGGAGCCGGACTCACGGTCAGCGCGGCGGACGCCATCCTCGAGATCCTCTAGGCGGACGCGCGATGGACCTGACCGAGGCCTTGCGCACCACGGGGGCGGTGCGCGAGTTCACCGCCGAACCGGTGGAGGACGATCAGGTCCACCGATTGCTGGAGGTCGCGCGGTTCGCGCCGAACGGCGGGAACCGGCAGGCGTGGCGGATCGTCGTCGTCAAGGATCCCGTGGTGCGGCGAGCGCTGCGCGACATCTACCTCCCCGGCTGGTACGAGTACCTGGCCCAGGTGTCGGCCGGACTGACCCCGTGGGCCGTCGTCACCGATCGGGCGCTCGAGCGCGAGGCCGTGGCGTCGGCCGGGGAGATCGCGGCCGCGGCGGCCGCCGGTCCGGGTGGATTCGCCGAACACCTGGACGAGGTCCCGGTGCTGCTCGTGCTCCTGGCCGACTTCCGTCGGCTGGCCACCGTCGACCGGGACAGCGACCACTACACACTGGTGGGCGGCGCGTCGATCTACCCGTTCGCCTGGAGCATCCTGTTGGCCGCCCGAGACGAAGGCCTGGCGGGCGTCCTGACGACGATGGTCGTGCGCGATGAAGCCGCCGTCAAGGAGCTCCTGGCCGTCCCCGACACCCACACCGTCGCCGGTGTGCTGGCCCTCGGGCACCCCGTGCACCAACCCACCAGGCTGCGGCGCTCGCCCGTCGAGGAGTTCGCCACCGTCGACCGGTTCGACGGTCTCCCCCTGGAGGCCGAGTGAAGGTCCGCATCGGTGTCGGCATGGGTGCTCTGAGCGGTGATCCAGCCGAACTGGGTGCACTCGTGGACGACCTGGACGGGCTCGGTTTCGACTCGCTGTGGCTGCCCGAGGTGCTGTCCGCCCCGACGTTGGACCCGTTGGCGGCGCTGGCCTACGCGGCGGCCCACAACTCCCATCTCAAGCTGGGCACGACGATGTTGCTGCCCGGGCGCAACGTGATCCGGGTGGCCAAGCAGTTGGCCACTCTCGACCGTCTGTCGGGGGGACGCCTGCTCGTCACGTTCGTGCCCGGACTCGCCCAGTCACCCGAGTCGGAGGCCGTCGGTGTCCCGTCGAAGGAGAAGGGTCCGCGGATGGAGGAGGCCTTCCCCCTGCTGCGGCGTCTCTGGGCGGGCGAGACGGTGGACCATCACGGAGCGGTGGGCGAGTTCGGGTCGGTGACCCTGGCCCCGCTGCCGGTGCAGGAACCGCTCGAATTCTGGACCGGGGGGATGCTGCCCGCCGCGCTGGCCCGCTGCGGGCACTACGCCGACGGATGGTTGCCGTCGTCGTGCACCCCCGACGAGGTGGTGGCCGGACGGGCCGCCATCGACGAGGCGGCCGCCGAAGCCGGACGGGAGATCAGCCGGGAGCACTTCGGGGTCTCGTTGGCGTACGCCCCCGGACCCCTCGACGACAAGCTGGCCAGCGCGCTCGGGAGAGCCCGGAAGGGGGTCGACCCGAGAACGGTGGTGCCGGCCGGGCTCGACGGCCTGCGCCGCTTCCTGGAGGCCTTCCTGGAGGTCGGCTTCTCCAAGTTCGTGGTGCGTCCTCTGGTGCCACCGGCGTCCTGGAGGTCCGAGTTCGAGGACCTGGCCGCCGCGGTGGGCGATCTGCAGACGTGAGCCGGGCCCGGCCGACGAGGTTCGGATTCGTGGCCCACGACGACCCCGAACTCCTGGGCCAGATGAGCTCCGTGCAGTCCACGGGGACCGGGTGGATCAACATCGAGCCGGTCATCGAGGAACAGCACGAACCTCCCGAACCGGGGCCGTTCGCCTTCCTCGGCGGCTCCACGCACAAGGTCCCGGTGATCACGTGGATGCCGGGCAAACATCAGGAAGGTCGGGCGGACAAGCCCACCACCGTCGGGCTCCAGCACGCGTCCGGGCCCCGGGTGTCCTGGCGACTGCGGGATCTCGGGCTGCCCCTGCCCGAGGGATGGCGGGTCACCCAGGACCATCCGCGCCGGGGGTTGGTGGCCGAGGTGCCGGCGGACGCCGACAACCGGGCCGTCGTCGGGTGGCTGCTCCAGGCGGCCGCCGCCGTGTGCCAGGTCCCGACCACCGGGCGCTGGGAGGCCGCCGTCCACGCCGGTCTGGCCTGACCCTCCGCGATCCCCGGGCGTGCACGACGCGGGCTGGTCACCCGTCAGGCCGCGGCCTAGATTCTGCATCCGGCGCACACAGCGCCCGCGACCCGAGGAGACCGGCCATGTACAAGGAGTTCAAGGAGTTCCTGCTGCGGGGGAACCTGCTCGATCTGGCCGTCGCCGTGGTGATCGGTGCCGCCTTCACCGCAGTGGTCGGCGCCATCACCAAGAACGTCGTGACGCCGCTCATCAAGGCCATCTTCGGTGGCAACACCCAGTTCAACTCCTTGCAGTTCACGATCCACGGCCAGGTGATCGGCTAGGGCTCGGTGCTGACGGCCCTGCTCAACTTCGTGATCGTGGCGGCGATCCTCTTCTTCCTGGTCATCAAGCCGGTCAACT
>Ga0302279_10006965_pt1 | contig 11753 bp, 11 predicted proteins | sample III_Bog_N3_3_FD_194541 | JGI IMG/M metagenome (GOLD analysis project Ga0302279, IMG submission 194541) | Peat permafrost microbial communities from Stordalen Mire near Abisko, Sweden - III_Bog_N3_3 | ecosystem: Environmental > Terrestrial > Soil > Wetlands > Peat | place: Sweden: Abisko...
ACCCGCGCCGCCCTCGTCGCGGCCCTGCGCGAGCGCTGGCCTTCCCATCCGCCCCCCGCCTTCGCGGCCGGCCACTCGCTCGGCGAGTACAGCGCCCTCGTGGCCGCCGGCGCGCTCGATCTCGAGGCCGCGGTCCGCCTCTGCCGCCTCCGCGGCGCGGCCATGCAGGACGCGGTTCCCCCGGGCGAGGGTGGTATGGCCGCCGTCATGGGCATGGACGCCGCCGGGGTGGAGGCGCTCTGCGCCGACGCGGCCCAGGGCGACGTGCTCAGCCCCGCCAACTTCAACTCGCCCGGCCAGATTGTCATCGCCGGCCACGCGCGCGCGGTGGATCGGGCCAAGGAGCTCTGCGCGGCCCGCGGCGGCAAGCTGACGCTGCTCAAGGTGAGCGCGCCCTTCCACTGCGCGCTGATGCGCCCCGCGGCCGAGCGGCTCCTGCCCGAGCTCGAGCGGACGCGGGTGTCCCCGTTCGCCTTCCCGGTCGTCGCCAACGTCGACGCCGAGCCGAACCTGGACCCGGCGCGCGTGCCCGGCCTGCTCACCCGGCAGATCGACGGCCCGGTGCAGTGGATGAGGAGCATCGAGCGCATCGCCGCCGAAGGCGTGACCGTGGCGCTGGAGATCGGGCCGGGCAAGGTGCTCGCGGGGCTGGTCAAGCGCATCGACAAGCGCATCAAAGTGCTCGGCGTCGGCGACCCGGCCGGCATCGAGAAGGTGGACGCGTTTCTGCGGGAGGCCGCTGGAGCAACCTCCGGGGGAGAGGGCTGACCGATGTTCGACTTGACCGGCAAGGTGGCGATCGTGACGGGCGGCTCGCGCGGCATCGGCCGCAGCGTGTCCGACGCGCTGGCGGCCCAGGGAGCGCACGTGGTGCTCACCTACGTGCGCGGCGAAGAGGAGGCGAAGAAGGCGGTCGAGGCCATCGCCTCGCGCGGCGGCAAGGCCGAGGCGATCGGCTTCGACGTCGCCGACATGAAGGCCACCGAGGAGGCGATCGCCGCGGTGGCCAAGCGGCTGGGGCGGCTCGACATCCTCGTCGCCAACGCCGGGATCGCGCAGGACAACCTCCTCCTCCGCGTCAAGGAGGAGGAGATCGACCGCGTCTTCGCCGTCAACGTCAAGGGCGCCATCGCCTCTGCGCGCGCCGCCACCAAGGTGATGATGCGCGCCCGCACCGGCCGCGTGGTGTTCCTCTCCAGCGTCGTGGGCGAGATGGGCAACGCCGGCCAGGCGGTCTACTCCGCGTCCAAGGCCGCGCTCCTCGGCCTCACCAAGACCCTCGCGCGGGAGTACGCGTCGCGCGGCATCACCGTGAACGCCGTGGCGCCCGGCTTCATCGACACCGACATGACCACCGGCATCACCCCCGAGATGAAGGTGAAGATGCTGGAGTCCATCCCCCTCGGCCGCACCGGCCGGGCGGAGGAGATCGCCGCCACCATCGCCTTCCTCTGCGCCGACGAGGCGGGCTACATCACCGGCCAAACTCTGCGCGTCAACGGCGGCATGTACGTCTAGAGCCCGCGAACGTCTGAAAATCGACGGGGGGCTCACTTCGCTGGTGCAAAGACTTTCTCGAACGGTTAGAACCGCTTCGCCTTTTCCCGGGAGGAATCGCCATGGCTGAAGGTCGCGACATCACGGCCGAAGTGAAGAAGATCATCGTCGAGCAGCTCGACGTCGACGAGAAGGACATCAAACCCGAGGCGACGTTCATCGACGACCTCGGCGCCGACTCGCTGGGCCTGGTGGAGCTCGTCCTCGCCTTCGAAGAGTCCTTCGAGATCGACATCCCGGACGAGGACACGGAGAAGATCCGGTCGGTCCAGGACGCCATCACGTACATCGAAGCCCACATCAAGAAGTAGTGGTCATGTTGCGGAACGCCCGAGAGCGTTCCGTGACGGGTCCCCTCTCCGCGGTTCCGCTCCGGTTCACCCCGGAGTGGGACCGCGTTTCATTGGTGAAGCGTGGCGATCCGCCCCGCTCCCTGGCATAGGAGCCCCAAGTCCATGCAACGGGTCGTCATCACGGGCATCGGCCTCGTCACCCCCAACGGCACCGGCACCGAAGAGACCTGGCGCAGCGTGCTCGCTGCGGAGTCCGGCATCGGGCCGATCACGCTCTTCGACGCCGCCACCTTCAGCACCCGCTTCGCCGGCGAGGTCAAGGGCTTCGATCCCGAGCAGTGGATGCCCAAGAAGAAGGTGAAGGAGATGGGCCGCTTCGCCCAGCTCGCCGTCGCGGCCTCCGAGCTGTGCATGCGCGACGCCGCCATCGACCTCACGGACGCGGACCGCGACATGTGCGGCACCTTCATCGGCGTCGGCGTCGGCGGCCTCGAGTTCCTCTACGCCCACTCGGTGACCCTGCGCGAGAAGGGTCCCAGCAAGCTCACGCCCTACCTTATCCCCCACGTCATCGCCAACCTCGCCGCCGGCCAGGTGGCCATGGCGCAGAACCTCCGCGGCGCGAGCTACTGCAACACCAGCGCGTGCTCCTCCAGCGGGCACTCCCTGGGCGAGGCCTTCGAGTGGATCCGCCGTGGCCGCACCGCGATCATGCTCGCCGGCGGCGCGGAGTCGACGGTCACCGGCCTCGGCATCGGCGGCTTCGGCGCGATGTTCGCCCTCTCTCGCCGCAACGAGGAGCCGACGCGCGCCAGCCGCCCCTGGGACCGAGGCCGCGACGGCTTTGTCTGCAGTGAAGGCGCCGGATCGCTCCTGCTCGAGTCGCTCCCCCACGCGCTCGCGCGTGGCGCCAAGATTTACGGTGAGATCGTCGGCTACGGCGCCTCCTGCGACGCCTACCACATCACCAAGCCCTCCCCCAACGGCGAGGGCGCCTACCGCGCCATGCGCATGGCCCTCGACGACGCCACGCTCGACCCCGACGCCATCGACTACGTCAACGCGCACGGCACCTCGACCCCGCAGGGCGACATCGAGGAGACCCGCGGGGTGATCCGGATGTTCGGTGACCACGCCCTGAGCAAGAAGCTCTGGGTCAGCTCGACCAAGTCGGTGATGGGCCACCTCCTCGGCGGCGCCGGCGCGGTCGAGGCCGCCCTCTGCGCGCTCGCCCTCCGCGACGGCGTGGTGCCGCCCACCGCGAACCTCGAGGACCAAGATCCCGAGTGCCCGCTCGACTACGTCCCGCTCACCGCCCGCAAGCGCGCGGTCAAGCACGTGATGAGCAACTCGTTCGGGTTCGGCGGCACCAATGTCTCGCTCGTCCTCTCTCGCTTCGAGGGCTAGCCGGCCCTCGGGTGAGGCGTCCGTGAGGTGCCCATGAAATGCCCCTTCTGCGCCCACCTCGAGGACAAAGTCATCGACTCGCGGGCCGCCGCGACCGGTGAGGTGATCCGCCGCCGCCGCGAGTGCGAGGGGTGCAGCCGCCGCTACACCACGTACGAGCGCGTCGAGGACGTGCTCCCCACCGTGGTCAAGAAGGACGGGCGGCGGGAGCTGTTCGACCGCCAGAAGCTGGTGCGGGGGCTCCGGACCGCGTGCAACAAGCGGCCGGTCTCGATCGAGCGCATCGAGGCCGTCGCCGACTCCATCGAGCGCGAAGCGCAGGAGGCCGAGAAGCGCGAAATCTCGGCGAGCGAGCTGGGCGAGCGCGTGATGAACCACCTGCGCGAGCTCGACGAGGTCGCCTACGTGCGCTTCGCCAGCGTTTACCGCTCCTTCCGCGACGTGGACGAGTTCCTCCGGGAGCTGGGCAAGCTGGTCCAGGCGCGGGGAGGGGGCGCGTGACGGCAGGGGCACACGCGCAAACCTCGACCGAGCGAACCCGGGCGTACCCATCCGCGCGCGGCTCTAGTAGATCATCCGGGCCAGATGACCACGAAGGCTGATCCGGAGCTCGACTCCACCATGATGCGCGCCGCGCTCGACGAGGCGCGCAAGGCGGTACCTTCGCCCAACCCGCCCGTGGGCGCGGTGGTCGTCACCCGGGACGGGCAGATCGCCTCCCAGGCCTTCCACGCCCGCGCGGGGGACGACCACGCCGAGGCGCTCGCCCTCCTCCAGGCCGGCGAGGCGGCGCGCGGCGGCACCCTCTACGTGACGCTCGAGCCCTGCAACCACCAGGGGCGCACTCCCCCGTGCGTCGATGCCATCCTCACGGCGGGCATTCGCCGCGTGGTGATCGGCTGTCTGGATCCCAACCCCCAGGTCGTCGGCGGTGGGGCCCAGCGCCTCCTCGACGCCGGCATCGAGGTCGAGATCGGCGTCGCCGCCTCCGAGGCGCGCGCGCTCATCGCCCCCTGGACCAAGTTCATCACGACGGGGCTCCCCCACGTCTCCCTCAAGCTGGCCCTCTCGCTGGATGGCCGCATCGCCACCCGCACCGGCGCCTCCAAGTGGGTCACCGGCCCCGAGGCCCGGGCCAAGGTGCAGGAGCTCCGCGCCCGCCACGACGCCGTCGGCGTGGGCATCGGCACGGTCCTGGCGGACGACCCGCGCCTCACGGTTCGCGACGTGGCGGTCCTCCCCAGCGGGCGCGTACCGGCCCGCGTGATCTTCGACTCCCGGCTGCGCCTGCCGCTCAACAGCGTCGTCGCCCAGACCGCGCGCGACGTGCCCACCTGGATCCTCACCGGCGGCGACGCCCCCGAGGACGCGGCGCAGGCCCTCGTCGACGCCGGCTGCGCGGTGGTGCGGGTGCCCAACTCCGCGGAGGGCCGGGTCGACGTCACCGCCGCGCTCCGGCTCCTCGCGTCCCAGGGCCTGGTGTCGATCATGGTCGAGGGCGGCGCCGAGCTGGCCGGCAGCCTCCTCGCGGCGCGCCTGGCGGACGAGCTCCACTGCTTCATCGCCCCGGTGCTCCTCGGGCCCCGTGGGCGCCCCGGTGCCGTCGACTGGGCCGGTCCCGACACTCCCACGGAGGCGCCGCGCATCGTCGATCCCCGCTGGGAGCTGTGCGGCCGCGACGCCTACGTGAGCGGCCCCCTCGCCTTCCCCGCGAAGACGTGAGCCGTTGTCGGTGGGCTGTGCGTCCAGGTGCCGACGAGCGCTCATCCCCCTGGTGAGCACCGACACAGTCCCGATGACGCCCCGACACCCTTCCGCACCTTCGCCAGCTCGCCACCAGCCTGCCGAGCCCGCAGGTGAAACCGCGCGCGGCCTCGCACGTAGTCCAGGCGGCTGGGGCCGTCATCCTGCGGGACGCCCGAGAGCGTCCCGCGACCGTCGCTGATTTCTTCCGATCCGCACCAGCGGTCGGCTACGTATAGGCAAACTCCGGAGGTTTTCGAATGGCGATTCAGATTGGCAAGACGTTGGCATTCACGGCGGTGAGCGGCATGGTTGCGGGCCTGGCGGCCTGTGGCGGCGCAGAGCCGGCCCCCGCGGCGGCTCCCGCCGGCGGCGCTGCGGCGACCACGGCTCCCGCGGCGACCGGCGCGGCGGCGACCACCGCTCCCGCCAAGCACGCCTGCAAGGGCCAGAACACCTGCAAGGGTAACGGCGGCTGCAAGACCGACAAGAACGCTTGCAAGGGCCAGAACACCTGCAAGGGTGCCGGCGGCTGCAAGACGGCGTGATGACGATGGAGCCGCTCGCGGCTCCAGACTCCGGGTAACCCCCTCTGGCCTTCCTCGCGAGGGCCAGAGGGGCTTCCCCTCCCTTTCCCATGCCCCCGAACCCCGCTCCTCGCAACCTGCGATCCCGTCCGGCGCGCCTCGGCGCACCCGATCTGGGCATCGGCGTCGGTCTGCGCATCAAGCACTATCCCGAGATCTTCGACGAAGGCCAGGGCTCCTCGATGGGGGCTCTGCCCCCAAACCCCCGGGCTGAGGGCTCCTCCGAGGAGACGCGGGTCGACTGGTTCGAGATCATCAGCGAGAACTTCACGGTCCCGGGCGGCATGCCCCTCCACAACCTGGGTCGCGCGCTCGAGCGCTTTCCCATCGTGCAGCACGGGGTCTCGCTCTCCATCGGCAGCGCTGAGCCCCTCGACTGGGAGTACCTGCGCAAGCTCAAGGCGCTCGTCTCCGTCACGCGCTCCCCCTGGGTGAGCGACCACCTCTGCTGGGGCAGCGCCGGCGGGGTCCACCTCCACGATCTGCTCCCCCTGCCCTACACGGCAGCGACGGTGAAGTGGGTCGCCGAGCGGGCCCGCGCGGTGCAGGACTTCCTCGGGGTGCGCCTCGCCCTCGAGAACGTGTCCAGCTACATGACGTTCACCTCCAGCGAGATGACCGAGTGGGAGTTCGTCAGCGCCATCGCCGAGGAGGCGGACTGCGGCATCCTGCTCGACGTCAACAACATCTACGTCTCCGCGTACAACCACGCCTTCGACGCCGACGCCTACGTCGACGGGGTGCCGGCCGAGCGGGTGGTGCAGATCCACCTCGCCGGGCACACCAACCACGGCAAATACATCCTCGACACTCACAGCGATCACGTCATCGATCCGGTGTGGGACCTCTACCGGCGCGCGCTGCGACGGACCGGGCCGGTATCGACGCTGATCGAGTGGGACGACGACATCCCCCCCTTCGCCGAGCTGGCCGCCGAGGCCGCCAAGGCGAGGGCCATCCGCGACGAGGTGTGTGGTGCAGGCCCCCGCTGAGCTAGCCGCGCTCCAGGGCTTCCTCGCGGTCGCGCTCCGCGGCGAAGAGCCCATCGCAGGCGACGCGGAGCTGGCCGAGGCGACGCGCGCCCACGTCGCCGGCAACGATCGGCTGACGCCGGCGGAGCAGGCCGACCTCTACCGCGTCCAGTTCTGGCTCCGTCACCACGAGTGCCTCGCCGACGACTACCCCGGCCTGCGCGCCCTCGCGGGTGAAGACGCCTTCGACGCCCTGGTGCGCGCCTACCTGGTCGCGTACCCCCCGCACACCCCGTCGCTGCGCGACCTCGGCGCCGATTTCGTCACCTTCGCCGACGGCTGGCCCGGCTTCCCCGCCGATCGCCGCGCCGCCGCGCTGGAGATGGTCCGCTACGAGCACGCCTTCATCGACCTCTTCGACGGCGCCGAGCCGCCCCCGCTCGACCCGCTGAAGCTCCAGGGCATCCCGGAGGACGCCTGGGATCGCGCGCGCATCGTGCTCAGCCCGCTGCTGGCCCGCCTCCACCTCGAGTACGAGAGCCACCTCTACCGCTTCGCCGCAGCCGAGGCGGGGCCGGACGCCGATCCCCCGCCCTTCCCCGCGCGCCGCGCCGTGCCCCTCGTCCTCTACCGCAGAGACCTCTTCATCCGCTACGACGAGGTCGACCCCGAGGCCCTCGCCCTGCTCGACGCTCTGGCCGCGGGCGAGCCGCTGGTCGCCGCCTGTGATCGCGTCGCCGCCACGCTCGACACAGCCGCGGCCGAGGCGCTGGGAGCCAAGGTTGGCCCCTGGTTCCAGCAGTGGACCGAGCGGCGGTGGATCGTGGACGTGGTGGTCTGAGCACCGTCCCTACACGCCGAGCCGCGACAGATCCAGCCTCCCCTCCTTCACCGGAGGACACCAGTAGTAGCCCCCGGAGAGCGCGCGGGTGAAGCCGAGGAGCGCGTCGACGACCCCGTCCTCGCGCCCGGCCATGCGGCCGAGCACCCTCTCGAACCGATCGAGCGACTCCCCGAAGGCCACGAAGTAGAGCCCGTTCTCGCCCGCGCCGCCCCAGGGCAGCGAGCGGCGCACCATGAACGCCGCCGGCTCGAAGCTCTCCTGTGCGGTGCGCTTGACGTGCGCCGAGCGCGGCGCGTCGGCCAGCTCCTCGTTGGAGGTGCGGCGGCGGCCGACCACGTCATCCTGCGCAGGCCCGGCCAGGGCGTGGAAGCGCGGCAGATCGTGCCGGTACTTCTGCGCGGCGACGAAGCTCCCCCCGTCGAGCCCGGGCCCGCGCCCGGTGACGATCGCCGCGGCGATGGCGGCGTCCTCCCTGGGGTTCTCGGTGCCGTCCTCGAAGCCGGTGAGATCGCGGCCGCCGGCGTACTTGAAGGCCTCCACCTCCTCGTCGAGCGAGAACCCCTCCCCGAGCGCGCCGCGGAGGGCCAAGGCGCGGTCGAGGATCTCGCCCCGGTCCTCGCCCGGGAGGAACGCCCACACGGCGCCCTGCGTGGAGGGGAACGCGACGCCGGGGCCCGAGAGCGCGGGGAAAGGACGGAGCCCGAGGACCTCGGCGCCGAGGGCCTCGACCAGCGGCGCGCCGAGGCCGATCGCCGCCGACCAGCCGGCGGTACGGGCGCGCAAGCGGTCGAGCGCGGCCCGCGGATTCTCGAAGGTCCGCAGCGAGAGCGAGAGGTAGCGCGCGTGCGACGGAAGGGGCTCGAGGATCGCCTGCTGGCATGCGGGAAGCGACATCCGGTCGGCGGTAGGTCCACGCACCGCAGCCGTCAAGTCGGTCGCGGAACGACTACCTCAGGCGGCCGTCCACGCTTCGCTCTTCTCCCAGAGCGTCTTGGCCAGGGCCACGTCCTCGGCGAGGCGCGACGGCTTCTTCTCCTGGCTCTCGTCGTAGTAGCGCCCGTCCTGGGAGGCGACCGCGGGCGACGTCGCGCAGTAAAGCGACGTCTGCGCGCCCTCGACCACGGTCTTCATGCGCGAGAGCATGATCGGGCGGATCGGCCAGGGGACCTTGCGCCAGATGTCGGAGGCGATGACGCCGGGGTGGAGCGCGTAGCTGTGCACGCCCGCGCCCGCCTTCCCGCGCGAGAGCTCCCGGGTGAAGAGGACGTTGCAGAGCTTGCTGACCGCGTACTCGTCGAGCGCGGTCAGGGTGCGCGTGGGCTTCCTGACCGCCTCCCAGTCGATGCTCTCCGCTTGGTAGTGCGCCTTGCTGGAGACGTTGACGATGCGCGCGCCCCCGGGCGACGCGGACTCGCGCAGCCGGGGCAGGAGCAGGTTGGTGAGCAGGAACGGCCCCAGGTGGTTGGTCCCGAAGAGCAGCTCGAAGCCGTCGGTGGTAATCCCGCGGGAGCCGGCCACGCCGGCGTTGTTGACGAGCACGTGGAGCGGCTCGTCGCGGGCGAGGAACGCGGCGGCCGCGGCGCGCACCGACGCCAGGCTGCCCAGATCGAGCGCGAGGAACTCGGCGGCCCCGCCGGCCTTGCGGATCCCGTCGAGCACCGGCTGCGCCTTCTCCGCGGAGCGGCACGCCAGGAACACCTTGCCCCCGCGCCGCGCCAGCGTCTCCGCGGTGACACGGCCGATGCCCGTGTTGGCGCCGGTCACGAGGAAGGTCCGGGCGCGGAGGTCACTGGCTTCGCTGGGCATGCGGGGGCCATCCTAGGCGAAGCGCTCGCATTCGCGCGCTGGTTTCGCGCCTTCGGCTGCGGAACGCTCGACGGCGCGCCGCGACGGTCAGGCGCCCTCGGTCTTTGGCTCCAGCGGCGCCGGCGGCCGCAGCCCCAGCGCGATCACCGCCGAGATCACCGTCACGCCGGCCAGGACCCGGAACCCCAGCGTGTAGCCGCCGCGGTCGAGCAGCGCGCCCAGCGCGCTCCCCGCCAGCGCCCCCGCCACGTACCCGACGCCGTCGATGATCCCCGCCGCCGTCGCCGCCGCGTCCTTGCCGCCGCTCTCGATCGCCAGCGCGCCCGCGAGCAGGCTGTACGGTCCGTACACCAGGAGCCCCACCAGCCCCACCAGGGCCGCCGCGCCCGCGGTGCTCACCGCCGCCACCGACGGCAGCGCCGCCACCACCAGCGCCAGCACCGCGAGGCACCCTGCCATCAGCCAGCGGCGCAGATCGGGGCGCACCCGGTCGTAGGCCACGCCGGCCGCGAGGATGCTGATCCCGCCCGCCACGTCGAAGCCCGTCGACTGCAGCCCCGCTGTCATCATCGAGGGCGTCCCGCCCTGGATCGAGACCAGGAAGTCGACGCTCCAGGTGTTGAACGACTCCCGCATCAGCGTCAGCGTGAAGCTCAGCGCGCAGGTGACCAGGAACTGCGGCCGCCCCAGGAGCGCCCGCAGCACCGCGGCGGGATCGCGGGCCCCGGGCCGCGCCGCGCCGGGCACCGGCGCGTGGAGCGGCCCGGCGCGCACGGTGAAGTAGCAGAGCACCAGGATGGCGACGAGGACGAGCGACGGCACCCCCATCACCGCGCGCCAGCCGAAGCCCATGCCGGCGATCTGCGCCGCCAGCAGCGTCGCCAGCGCGCTCCCGCCCACGTAGCTGAGGCTCAGGACGGCCACCGCGGTGCCCATCCGCGCCGGGCCGAACCAGGTCGGCACCAGCTTGAGCATCGCCCCCCACGACGCCGAACCGGCGAAGCGGTTGACGCCGTACGCGAGCGACAGCACCGCGAGCCCCGGCGCGAACGCGCCCGCCGCGCCGAAGATCGCCACCGCCAGCAGCGAGATCAGGAGCCCGCGCCGGCCCCCCAGGCGGTCCACCACCGGCCCGTTGACCACCTTGCCCACCGCGTACGCCAGCGTCCCCACGCTGGCGATGCCGCCGACCTCGGCCTTGGTGGCGCCGAAGTGGTGCTGCAGCAGCGGCATCGCCACGGCGAGGTTCTTCCGGCACAGGTAGACGCCGACGTAGCCGACGATGAGCAGGCCGACCGCCCGCCACCCGGCGCCCTCTCCTGCTCTCGGTTCCGCGCTCACGCGCCCACGCTAGCGGAGACGTCAGTGCGCGTCGCCCCAGCTCTTGCCCACGCCCACCGTCACCACCAGCGGCACGTCGAGCGGGTACGGCTTCTCCATCGCCGCGCGCACCAGCGCCTCGGTGGCGGCGACCTCGGCCTCGGGCACCTCGAAGACCAGCTCGTCGTGGACCTGGAGCAGCATCCGCGCGTGCGGCGCGACGGCGGCGAGGCCGCGCTCGATCCCGAGCATCGCCAGCTTGCACAGGTCCGCGGCCGAGCCCTGGATGGGCGTGTTGGCGGCGATGCGCTCGCCGGCGGCGCGGTCGGTGTCGTTGCGCATGCTCAGCTCCGGAATGTAGCGGCGCCGCCCCAGGATCGTGGTCACGTAGCCCTTCTCGTGCGCCTCCGCGATGGTGCGGTCGAGCCAGCGGCGCACCTCGGCGTAGTGGGCGAAGTACTGCTCGATGTAGCTCTGGGCGTCCTTGCGGGGGATGCCGAGGATCTGCCCCAGCGCCGTCGCGCCCTGGCCGTAGATGGTGGCGAAGTTGACGGTCTTGCCCGCGTTGCGCTGCTCGCGGGTGACCGCCTCGGGATCGACCTTGAAGAGGATGGCGGCGGTGCGACGGTGGAGGTCCAGGTTGTCGGTGAAGGCCTCGATGAGCCGGGGATCCTTGCTGAAGTGGGCGAGCACCCGCAGCTCGATCTGGCTCCAGTCGGCGGAGACCAGGACGGTGCCCTCGGGGGCGACGAAGGCCTGGCGGATGCGCCGGCCCTCGGGCGTGCGCACTGGAGTGCGCTGGAGATCCGGGTCGGTGGAGATGAGCCGCCCCGAGACGCCGGTGGTCTGCTGGAAGGTGGCGTGGACGCGCCCGGTCTCGGGCGCGATCGCGTCGCGGAGGACGTCCGTGTAGGTGTTGATGAGCTTGGCGAGCTCGCGCTGGGCGAGGATCTGCCGGGCGATCTCGTGCTTCTGGGCGAGGCGCTCGAGCACCTCGGCGTCGGTGGAGTAGCCGGTCTTGGTCTTCTTCACCACCGGCAGCTTGAGCTCCTCGAAGAGCACGTCGGCGAGCTGCTTGGTCGAGCCGATGTTGAACTCGCGGCCGGCCAGCTCGTAGATGCGGGCCTCGATGGTGGCCTTGCGGGCGCGGAACTCCACGCTCATCCGCTCCAGGTCCTCCCGGTCGACGCGGATGCCGGCGAGCTCCATGCGCGCCAGCAGGAAC
>Ga0302279_10006966_pt1 | contig 11748 bp, 5 predicted proteins | sample III_Bog_N3_3_FD_194541 | JGI IMG/M metagenome (GOLD analysis project Ga0302279, IMG submission 194541) | Peat permafrost microbial communities from Stordalen Mire near Abisko, Sweden - III_Bog_N3_3 | ecosystem: Environmental > Terrestrial > Soil > Wetlands > Peat | place: Sweden: Abisko...
CGCCGTCAAGCTCAAAGTGGGGTCATCCAATCCAGTGCCCGCTCCGCGGGGCGCGCGCCGCATGGCCCAGGCGCGGGTGGAATGTGATTTTGTCAAACTAATCTACAGCTTCCTGAGCGCCACCCAGGGTGGCTGGACCATGCTGAGCAGCGAGGGCCGCTACATGGGGGCGGCCGCCTATGGCGAGCGCGACCGGCTGCGCAACCGCTATTACGGCCGGCTGCGCGAACTGGTGCGGCTGCTGCCCGGCGGCGCCATCCGGCTCGACCGCCGGCTGGCCAACTGGCCGCGGCGGCTGTTCGCCGAGCCCTATACGCCGGCGCTGGAGGGGGTGCTCGGCCCGCCGGTGTCGCTGCGGCGCCTGTGGAACCCGGACGCCATCCTGAGCGTCGATGACATAGCGCACGCACCGGCCACGCAGGACCGCGTTGACAAGGCGGCGGCGGTGCAGGCGCTGTTTGAGGACATGCTGGTCCACATCCTGGCCGATGCCATCGAGCGCACCGGCTGCGACCGGCTGGTGCTGACCGGCGGCACGGCGCTGAACGGCGTCGCCAACATGCTGTTGCTGGAAACCTTCGACGCCGCCTGGTACCGCCGCCGGCTGCAGCGCCAGGCCCGGCTGCAACTCTGGGTGCCGCCGGTGCCCGGGGATGCCGGCGTCACCATCGGCGCCGCATATGCCTTCGCGCGCCGGCTCGGCTGCCCGGCAGGGGCGCCGCTGGACCATGCCTTCCACTGCGGCGAGCCGCCGACGCGCGCGGCGATCGAGCAGGCATTGGCCGGACAGGCGGATATCGGCTGGTGCCGGCTCGACCTGCCGGCCGGGGCGGCGGCGACCGCGGCGCTGGCCGAGCTGATGGCCGGTATCACCGCGGCGGACGGCGTGCTGGCGCTGTTCCAGGGGGCGGCGGAGATGGGGCCGCGGGCGCTCGGCCACCGCTCCATCCTGGCCAATGCGACCAATCCGCAGACCCGCGCGATCCTCAATGCACGGGTCAAGTTCCGCGAGGCGATCCGGCCGCTGGCGCCGATGCTGACGCCGGCGGCGGCGCGGCAGCTGTTCGAGCTGTCCGACGGCGCCGCCGCGGCCGATCATGCCGCCTATAACTATATGGTGCTGACCGCACGCGCCCGGCCCGGCACGGCTTCGCTGCTGCCGGCGGTCGTGCATGTGGACGGGACCAGCCGCCTGCAGATCGTGCGCCAGCGCCACGATCCGCTGTGCTTTGCCTATCTTCAGGCGCTGGGACGGCGGCTCGGCGTCGAGGCCGCGGTCAACACCTCGTTCAATGTCGGCGGCCCGATCGTGCAGACGCCTGCCCAGGCACTGGTCACGCTGCGTCGGGCGCGCGGACTCGACGTGCTTATCATATGCGCCGATGACGGCACCGCCTTTGCCGCCTGGCATGCGGTGGAGGCAGGCGAGAAGGATGGCGGGCGGCGTTTCGGCCGCTGGCTGGCGGCCTGGCGGATGAATTATACGAATGGCTGGAACGGCTGACTGATCCGCGGCGCGGCCCAGGATCCCATCAGGGGCACCGCCCCTGGACCTTGCCAAGGGCGAAGCCCTTGGAGGCATTGACTTGCTGGCGACTCAACCATGCACCGAGGCGCCGCCGTCCACCGTGATGGTCTGGCCCTGGATGAGGTCACTCAGCGGGCTGGCGAGGAACAGCGCCACATCGGCAACATCGGTGAGCTCCAGCGTCCGCTCGCCGACCATGGTGCGCTGGCGCCAGGCCTGCTGCAGCTGCTCGAAGGCGGGCAGGCTGCGCGAGCTGTCGGTGTCGAGCAGCCCGGCCAGCAGGGCGTTGAAATTGATGCCGCGGCCGCCGAGCTCCAGGGCGAAGTGGCGCACCATGGCCTCCATCGCCGCCTTGGTGCTGCCGATCATCCCGTACATCGGCAGCGCCAGGTACGAGCCATGGCTCGACAGGGCGATCACCTTGGCCCGCCGCGCCCGCCCGGCCATCAGCGGCAGCGCCGACTGCACGAGGAACAGCAGCCCCCGCACGTTGGTGTTCATCGCCGCCTCGAAATTCAGCGCGGTGGTACCGGCCAGCGGGCGGAAACCGCCGGAGGCGGCATTGCTCACCAGAATGTCGAGGCCGCCGAACTGCTCGCCGACGAACTCCATCATGGCGGCGATGTCGTCCTGCCAGCTGACATCGGCGCGCACCACGGCGACGCGGCGGCCGAGCGCCTGGATCTCCTCGGCCACCTGCTCGGCGGCGGCCTGCGAGGTGACATAGTTCACCACCAGATCGGCGCCGGCTTCTGCCAGCCGCAGCGCGCAGCTGCGGCCGACCCCGCGCGAGCCGCCGGTCACCAATGCGACGCTGCCGTCCAACCGTATCATGTCGGTTGCTCCGGCACCGCGCTCAGCCTGGCGCCGGGCGCGGAATGGCGGAGTCATGGCCCGCGACGTCCAGCAGCGTCGTGCCGTCGGCGCCGAGCAGGCGGAAATCGTACACCGTGCCAGTTTCCACCATACCGGTCTCGTGCGCGGCCATCCGGCGCAGCTGTACCATCAGTTCCTCGCCCGCCGCCGGCAAGCGCGGCCCGATTACGATGCGGCGGAAGCCGACCGGCAGCTGGGCATGGCCGCGCGTCGCCGCCGCATGGGCGGCGCAGGCGACCAGGCAGGCATCGAATTCGGCGGCGGGCAGTAACCAGGGCCGGCCAGGCCGACCGCCGAGCGCGTCGGGCGGGCCGGCGACGATGCGGCCGCTGCCGGCATCACCGTCGATGCAGAGATGCGTCAGCCGACGGAAGGCGGGGCCGTGCTCGATCACCCCGGCGGCGCGCGCGGCAGGCGCATCGGGATAGTCGAACGGCGCGCCGGCGTCGGGCTTGCCCGCCGGCGGGTCCGGCCAGCCGGCGCCCGGCGGCGGCACCTGCAGCGCCGCTCCGGCCCGCAGATAGGTGCGCCGGTCGTCGACCAGCCCGCCGCTGCGGTTGCGGAACGGACCGCGCAGCAGGGCGCTCCAGCCATCGTCGCGCTCCTCCAGATCGATCTCCAGCCGCAACGCGGCCTCGCCGGCGAACCGGCAGGCGGTCAGGATGTCGACATCGCGCAGCAGCCGCGGCGTCCGGCCGGTTGCCAGCGCAACCGCCTCGGCGATCGCCTCGATACCGGCCACCGACGGCAGCAGCGCCACCCCCCGCAGCCGGTGCTGGTCAAGGAAGGCGTGGCGGCGCGGATCGGCCAGCTGCTCCAGGCGCGCACGCCCCGGCGCCGCCGCGACGACGCCTTGCAGCAACGCCACGCCACCCGCCCGCGCCTGGGCGAGGTCGGTCGCCTGCCGGGCCTCGGGATCGGGCATGATGCCGTCGAGGTCGATGCCGCGATCGTCGTCGAGGATCACCACTTCCGGCTCCGGTGCGCCGGCGCGCAGCTCGTCGAGCAGGTGCGCGGCCCCCTCGCGCGCCGGCATGAAGCTGAACCCCGCCGCATCGAGGACCACTCGCGTTTCCGGCCGCACCGACATGCCGGCCTCGTCCCAGGCCGGCCAGTCGATGGTGACGGCGCGCAGCCCCGGGCGCTCGAAGCGCAGTTGCGCCACCCGGCGCGCCAGCGCGTCCGAGGCCATGGCGTAGTCGGTCTGGCCCAGCCCGCCGAAGCGCCCGCTGATGCTGCCGAAAGCGATGAAGAAGGCGAGCGGGTCGTCGCGGGTCAGCTGCGCCAGCAGCTCGCAGCCGGCAAGCTTGGTGCGCAGCGTGGCCGCTACCAGCCTGGGGTGCTTGGCGGCGAAGCGGCTGGCCAGCTCGATGCCGGCGCCGTGCAGCACACCTTGCACCGGCCCGCTGGCGGCGCGCACCGCCGCCAGCGCCCCGGCCAGCGCGGCGGCGTCGGTGACGTCGCAGACATAGTAGCGCGCCCGGACGCCGGCCAGGGCGAAGGCGGCGATGCGGCGGCGCAGCTCGACCGCGGCCTGCAGGTCGCGCCACTCGGCAAGGCCGGTGGCCAGTTCGGCGCCGAGCTGGCCGCGTAACTCACCGGCGCGCCGGCGCAGCTCCTCGGCGGGCAGGTCGAGCCATTCCTCGCCGATCGCCATGACCGGAGGTGTGCGGCCGAGCAAGTGCAGATCGAGATCGAAGCGCCGCCCGAGTTCCAGCGCCGCCAGGGCGGTGATGCCGCGGGCGCCGCCGCTGACCACCCAGACGCTGCCGGGGGCAATGTCGAGGCCGGGCAGCGGTTCGGCCCGGCGCGGCACGGCGCGGATGCGCTGGCGCCTGGCGCCGCGCCGGGCGATCTCGATCTCGCGCGTTTCGGCCGCCAGTTCCTCCAGCACCTGGGCGGCCAGCGTGGCCGGCGCCTCATCGGCCGGCGCGTCCAGCAGGCGCAGCTGCAGCGCCGGCATTTCCCGGCGGATGGCCTTGAGCAGCCCCGCCATGCCGCCGCCCTCCCAGGCGCCAGCACCGCCTCCCGTCAGGCCGAGATCGCCGCCGAGCCCACTGGTGGCCAGCAGCGCCGCGCCGGCGGCGTGCCCGGCCGCCTCGACCAGCCCGGCCCAGCGCTGCGCCAGCCGGTAGGGCAGCAGCAGGCCGGCATCGATCCGTTCGGCCAGTCCGGCGCTGCCGTCGAGCAACGTCGGTGCGCGCGCATGGGTGAGTACGAGCAGCGTCGCCGGGCGGGCGTAAAAGGCGGCTTCCAGCGCATCGCAGGCGGCATCGGCGCAGTCCACCTCCGCGATGTCGTGGACATGGCAGCCACCGGCGCGCAGCCGTTCGCGTAGCTCCGCCGCCTCGGCGCCGCCGCCGAGCACGAAGGCGGCATCGTGCCGCCGGCCGGGCGCGGCGGGATGGGGCAACGGCGCGTCGGCCAGCCGCAGCACGAAGCGCGACATCAGCCGCCCCTCGGCCAGCGGTGCGGCGGGCGGCGCGGCGAGCAGCGCGTCGAGGTCGAGCCGGCAGAAGCGCGCCGCATTGCCGCGGGCGGCCGGCCCCGGTGTCACCCATGCATCGCCGCTGCCCGGCGCCATCACAAGGCTGATCTGGTTGTCGGCGCGCAGGACGGTCTGCATCGAGGGTGTGCCGGCGACGCGGCCGCGCGATGCATCGAAGCGGTCGCGCAGCGCCGCCTGCAGCAGCTCCACCGTCCAGCACGATGTTTCCGGGGCGGGCAGCAGCTCCTCGAGCCGCCGCCGCCGGCCGAGGCTGTCGGGCGGCGGCTCACCGGGGTCGAATTCGCTGTGGTTGGCGGTGCGCACGAGCGTCGCCTCGCGGCTGGCGAGGCGATGGCCGCGGTACTCGGCATGGACGATCCGGTCGGTCGGCGCGTGACTCAGGCACAGGCTCCACTGGCCGGTGAGCGGCGCCACGGCGAGCATCGCCAGCGCCTCGTCGATGTCGGCGGCGCCGGCGAGCAGGCGGGCCACCAGCACCGGGTGGAACAGGCCGGGCCCGTCCTCGGCGCTGGGGCAGTCGGCGAGGCTGGCGCTCGACACCGCGAGGCCGCGGGCATTGACGCCGTTGAGCCCGCCGAGCTGGCCAGGCACGCCGAACAGCAGGTGGGGGTGGCCGCTCTCCGGGCGGCGCAGCAGGGCCACCCGCGGCAGCGCGTTGCCGAGCCTGAGCGCCATCGGCCAGTCTTCGTTGGCGGCATGCAGCAACCGGCCGCCATTGCGAGCGGCGGTGACGGCGGCTTGCACGCATCCCACCTCGGCCAATCCGTCGCGCCTCAGCCCGTCGCTGTCGAGCTCGCTCCCCTCAAGCCCGGCGCGGTCGAGGTTGTGGCCGATGAGGGCGAGGTTGAACAGCATCAGCCGCTCGGCCGGCAGGCCGGCGGCTTCCGCCATGCCGCCGAGCTCGGCCAGCCCGTCGGTGCCGAACAGCGTGGCGGCGTCGTCCAGGCTGCGCAGGGGCGCCGGGCCGAGCGCCGCCAGCGCATGGTCGATGGTGGCGCGCAGCGTGGCACCGAAATGGCGCGCCTGCTGCCGGCCCAGCTCGGCCGGGTCGCCCTGGCAGCGCACGATCTCGACGGCGATGCGGCTCGTCGCCGCCCCCCCTCGGCGGCCCGCGCGGCCGCGGCGGCGGGTGCCGCGCCGGCGGTCGTGCGCAGGAAGGCGAGGATGTGGCCGAGCGTCGGGTAGTCGTTCAGCGCCAGCCGGCCGGTCGCTTCCACCTTGATGTCGAAGCGCTCGCGCAGCTCGCCGAACAGCTGCGCCTTGCGCAGGCTGTCGATGCCGAGATCGGCCTCCAGGTCGGCGTCCAGGCTGACGATCTCGCGCGGGTAGCCAGTCTGTTCGCAGATGAAATCGACCAGGAAGCGCTGCATCTCGTCCGCCGGCGCCGCAGCGACGTCGCTGCCGGCCGGCGCCGGCGCGGCGGCTTCGGCTTTCTCGCGCAGGCGCTGGCGCCGCCGGCCGGTGGCATCGAAGCGCAGGACCGGATGGCGGAAGGATGCCGCCGGGTTGGCGGCCCCTGGGTTCGCCGCCTTTTGGCCCGTCGCGGCGCCGCCTGCCGGGTCGGCCGCCGCCGGCTGCCAGCCGGCGCATTCCAGCGCCGCGCGCACACGGCTGAGCTGTTCCGTCCCGGGACGCTGCGGGTGGTCGGTGGCGACGCACACTGCCGCCTCCGGCAGCAGCCTGCGGTGCAGCCGGGTGAGCACCTGCTGCGGCCCGACTTCGACAAGGCAGGTCACGCCGTCGCGGCGCAGCCGGTCGACCAGTTCGACATAGTTCATCGGCCGCACCAGCTGGGCTTCCAGGTTGGCGCGGATCTCGTCGGGATCGGCGGTGTAGCGGGCAGTGACGCAGCTCAGCAGCGGCACGCGCGGCGGCAGCATCGGCAGCGCATCGAGCGCGGCGCGGAACGCGGTGCGCACCGGCTCCATCACGCTGGTGTGGAAGGGCCGCGGCACGTTGAGCACGCGGCAGCGGCTGCCCACCGCCTCCAGCCGCTGCTGCAGCGCGGCCACCGCGCCGGGCTCGCCGCCGACGACGATCTGGTCGGGCAGGTTGATGATGGCGATCTCGACGATGCCGGCGATGCCGGCGCGCTCGCGGGCGATCACCTCGGGCGATGCGCTGCAGGCCATCAGCGCGCCGCGCGTCTCCTCGGCGGCGGCGATCAGGCGGCAGCGCCGCACGGTGATGCCGATCGCCTCCTCCAGCGTCCAGGCGCCGGCTGCCAGCAGCGCCGCATACTCGCCGAAACTGTGGCCGGCGACGAGGTCGGGCCGCACGCCGATGCCCGCGAGCGCCGCCGCGGCGACCGTATCGCCGAGCAGCAGCGACAGTTGGGTACGCAACACGTCGTCGGCGAAGTCGGTGCCAGTGTCGCCGACCACGCTTAGAAAGTCGCCGAGGCCGCGCGCCTCCAACACCGCGTCGACTTCGGCGACGCGGCGCGACGCGGCCGGCGAGGCGACCGCGAGGTCGCGCAGCATGCCGCCATATTGCGAACCCTGGCCGGCGAACATGAAGGCGACCCGCGGCGGCACCGGCCCCGGCTCGCCGATGAAGATGCCCTGTTCCTCGAGCGCCGGCCGCGCCGCGCGGTGAGCGATGCCGATCGCCGCGCGGGCCAGCCGGGCGGCCAACTCGGCGGAGTCGCCGGCAACGATCGCGAGGCGCACGGTGTCGGCGGCGGTGAAGCCGGGCTGGCCGCCGGTCGCGAACAGCGCGGCCGCCTGCGGCCCGGCGTCGGCCAGCCGCGCGGCGAGCGCCGGCGCATCGGCCGCCGCCAGCCGGATGATGCGTTCCCGCGGCGCCGGCGGCGCCGCGACGGCAGCGGGCGTGGCGACGCGGGGCGCGAGGGCGGGCGGCGCTTCCAGCAGCAGCCGGTAGGTCTGGCCGGCATGGGCGGCGGCGCCGATCAGCAGCGCGCCGGCCGCGGCCTGCGGCGCCTGCACCGCCAGCGCGGCGGCGACCGTCGCGAGGCCTGCGGCGCCCAACGTGTGGCCGAGCCGGTCCTCGGCGGAGGGCATTGGCTGCACCGCCACCGCCGCGCCGCGCTCACGCCGTGCGCGAGCCTCGGCGGTGCCGGCGGCGGCATCGGCATCGGCGAAGCTGGTATGGCCGGCCAGCGCGGTGATCACCCCGAGGATGCGCTCGCCATGGCGCTCGGCATCGTCGAGCCGCCGCAGCACCAGCGCGGCGACGCCCTCGCCAAGCGGCCGGTCCTCGCCGCCGAGGCCGCGCAGGCGGTTCCACTCGTGGCTGTCGGGGCCGAGATATCGCTGCGCGCCGATGCAGATCACCGCGTCGCAGGCGCCGGCGGCGAGCTGCGCGCGCGCCGCCTCGACGGCGGCGAGGGAGGATGCTTCCGCCGCATCGAGCGTGAACGCGCCGCCCATCAGGTCGAAGGTCTTGCTGACCACCGAGGCCAGCGTGCTGCTGCTGAAGCCGCCGGTCTCGTCCTGCAGCGTGCGGTTGGCGCGCAGGAAGGCGACCTCGAAATCGGCCAGCACCTCGTGGCGCTCGTCGGCGTCGAGCGGCGTCGTGGCGAGACGGCGCGACAGCGCCTGGCGGATCTCGGGCAGCCGCAGCGCCAGGCTCAGGTCGCTAAAAAAGTCGTTGGCCAGGATGGTGCCGACCACGACGGCGGTGCGCGCCCGTTCGGCCGCCTCGATGCCGGCCTGCTGCCATGCCTGGTCGACCGCGTCGATGATCATAAAGCGCAGCGGGTCGGCGGTTTCCAGCTGCTTGGGCGGCAGTCTGTGGCGCCGCCAGTCATAGGCGAAGTCGTTGATGAAGCCGCCGCGCGGCGCCGCGCCGTCGGCGTCGCGCGCCGCCGCGGGCGCGTGCCGTGGATCCCAACGCGCCAGCGGCACCGGCACCAGCGCCGCCGCCCGGCCGGCGATCACCTCGGCGAGCGCCGCCATGCTGCGCGCGCCGGGAAACACCACGCCGGCGCCGGTGATCGCCAGCGCCGGTGGCCGGGCCACCGGCACGGCGACGCCGCGGGCGGGCAGGTGCTCCTCGATCACCAAATGGGCGTTCAGGCCGCCGATACCGAAACAATTCACCCCGAGCGTGCGCGGCCCGCCATCCGGCGGCGGTGCCAGCGCCATCGCCTCGGTGGGCACGAACAGCTTCACGTTCGGCCAGTCAACCTTCGTAGTGGGCTGCTCGAAATTCAGCGCCGGCGGGATGCGACCATGCTGCAGCACCAGCAACGCCTTGATCAGCCCGGCCATGCCGGCAGTTTCGCAGGTATGGCCGATATTCGCCTTGACGCTGGCGATCGGCACCTTGCGGCCCTGCGGCAGCAGCGGGCCGAGCACTGCGTTCATCGATTCGATCTCGGTGGCATCGCCGAGTTGCGTCGAGGTTCCGTGTGCCTCGATGTAGCCGAGCCGTTCCGGCCGCAACCCGTCGGCGTAGCTGCGCCGGAAGGCTTCTACCTGGCCTTCCTGGCGCGGCGCCCACAGGCTCTTGCCGCGGCCGTCGGTGGAGACGCCGATGCCGCGGATCACCGCCAGCACCCGCTCGCGCCGGGCATCGACATCGGCCAGCCGCTTCAGGATGACGGCGCCGTATCCGTCGGAACTGACGAAACCGTCGGCCCGCGCGTCGAACGGGAACGAGCCGGTGGCGCTCAGCGCCTGCGCCTGCGAAAACAGCACAAGGCTCTGCCAGCTGCTGTACGAGGCGGCACCGGCGATCGCCATGCCGATGCGGCCCTGATCGAGCGCGCTCACCGCGGCGGCCAGGGCGTAGAGCGCCGAGGCGCAGGCCGCGTCGATCGCCTGGTACGGCGCCTCCAGTGCGAAGCCGCGGGCAATCAGCCCGGCCACCGCGTTGGCGGTAACGTCGGGATTGCAGTGCGGCGTGCGCAGCGGGAAGGCGGCGTGCACATCGGCGATCAGGCCGTCGGCGACGGCGTCGCGCAGGTCGCGCGTCCAGTTGCCGAACGGCGCGATGGCGTGCAGGTGCTGCGCCACCTCGCGCACGCGGCTGCTGTAAATGAGGTCCGCAGCCAGCGTGCTGCCGCGCGCATGGCCGATGAACACGCCAACATCGCGCGACGGCAGGTCGAACGGTTCGAGCCCGGCATGGCGCAGCGCCGCGGCGGCGACTTCCAGCATGGCGAGGTGCGACGGGTCGGAGGCGGCGACCAGCGACTCGGCGATCGGATGGGCGGCGCGATCGAACGGACGTTCTGCGACCAGGCCGCTGAGCCGCGTCGACGCACGCCCCGGCACGCCGCGCTCGGCGGTGAAGTACAGCGCGGGATCGAGGCGCCGCGGCGGCACGCTGACGATTGCCGAGCGGCGCTCGCTGATGAGCCGCCAGTAGCTGTCGAGGTCATCGGCGCCGGGCAGGCGGCAGGCGGCGCCGATGATGGCGATCGGAGTCATGCCTGTGCCGGGCCGCCGCGCCGGCGGATGGTGGCGATCGCGGGCCAATGGGCGGGCATGCCGGACCCGCCGGAGGTGGACGCCGGGGCGGCCCTGCTGACATGCGCCGCGATGGTTGACATCCTGATGCTCCCCTGAAGCCCTGACACATCAAGGTCATGCGAAACCACCCGAAACTACGTAGCCGCTGGTCCCTGTCGCGTCAACCGTTCCGGCACGTCCAGGATTTCCAAACAAACGTGCGACGATTGCTGTTACGGTCTGATCTGCGGTCAAAGTGGCGTTCGTGGCTCGGCGCGGTCGGCTGAACACCGTCCAATCACGTCCGCTTGCACGGATGCCGAGTTCGCCCGTGGTGTTCTGCAACCAGTGCGATTCCGTAGCCTGGCGGACGAGCTTTGACAAACGCAGCGGACACGCATCCTCGAAGTCGTTGCGCCGATCCTTCAACTCGTCCTTCCACACTGACAGCCACAACGATGGCATCGCCCGGCCATGGCCGGTCACGAGATTGAGCGCGAGGGTGGCCTGGTCGTCGCCGTCGAAGCCGGTCCAGCCCATGGCAACGGCGATCCGCGCGCGTGCCGATCAGATGCGCCACCCAGCGGGCGAAGCTGTCCCAGACATCGATGCCCTTGTTGCTGAGCAACCGGTCGACTTGTTTGATCGCGTGCTTGGTCACGCGGCCACGTGCCTGCGCCAATGCCTGCCCGATCATCGCCACCGCCAGCGACGCCCCGGTCACGACGCCGCGTGTGGCCGCGGCCAATGAGTCCACCCGCCTGGCATGGAGGTCGTGGCCGTACAGGCCGTGAACAAACGCGCTTATGTCCTTCAGCCGTCCGCCATCGTGCAGGCCCGCCGTATCCATCTCCACACCGCCCATTCATGCAAGAACACTCCCGGAACTGGCAGGGAACCGGCGCGAATCGGCGCAAGATGTGGGATGGAAAAAATGAGGGGAGTCGTGAGCCCCCAGACGGTCTCATTCGTCAAATCCGGACGTTTCGTTGCTTCCGGCCTGCGGGACCACCAGCACTTGCTTGCAGCAGTACTGTTAACCATTTGACTTGAGTCAACGTCCGCGGTTCCCTTAAGTGCTAGGCAGGAAAACAATCTGAGATCTTTTTGAGGAGTACCTCAGTCGTGCCAACCGACCTGAGCCGCGGTCCTCTTGCTGGCAGGATCCCGACACGCGAAATCCTCCCCGTCGATGTGATGATCTTCGAGCCGCCCTCAGCCGAAGATGATGCCGGGTTCGACTTGTGCGGGAAATGCGGCACTTGCGGCCAGTGCGGCCAATGCTCGAAGAACTCCGGGGGAACGCGGCTCCCGGCAGAGCGGCTGGCGCAGATACGCCAGCGGATCGCTGAAAATCCCGGCATTCTGAGCGACCTCAGGCATCGCTGGGGAACCCGCCAGGATCAACCGTCACA
>Ga0302279_10006967_pt1 | contig 11746 bp, 9 predicted proteins | sample III_Bog_N3_3_FD_194541 | JGI IMG/M metagenome (GOLD analysis project Ga0302279, IMG submission 194541) | Peat permafrost microbial communities from Stordalen Mire near Abisko, Sweden - III_Bog_N3_3 | ecosystem: Environmental > Terrestrial > Soil > Wetlands > Peat | place: Sweden: Abisko...
TCCGCAGCCCGACGAGAAGACGGCGAGAGTGACGGCGGCGGCGATTTTCGCGAGGCTCATGGTCTGGCTCCTGGAGTCGGGACGCGGCACCCTTCGGCGCCACCGGCATCGCCACTAGTCCAGACGGCACCTCGAACCCAGGGGAATCCGCCGCGCGATGCGCGCGGGACGCGCGGCGCTCAGAGCTTCTGGAGGTGCGCCACCGCGAAGACCAGCGCCGCCGGGTTCACGCCCAGCATGAACTGCACACTCTGATGGAGCGCCCCGCCGTAGCTCACCATCTGGTGACCGACCTCGAGGCTCACCATGTCGAGGTACCCGTGCAGCATGAGGCTGTTGCGCATCCCGACCGCAGTGAGACCCTGCTCCTTGCCCACGATCAGGCGCGGGTCGTAGGTGACCGCCGCCACCAGGACCCCGAAGCCGACGCCGCACGTCAGGTTGAACGCGTTCAGTCCGCTCCCGTCGAACGAGTAGCCGAGCTCGGGGTCGAGGACGAACCCCACGTCGCCCTTGCCAAAGAGGCGGGCGTACCCGGCGGTCACGTCGAACGCGACCTGAGTCGACCGGTCGGCGGCCGGCGCGACGTGGACCGCCGGGCCGACGGAGAGGCGCAGCACCGGGGTCGCGTCCACCTCCTCGGCAGCGCGGGCCCGCGTCACCGCCGCGAGCAGGGAGAAGGCCAGCGCCGTCGCGGCGAGGATCCGCATGATCCCGCGAAGCTACCACGTCCGCTCGAGGCTCGATCGCGACGAACCTGACGGCGCTGCTGACCGGCGAAGCTAGTGCAGCGTCAGGAAGAGCACGAACCCCAGCAGCAGGATGACCAGCGTCCCCACCACGATCACCACGATGATCTGGGTGTTCTGCGGCGCCTCGTGGAACCGCTTCAGCTGGTGCTCCCCGGCCCGGACCACACGGATGAGCGCGGCGTCGACCGACGCCTGCCAGCGCGGCTTGGGACGCAAGGGGAGCGCGCTCGGCGGCGCCGAGGGCGGGGCCGGCAGGTTGCGCATGAACTCCCCGAGGGGGATCGTCATCTTGACGCCGGGGGAGCCGGGCTGGAGCGCGGGCCCGGGTCCGCTCTCGGTGGGGGCGGGCGCCGGCCCATCCCGGAACAGCAGGGGTCCGGGGCCGTCGGGGAGGTCGATGGTGGCGACGTCGGGCACGTCGTCCTCCGGATCGACGAGGCCGGTGGGGCTCTGCAGGGTCGCGAGGAGGGGCGGGCGAACGAGCCCTTCGAGGTTGTAGGCCCGGGTCGGCGTGTCGCGATCCCCGGGGGCGGGGCCGGGGTCGTCGAGATCGGGGGAGCCGTGCTCGCCCTTGACGTACATCTCGGTGGGCGTGTCACGCCGCTCGCTCGGGGCGGGGCCGAGGTCGGGCGGGGCGGGGTGAAGGTCGGCGAAGGCGCTCGTCGGGCTCTCGGTCGGGAGGATCCCCGCCGCGGGGCGAGGGGGCAGCGGGCGGACGACGGAAGGAGGAGGCGGCGCCTGGGTGATGGGACCGGCGGGCGGCAGCGCCACCGCGCCGGAGGAGGCGAGCGCCGGCACGGCGGTGGGCCTGGCGTATGGGGAGTGGGGATCGGCGAGGCCGGCGCGCGAGAGCGCGGGTTGCTTGCCATCGATCTTGACCCACAGCCCGAAGGCCGGGTTGGCGTGAGGCAGCAGCGCCACCGCGAGGTCGAGCATGGTAGCGGGGCGGTCGTCGCGGTTGGCGCTCAGCGTCCGCATCACCACCTCGGCCATGTCGGAGGGGAGATCGGGCCGCACCCGGGCGAGCTGCGTAGGCGGTCCGGAGCAGAGGGCGTAGACCAGGTCGCCGATGGTGTCGGCCTGGAAGGGCTTGCGGCCGGAGAGGCACTCGTAGAGCACCACGCCGAGCGAGTACACGTCGGCGCGCACGTCGACCGCGGACGAGTTGCGGAGCTGCTCCAGGCTCATGTAGTAGGGCGTGCCCACGGTCGACCCGGTCCGCGTCAGCGAGCTCTTGGGGATGGCGCCGCCGCCCGCGGCGATGGTCATCACCCCGAAGTCGAGCACCTTGACGTCGTACTGGCCGGGCCACGGGCTGGCGCAGAGGAAGATGTTCTCGGGCTTGAGATCGCGGTGGATGATGCCGAGCCCGTGGGCCTCGTGGAGGCACTCGCAGACCGACATGGCGATGTTGCTGGTCAGCTCGAGGGGGAGCTGCCCGGCCTCGTCGAGCAGGGCGCGCAGGCTCTGCCCCTCGAGCAGCTCCATGACCATGTAGGCGCCGGCGGGCCCGCCCGCCTCCATGTCCACGATCCGGGCCGTGTGCCCGTTCTTCATCAGCGAGGCGGCGCGCGCCTCCTGCTCGAGGCGGGCGAAGCCGGTCTCGTCGAGCAGCGCCTTGAGCGCGAGCTTGCGCCCGGTGCGCATGTGCTCGACCTCGTAGACCAGGCCGTTGCCCCCCTGGCCGATGGCTCGGACGACCTTGTAGCGTCCGTCGACCACCGTCCCCGGAGCAATGGCTTCGGGCTCGTTCGGGCTCTGCTTGGGCATGGCGGCGGGGGCCAGACGGCCCGGGGCCGGGAGTCTAGCCGAGCTTCCGGCGCGGCGATAAGCTCCAAACGAAGCCGGGACCGATCTGGCGGCACCCACCGGCAGGGACGGTCAGACCAGGACCTCGGCGGGAGCGGCGCGCAGGGAGGGCCCGCTGGGAGCGTGGGAGCGGTGAGCGCTGGCGGCGTAGACGGCCATCGGGCCGCCCCCGTCGAGGCGCGGGTGCCGGGGCCCGGGCCGCGCCTCCTCGGTGCCGGCGTCGGCGAGCAGCACGCCGGAGGACGCGGCGAAGAAGGCCCCCGGGTCGCAGGCGAGGGCGCACGAGGTGGGGGCCAGGTGGACGCGGAGGAGCTCCGCCCAGATCGCCGGCGAGAGGGGCTCGTCCTCCGGGCGCTGGCGCCAGCAGAGCCCGCCGCTGACGTGGAGCGTGCGGACGGTGGGGATCGCGCGCGCCACCGCGGCGAGGCGGGCGAACGTGGCCGCGAGCAGCGGCGCGGCGCTCGCCGGGAGATCGGCGCCGGCGCTGACGTGGAGCTGGTCGACCGCGATCCCCATCGAGGCCGCCTGCGCCGCCGCCGCCAGCGCCGTCTCCGGCCCGAAGCCAAAGGTCGCGCCCGCGAGGGAGAGGCCGACGGCGTGCCCCGGCCCGCAGATCGCCGCCCAGCGCCGCACGGCCGATCGGGTATCGACGTTGAGGTGGACACGCCGCCCGGCGAGGTGGCGGAGCTCCCGGTTGGAGAGCATCGACGCGGTGACCGAGATCTCGGCCGGCGCGAACCCGGCCGCGAGGGCCCGGTCGACCTCGCGCGTCGAGCACGCGTCGATGGCGACGTCCCGCTCCTGCCGCATCAGCTCGAGCACGGGGCCGAAGCGGCACCCCCGCATCGCATGGTGGAGGTGAAAGGGCGCGCCCGTCGACAGCAGCGCCGCCCGCAGCTCCGCGAGCCGGCGCCGCAGCGTGGCTGCCCCGTACACGTACACCGGCGTGCCGTGGCGGCGGGCGACGTCGGCGAGCGAAACACCGTCGAGCTCCAGGCCACCGGGGCCCAGGGCCAGCGCGTCGGGGAGGATCGGTTGTTCGGGCACGGACCACAGAGGGTATCAAGCGCCGTGCCGCGGCGCGCAACGGCATGAAACCCGCAAAGGGACGGCCTGGGCGGTCGCGACGGCGAGCCGAGGCCAGGAGCCTCACGGGACCACGACGTTTCCTCGATCGACGGCGCAGGCACGTGCCCGGCACGTGCCCGGCACGTGCCCGGGATCAGTACGTCCAGAAACACCAGGCAACGCACGCCGCGGTGCTCCCGGAGACCCGCCTCCGACAGCCGACATAGAACGCCGGGATCACCAGCTCGCAGAACTGCGCCCGCGCCGCCGGCCCTCCCTTGCAGGCGGCGACGCAGACGTCCCTCGTCTCCGCGCTGGTCTCGTCGTGGCTGCCGTCATCGCCCCCGCTCTCCGGTCCGGACGAAGCCGCCGCGGGCGCGGGCGACGAGGCCGGGTCGCCGCCGAGGCTGGTGTCCACGTCGGGATCGCCGCCGAAATCGCCGTCGTCCTGGAGGATGAGGGTGGGCGCGCGGGCGACGGTGCCGTCCCTGGCGGGCTCCGCACCCGGGCCGCAGCACAGGATGCAAAGACCACAGACCGAGGAAACCAGGAAGGCGGCGTGAGCTCGCATGCCGTGTGAGATGCCTCACGCAACCCGCCCGTCCCCTGGTCGCATGGACCTGGGGCTCGGATCCCCGGCGGAGGGGTCGTGCCGAGCCCGAGGGATCCCAGGCGCCGCGCCAAGCCCTACCGGGCACCCTCCGAGGCCGCCCCGTGGCACGCGGCGAGGAAGCCGCACGCCAGTCGCTGGCAACGACTGCGGGCGATCCCTTCGAAGCGATCCTCGTGCGTCGCCTCGGCGACGCGCTGCGCGAGGGCGCCCACCTCGGCCTCGAAGCGCGCGTGGTCGTCGGCGGTGAGCGCCCCGTCCCACCCGCTGCCGCGCAGCCACCCGATCTCCACACCGCCGCCGAGGAAGAGCACCCCGGCGCGCACCGCCGCGTCCGGGCTCGACTGCGCGACGGAGAGCGCGGCCGCGCGCAGCGCCATCTCCTGGGCCCCGGCGAGGGGGCGCCCGCGGGCCTCCGATACGGCGAGCACGTCGACGCGATCCCCGGCGCGATCGACGCGCAGATCGCAGGTCCCCCGCAGCAGCAGCCGGCGCGGCTCGGGGCCCGCGGCATCGATGCCGACCACGAACGCCTGGTCCCAGATCGGGACGGCCCCCTCTTCACGAACGGCGCGCGCGTAGGGCCCTTCGAGGAAGGCGGCGAGCGAGCCCGCGAGGCGCTCGGTCTCCGCGTCGCCCGGCGACAGGCCGGCGGAGAGCAGCCGCGCGTGGAGCGCGAGCCGGTCGGTGGGGCGGCCGAAGGCGGCCAGCGGCCAGCGCGCCAGCACCAGGTGCGGGGCGCGGTGCAGGGGGCGGGGATCGAGCTCGGGATCCTCGGCGACGGGGGGCGGCAGATCGACGATCGGCTCGGGCGCCGAGGCGGAGGCGAAGAGATCGAGCTGGCTCGACCCCGCCGGCTCCTCGATGCCCAGCAGGCGCCGCAGGCGGAACCGCCGCGGGCACTCGCGGAAGAGCGCCAGCCCGGCCGCGTCGAGGGCGATCTCGCGCGCCGGGGAGGCCCGCGGGCGAACCGGCAACGGGGCCGCGACCGGGACCTGCACCGGCAGCCGCGGCGCCGCCGGGCGCGCGGCCGCGAGGAGCGCCACGGCCTGCTCGGTCGCGGTCACCACCACGTCGCCCTCGGCGAGCCCCGCGACCAGCGCCCGCAGCGCCGACCCCGGCCTTGGCGGCGACGCCGAGGCCACCAGCGCCAGGGTGTGCTCGGCGCGGGTGATCGCGACGTAGGTGAGGCGGCGCCGCTCGGCCTGCTCCCGGGCGCGCGCCTCGGCCTGGGCGGCGCGGAGCGTGGCGGTGACCAGGGGCGTGAGCGCGCGCGAGGACCCGCGCGACGCATAGTGCCGGACCACCAGGCGCGCCCCGGCGCCGTCAGCGACGAAGCCGAGCCCCGGGTGATCGCCGCGCGGCTCGGCGTTGAGATCGACCAGCACCACCACCGGGAAATCGAGCCCCTTGCTGGCGTGGATGGTGGTGAGCCGGACCGCCGAGTCCTCGGGGGAGAAGACCGCGGCCTCCGCCTCGTCGGCGTCGTCGCGCATGCGCCGCTCCAGCCAGCGGACGAACGCCGCCAGGGTGCCGCTGCGGCGCCGGGCGATGGTCACCAGCCGATCGAGGTTGCCGAGGCGGGCCTCGGCGCGGGGGAGCGCGGCGAGGACGCGGTCGAGATCGAAGATCGCCGTCACCGCGCGGATCGCCTCGCCCGGCGGCAGGCGCAGGGACGCGGCGCGGATCTCCGCGAAGCGCCCCCGGAACGCCTCCAGGCGGGCGCGCTCGTCGGGCGCGAGGCGCGAGGGATCCACGATCATCTCCCCCGGCGCCGCGGGATCGGCGCCCGCCCGGGCGACCGGCCAGCGGCCGAGGAGCGGCACCGACAGCCCGCGCCCCGGGATCGAGAGCAGCGCCAGCGCCGTGTCGGAGAGCGCGACCACCGGCCCGCGCAGCACCGTCGCCATCGCCAGGCGATCGCGGGGGTCGAGGAGAAGGCGCAGCAGGGCAGCCACGTCGCGCACCTCGGGCGCGTCGTAGAGCGCGCGGCCGGCGACCACGTAGGGGATGTCGAGCCGCGCCAGGGCCAGCTCGATCAGGGGGATGGTGCTGCGCCGCCGCGCCAGGATGGCGACGTCCTGGTAGTCGACGACGGGGGTCCCCTCCTCGAGCCCGCGGCGCGCCGGGTCGGTGAGGACGGCCACGTACGCCGCCGCCACGTGCGCCTCGCGCGCAGCGCCGGAGGACTCGCGCACGATGGGCTCGGCGCCGTCCGGCGAGGCGCCGTCGTCGGGGATGTAGACGACGCGCCCGGGCCGCGCCGGCACGCCGGCGGCGGGCTCCAGGTGCTCGGCCGGCCCGTAGGCGATCTCGAAGGCGCGCGGCGCCGCCCCCGCCGGGCGATCCCCGGCGAAGTCCCGCGCGGCGAAGGCGTTGACGAAGGCGAGGATCGCCGCGCCCGAGCGCCGGCTCTCGCGCAGCGCCGCGAAGTCGGCGACCGGGGTGACCCCCGCCCAGGCCGCCTCCGGGAGGGAGAGCGCGACGCCCGCGGCCCGGCCCGCGAGCTCGGCGGCGATGCGCGAGGAGACCGCCACGTCGGCGCCGCGGAAGCCGTAGATCGACTGCTTGCGATCGCCGACCAGGAAGAGCCCGTGCGGCGCCAGGCCCCCAGCCTCGGGCGCGGCCCCGGGGGCGCGCTGCTCGGCGGCATCGTCGCGCTCGCGGAGCAGGTAGACCAGGTCGCGCTGGACGCGGCTCTGGTCCTGGAACTCGTCGACGAGGAGCACGTCGATCTCCTCGCGCACGGCCCGGGCGATCTCGGGCCGATCCCGCAGCGTGTCGCGCGCGGTGCGGAGCAGGTCGCCGAAGCCGAGCGCCCCCACCCGGCGCTTGCCCGCGGCGAGGCGCGCCCGCACGTCCTCCAGCAAGGCCACCAGGCGCCTCTCGCGCGCCGGAAGCAGCGGGGCATTGCGGAGCCACGCGGCCAGGCCCGCGGCGCGCTCCGCCTTGGTCTTGCCGTGGAGCTCGCCGAGGAAGTCGTCGAGCTCGTCGTCGGGCGGCAGCCGCTTGCCGCGGGCGGGCATGCGCCGGGTGAAGAGCTCGATCAGGCTCGGCACGGCCTCCTCGGGGAGCAGCGTCTCGCCCTCGTCACCCAGGTCGCCCCCGGCGTCCTCGGCGCCCCGGGCCCGGCTGAGCCAGGCAGCGAGCGCGGCAGCGGGCTCGCGGAAGGTGGGGCTGCCGAGGGCGGCGAGGCGGCGCGTCAGCGTGAGGAGCCTGGCGGCCGCGGCGCGCCCCTCGGCGAGGTGGTCGGCGAGGGTGAGATCGGCGGGTGCGAGCCCCTCCTCGTCGAGCCGATCGAGGAGCCGCTGCACCCGCTGCCGGGTCGCCCACACCGAGCCGGCCGAGACGATCAGCGCGCGCGCCGCCTCCGCGCGCTCGCCCCCCTCGGTGAGGGCCGCGCCGAGCGCCTCGTCGACGGCCAGGTCCGAGAGGGTCTGCGCCTCCTCCTCGTCGAGCACGCGGGTGCCGGGGGCGAGGCCGATCGCCAGCGCGTGCCGCTGCACCACCCGGCGGGCGACGCCGTGGAGGGTGTCGATGCGCGCCGAGGGCCAGCGCGCCAGGGCATCGGCGGCCCGCTTGCGCAGCTCGGCGGGATCGAGCTCCTCCCCGAGGGCCGCGGCGCGCGCCGTGATCACCGCGCCGAAGGCGACCTCCCCCTCCCCGTCCCAGGCCGCGATCGCGCGCAGCGCCTTCTCCACGCGGTGCCCGATCTCGGCGGCGGCCGCCCGCGAGAACGTGGTCGCCACGATCCGCTCCGGCCCCACCGCCTTGGCCGCGGTGCGGTCGTTGCGCTCCCCCATCGAGGTGAGCCCGAGCGTGAGCAGCACGTAGAGCGCGGTGAGCCGGTAGGTCTTGCCCGTGCCGGCGCTGGCCGCGACCACGATGTTCCGGCGGAACGCGTAGAGGGTCGCGTCGGTCTCGAGAGGATCGTCTTGCCGGCCGTCTGCCACGCGGGCCGGGACCGTACGGGCAGCGCGCGGCGACGTCCACCGCCGCGGGCGCTTCCCGCGGGGAGGGCGGTGAGGTGGCCCGCGACGAGGGGCGGTGCTCCGCGGGGTCCGGGCGTTGTACACCTCGGCCATGAGGCTCGACGCCATCGCCGTCACCGCGGACTCCATCGTCACGCTCTCCCCGGCCCCCGCCGGGCGCGCCTGGATGGACCGCACGCCCGAGCGCTTCGCCAACCGCTGCCTGCCGCTGCGGATGGCCAACCAGGCCGGCTGGTGGGTCACCCTCACCGAGCCGGTCGAGGTCGAGTGGAGCGGGCGCGACGGGCACGGGCAGGTGGAGGTGCACGGGAGCGCGCGGGTGCAGGAGAGCGTGGCCAGCCACTTCGGGTCGGGCATCGTCACGTTCAAGCTGCCGTTCCTGTTTCGCACCGAGCCCGGCTACAACCTGCTCGCGCGCGGGCCGGCGAATTTGCCGCGAGATGGAATCGCGCCGCTGGAGGGGCTGATCGAGACCGACTGGTCGGTCGCGCCGTTCACGATGAACTGGCAGATCACTCGCCCACGGACGAGGTTGCGATTCGAGGCGGGGGAGGCCGTGGCGATGCTGGTGCCCGTGCGGCGGGGAGAGCTGGAGGCGTTCGCGCCGCGGCGCTTTGCGCTCGACGAGGATCCGGAGATGGCGGCGGCCTATCGCGCGTGGCGGGAGGGGCGGGAGGGGTTCCTGCGGGACCTCTCCGCCGGGGAGGAGGAGGCGGTCAAGGCGGGGTGGCAGCGCGATTATTTCCTGGGGCGGGGGCCGGGGGAGGGCGAGGTGCAGGGGCACCAGACGAAGATGGTGCTGGGAGGGTTCGAGTGAGGGCGACTGGGCGCGCGTAGCCTTCCATGGGCGTAAGCATTCATGACCTGGACGGCGTGGGCTGGCCGGGGGTCAGGGGGCGACGTCGCACACCCAATCTCGTTCTCCGTTCTGCATCTGGTCCCAGGATTTCAACCCCGGGCGAGCGTGCCGATCGAGCCGATGTCCGCGGCAAAGGGTGCGGCAAACCTTTCGGCGAGGCTCGACCTCGGAGTGCGCGAAGGTACCCGGAACGACGGTCGTGAGCCCACGCCGAACCGTCGTGAGCCCTCGCCGCCGGACTCGGTGAAAGGATCTTGCGGCGCGCCGAAGGCGACTTGCGGCGCGCCGCGCGGCTCTCCTCCCGGCGTCGGGAAAGCGCGGAGAACGCGGCTGGCCCGGGGATTGCCAAGGAGCGCTCGCACGTCTTCTCGGGGTCGACGCAGGTTTCGAGCGGTGTGCTCGACGCCTCGGCGCGGCCTCGCAACGGAGGAATCATGCGATCGCTCATCGACAGGATGGGGGGCGCGGCAGCCCCTCTGCGCCGCTCGATCTCTCGGCTCGCCCGCTCTCGGCTCGCCCGCTCTCGGCTCACCGGGCTGCGCGCGGCGTGCCTCTGCCTCGCGCTCGGATCCTCTCTCGGCTGCGGCGCCGTGGTGGAGCCCGGGCACCGGGCGCTCTTCTTCGACTCGCACAACAAGGGCCTACGGCCCGACGTGCTCGGGCCCGGGCACCACTCGCTGGGCGCGTACGGACGCCTGGAGGACTTCGACGTCACCTACTCGACCAGCAAGGAGGTCATCCACACCAGCTCGGCGGAGGGGCTCGCCATCGATCTCCACCTGGCGATCATCTATCGACCCATCGTGTCCGAGCTCTACGAGCTCGATAACGAGATCGGCCGGGCCTACTACGAAGAGGTGGTCGGGCCGGAGTTTCGCAGCGCCGCGCGCGGTGTGTTCGCGCAGCACTCGTACGCCGACCTCCAGAAGCAGAACGAGAAGATCGAGGACGAGATCGAGGGCAATGTGCGCCGGCGCATCGCCGGTAAGCACGTGGAGGTCTCGTCGGTCGTGATCGAGTCGGTCGAGTACGCCCCCGAGATCTGGTCCGCGCACCGGGTGAAGCTGGTCAACGAGCTGGAGGCCGGCCGGCAGCGGGCGGCGATCGAGAACGACGCGCTCAAGGAGAAGCTCATCCTCAAGCTCCGGCTCGAGCAGGACCAGATGCGCGCCGAGAACGACGCGGCGCGGGAGGACATGGCGATCGCGCTCCAGGCCAAGCGGGCTGCCGCCGCGGAGGCGCGCGCGGGTGCTGCGGTGTCGGTGAAGGGTGCGGCGGAGGGTCCGACGAACCGCGGGCGGCCGTGAGGTTCATGGTGCTCAGGGGTTGTTTGGGGCCGCGGGACCTTTCGTAGCTGGAGGGTCTGCCACCTTCGCGCGAACCTCGATGCGGAGAGGGCGGTCGAGGCCGCGGCGCGAAGGAGCGAGCACGGCAACGCGAGCGAGGCAGCGGCCACGGCATCGCACCCGCATGCGTGTTCATCACCTCGCCGCCGTCGTCGTGCTCGCTCTCTCGTCGGTGCTCCTCGCGGGCTCCTGCCTCCAGCAGGGGACGACCGAGCCCGAGGCCAGCGAGCCGGTCGGCGAGGATCGGGAGCGGCTCCCGGTCGTGTCGTACAGGCCGGAGGATTTCGCCTTCCGCGTCGTCGTCGGAGACGACGGCAAGGGAAAGGCCGGCGGATGGCAGGCGGCCAGGGCCGACCTGGAGTTCTGGCACGTGGTGATCCCGCACTGGCCGCGCCACTGGCGCTGCGCGTTCACCATCGAGATGCCGCTGCGGACCGAAGCGGCAGGGCCCATTTCCTCCAGCGAAGCGGCGGTTTTCAGCGTGGAGATCGCGGAGGACGTCGCCCGCGCCATGAACTACGATCTCCCGGAGGGGCTCTTTTGCCTGAGGTTCGTGGGTGAGATGAGGGCGCTGTTCAAATCCCGCTACGAGAAGCTCGGCGCCAGGGTCACGCGGTGATGGTTACCACTCGCACCGAGGTGCTCGAGGTCATCTACCGCTTCTACCCGCGGGGTGTGCCTGTCTATGACGCGGCGCACGACAACTCGGCGGCGTACGACACCTCGGAGGAGCACCGCCGCCTGGTGGAGGCGGCGCAGCGGGGGCGCTCGGAGTATCCAACCTGGGAGGCGATGATCGACCGGCTGGGGAGGCGATATGGGGTGCAAAATGAGGCGCTCCATCTGCTTGCCGGGGGGAGAGATCCTGCGTACTCGGCGCGGATCTACCTTCCCGGGGAGACGATCAGCGTTCACGTGTCGCTGCTCGGGCCCTATTACGGGATCCATCACCTCGGGGAGCGGGAGGAGCTGGCGGCGATTGCTGGGGTGATCGAGGCCACATACCCCGGGTATGAGCCGATTCCAGCGGAGCTTGGAGACGAGGTGGTGCCGGAGGTCTGGGTGGAGTCGAATCCGTTCGGGGAGGCGACGATCGCGCTCTGCCTGTTCTCGGAGGTTTGGATGTGGGGCGGGGTGCGGGAGCCCGGCTCCTGACGTCGCCGGGGAGGAACGGAGGTGCGGAGCCGAGGCGAGCGGAGGCAGCGCCCGCCCATGGGAAGCACGGGCATCCACGAGCCCGAGCGTTCGGCTCGCCATGTACCGCAAGCCGAGCGGTCTGCATCCACGACTCCTCACGGTCGATTACGCTG
>Ga0302279_10006969_pt1 | contig 11744 bp, 8 predicted proteins | sample III_Bog_N3_3_FD_194541 | JGI IMG/M metagenome (GOLD analysis project Ga0302279, IMG submission 194541) | Peat permafrost microbial communities from Stordalen Mire near Abisko, Sweden - III_Bog_N3_3 | ecosystem: Environmental > Terrestrial > Soil > Wetlands > Peat | place: Sweden: Abisko...
GGCGTCCATGATGCCGGCCAGGGTCGAGCCCTGCTTCGACACCTTCATGAACACCTCGCCGGGACGGCCGTCCTCGTATTCGCCGACCGTGACGTAACCCTCGCAGTCGGCCACCCGGAAGGAGAACGTCGACGACTTGCGCCGGCGGGGCAGGCGCTCGCGCACCGCACCCACCAGCAGGGTCTCCTGCGTCCGGGACTGCTCGTGGACGAGGGCGGACTCCAGCTCGGCGATCTTGGCGCTGAGCTCGCGGGCGTGGGCCTCGGCCTCGGACCCGGCGACCGGCTCCTCCTCGAGGTCGGCCTCCGCACCGTCCTTCTTGGTGGTCGACAGCGGCTGGGCCACCTTGCAGTTGTCACGGTAGATGGCGACGGCCTTGATCCCGAGATGCCAGGCATCGATGTGCAGCTGCTCGACGTCCTCCACGCTGACGTCTTCGGGCAGGTTCACCGTCTTGGAAATGGCACCCGAGATGAAGGGCTGGACGGCACCCATCATGCGGACGTGACCGAGGTAGTGGATGGTGTTGTCCCCCATCGAGCAGGCGAACACCGCCAGGTGGTCCGGCAACAGGTACGGCGCGCCGACGATGGACTTGTGCTCGTCGATGTAGGCGACGATCTCGTCCACCTGGTCGGGCGAGTAGCCCAGCCGGGTCAGCGCCCGCGGCACCGTCTGGTTGACGATGGACATGGTGCCGCCGCCGACCAGCTTCTTGGTCTTGACCAGCCCCAGGTCGGGCTCGACGCCGGTGGTGTCGCAGTCCATGAGCAGTCCGATGGTCCCGGTGGGGGCCAGCACGCTGGCCTGCGAATTGCGCACGCCGTACTGCTCGCCGAGCTCCACGGCGAGGTCCCATGCCTCCTGGGCGGCGCACAGCAGCTCGGTCGGGACCTGCTCCTCGTCGATTCCGGCCACCGCGTCACGGTGCATGCGGAGCACGTTGGTCATCGGCTCGACGTTGTCGTGGTAGCCGGCGAACGGGCCCATGCGGGCGGCCGTGCGGGCCGAGGTGGCATAGGCGTGTCCGGTCATCAGCGCGGTGATCGCCCCGGCCCACGCCCGACCCTGGTCCGAGTCGTAGGGCAGGCCCTGGGCCATCAGCAGGGCGCCGATGTTGGCGTAGCCGATGCCGAGCTCCCGGAAGCGCCGCGAGTTCTCGGCGATCTTGTCGGTCGGGTAGTCGGCGTTGCCCACGATGATCTCCTGGGCCGTGAAGATGACCTCGACCGAGGCCCGGAAGCCCTCGACGTCGAACGACGAGTCCTCGCGGAGGTACTTCATCAGGTTGAGGCTCGCCAGGTTGCACGCCGAGTTGTCGAGGTGCATGTACTCCGAACACGGGTTGGAGCCGTTGATCCGGCCCGTGTTGGAGGCCGTGTGCCACTTGTTGATGGTGGTGTCGAACTGCATGCCGGGGTCGGCGCACTCCCAGGCGGCCTGGGCGAACTGGCGGAAGAGCTCGCGGGCGGGCACGGTGCGGATCGCCTCGCCGTCGGCGCGCGACGTCAGACTCCAGTCGGTGCCGTCCACGACGGCCTGCATGAACTCGTCCGTGACCCGGACCGAGTTGTTTGCGTTCTGGTACTGGAGGCTGATCGAGTCCTTGCCGTCGAGGTCCATGTCGAAGCCGGCGTCACGCAGCACCCGCGCCTTGCGCTCCTCGATGGCCTTGCACCAGATGAAGTCCTCGATGTCCGGGTGGTCGGCATCGAGGATCACCATCTTGGCGGCACGCCGGGTCTTGCCGCCCGACTTGATGGTGCCGGCCGACGAGTCGGCCCCCCGCATGAAGCTGACGGGGCCCGATGCGGTGCCGCCGCCCTTCAGGAACTCGTGGGACGAGCGGATGCGCGACAGGTTGACCCCGGCACCCGATCCGCCCTTGAAGATCACGCCCTCCTCGGTGTACCAGTTGAGGATCGAGTCCATCGTGTCGTCGACCGACAGGATGAAGCAGGCCGAGCCCTGCTGGGGCACGCCCGCCACCCCGATGTTGAACCACACCGGCGAGTTGAAGGCGGCCATCTGGTGGACGATGAGGTGCTTGAGCTCGGCGCGGAAGGCATCGGCCTCCTCGTCGTCGGCGAAGTAGCCGTCCTTGATGCCCCAGGCGGCGACGGTGTCGACCACCCGGTCGGCCACCTGGCGCAACGACCACTCGCGCTCGGACGTGCCGGGGGTCCCCCGGAAGTACTTCTGGGCCAGGATGTTGGTGGCGTTGAGGCTCCAGTCCTCCGGCACCTCGACCCCCAGCTGCTCGAAGGCGACCGCCCCGTCGCGGTAGTTGGTGATCCTGGCGTCACGACGCTCCCAGACCACCCGGTCGTAGGGGTGGGTGTCGGCGGAGGTGAAGTGGCGGCGGATGCCGATGCCGACTCGCTGGGGTGCGATGGCCATGGGGTGGACCTCTTTCTGTTCGTCTGGGCTGCGGGGCGTGCTGCGTGGACTGCGGTGCTGCAGGGAACTGCCGTGCTGTCAGGTGAACCGCACCCCCGGGGTGGACCACGGTGCGTCGTGTCGGGAGGGCGGTCGAGCGGTGCGTGTGCCCCGTCTGCAGGTCCGCCCTGTCGGATGATCCGCCAGTTCCGTCCTGCCCGACCGCCCGGGCCCGTTCCCATCGTATCCGGCCCGGTTGACCAGATCTGCGATGGAGACACAATATGTTGTGGTTTACCCTCCCCCGAGGTACGAGATAGTGGGTCTATTACAGCAGTGTAGTTACGCTCCTGTCAACGAACCTGCCCCGGATCGGGCGCGGTCCGAGGCGCGAATTGCCTGATCGGAGGCCGTTCGCGAAGGTTTGCAAATCATTGCTGGGCGCGAGCATCCTCCGGCGCCCGTCGCGGCCTCCGCTCCTCCGCCCATGTCCCAACTCCCCCGCCCCCGCCGGCCTCACTACAGTCCCCCTGTGGCCACCCGGAACCCCGTATCCATCGCCGTCGACGCCGGCACGACCGGCGTCCGGGCCCTCGTCGTCGACGAGGGGGCCTCCGTCGTGGACATCGCCTACCGCGAGCTGACCCAGCACTTCCCCCGTCCGGGCTGGGTCGAACACGACGCGGACGAGATCTGGCGCGCCGTGCGGGACACGTTGGGCGAGGTCACCGGGCGACTGGCCGACGCCGGCCGGGTGGCCCGGTCCATCGGGGTCACCAACCAGCGCGAGACGGTGGTGGCATGGGACCGGTCGACGGGACGACCGCTGCACCGTGCGCTGGTGTGGCAGGACCGGCGCACGGCGGCGCGGTGTGCGGTGCTCGCCGAGGAGGGGCACCTGCCCCTCGTGCGGGAGCAGACCGGGCTGGTCCTCGACCCGTACTTCTCGGGGTCGAAGATGCAGTGGCTCCTCGAGGAGGGCGCCGTGCCTGCCGGCCCCGACCTGGCGCTGGCCACCGTCGACTCCTGGGTCCTGTGGAACCTGACCGGCGGGACCGAAGGGGGCGTGTTCGCCACCGACGTCACCAACGCCTCGAGGACCATGCTCTTCGACATCGTCGTCCGGCGCTGGTCCGAGGAACTCTGCGACCTCTTCCACGTGCCCGCCTCGACGCTGGCCGAGGTGCGCTCGAGCTGCGGCCGGTTCGGCCGGGTGGCCCCGTCGGTGCTGGGCGACGGGTCGCCGCTCGCCGGGGTGCCGGTCAGCGCCATGATCGGCGATCAGCACGCCGCACTGTTCGGCCAGGCCTGCTTCGACCGGGGCATGACCAAGGCCACCTTCGGCACCGGCAGCTTCATCCTGATGAACGTCGGCACCACCTGTCCGTCGCCCGTCGACGGGCTGCTCACCACCGTGGCCTGGGACCTCGGGACCGACGGCGACGTGGCCATCGGGGGCGACGGTGGACCCCGGGACGGCCGCGGCTCCCTGGCCTATGCCGTCGAAGGGTCCGTCTTCGTCGCCGGGGCCGGGGTCCAGTGGCTGCGGGACGGGCTCGGCATCATCGACGAGTCCTCCGCACTCGAGCCGCTGGCCCGGACGGTCGGATCGTCGGAGGGCGTGGTCATCGTGCCCGCCTTCACCGGGCTCGGCAGCCCCCACTGGGACCCGGGCGCCCGCGGCACCATCGTCGGGCTCAGCCGGGGAATCGGCCGCCCCCATCTGGCCCGGGCCATGGTCGAGGCCATGGGCTTCCAGGTCCGCGACGTGCTTTCGGCCATGGCCGGCACCGGCACGGCGCCCTCGGTGGTGCGGGTCGACGGCGGTGCCGCCGTCATGGGCCTCCTCCTCCAGCACCTGGCCGACCAGGCCCGACTCGAGGTGCTCCGGCCCCGGTCGGTCGAGACCACCGCACTGGGCGCGGCCACCATGGCCGGCCTGGCCGAGGGGGTGTGGGGGACGCTCGACGATCTCGGTGCGCTGTGGGCGGCCGAGGCGTCGTTCACGCCCGAGGCCGACGAGGCCGTGGTGGACGCCGCCCACCAGGCCTGGGCCCGGGCCGTCGACCGGTCACGGGGCTGGGTGGGCGGGAGTGGCCCGCACTGAGCCGCCCGTCAGGCGAGCTCGCGCCAACCGTGGTCCGCCAGCTCGGCCATGATGGCGATCCACTGACGCTCCCGGGACCGGAACACCGGAGCCACCCGGCCGACGACCAGCACCACGCCGGCCCGGACCATCTCGGCGGCGGCCACGCCCGGACTCTGGTCGGTGGCGGACCCGGCCTCGTCGGCTCCCACCGGTGCCGACAGCGGTGCGACGGCCCACAGCGCCATGGCCCGCAGTTCCTCGTCCGGTGGTGTTTCGCCGTGGCACGCCGCCACCCGGGTGGTGTCGGCGTCGATGATGGCGGCGAAGTCGGCGGCCAGGCTCCGCCGGACCCGGCCGGCCAGCCGGTCGAGCAGGGCGTCGGGCGATACCTGCACGAAGAGCTCGGTGGCGATGTCGAGGAGTTCGGCGTGGCGATCGGGCAGGGGGCCCTCCACCGCCCGCAGCGTCTCGATGGTGACCCCGTCGACCTCGAGGATCTCATCGCGTAGGAGGCCGAGCAGGTGATCGCCGGCGAGCCCCACCCCGAGCTCGTCCACCACGACCCCGTTGTCGCGCTGGAGGATGTCGATGGAGACCACGTCACCGCCGACCGACCCGATACGACTGGCCACGGCGCCGAGGGCGCCGGGTCGATCGGGGAGCTGGACTCGGATCAGGTAGTTCGTCACCGGCTCAGGGTAGAGGGACAATGTGTCGGCACGGTTTCCGCCCGGTTACGAACTCGGCTCGGCGGCCGGTGCCCCCGTAGCCGGGGCCCCGGGGACCGGCTGCTTCTTCCTGCTGGCGTACTCGTCGATGTAGGCCTGGCCGGACAGCGCGGTGATGGCCTGCATCAGGGCGTCGGTCAGGGCCCGCAGCTCCCCCTGGTCGGGCACGTGCCCGCCCAGGGCGTGGTTCGCCCCCGCACCGGCGGCCCGGGCCCCGGCGCGCCACGAGCCGGTGACCTCCTCGGCCCCGTCGTACTCGTAGACGACCGGCGGACCGAACCGGACCGTGACCCGGTGGAACGGACGCATGACCATGCTGCCCGGGGGCTGCACCCGGCGGGTGCCCACCAGGCCCACCGGTACCACCGGCACGTTGCATCCCAGGCTCAGCCGGGCCACCCCGGTCTTGCCCTTGTGGAGCCGAACGTCCGGGGAACGGGTGCCCTCGGGGTAGATGGCGAGCACGCCTCCGCCCTCGAGCACCTCGGTGGCCGTGTCGAGCGCCCGCTGCGATGCGTCGCCACCGCTCCGGTTCATGGGGATCTGGCCGGCGGCCCGGAAGAACCACGCCGTCTTCCAGCTGTCGAAGTACTCGGCCTTGGCCACGTAGGTCACCCGGCGCTTCACCACCAGGGGGAGGAAGAACGAGTCGCAGAACGACTGGTGGTTGGCGGCCAGGATCACCGGCCCGTCGGTCGGGATGTGCTCACGGCCCTCGACCCGCACCCGCCACAGCAGGTAGAGGAACGGGCTGATGATCGCCTTCATGATCCAGTAGGCCACGGGCAAACGGTAACCGTGCATGTGCTGTACTGCACTGATGACCCAGACGTCCCTGGAATCCGGCCCCTACGAGGTCCTCGGCAGGACGATCGGCCTGCCCGTCGAGGTGCGGCGCGCCGCCCAGTGGGGCGTGCAGTACCTGGTGCCGGCGGCCGCCGCCCAGCGCCTCGTCGACCCGACCGGCCTCGAGGTGACCGGACCGCTGCCGGGCCGGGCGCTGGTGGCGCTGGCCGTCTGCCGCTACGACGACACCGACCTCGACGCCTACCACGAAGTGGCGGTGAGCTTCGTGGTCCGACCCCACGACGCCCCCCGGGGGGCGACGACGGCCCAGCGACTCCAGGAGTTCGGCTCGGGCGCCATCGGCGCCTACATCCACCGCCTCCCGGTCGACCAGGAGTTCACCTGTGCGGCCGGACGGGACGTCTGGGGCTACCCGAAGTGGGTGACCACGATCGACATCGACGAGCCGGCGCCGGGCCCGACGCGCGGCACCGGGACCACCGTCCGCCTGGTGGACGACGGGGCCCACGTGCTGACCCTGACCATGGCGGCGGGGGGCCCGATCAAGCTCCCGTCCCAGGCGCCGCCCAGCTACTCGTTCCGGGACGGAGTGCTCCGCCGCACGCCGTGGGAGACGTCGTCCGAAGGGGTCACCGGCCGGTTCGGCGGGGCGACACTCGTGCTCGGCGACCACCCGATGGCCGACGAGCTGCGCAGCCTGGGCCTGCCCCGGCGGGCCCTGTTCACCTCGCACGCAGCCCGGATGCGGGCGTCCTTCGGCGCCGCCGTGGTGGTGACGGCCGGGTCCTGACCCGGGGTCGCCCGTGGCGGCGGGCCCGTCCGGCTACTGGAGCCGGGTGAGCGCCTTGCGCAGGCTCCGGATCCCCTGGCCCACCCGCTGCTCGTTCTCGATGAGGGCGAACCGGACGTGGCCGTCACCCCCGGGGCCGAAGCCCACCCCCGGTGAGGTGGCGACGTCGGCCTCCCGGACCAGGTACTTCGCGAACTCGAGCGATCCCATCTCCTGGTAGGGCTCGGGGATCGGGGCCCAGACGAACATGGTCCCCCGGGGCGGGGTGACCTCCCACCCGATGCGGTTCAGTCCGTCGCACAGGGCGTCACGGCGGGACTGGTAGATGTCGTTGATCACCTTCGGGTAGTCCGGCACCTCGTTCATGGCCACGATGGCGGCGATCTGGATGGGCTGGAAGGTGCCGTAGTCGAGATAGCTCTTCAGCTTGGTCAGCGCCTGCACGATCTCGGCGTTGCCGACCAGGAACCCGACCCGCCAGCCCGCCATCGAGAACGACTTGGTCAGCGTGTACAGCTCGACGCAGCAGTCCTTCGCTCCCGGCACCTGCAGGATCGACGGCGGCGTGTAGCCGTCGAACGCGATGTCGGCGTAGGCGAAGTCGTGGACGAGCACGATGTCGTGCTCCTTGGCGAACTCCACGATCCGGGTCATCCAGGCCAGGTCGACGCACTCCGTCGTCGGGTTGTGGGGGAACGAGAGCACCACTACACGGGGCTTCGGCCACGCCGACTCCCACGCTTCCATCAGGTTGTCGAAGAACGCGGCACCGCCCTCGACCGTGTCGACGGTGTCACCCGCCGGCGTGTCGAGACGCACGTGGCGGATGTCGGCGCCGGCGAACAGCGGGGCGTAGATGTGGATCGGGTACGACGGCGACGGCACCAGGGCGGTGTCGCCGGGGCCCACCAGCACCCACATCAGATGGGACAGGCCCTCCTTCGCCCCGATGGTGGTCACCACCTCGGTCTCGGGGTCGAGCGCCACGTCGAATTTGCGCTGGTAGAGGTCGCTGATGGCCTGGCGGATCTTCGGGATGCCCCGGCTGGCGGAGTAGCGGTGGTTGCGCGGGTTGTGCGCGGCCTCCGCCAGCTTCTCCACGGCGACGTCCGGCGACGGCAGGTCGGGATTGCCGAATCCCATGTCGATCACGTCCCGACCGTCGTGGCGGGCGGCGGCCTTGAGGTCGTTGATGGTGGCGAAGACGTACGGCGGCAGCCCGTTGATACGGCGGAAATCCATACACCACGTTACCGCCGGGCCGCCGGGCCGCCCGACAGGCGTCCACCGGCCCGGCGATCAGCGGACGGTGGTGGCGGCCTCGGCCACGACCTCGAGCGAGTCCGGCCAGGCGCACACGGCCCATGTGGCTCCGGCCCCGGCCACCGCGCCGAGCACGGCCGAGGCCTCCCCGACCGTGGTTCCGACCGGTCCGCCCCAGGTGACCTCGACGCCCTGTGCCGCCAACGCCGCCACCGGCTCGGCCCCCAGCTGCCACACGTTGACCGCCGCGCCCGTGGCCCGGGCCAGGGCGACCATCTCGGGGCGGCCACCGCCCAGCCATACCGGCACACCGGCCGCCGCCACCACCGTGGCCACCGACCCGAGGCGCTCCCGACGGACGTCGGCCGACTCGAATGGGATCCCGTAGGCCTCGTTCTCCTCGCGACTGAGCCGGTCGCCGGTTCCGATGCCGGCGACGAGCCGCCCGCCGCTCAGGGACTGGACGCCGCACAGCACCTCGACCAGCACCTCGTCGGGCAGCAGGCCGATCCGTGCCACCAGGGTGCCCACCCGGATGGTCGAGGTCGACGCGACCAGGGCCCCGAGCAGCGGGCCGGACGACAGCGCCGGACGGCCGGGCTGCCCCATGGGCCACAGGTGGTCGAAGCAGAAGACGCCGTCGATGCCGAGCTCCTCGGCCCGGCGTGCGGCAGCCAGGGCGGTGTCCCCCTCGTCGCGGAACTGCGGCAGGGTGATCCCGACCTTCACGGAAGGGTCCGGGGTGCGTCGGGCCCACCGGCCGCCCGTCGCCGGTCCCCGCCGGTCACGTCGCCGACTCGACGCGGGCTTTCAGGTCGCGGAGGGCGATCGACATGATGCGGCTCTGGGCCCGCATCTTGATGAAGCCGGGGAGCGGCACCTTCATCTCGACCTCGAGATGGTAGGTGACCTCGGTGCCACCGTCCGCCGTGGGCGCGAACACGTACCGGCCGTCGAGCTTGTTGGTGATGTCACCCTCGGTCTGGACCCAGGCGAGCACCCCCGGGGCCTCCGAGTAATCGTAGGCCAGGGTGTAGCTGGTGCTGCGGCCGAACGCGGCCGCCCGGAAGGTGACCCGGCTCGGACGGTCCTCGTCGTCGCGTTCGTCGATGGTCACGGCCTTGATGTCGGCGGCCCACGACGGGTAGCTGGCGAGATCGGCGCTGACCTCGAAGCAGCGCGCCGGACTCGCCGACACGACCATCCTCTCGGTGGCTTGTTCCGCCACGGTGGGCCCTCCTCCTCGAATCGTCGATTGCTGCCCGGACACGCCTCAGCTTCGCGTGTCTCCGAGCGCCGCGGCCAGCCTAGGGGCGAGCAGGTCGTAGTCGAAGGATGCCTCGGCCCGGCGCCGTGCCTCCGCCCCCATCGAGCGGGCCCGCTCCGGGTCGTCGAGGAGCCGGCCGATGGCCCGGGCGACGTCGCCGGCCTCCGTCGGACGCCGCACCAGCACGCCCGTGACCCCGTCCTCCACGGCCTCGCCCGCCCCGCCCGAGGCGCCGGCCACCTGCGGCACTCCGGCCGCCGCCGCCTCCAGGAAGACGATCCCGAACCCCTCCTGCTCCAGGCCCAGCCACCGGTTCCGGCACAGCATGGCGAAGACGTCGGCCGCCCCGACCAGGCGGGGCAGGTCCGCATCGGACACCCCGCCGAGCAGGCGCACCGGTGCGCCGGCCTCGGCCACCCGGCCGGCCAGGCGCTCGGCGTCCCGGCCCCGTCCGGCGATGGCCACGGTCAGGTCGGGCATCCGGGGCGCCAGCAGAGCCGCCGCGTCGACCAGCACGTCCATGCCCTTCCGGGGTACCAGCCGGCTGACGCTCACCACCAGGGGGCCCCGGGACGGGAGGCCGAGGTCGGCCCTGGCCGTGGCCCGTTCGTCCGGGCGGAGCGGGGTGAACCGGGCGAGGTCGACCCCGGGAGGGATCTCGACCACGGGAGGCATACCGCGGCCCCTCACGGCCCGTCGGGCCTCGGCCGCCGGGTAGCCCCCGGCCGAGATCACGAGGGCGGCGTCACGCACCACGTGGGCCAGGAGGGACCGGCTCACGGGCAGGCGCCCGGGGATGGCCACCTCGGCGCCGTGGAGCAGTACGGCGTACGGGAGCCCGATCCGGGGGCCGAGCAGCCCGAGCGGGAAGGCGGGGTCCAGGACGACCAGGTCCGCGCCCACCCGCTCCGCCGCCTCCCGGATGGAGCGGACCAGGGACGGTGTGGGGACCAGCACCCCGGACGGCACCCGCTCGATGCGGACCCCTCGGGCGGCCTGCTCGGCGTCGAAGGCCGCGGCGTCCGGGTGGGAGGAGGCGGTGAGGACGGCGAACGACGACGGGTCGAGCCGGCGCCAGAGCTCCCACAGGTAGACCTGGATGCCGCCGACCTTGGGCGGGAAGTCGTTGGTGACCAGCAGATGGGTCACGATCCGGCTCCGTCCCCGGCCACGCCGTGGGTGGTGAACCGGTGGGCGGCCCAGCGGGCGTGCTCGGCCAGGAGGGGGTCGTCCGAGTCGACCCATCGGGCGACGGCGGCCACCGTGGCCGGGTCCTCGGCGTCGCCCACGTTGCCCAGGGCCACCAGGGCGTTCCTGCGCAGGTAGCGGGGATCGCGGTCGGCCAGGTACCACCGGCCGTTGAGGGCGAGCAGGTCCTCGTCCGACCCGTCCAGCACCGCCACGAGGTCGACGGTGGTGGTGGTGTCGGCCTCCGGCTCGGCCGGGGGGTGCCTGCGGTCGCCGACCCGGTTGACCGGGCAGACTTCCTGGCAGTCGTCACAGCCGTAGATGCGGCCGCCGAGGGCGGTCCGGTACTCGACCGGAAACGTCCCCGGCGCCTGCACCAGCCACGCCAGGCACCGCCGTGCATCGAGCACCCCGTCGGGCCCCAGCGCGCCGGTGGGGCAGGCGTCGATGCACCGGCTGCACGATCCGCAGCCCTCGGCCGGCCCGCTGGGACCGGCCGGCGGGGTCGGCGCGAGCCGGGCGTCGGTGACCACCGACCCGAGCACCGACCACGAGCCGAGCCCGGGCAGCAGCAGCAACGTGTTGCGGCCGTACCAGCCCAGTCCGGCACGCTGGGCCGCGGCCCGGTCGACCAGCGAGTTCTCGTCGACCACCACCTGGGCCCGCCACCCGTCGGACCGCAACCGGTCGGCGACCCGGCCGAGTGCGGTGCGCAGGGAGGCGTAGTGGTCGAGCCGGGCGTACCGGGCGACGGTGCCCCCAGGCCGCCCGTCGGATCGGGGCACGTCCGGGTCGGCGCGGCGGTAGTCCCACGCACCGACGACGAGGGATCTGGCACCCTCGAGCACCCGGCCGGGGTCGGTGGACCGATCCGGGTTCCGGTAGGTGAACTGCATGCCCCCGTGGAGTCCCGCCCGGCGCCGGGCGTGGAGGACCGCCCGTGTCTCGGCGAACACGGCGGCATCGGCGATCCCGACGGCAGCCAGGCCGGCATCGGTGCCCACCCGGAGCAGGTCGGCGCTCAGGCGACCGGCCGCGGCGGGCGTCGCCGACGGTCGGATCGAGACGGTGGTGTCCACGCCCCATCGTCGCACGGCCCGGGTCGTTCCCGGGGCCGCCGGGGTCCCGGAGCGGAGCCGCCCCGGGACGTCAGGCCCCGCCGGCCCGGGCCTGGTGGCGGACACCGGGCACCAGCCCGGCCCGTTCGAGCAGGCGCACGGCACGTGCCTCGTC
>Ga0302279_10006979_pt1 | contig 11735 bp, 9 predicted proteins | sample III_Bog_N3_3_FD_194541 | JGI IMG/M metagenome (GOLD analysis project Ga0302279, IMG submission 194541) | Peat permafrost microbial communities from Stordalen Mire near Abisko, Sweden - III_Bog_N3_3 | ecosystem: Environmental > Terrestrial > Soil > Wetlands > Peat | place: Sweden: Abisko...
CGCCGCGGGTCTCGCACTTGCGCCATTCGGCCTTGGCCTCGGCGGGCACCAGGAACTTGGCGTCGGGATCCCAGCCCAGGATCTCCTTGGTGGCCCGGATCTCCGGCTCGCCCAGGGGAGAGCCGTGGGCTGCGGCGGTGTTCTGCTTGTTGGGGGCGGGGAAGCCGATGATGGTCCGGCAGACGATGAGGGTGGGCTTGCCGCAGGGGCGGGCGGCCTCTTCGTAGGCCGCGGCCAGCGCCACCAGGTCCTCGCCATCCGCTACCCGCAGCACGCGCCAGCCGTAGGCGTCGAAGCGCTTGCCCACGTCCTCGGTGAAGGCCAGCTCGGTGCTGCCCTCGATGGTGATGTGGTTGCTGTCGTAGAGCAGCACCAGCTTCTCCAGGGCCAGGTGACCGGCCAGGCTGCCCACTTCCTGGGCCACCCCTTCCATGATGTCGCCGTCCCCGGCGAAAGCGTAGGTGCGGTGGTTCACCACCTCGAAGCCCGGGCGGTTGAAGCGTTCCGCCAGCCAGCGTTCGGCGATGGCCATGCCCATGGCGTTGCCGATGCCCTGGCCCAGGGGACCGGTGGTGGTCTCCACCCCGGGGGTGTGGCCCTTTTCCGGGTGGCCCGGAGTGCGGGAGCCCCACTGGCGGAACTGCTTGAGCTCGTCCAGGGCCAGGTCATAGCCGGCCAGGTGCAGCAGGGAATAGAGCAGCATGGACACGTGGCCGCAGGAGAGCACGAACCGGTCCCGGTCGGCCCAATTGGGATTGGCCGGGTGATGTTTCAAGAACCGGGTCCAGAGCACGTAGGCCGCGGGAGCCTGGGCCATGGCTGTGCCCGGATGGCCGCTATTGGCCTTCTGGACGGCGTCCATGGCCAGGCAGCGCACGGTGTCGATGCAGAGTTTGTCGATGTTCGGGACCGGTTGGGACAAGGGCTTACCTCGCGAAAAATTTCATTTTCTTATTATAGCAAGAAGATGGATGTCTGATATCTCCGTGGGGGGACCGCCCGCTCGCTCTGACTGAACGCATGCGTTCGGTCCCCACACCCCCACTCCGGGCCCGGGCGAAGCCCGGGCCCGGAGTCTAGCCCCGGTGCTCGGCGCCGGCCTTGACGAAGGCCGTGAACAGCGGGTGCGGCTGCAGGGGCTTGGACTTGAATTCAGGATGGAACTGGCAGCCCAGGAAGTACGGGTGGTCGGCCAACTCGATGATCTCCACGAAGGTGCCGTCCGGGCTCAGGCCGGTGAAGGACAGGCCCTGGGCTTCCATGGGAGCGCGGAACTCGGCCTGGTTGAACTCATAGCGGTGGCGGTGGCGTTCGCTGATGGTGAGGCTGTTGTAGGCCTTGGCCGCCTGGCTGCCGGGACTGAGCACGCAGGGGTAGGCGCCCAGCCGCATGGTTCCACCCAACTCCTCCACGTCCACCAGTTCCCGCAGCTTGAAGATCACCCGGTGCTTGGGGTTGTCCTCGAACTCGGTGGAATCGGCCCCTTCCAGGCCGGCCACGTCCCTGGCGAATTCCACCGAGGCCATCTGCATACCCAGGCAGATCCCGAAGAACGGCACCCGGTTCTCCCTGGCGTAGCGGATCGCCTTGATCATGCCCTGGGTGCCACGCACCCCGAACCCACCCGGCACCAGAATCCCATGGCAGTCCCCGAGGATGGCGGCGGCGTCGCCGTGCTCCAGGGCCTCCCCTTCGATCCACTTGAGGTCCACCTGGGTTTCCAGGCCGTAGCCGGCATGGTGCAGGGCCTCGATCAGGGACTTGTAGCTTTCCTTGAATTCAACATACTTGCCGACGATGGCGATGCGGACGCTGCCCTTGGGGTTGTGGATCCGGTGCAGCAGATCGTGCCAAGGGGTGAGGTCGGGCTTGCGGTCGCCCAGGCCCAGCAGTTGGGCCACCTTGGCGTCCAGCCCCTCCAGGTTCAGGTTGATCGGAACTTCGTAGATGGTGCTGGCGTCCCGGCAGCTGAACACCGCGTCGGGGGTGACCGAGCAGAACAGGGCGATCTTGTCCTTGAGCGCGGTGGGGATGTCCAGGTCGGCGCGGCATACCAGCACTTCCGGCTGGATGCCCAGGGCCCTCAGCTCTTTGACGCTGTGCTGGGTGGGTTTGGATTTCAGCTCCCCGGCGGCCTTGATGTACGGCACATAGGTGAGGTGCATGTTGATGGCGTTGCCCAGGCCGGCCTCCAGCTTGAACTGCCGGATCGCCTCCAGGAACGGCTGGGACTCGATGTCGCCGACCGTGCCGCCGATCTCCACCAGCACCACGTCCACATCCTTGGCCACCTTCTTCATGGTGCCCTTGATCTCGTCGGTGATGTGGGGAATGACCTGCACGGTCTTGCCCAGGTAGTCGCCCCGGCGTTCCTTCTGGATCACCGTGTTGTAGATCCGGCCGGTGGTGATGGTGTGGTTGCGGGTGGTGGGGACTGAAGTGAAGCGTTCGTAGTGGCCCAGATCCAGATCGGTCTCGGCGCCGTCATCGGTGACGAACACTTCGCCGTGCTGGAATGGACTCATGGTGCCGGGATCGACATTGAGGTAGGGATCCATCTTCATGAGGGTCACCTTGAGGCCTCGGGCTTCCAGCAGCGCCCCCAGGGATGCCGCCGCGATGCCCTTGCCGAGGCTCGAAAGCACTCCACCTGTCACGAAAACCCACTTGGTCATATCATCTCCCCCGGCCACTAGCCATTGCCTTGCTTGAAAGTCCGATCGATCGGTCTGCGATTACATTTCCTCGGGCGCCTGGATGCCCATGATGAAGAGCCCCTGGCGCAAGGCCCTCGCGGTAGCCACACAGAGGGCCAGCCGCGCGTTGCGCACGGCTTCGGTGTTCTCCGGCCACAGGATGGGGCAATTGGAATAGAAACTGGAAAAGGCCTTGGCGATGGCGAGCAGCTGCCGCGCCAGGGCGGTGCCCATGTTCTCCCGCTGCATGGCCCGGTAGGCCTCGGGCAGGCCGGCCAGTTCGAACAGCAGCGCCTGGGCCGGCCCCTGCTCCAGGCCAGCCAGGTCCGCCGGCGGCTGCAGGTCCGGAAAGGGCACCACCGCCGAATCAGGTCCGGTGGCTTGGGTGGGCCGGGCCAGGTCGGCCCAGTGACCCCCGGCCTTGCGCAGCACCGAAAGGATGCGGGCGTACGCGTACTGCACGTATGGCCCGGTGTCCCCATCCAGGGCGATGACCCGGTCCCAGGTGAAGGTGATCGGCTTGACCCGGTCGTTGAGGGCGTTGAAGAACACCACCGCGCCCAGGCCCAGCATTTCGGCCACGGCCTCTTTGTCAGGCAGTTCCGGGTTCTTCTGCTCGATGATGTCCAGGACCCGCACCACCGCCTCGTCCAGCACGTCCTCCAGGAAGATGACGTTGCCCTTGCGGGTGGACATCTTGCCTTCGGGCAGCGAGACCATCCCGAACGGGGTGTGCAGCATGCGGCCCCGGTACCAGGGATCCAGCTTCTCCATCACCGCGAACAGCTGCTTGAAGTGCAGGATCTGGTCCGCCCCCACCACATAGATGCAGCGGTCGAAGTTCCAGGTCTTGCGCCGGAACAGGGCCGCAGCGATGTCCCGGGTGGCGTAGATGCTGCTGCCGTCGCCCTTCTGCACCAGGCAGGGGGTCTGGATGCCCACATCCTCCAGGTCGATGATCCGGGCCCCGCCGTCGCCCTCGATGAGCAGGCCGGAACTTTCAAGCAGATCGAGGGTGGGCTTGAGCTGGTCCTGGTAGAAGGCCTCGCCCATGTCCAGGGAATCGAAGGCCACCCCCAGGCGCTCATAGATGCGCAGGAATTCCAGGATGCTGATCTGGCGGAACCAGGACCAGAGCCGGGTGGCCTCCGGATCCCCGTCCTCCAGGCGCACGAACCAGGCCTTGGCCTCGTCGTGCAGAGCGGGATCCGCCTCCTCCGCCCCGTGGAACCGCACATACAACTGGAACAGCCGGTAGAGGGGGGAGCGCAGCTTTTCCGGAATCTCCTCGGCCCAGGGGAAATCCTGCTCCAGCTTGGGATTTTCGGTTTCGGCCCAGGCCTTGTACGCCGCCAGCATGGTGCCGAACTGGGTACCCCAGTCGCCCAGATGATTGAGCCGCATGACCTTGCAACCGAGGTAGCGGTTCACCTGGGCCAGGGAGTGGCCGATCATGGTGGAGCGCAAGTGGCCGATGGTGAATAGCTTGGCGATGTTGGGCGAGCTGTATTCCACCAGCACCGTTTCCCCGTGGGGCGCGGCTGAGCCGTAGGGCACGGTCCCCAGCAGGGCCTCGAGCATGATCCGGGCCCGCTCCGCCGGTTCCAGCTTCAGGTTGAGGTAGGGCCCGGCGGCGGCCAGTTGCGCCCCCGGCAGGGTGACCTTGCCGGCCAAGTCCTTGGCCAACTGCTGGGGGTTCTGGCCTAAGGCCTTGGCCACCCGGAAACAGGGAAAGGCGAGATCGCCCAGATCCCCGGAACGGGGCCGCTCCAGGGTGATCTCCTGGCCCGGCAGAGCTTCCGCCAAAGCCTGCCTGAATGAATTTCTTAAACGCTCCATGACAATCCTTGATCTGGAAGCCAGGGGCCTCCAACCAGCATGAAGGAAGCAGGCCCGGACGGGAAGACCCAACTTTTGCGTTTCATGCACTCTTTCCCCTTGAACCTTGCCTTCCCTGGGATAGAATGATTGTTCGCCTCAAGGGGTGAACCAAACTGTGTTCGGAAGCCCTAGGGGCAGGAGATAGGATTCATGGCCAATCATAAGTCAGCCGTCAAGAAAGCCGCCCATGATGTGGAGGCTCGTCTGCGTAACCGCGCCAACCGGTCCACGCTGAAGACCGCCCTCAAGAAGTTCCTGGTGGCTGTGGCGACCGGCAAGAAGGCGGAAGCCGCCACCCTGCTGCCCACCACCCTCGGTGTCGTGGACAAGGCCTGCCGCAAGGGCGTGCTGCACAAGAACGCCGCCAACCGCTATAAGAGCCGGTTGACCCTCAAGGTCAACGCGCTGGCCTAGCCGGTCGGCAGTCCTTACGCCGACAGGCCCGGCATTCTGCCGGGCCTGTCGCCGTGTACGCCGGTCAGAACCGGTAGCCGCCGCCCACCAGGATCGTCGGCAGCGAGTAGTTCAGGCCGACCGGCTGCCCCAGGGCGATTGCGCGGTTGCCCCACTTCGTGGTGCGGAAGCTCACTTCCACGTTCCAGTGGCGGTCGAACTGGTAGCCCGCGACCAGGGAGAATTCGGCCTTGGTCTCCCTGGCGTCCCCGATCACGCCGGGCCCACTCGCCTCGATCCGGTTGCGACTGATGCCGATGCCACCCCCGACGTAGGGGCTGGGCTCATTGGAGTCACCTCCGATGAAATACATATAGTCGGCGCCCACGGATACCATGCTTACGGTAATCTTGGTCTGTCCTTGGAGGTTCACGGTCCCCACCGGGGTGGAAATGGATTGGGGCCTGCCCGCGAAGGCCAGCGTGTCGAACTGGGGGCGAATCACATGCCCCTGCCCCAGGTTCACCCATTCGTAGATTTTCACATCGGCCCCGCCCGTGTTGTCCACCAGATCCTTCAGGTCGCTCAGCGGAGCGCCCGCTGAAAGCTGAAGACCCAGGGTAAATTCCGCGGCGCCCAGCACCGAACCGGTGAGCAGGGTCAAGGCCAGGGAAAGGACGGGACGCCGAAGCTGCGCCAGCATGGGGGCTCCTTTAATATAAATTATATATTAATTAATTTTCATGACTCAGCAACCCGGCCATGGCGCTATTTCTGTCCCCCCTTTTCCAAGCCCCGGCCAGGGACCCGGCCACCCCCCCCGGGCCACGGATAGCGCCCAGGGAAAGGCCCAAGCTCCCCTATACTGATTCGATGCGTTCATGGCCCCCCATCTTCCGCGCCTTCCTGGCCCAGGCCGCGGCCTTCGGCTTCCTCGCCCTGGTGGTGCGGGCCGCGCTGATGCCCCGGGCCATCCATGGGACCGGGGTGATCCTGCTGGTGGGGACTCTCGCGGTGGGCATGGGCCAGGGCCTGAAGCTGTCCCGGAACTGGATCCCGTTCCTGCTGGGTTTCCCCTGGGTGGTGGTGACGCTGCTGCGCCACCCCGCCCCGGGCTGGCTCTGGCCGGCGGCCCTGCTGGGCCTGCTGCTGGTCTACGGCGGCGGCATCTTCACCCGGGTGCCCCTGTACAACTCCAACCGGGCCGCCTGGGAAGCGCTGCTTGGCCTGTTGCCGCCCAACCCCGCCCGTTTCGTCGACCTGGGCGCCGGCCTGGGCGGGCCCCTGGCCTTCCTGGCCCGGCAGCGCCCCGAATCCAGGTTCCAGGGGGTGGAGGCCTCGCCCCTCACCTGCTTCGCCGCCTGGCTGCGAACCCTGGACTGCCGCGCCAACTGCGCCATCCGCTGGGGCAGCCTCTGGCGGGAGGAACTCTGCGACTATGACGTGGTCTACGCTTTCCTGTCCCCGGCGCCCATGCCCGAACTCTGGGCCAAGGCGGTCCGGGAAATGCGGCCGGGCAGCCTGCTGGTGAGCAACACCTTCACCGTGCCGGGCCAGGAGCCCCTGCGAAGAATTCCCCTACCCGGCCGCAAGGACGCCTGCCTCCTGGTCTGGAAATTCTGAGGTCCTATGGGTCCAAACGCATCCTGTCCCCGACCGCGAAAGGTATGCCGATAACTGATCCGGCGCTACTGGCCCTTCCTGGCCCTGACCGGCGCCAACCGGGTGAGGCCGTAATCTTCGGTGATCTCCCCCACCAGGTCCCGCACCGGGATCAGGTCGTCCAGCTTCCACCCGCTGCTGCCGGTGAAGAAAAGCCCCGACTCCTTGTCCCCGCCCTGGGAGTCGCCCAGGGTGTCGGCGATGCAGTAGCCCACCTTGACCGCGCCCTTGCCATGCTCGCAGGGGGAAACGCAGTTGCTGATGCAGCGGATCTTCGGGGCGGTGCCCTCGACGATCCGGCGATGCAGGGCGGTCATCACGCCCCGGGCCGGCATGCCCACCGGTGAACTGTGCAGGGCGATGGTGGCCTTGCTGGACTGGAGGATCACTTCCTTGAAATTCAGGTGGGCATCGCATTCGAAGGTGCCGATGAACCGGGTGCCCATCTGCACGCCCCCGGCCCCATGGGCCATGAGCCGGTCGATGTCGCCCCGGTCCCACACGCCCCCGGCGGCGATCACCGGGAAGTCGCCCCACAGGTCGCGCTCCTGGACCACCGACGGCAGCAGGGCGTCCAGGGAGTAGGCGGGGTCGGTGCACTGTTCCAGGGAGAAACCCTGGTGGCCCCCGGATTCGGGTCCCTCCAGCACCACCGCGTCGGGCAGACGGTTGAACTTCCGCTCCCAGGTCTTGCAGATGAGCTTCAGCGCCCGGGCCGAGGAGACGATGGGCACCAGGGCGACGTCAGAACCCTTGGCATACTCGGGAAGGGCGAGGGGCAGTCCGGCCCCGGAAATGATCAGCTGGGCGCCACCCTCCACGGACTCCCGCACCACCCGCTCATATTCATTGATGGCGCAGAGGATATTGACGCCCACGGCACCGCGGCCGCCGGCGATGGCCAGGGCGTCCTTGAGGATGCGCTGCAGGGCCTCGGTATTCTGCAGGTTCTCCGGCTGGTCGGGCCGTCCGGCCCTGGTCTTGGCCAGTCCGGGATAGCGGTAGCCGGTGCCGATGGCGGACACGATGCCGACGCAGCCGCTGCGGGCGGCGTTTCCCGCCAGGCGATCCCAGGAGATGCCGATGCCCATGCCGCCCTGGATGATGGGATAGGGCACGTCCAGGTTGCGGATTTTGAGGGAAGGCAGGGCCGGCGCCGGCGTTTCCACCAGGCTGTCGAAGGCGGTCCCCCCCAGGGCGTCGGCCAGGCGCTTGCGGAAGCCGGCCAGGAATTCGGCGGCCCCGGCCCTGAGCAGGGACGGCGACCTCAGCTGAAGCCCCGAGGCGCCCCGGGCCAGAAGCTCGCGCCCTTCCTCGGCATCCCCCGCCACCGGGGCGAAGCACGGCAGGGAACTGGCCTTGATCATCCGCATGAGCCGATCCGCCAGGCCCTCGCCTTCCGCGGCCAGGAGGGCGGAGGCGCCGTTGCTCTGGGCCGCGGCGGCCTCTTCCCCGTCCCGAACCACCACCAGCCGGGGCAGGCCCCAGGCCCGGATGGCCTCCAGCCGCTCAGGGAGCAGGTCCGATTCATGGATCAGGTAGGACGCCAGATTGTGGGCGGCGCTGTCCAGGCGGGCGGAGAATTCCCCCAGCACGCCCCGGAGATCAAGGGCCACATGGCCTTTGCGCTGCTGGCAGAGCTCATGGATCCGCCGGGAGATGCTCTCCATGTCCGGAAAGGCCGGCACCCGGATCACTCCCACTCCGCCAGCCCCGGCGAAACCAGCCGCAAGGGTGTCCGTGTGGAACGGATGCCATCCCTGAAAGAAAACCGGGGCCTGGGGCCCCAGGGGCCAAGGCGCTGAAGTGCCGGTCATGGGCTTCCTCCAATTTCCGCAGGGATTCGCAGGGAGCCCCGACGGACATTCCCTTGAACGATGGGCTGACCCGTTACCTAACCGCCACCGCCGCCGGTCAAGATTCAAGATGCAAGGACTATTCCCGGCACCTTGTAAATATCATGACCGAAAGGACGCTCCAGGGGAATCATCGCCCTTGGCCACCTTGGGTGTTCCGCACGGCCAGCAGGCCTGGAATTTGTCCCACCCGGTTGATGATCCCAGACCCAGGTGGGTTTCTAGGTTAGATTTAAGACTTTGGCCAGGATTCCGAAAGAATGAAGGGGGAGCCTTTTACATGTTTTTCATAATTGGTCTGATCGTCGTTTTCGGGGCCGTCCTGGCCGGCTATTCCATGGAAGGTGGCAAGATCAAGATCCTTCTGGAGCCGCTGCCGGCCGAGGGAACCATCCTGCTGGGCGCGGCCATCGGCTCGTTCCTCGCCGGCAACTCCATGAACACCATTAAATCCGTGGCCGCGAACATCGCCAAGCCGCTCAAGGGCAGCCGCTACACCAAGGCGGTGTACATGGAATCGCTCATGCTCCAGTATGAGGTATACGTAAATATCAAAAAGGGCGGCCTGCTGGCCCTGGAGCAGGACGTGAATGACCCCCACAGTTCCAGCATTTTCAAGAAATACGCCACCATGCTGGGGGACCACCACGCCCTGGACTTCTTTTGCGATTCCCTCAAGCTGCTGATCAACGGCTCCGCCAAGATCGACGAGATCGATCAAGTCATGGACATGGACCTGGATGTGCACCATGCGGAATCCGCGGCGCCCGGCGCCGCGGTGGGGGTCATGGCCGATGGCTTCCCCGCCTTTGGCATCTGCGCCTGTGTCATGGGCGTCGTGGTCACCATGGGCTTCCTGGATCAGCCGCCCAACATCATCGGCGGCCATGTGGGCGCCGCCCTGGTCGGCACCTTTCTCGGCATCTTCCTTTCCTACGGCGTATTCGGCCCGCTGGGAAAGAACATCGACCAGGTCAACGCGGCGGAAGGGCATTTCTTCAACGCCATCCGGGCCGGCCTGGTGGCCTTCGGCAACGGCGCGGCGCCGGTGACCGCGGTGGAGTTCGCAAGGCGCAACATCCCCTCCCCTGAACGCCCCGGCTCCCAGGAACTCGAGGAAGTGGTCCGCCAGATCAAGCCGAGGTAACCAAGTCCCCCATGGCCGAACAGCAACCCGAAGTCAAAATCAAGTTCATCAAGAAGAAGGGGGGCCATGCCGCCGCCCACGGCGGCGCCTGGAAGGTGGCCTACGCCGACCTGGTGACCGCCATGATGTCCTTCTTCCTCCTGATGTGGCTGTTGAACTCCACCTCTTCCAACACCAAGGCCGGCATCGCCGGGATGTTCCAGGATCCCGATTTCTTCAACACTGAAAAGGGCAAGGCCATCCTCACCGAGTATGCCGTGCAGAAGGCCGGCATCCTCCCCGGGGGCCAAGGCATGAAGGCGCCCGGGGATGGCGAGGGCGCGACCGCGCCGGCGGCGGCGGAAGAGGATCCCGGCGAGAAGGACCGCCAGCGCATGGAGGAGACCGCCTCGGCCATTTCCAAGGCCTTCAACGAGGACAAACTGCTGGAAGCGTTCAAGGACCAGATCAGCTTCGATTTCACCGACGAGGGCCTGCGCATCCAGATCCAGGACAAACTGTCCCAGGTGCTGTTCGATTCCGGCTCGGCCAAACTCAAGCCCTATACCCTCTCCATCCTCAAGGAGATCGCCAAGGAACTGGGCAAACTGCCCAACCACATCACCATTGGCGGCCACACCGACGCCGTGAGGTATCCGGACCAGACCTACACCAACTGGGAGTTGAGCGCCGACCGGGCCAATTCCGCCCGGCGGGTGCTGGAGGCCTCGGGGGTCCGCCAGGGGCAGGTGCAGCGGGTGACCGGATACGCCGATAGCATCCCCCTGGATAATCACGCTCCCACCGACCCCCAGAACCGGCGCATCTCCATCGTGGTGCTGTCCAGCGCCACCGAAAAGGCCGAACTGGAGCGGCAGAAGCCACATCCGTCCAAGGACGCCAAGCCTGCCGAGGCAACCCCAGCCAAACCTTGACCCGGGGTCAACCGGTGCCGGCAGTCGTCAGGCCGCTGGCACCGGTACGACTGCCTGGGGCCTCGGCACCCCGGGGTCTCCCGGGTTAGGTCCCATTTCCAGGAGGAATGAAAATAGCCTGTCGGTGAGGGTTCGCAGCCCTTTTCCGGCTGCATGGGAAGACCTTAAAATTAGAAATTTGGTTTGTTTCATGGTTTTTACCGGTCCGTCACTTGACCTATAGATCCCAAATTAGATCTAAGGGTTATGTAATTTATTTTTAATTTCACCATCGTAAGGCTAAAACCAAAAATGTAAATGATTACATGGCGTTGTGGCCCATTCCTGATATCAAGAAATAATCATTTTCCTCAAACCGTTCTTGCGCGACCTCCCTTTTAAACTAAGTTTGGGGCGAGAACCAATCTCAGGAGGATGCCATGACCGGTTGCGCTTCCCAGGGAGTCCAGGTACAGGGGCCCCTGCCCTTCCAGATTCAGGCAAGGCTCACCAAGAACCCGCTCGAGCGGCTCCAGAGCCTTGCCCAACGTTTGCGCAGAAGCATGCAGGCGCTTCTGCCCCGGCGGGAGATCCGGCACCTGGTGATGGTGCCGAGCCCCGCCTCCCTTCCCCATCCGTTCCGCCCCCACTCCATTGGCGGAGCTCACCCCTTCGGAGGTTAAATCTTATGATTACTCCCTTTGAATCACGCTTCCCCAACGTCCACCGGGCCTACTCCAACAACCCGGAACGGTTTTCATCCATCGACGGCTCCGTGGAGACCTGGTCGCGGGAACTCACCCGGGCGGAGGATCTCCCGGTGGAATGCATCGCCCTGCTTCCCGGCTTGTTCCAAGCCTTCCCCTACTGCGTCCGCACTCCCGCCATGACCAACCTGCGGGTGCCGGAGCCCGAGAGCTTCCTCTTTCTCAGGGATTCCAGCCTGGTGATCATGAAGCGCACCGCCGCCGCCGTCTCGGTGTTCCAGTCCGAGCTCGCGGCCATCGACGCCCTGGAAACGGAAACCACCCTGCTGCAGTCCAGCATCACCTTCTACCCGAGGGACGGAAGCCCGGTGCGGATCGCCTTCAATACCGTGGTGGAAGACCTGTTCGCTCCGGTGATCGCGTCCTACCTGAAGGCCCGGGGAACGGAAGTCCATGAGGCCGCCCAGCTGCGCGCCATCCAGCCGGACCCGTTCGAGGAC
>Ga0302279_10006981_pt1 | contig 11732 bp, 6 predicted proteins | sample III_Bog_N3_3_FD_194541 | JGI IMG/M metagenome (GOLD analysis project Ga0302279, IMG submission 194541) | Peat permafrost microbial communities from Stordalen Mire near Abisko, Sweden - III_Bog_N3_3 | ecosystem: Environmental > Terrestrial > Soil > Wetlands > Peat | place: Sweden: Abisko...
GACTGTGGCGATGATGCCAGCCAACGGGGCGGGGCGAACACGCAGAAGAACACTTTTTGTCTTCGTCATTGGCCGTATTCTAAATGGCGGGTCAGAGGGGTTGCAAGGCGAGAGCGATATCGACTCAGCGCGGGGCAAATACTCATGGTTCGGATGCATTTTCGCTGCGGCAGTGCGCCTTCGACATGCGGGATACTCCGTAACTGGATGGGAGCGGGGCAGCGTAAGTGTTTCTTCATAGCGGCCGGAGAGTCTTCCTACTTTGGGTCCGCATTGGCGGGGAAGGCCTCCTGGCCGGCGACGTAGGTTTCGAGGAAGTGGGCGTAAAGCAGGGCCGGAGCGCCAACTTCGTAGATGTTCATCTCGACGAGGATGAAGTCCGCATCGTAACCGGGCGCGAGTTTGCCTTTGTGCTTTTCGGCGAACTCAGCGTATGCGGAGCCCTGGGTGTAGGCGTAGAGCGCCTGTCCGCGGGAGAGCTTATTAGCGGGAAAATACTCCTTATCTCCGGCCTGATTCTTGCGCGTGCAAGCAGCGTAAAGCCCGCGAAGGGGTGTGATGGGTTCGACAGGATAGTCGGTGCCGAAGGCCAGCGGCACCCCGGCGTCGAGAAACGCCTTCCAGGCGTAGGAGTAGGCGGCGCGCTGGGGTCCGAGACGGTCCTGGGCCCAGTTCATGTCGGTAAGCAGGTGGCTTGGCTGCATGGAGGCGATGACGCCGAGCTTTTTGAAGCGCGGTATGTCGGCAGGATCGACGACTTGCGCGTGCTCGATGCGGTTGCGCGCGGTAGTGGAGATGCCCGGCTGCGCATAGGCGTTAAGGGCCATTGCGGCGGCTTTGTCTCCGATGGCGTGAAAGCCTAACTGGAAGCCGGCCTTGGCGCGTTCGACGGCCATCTTGTTGAGCTGGTCCTGTGTGTACTGGGGCAGTCCCGTATTGCCTGGATCGTCGGAATATGGAGTTTTCAATGCGGCGGTTCGCGAGCCCAGGGAGCCATCCATGAAGCCTTTGAGGAAGCCGGTGTGCAGCATGGGGTCGTTGGCGTCGTGATGGGCGCGCATCTTGATGAGGTCGTCGAGGGGCGCATTGAAGGGCAGCCACTCGGTGATGCGCAGGCTGAGCTTTCCCTCTTTCTCCAACTCCTCATAGATGAGAAAGTCGTCCCAGTCGCTGAAGTCCTGCACGCTGGTGACGCCGTGGGCGAGGGCGTCGGCGATGGCCAACTCGTCTCCGCGACGGCGCTCGTCGTGGCTGGGCGGGGGAATGACCTTGTAGACCATGTTTTGCGCCGACTCGCGAAGAATGCCGGTGGGCTCTCCGCTGGGGTCGAGATCGATGGCTCCGCCCTGGGGCGGGACTGTCTTCGAGGTGATTCCCGCGTCGATGAGGGCCGCTGAGTTGGCGATGGCGATGTGGCCGTCGATTCGGTCAAGAAATGTGGGATGGCCGCCGGTGACTTTGTCGAGGTCCTGTCGGGTAGGGAGCTTTTTTTGCGCCCACAGTGTGTGATCCCAGTTGCCGCCGGTGAGCCAGTGGCCTGCGGGGGCATCATTGGCGAAGGTCTGCACCTTGGCGAGCATGTCGGCGAGAGATTTGACGCCGGTGAGGTCGACGTTGAGCTTGGTGCGGCCGGCGCTTCCGAGGTGGACATGCGCGTCGTTGAAGCCGGGAAAGATGAAGGTGCTGGTGCTGGTGGAGTCGAGGTCACGCAGGAGTGTGTTGGGGCCGGCCAGGCGGGTGATGTCCGCTGTGGTGCCGACGGCGACGACTTTGCCTGCGCCGATGGCCATGGCCTCGACGACTTCCGGCTTATCCTCGGCCATTCCGACGCCGGTATAGATAACGCCGTCGAAGAAGATGATGTCGGGAACGATTTTAAGCGCGGCGGGCGCGGGCGACGCCGGCCTTTTGGGCGGGGTGTGTCGGGTTGGGGTGGTTTGACCTGGGCACAGGGCAGCGGCGCTGAGCGCTGAGACGAGCAGTGTGAAAGATACGCGCATGCGCGGAGTGTATCAGACAGATGCTACTGTTCCGCAGCCCATTGCAGAGTGGCGAGGGTGAGCAGCAGCACACGGCGCAGCCCCACTTCGCGGTCCTTGGCGGAAAACCATTCAGCCTGGGTATGCGCGCCTGCTCCCTCGCCGCCCGCGCCCATTGACAATGCCGGGACGCCGAGCGAAAGCGGAATATTCGCATCGGTTGAGCCGAGGCGAAGATCGGTGCGCAGGCCCAGATGGCGGTCGACAGCGCGCAAGACTTCCAACAGGGGAGAATCGCCGGGCAATTGGGCTGCGGGGCGATCTCCGATTTTGGCGATGCTGAAGGAGAGCGATCCCCGGGTGCGGGACTTTGCGGCTGTATTGCAGAGCTGGACGGCATCTTCGACGGCGCGAAACAACGCAACTTCCAGGCGCAGCAACTGGTCAGGGCCAGTGGAGCGGAAATCGATGGTGGCCTGGACGTTTTCAGGGATGGAATTTACGCTCGTGCCGCCATGGATGGTGCCGATGTTGAGAGTGGATCGTGAGTCCTCGTGAAGGGGAGTTCGGGAGAGTGCTGCCAGCGCGGCGGACAGCGCGGCGATGGGGTTGGGGGTGCCGGCGTCGGTAAAACTGTGGCCGCCGGGACCGGTGACGGCTACTTTGTAGCGCTTGCTGCCCAATGCCTGGGTGACGACCGAGTCCGCGCCCGCGCCGTCGAGGACGATATGGGCGGCGATGCGGCCGGCGAGCGCGGGCTGCGAGTAAATGTGGCGGACGCCGCGCAAGTCGCCTTCGCCCTCTTCGCCGACATTGCCCAGGAACAGGAGCGGGGCGGGCAGTTGTGCCTGGGAGTGGAGGAGCGCATGGGCGATGGCCAGCATTCCAACTACGCCGGCGGCGTTGTCGCATGCGCCGGGAGCCTCGAGCCGTTCGCCGATCACCACTGGGTTGAGAGGGGTTCCCAAGGGAAACACTGTGTCGATATGGGCCGAAAGCAGAACCAGCGGGCCGGTGCTCTCAGGGGGCAGGCTGGTGGCCATCAGGAGGCCGAGGACGTTGCCGGCGCCGTCGGTATGGACCTGGGTGAGGCCGGCTTCGGTGAAGCGCGCGGCGAGCCACTGGGAACGGGCCTGCTCTCCGAAAGCAGGCGCGGGTATGGCGACGAGGGTGGCCTGCCAATCCATGATGCGCGTTGGGTTGTTATGCAGCCATGCGAAGGCTGCGTGGACGGGCCTTTGCGCCGCCAGGGCGGTTACACGCGAAAATGCGGAAATGCGTGGGGAGACGGACATACGGGCTGTCTTCAGGGTAGCAGGGACGATTGGAGGGAGGGGATGGAGCACCCAAGCGCCTAGAAAAAGGCGCCAGGGTGGGGCACCGGGCGTTGGTTTCGCTATTGTGCTTTGTAGGTGTAGACGGTTGGCTGCCAAGCGCCGTCGATGTAGGAGTAAAGCGTGGCGTAGATGGTTTCGCCATTGGTTGGCAGGCCGGTCACGGTTACCGACGTGGCCGTGGTTGAACTGCCCGCATAGATGTTCTTCGTATTTGCCCCAGAAGACGCGGTGCCGATGTTGAACCAGTAGTTGGTTGCCGGGTTGCCGGGCGACCATGTGAACGTGACCGTGGAACTTGTGAGTTGGGTGGCCGGAGTCGGCGTGGTGAGTACAGCAGGCGTTGGAGTCCCACTCGCGGTATAGGTGTAGATCTTGGGCTGCCAGGCTCCCGCGATGTGGGAGTAAAGCGTGGCGTAGACCGTCTCTCCATTGGTGGGAAGTCCCGTAACGTTAGCCGAGGTAAGCGTGGTTGAGCCGCTGGAGTAGATGTTCTTCGCATTCGCGCCCGAGTTGGCGGTGCCGAGGTTGAACCAGTAGTAAGTAACTCCTTCGCCGGGCGACCAGGTGAAGATAGCACTGGAGCTTGTTAGCTTGGTGCTGGGCGTGGGTGTTGTGAGCGTAGCCGCCACGGGCGAGCCGGATGCAGTGTAGGTGTAGACGATTGGCTGGTAGACACCGGCGATCAGTGAATACAGCGTGACGTAGAGAGTCGCCCCGTAAGTCGGGATGCCGGTTACCGTTTTTGTAAGTGTCGTGATCGGCCCCGAGCTATAGATGTCCTTCGCATTCGAGCTGGTGGCTGCGGTGCCTACATTGAGCCAGTAGGTCGTTATCCCGGTGCCCGGCGTCCACGTAAAGGTGGTGCTGGCGGTGAGCTTGGTGGTCGGCGAGGGTGTGGTGAGCGCTGCCGGGCCGGTGGCGTAGAAGGTGTAGACGGTGGGCTGAAAGACTCCCGATATCTGGGAATAGAGCGTGGCGTAAATGGTTTCGCCGTTGGTTGGCAGGGCGGTTACCGTTTCAGTGAGTACCGTTACCGAGCCTGAGCTATAGATGTTTTTCGCATTAACCCCTGAGGCCGCGGTGCCGAGATTCAGCCAGTAGTTAGTAACTCCCGCGCCGGGAATCCAAGTGAAAGTGACACTGGAGCTGGCAAACTGGCTGCCTGGCGTGGGTGAGACGAGAACCGCAGTCGCCGGCGGGTTGACCACGATGCTTTGCGTAACCTGCGTTGCGGCGGTGTAGTCGGCGCTGGCCGCCTGGTTCGCGGCAACCACCACTGTGCCCGTGCCGGTGATGGTGAGGGTTGCGCCATCGGTGCCGCTTACCGTTCCGGGACCGGAGATGACGCTGAAGATGACCGGATTGCCGGAGGCTCCGCCTGTTGCGAGAAGAGTGATGGGCGAGACGGGGAAAGGTATCGGCGACGAGGGAGGCGGGAAGGTGATGGTTTGTGTTCCGATTCCGATGCCGCTGAGCGCGATGCTCTGCGTGGCATTCGCCAGGTTCAGATTGTCGTCTGTGAGCAAGACACTGCCCGTGATGACGCCCGCGGCAGTAGGCGCGAAGCTCAACGAAACGTCGCAGCTTTTGCCTTGGGCGAGCGGCGTACCGGAGGCGCAGAGGTTGAAGTTGACGGGGTTTTCTGGGAAGTTGGCAGGATAGCTGGGGTTAGTACCCGATTCGGGCGCGGGAAATGTGAGCGGCTTGTTGCCGATGTTGACCACCTGCACAGTTTGCGGAAATTCGCTGCTGGACGAGCCCACCATTGTATTGGGCAAGCTCATCGAGGGCGGGGTGGCGCGGTTAATTTCCCTCATCGTGTTGTCGTCCGTATCGGAGAAATAGACATTGCCACTGCCGTCCAACGCCACGGCTGCGGGAGCGTCGGAGCCGCTGACCAGGGTGGTCACGCAACTCGGCGAGGCGCATCCGGCGGGCATCTCATATACCGCTTCTATATCCAAATCGGCGACGTAGACATTCCCGCTTGCATCGACCGCCACGCCGACGGCTCCGAACTGGCGGCCGCCCAGCGCCGTGACGCAGTTCGACGAGGCGCATCCGGCGGGCATCTCCTTTACAGCAAGGTTTCCAAAGTCGGCGACATAGACGTTTCCGCTGGCGTCCACTGCAACGCCCGAGGGTTGGTTGAAGCCGCCGCCCAGCGCCGTCACGCAGCTCGACGAGGCGCATCCGGCGGGCATCTCCTCCACGGTTGCATAACCCAAATCGGCGACATAGATGTTGCCGCTGCCGTCTACCTTCACATCGTTGGGAGAGGAGAAGAAGTCGCCGCCCAGCGTGGTTACGCAGCTCAACGAGGCGCAGCCTGCAGGCATCTCCTTGACGTTGCCGGTACCGGTATCGGCGATATAGATGTTGCCGCCGCCGTCCACAGCTACGCCATCGGGAAATCTGAATCCTGCGCCCAGCAACATCACGCAGCTCGAAGAGGCGCATCCGGGGGGCATCTCCTTCACCCCGTCGGAGTCAGCGGTAAAGATGTTTCCGCTGCCGTCCACCGCCACTCCCTGGGGCACGATGAAGCCGCCGCCCAGCGTGCTCTGCGTGGCCGGGCTGAAGGCGACCTGCGGTCCGGCGCCCGTGCCGTAGATGTAGGTTGTGGCAATCGCACTACCAGCAGCGTTCCGCAGCGCGACTGCGCCGTAGCGCGGACCCGCCTTCGCCGGCGTAAAGGTCAGGTTTATTGTGCAGGTCTCGCCCACGGTGTAGGGTGTGGTCCCGCTGCAGGCATTCGGCTCCTGCGTGGCCGCCGCTTCGAAGTCCAGATTCTTCGCGCCCTCTGTTAGCACCTGGTAGGGAGTTGTGCTGCTCAGGCTACCCGCGCTATCGACGGTATAGTTCAGCGTCAGCGCGGCGCTTGGGGTTCCCACCGGGATGTTAAGGAAGTTCACCGCGCGCGTCATGATCTCCTTGACAGCGTCGTTCTGGCTATCGGCGGCATAGACATTGCCGCTGCCGTCTACCGTTAAGCCTTGGGGACCGCCAAAGAAGCCGCCCAGCGCAGTGACGCAGCTCGACGAGGCGCAACCGGCGGGCATCTCCTTCACTGCGTCGTTTCCATCGTCGGCGACGAAGATGTTTCCGCTGCCGTCCACGGCTACGCCAAATGGTTGGTTGAAGCCGCCGCCCAGCGTGGTCACGCAGCTCGACGAGCCGCATCCGTTGGCCATTTCCTTCACCGCGTTGTGGAAAGTATCGGCAACATAGACGTTGCCGACGCCGTCCACAGCCAGGCCGGAGGGGAGGCTGAAGCCGCCGCCCAGCGTGGTCACGCAACTCGACGAGGTGCAAGTGGCGGGCATCTTCTTCACCGCGTTGTTGTAGGTGTCGGCGACATAGACGGTGCCGTTCTGGTCTACCGCGACGCCAAAGAGCTCGGCGAAGCCGCCACCCAGCGTGGAAACGCAGCTCGACGAAGCGCAGCCGGGGGGCATCTTCTCAACCAATTCGTGGCCGCTATCTGCAACATAGACGTTGCCGCTTCCGTCCACCGCCAATCCCGTGGGATTGCTGAATCCGCCGCCCAGCGTGGTCACGCAGCTGGATGAGGCGCATCCGGCGGGCATCTCCGTCACCGAATTACCAAGGTAATTCGCAACATATACGTTGCCGCCGGCGTCCACCGCAACACCAAAAGAATCGCTGAATCCGCCGCCCAGCGCCGTGACCGCGTAGTTGAAGGATGCGGTCTGCGCCCGTGCCCCAATGGCCAAGAGACCCAGCAGGACCGTAACCAGCAGCAGCCCGCGCCGGTGGCCGGTGGCAAGGGCTGTGCGAATGGTGCTTAAAAAGCGGGTGGTGTTTGACCATTGAGTGGCAACATGAATGCCAGCAATCTGTGACAGGCTGCGATTGAACAGACGGAACATTGGCTTGATCTCCAGAAGCTTAGGCCCCACGTGAAAGCATTCGTGACAAATTAGCCTGCTGCCAAGTGGCTCGTGGGCGGAAGACGAGTTCTCCGTGCTTGCAAAAGGTCGTTCGACTTACATCCGTGAGGCGCAAGAACGTTGTCGGTCAGACTCGACTGAAGACGCTCCAGAAAGAGGGCTCTTTGAGAGCGAAATGCGACCCATGGTTTTGCAGGGGCTGAAGCCCGACGTTGATTTGATTGGCTTTATCGGTACGGTCGAAAACCCTGAAAGAAGAGGCGAATGTGGGTTCGTGCATTCCCTGGTCCCCAAAGGCGAAAAACCAGGGGCACCCAGCATTCGTGTTTTCATCCACTTGGGTGGGCCGAAGGCCCATGGAGACACGACTGAAGTCGTGCCCTGTTACAAAGCATTTGAAATTGGTGAATGAATTAGTCTTTCCGCAACCTGTGAGGTCCATACCCTTCATGCTGAAGCCCATACCCATCAAGAAAACCGGTTCCTGGAAGGATTTGTTAGAAGCTGACCTTGTGTGGGGGGAACCAGGTTAGCTGGATTGTGGTGGTGGTTACGGTCTGCTGGCCGGGTAAGTAGACGGGAGCTGTCCAATGCTCGAAGGCGAAGGTGCCGCTCAATTGATAGTCCTTGCCGATGCGCTTGGCTGCCTGGACGCTGAAGTCGTTGAGAGTGGTTCCGCCGGGGATCAGACAGCCATTCGTTAGGGGGCAGGCGGGGGTCAGGCCAGGAATGGTCTCGGTTGTGGAGCCTGGGATGAAGTACTTGGCGGCCTTCTGGTTGCGCGCACCGAGCTGGATCCATTCATTGCCGCTTAGGTGATACGTGATCCAGCCTTGGCCACCCTTGTCCTCGCGCCCGATCCAGTCACCAAACAGTTGGCCACTGTTCGTATAGCCTTGTTGCTGGATGGATTCGTAGTACATGAAGTGGCCGTATTGTCTTGCAGTGTTTGTGCTCGACGGATCGGTAGAGGCAGCTTCGACGCGTATGTCCAGCTTGGGTATGCCGGGCACATGCGAGAGATAGAGACCGGGCCGATAGGAGGCGCGGCGGGGAGCGTCGACAGGGGAAACATCGTCATGCACCTCCGAGTCCGAGTAAAGCGTGAGCCATTTGTGAACGAAGGGAAAGCGATAAGAAAAGTCGAATGCGCCAAAGCGGGCGCCGGGGCTATCGCGGGTGCCTTCCAGAGGCCCGGCGGCGGAGAAACTGAAGAAGCTCTTCAGGAAGGTGTGCAGGGTGATGGGCTCAATCCCCTCTCCTCCCCAAATGACGGTGCGCTCGAACCCGAATTCGAGGTCGGGAGTGGGCCGAAAGCTGACCTTCTCGACATGGACCCAGGGGTCGTTGGGATAGGTGTGGCCCTTAAGTGGGCCCACCAGGAACTCATAACGGAAGGGGCCGGTGAGCCTGGATAGGAGCGGAATTTGCAATGGTTCGATCCGGTTGATGCGAAAGGCATAGATGTTCTCCGCATTGTTGGAGTAGGCCATGGCCCCGCCTTGTGCGGGTCCAAGCCACTCGTCCTGTTTGCCGAAAGATATCTCGTGGTTGAGGTAGTGCGCCGAAGCGTACGCTTCGAGGATTCTTCCCTGAGTGGTGGTGGCGATGGGTCCCTGCGGGATGGTGGTTTGAATGTAGGGTTGGCCGGTGGCCGGATTGATGGTAATCGGCAAGAGCTGTATATCGATATTTGCCAACGCCTGGCCCAGCGCGGCAGAGTAGCCGGCGGCCGACGGCGCGCCCTGGAACTCTCCGCGGACATAAACGAGGAAGCGGCCGGCCGAGGCATAGCCGCTGGCGCCGGAGTAGTTGTTGAAGCCGTTTTCGTAGGGCCGGCCATAATCGTTGACAATGGTGGAACCAAGATGGAAGCTGTCGCGAAGGGGTGTGCCGCTGATGCCGCGGGCTACAGAGTAGACCGACTCGACGCGCGCGCCGCCCTGATGAGCGAGGCACGGGCCCCGGACATCGTATTGCAGTTCTTTGACGAGCGCGTCGTAGGTTTGCTGGGCTTCATCGGTGACCGGGCCGGGATCGGCGTCCTCGATTCGAGAGCTGGCTTCCTCGAGCATGCGCTCGATGCCGGCCCGGGTCCAGGGGCGCATTCCGAGGTAGACGGTATCTACAAAGCCGAGAGAATAAAGGCGGAGAACGGCGGGATAGATCCAACTATCGACCGGGACAAAGGGGGAATCGAGGATGGAGGGCTCGCACACAGTGGAGGTCTGGTCTGAATCGCGGCCGCCCCATTTTCCGGCGCCATCGGGCGTTCCGGGTTGTTCGGCGGCGAGTGTACCGGCAGCGACCAGGAGAAGGCCCGCCAGCGCGATAGCGCATTGAATGCCAGGAGCCAAGGCGACACGTCTGCTCACGCTCATATCCTCACTTTATCATTTGGACTCGTGCAGGCTGCACTTGAGATTGGATGCGCGAAAAACGAATCGGGGTGGACGCATCCGAAATCGGCGCCTGGAACGCAATGGACTAATAACTCAATGGGTTGAACGCGAGCCAGGAATGGCAGCCCGGATGGCCTGGTGGAGCTGGATGGAAAACGCGGCGGCTATCCGGGACTTCAAATGGGCGCTGAACAAGCCTTTTTGCGCGAGGTAGTTCTCCATGTTCGGGATGGGGTCGGCTGCCACCCAGCGGCGGCACTCGATGAGGGTGGGTCCGCGGCCCAGGCGGACGCGCTGGATGGACTCGAATGCGACGCGATAGACGGCCACGATGTCGTTTCCATCGACGGTAATACGGGGAAAGCCATGCACGATAGCGGGGTGGGTGGGGTCTTCGGGCTGATTCTGGAGTAATTCGGTTTCGGAGCCGGGCTGGAGATTTGCTGTAGAGACGAAGACGACGGGCAGGCGATGCAGGCCGGCAACGTGCATGGCCTGGCGCCAGGCATGGGTCGATCCGGATTCAGATTTGGGTTCGGTTTCAGAGAAGGCTACGGCGATCCGATTGTTTTGTTTCGCCTGGGCGGCCCGGGCAATTGAGGTAGCGGTGTTGAGCCGCTCTCTGGCAGAGCGTGCATAATCCGAGCCGGCGCGGAGGCGGGCGAAGATTGTTTCCAGCGGGACGCCCTGAATGAGGCTCACCAGGAAGCCGCGCGGGGATGGGGCTACGGTATCTCCCGAAGCCAAGTCGATGGCAACGCCTACCGTGGCGGCCTCCTGGCCGTGGGCCGCCTGATAGTCGCCGGGGAGTTTGCGGAGCTCGAACAGGATGCGGACGCATTCGTCCAACATGCGGCACTGGAGCATGGTGGAGTAAAGCTGGATGAGCTTGTGATTGGAGATGAGCGAGAAGCCGTTTTGGCCGGAGGGTGCTGGAGCGGCTTGCTGGTGCTGTTTCACGGTCATGGGTGGGGAGAGTTCTCCGGTTAGTGGATTGTAAATGGCGACGGGAAGGTCTACGAGGGATGTGTCGAAATCCCGGATTTTCGACGGCGATTCTGAGATTCCGTGGACCGAAGTTGACGGGTTAGCTGCCGCTTGCGAGGCGATTGTTGTGCATGCCGGGGATGTTTGATACGATGTACACGTGGCCAGCGCTTCCCCAAGCCGCTCCTGTTGTTGCCTGTCGAATATCTTCGGCGGGTGTCCACTCTAGTCTCCGAATCTTTCCCAAAGACTGAATGAGAAAACGCACCCGCTGCTGGATAGCCGGGTTCGCGTTTCTCTGGGACGGCCTTCAGCATACCCCATGCCAAGAGGCCATCATGCCGATAGTTGAAAGCGAAACACCGTCAACCTTGCCGCTCACGAACCTGAAGCCCGGAGGGCAGGCTGAGTCGCGTCTTGGGCATCTGCGCCTGCTTGAGGCGGAAAGCATTCACATTCTGCGCGAAGTGGCCTCGGAGTTCGAGAGGCCGGTGATGCTTTACTCGATCGGCAAGGACTCGTCTGTGATGTTGCGGCTGGCGCAAAAGGCATTCTTTCCGGGGCCGATTCCGTTTCCATTGCTGCACATCGATACCGGCTTCAAGTTCAGGGAGATGCTGGAGTTTCGCGATGCGATGGCGCGTCAGGTGGGGGCGACCTTGCTGGTGTGGCGGAATGAAGGGGCGATTGCGGCGGGGACGAATCCAATTGCGCTGGATACGAAGCGCTGCTGCGGACTGCTGAAGACTCAGGCGCTGCTGGATGCGCTGAAGCACTACAACTTCGATGCGGCGTTTGGCGGGGCTCGGCGCGACGAGGAGAAATCGCGGGCGAAGGAGCGGATTTACTCGTTCCGCGACGGCGCGGGACAGTGGGACCCCAAGAACCAGCGGCCCGAATTATGGAACCTGTATAACGCGCGAATTCATCCGGGCGAGAGCATTCGCGTGTTTCCGCTTTCGAACTGGACGGAGATGGACGTTTGGCAATACATCCACGCGGAAAATATTCCGATTGTGGACCTTTACTTTGCCAAGGAACGGCCCATGTATGTAAGGGGAGACGCGCTGCTTCCCATTGAGCAGGAGTTTGTGGCGTGGCCGGGTGAGCGGC
>Ga0302279_10006992_pt1 | contig 11718 bp, 11 predicted proteins | sample III_Bog_N3_3_FD_194541 | JGI IMG/M metagenome (GOLD analysis project Ga0302279, IMG submission 194541) | Peat permafrost microbial communities from Stordalen Mire near Abisko, Sweden - III_Bog_N3_3 | ecosystem: Environmental > Terrestrial > Soil > Wetlands > Peat | place: Sweden: Abisko...
GGTCGGCCCGACCGAGGACAACCTCAAGTCGGCCATCGAGGGCGAGACCTACGAGTACTCCGAGATGTACCCGGGCTTCGCCCGCACCGCACGCGACGAGGGCTTCGACGAGATCGCCGAGTGGTTCGAGACCCTTGCCCGGGCCGAAAAGAGCCATGCCGGCCGCTTCACCGAGGGACTCACGTCGGTCGCCTGACGTCCGACGGCAGCCGTCACGACCGGTCCCCGGGTAGGACCCCGGCGGACCGGTCGGCGGTCGCGTTGCTCCGGGGGACGCGCCGTGACCGATCTCCAGGCACCTGGCTCCAGTCATGACCACCACGTACACCCCTGACGACCCGGCCTACCTCGACGAGTCGGACCTGCGCGTCGAGCTCGAGCGGGTCTTCGACCTGTGCCACGGCTGCCGGCTCTGCTTCAATCTGTGCCCGTCGTTCCCGACGATGTTCGAGCTCATCGACGCCAACGACGGCGACGTGTCGGCCCTGACCGCGGCGGACCAGGACCGGGTCGTCGACGAGTGCTACCAGTGCAAGCTCTGCTATCCGAAGTGCCCCTACGTGCCACCCCACGAGTGGCAACTCGACTTACCCCGACTCATGATGCGGGCCCAGGCGGTGCGGCACGACCAGGGTCGACCCGTCCGTGAACGGGTGACGGACCAGGCGCTGGCCCGCACCGATCTGTTGGGTCGGGTGTCGGTGGCTGCCGCCCCGCTCGTCAACGCTCTGACCGGTACGCCCGGATCGTGGGCCCGCAAGGCGATGGAGACGACCGCCGGCCTGGCGAGTGAGCGCCTGCTGCCGCCCTACGCCCGGACGCGGTTCTCGACGTGGTTCAAACGGCGGGACACCAACCGCGGGCCGAGGTCCTTCGTCACCGAGGTGCCCCAGGGTGAGGTCTCGGTGTTCCCGACGTGCTTCATCGAATACATGGAACCGGCGATCGGTCAGGACCTGGTCAAGGTGTTCGAGCGCAACGGTGTCTCGTGCTCGATGCCCGACGGGGCGTCGTGCTGTGGCGCGCCATGGCTCCACCAGGGGAACGTCAAGGAGTTCACCAAGGCGGCGACCCGCAATGTGGCGGCGCTGGTCGACGAGGTGCGTGCCGGCAAGGAGGTCGTGGTGGCCCAACCCACGTGCGCCTATGTGGTGAAGCAGGACTACCCGCTCTACCTGGCGGGCACGCCGTCGGCGGCCGATGCGGCGCTCGTGGCCGAGCACACCGGCGATCCAGGCGAGTACCTGGTGGCTCTCCACAAGGCCGAGGGCACCGAGCTCGACACCCACTTCGTCGGAAGGGACGACGGAACTGTCCCCGACCAGGTGACCTACCACGTGGCCTGCCATCTCCAGGCCCAGCACATCGGCCTCAAGAGCCGTGATCTGCTCAAGATCGCCGGCGTCAGGGCCACCCTGGTGCAGCGGTGCTCCGGCATCGACGGCACCTGGGGCTACCGGGCCGGCAACTACGAGCTGGCCCGCAAGGTGGCGGCCCCGATGGCCAAGGAGATCCGCGCCGCGGGCAACGACGTGGTCTGCGGTGACTGCCATCTGGCCAACGGGGCGATCGAGCAGGAGACTGGCACGCGACCAGTCCATCCGCTGCAGCTGATGGCCCGGGCGTACGGCATTCCTGAGGAACGACCGTGACCATCTGCAAGGAACGACCGTGACCATCTGCGAGGAGCGAACGTGACCATCTGCGAGGAGCGAACGTGACCATCCACCCACTCACTCTCGACGACATCTCCGACCAGCGCGCCTACGAGCGGGAGCGCGACGAGTTCCGTCGCCAGGTGATCGCCGTCAAGCGGCTCCGCCGCGTCGCTATCGGTCCGGTGGTGACCCTCACGTTCGAGAGCCGGCTGACCATGCGTTTCCAGGTCCAGGAGATGGCCCGTGCCGAAAAGCTCACCACCGACGCCCAGATCCAGCAGGAGCTCGACGTCTACAACCGGCTCCTGCCGGCGCCGGGGGAGCTCTCGGCGACGCTGTTCTTGGAGCTCACCACCGAGGAGCAGTTGCGGACGTGGCTGCCCCGGCTCGTCGGCATCGAGCGGTCGGTGCTGCTCGAGATCGGCGAAGGGGCCGGCCGCCATCTCGTGCGCTCGGTGCCGGAAGAGGAGCATGACGCCCAGCTCACCCGCGCCGAAGTCACGTCCGCCGTCCATTACGTGCGGTTCCCGTTCTCTCCGGCCGCAACGGTGGCATTCCGCTCCGGCCCGGTCCGGTTGGTGATCGACCACGGCGAGTATCCCGAGGGCCGACCCGGCGTCGAGCTCAGTCCGGCGACGCTGGACGAACTGGCCGGGGACCTGCTCGGATCCTGAGCCCGGCCCGCCACTGAGACCGCCCCGCCACTGGGTCCTGCCCCGCCACTGAGCTCACCCCGCCACTGGGCCACGCCCCGCCGGGTCAGCTCCCGGTGAACTCCGGCGGCCGTCTGTCCATGGACGCGGCGATCCCCTCCCGGAAGTCGCCGCTCTCCATGAGTCGCACCTGCTCGGATCGCTCGTGGGCGACGGCGGCCGCGAACCGCTCGATGAGCTCGGCACGCAACGTGGCCCGGATCGACCGGACGGCCAGAGGGGCGGAGGCGGCGATCTCGGCGGCGAAGACATGGGCGCCCGCCCGGGGGTCGTCGTCGAGGCGGTCGACCAGCCCGATGGCCAGTGCCTCCTCGCCGTCGATGCGCTTCCCGGTGGTCAGGAGCTCGAGCGCCCGCTGGCTGCCCACGGCCGCGGGCAGGGTGAGTGAGATCCCGAATCCCTGATGGAAGCCGAGTCTGGCGAAGTTGGCGGCGAACCGGCTGGACGGGGCGGCCACCCGGAAGTCGGCAGCCAGGGCCAGACCGAGCCCGCCTCCGATGGCCGAACCCTGGACGGCGGCCACGAGGGGCAGCGGACCGTCGATGAGCCGGTGGGCCGTCTCGTAGAGGGTGGTCAGAGCCTCGGAACTGGGTTTGTCCGTGGCGCCGAAGTCGAGACCGGCGCAGAAGTGCTTGCCCTCTGCGCACAGGACGACCGCCCGCCCGTCGTGCGCCGCGGCCCATGCCACGGCATCGACCACGCCGGCCAGTAACTCGGCGTCGAAGTAGTTGGCCGGCGGTCGGTGCAGTTCGATCTCGGCCACGTGTCCGTCGTCGAGGCGGGCGGACACGTCGCCGAACGCTGCAGAGGTCATCGCTCCACCCGGTCGGTGGGCTCCGAGCGATCGAGCCAGGCCGCGACCTCGTCGGCCACCTCCTGGTTGTGTTCGCCGCTGAGGGCGGCGTGCCGATGCACCGTCGGTCCCGGATGGGAGGAGAACCGGACGGGCTGCGGGATGACCTTGTACCGTCCGGCCAGCGGGTGGTCGTCCTCGGGGAGGGCGTCGACCAGTTCCTCCAGGGTGGGGATGGCCGATGCCGGGATCCGGGCGGCGGCGCAGAACTCGAGCCACTCGGCCGTCGTGCGGGTGGTCAGGACCTCGGCGACCTCCCGGTAGAGGGAGTCGGCGTGGGCGATCCGGGACCGGGCCGACCGGATGCGCTCGTCCTCGGCCAGGTCGGGGCGACCGGCCTCACGGAACAGGTCCTCGTAATTCTCCCGGGTGTAGGCGAGCACATTGATCCAGCCGTCACTCGTCCGCTGCGGTTGGCGCTCGGGATTGAGGATCCGTCCGTACCCGGGCGGCCCCTGCGGGGGAACTGCGGTCGCCGCTCCGGCGTGCTCCACCAGGGTGAAGGCGGTCATGACGTCGATCATGGGCACCTCCACCCGCTGCCCGTGTCCGGTCCGTTCCCGCTCGAACAGCGCCGCCATGACGGCGTAGGCGATGGTCAGGCCACTGACCTTGTCCGCCACGAGAGAGGGCACGAGTACCGGCACCCCACCTTGGCGACGGAACGCGTCTGGCATCCCCGAACCGGCCTGGATCACGTCGTCGTAGGCCGGGGCGTCGGCGGCCGGGGAGTCCGAGGGGTAGCCCTGGGCCTGGCAGTAGACGATGTCCGGACGGACCTCGACCACTTCGTCGTAGGTGAGGCCCAGCCGACCGAGGGTGGCCGGCCGCAGATTGGTGACGAGCACATCGGCGGTGGAGGCGATGTCGAGCAGCTGTCGGTGCCCCCCGGTGGACTTCAGGTCGAGAACGACGCTGCGCTTGTTGCGCAGCAGGTTGAGGGCGATGCCGGACAGCTGGGGCACGGGACCCGCGGTCATGACCCGGCTGAGGGTGCCCCTCGGATCCTCGACGGTGATCACATCGGCGCCGAGGTCGCCCAGGATCTGGGTCGCCAGTGGACCCATGATGACGGAGCTCATGTCGAGCACCCGGACGCCGTCCAGCGGACCGTTCGACGTCGTGGCCATGGTGTGATCCTTTGCTCCGACGTCACCGGGGTGACGTGCTGCCGTGGTGCGTCCCGCGACCACGGTCCGGCGGACGCCGGTCGACCACCGGGCGTGCGGACCCCGGGTGGACGGGACGGCCAATGGTACCGATCCGGGACCGAGCCCGGTCCGATCCGGCACCGGTCCGAGACGTTCGGACCGGATCAGCCCCGGTCAGACCGGTTCAGCCGTGGGCCAGGTGGACCGCCGCCTCGGGCGTCGAGATCCGGAAGGCCAAGCTCTCCTCGATGTAGAGGTGGACCGTCGCCTCGTCGGCGTCGGTGTACCCCACCGAGAAGTCCTCGCCAACTGTCAGCTCGAAGTCGCCACCCCGCTGGGAGAGCACGACGGCTCCGTCGACGGCGGGGGCCCACACGACGGGTCCTCCGAGTATGTGCCCGAGGTGCTCGAAGACCGGGTAGCCGCCGTGCTCGGTCGATTCGGTGACCCCGGTGTAACAACGGGAGCCCAAGGCAATGGCGTAGGGACCGCCGATGTCGGCACCCCGCAGGGCGGCCACGGCCTGGGCCACGTGTTCGGGGTAGTGCTCGTAGTCGTCGCTGATGACCACCGGCGCATGGGGCGAGGCCGGAATGATCCCCGGGATGCCCGAACCGTCCTGTCCGTGGAAGATCAGCCGGTCCTCGGCCAGCGCCGCCGCTCGGCCGGCGTCGATGACCGTCTGCAGGTCCAGGTCCGTGGCGCCGCGGTCGGCCGTGGCCAACTCGGCACGGGACAGCTCGAACGGGGCGACCAGCTCCACCAGGGGAAGCACCCGGCGGGTGGCGTACTGCACGGGACCCGAGGCGAGGGGAAGGGGTTCGATCCGGCCGAGGTCGACGGCCGAGTGCTCCCAACCCAGAGGGCCGACGAAGTCGACGAGGCGGCGTCCCGCGAGGAAGTGGCGGAGCGATCGTGCGGCTTCCTCGTCGATCTGGGTCCAGCCGGCGTCGGTGATCGGGGCGGCGTCGCGGAGCAGGTGGTTCATGATGTCGTCCTTCGGTAGTCGGGGGTGGTGTAGTCGGAGGTGCGTGCGTCACGGAGGGAACCGATGCCGAGTCCGGACACCGTGCTCCCGGCCAGGGGGGTCCGGGCCAGGGGATTGGGTTCGGGGGCCTCGACCCGGGTCAGGGTGTTGCGGTCGATGTGGGAGAACGGCTCGTCCCTTCCGGGGATGTCGAGGACACCTTCTTCCTCGTAGGACCACGTGCCGTCCGGGTGCACGGTCACGAGCATCCGGTAGCTGAGGGTTCGGAAGTTCTGGTCGAGGAAGGGAGTCGAGAGGATCCCGTAGATCTCCGAGCCCACCTCGGCCCGGACCTCGAACTCGGTGGCGTCAGCAGCGGCGTGGCCGCCGGCGAGCAGGACCTGAGCCCGGGGGATCCCGAGGGTGAGGGTGACGGTCTCGGTGGCGGCCTCCCAGAGCCAGTAGCCGACCTGGTCGTGGAAGGTCTCCGTCTCTCCGGGCTTGACGATGTGGGTGTGGTAGCGCAGTCCGTAGAACAGCTGGGGTCCGTTGGTCTGCGGATCGATGGGTTCGAGCTCGTAGCGTTCGACGAACGTGTTGTGCTCGGTGCCTTCGGCCACCGGGTGCTCGTCGGCACCGACGCCGGTCCACACGCCCGCCAGCGGGCCGAGCGGTCCGAGGTTGGCCAGCGTGTCCGGGTCGGCGTCGGGTTCCGTGTAGATGTCCGTCCCGACTTCGGTGTCGGGACCGGGTGACGTCACGATGGCTCGCTCCTTCTCATGGGTGGGCTCATGGGCTCATGGGCGGGCACTTCCTGTCGGCTGACCGCCACTCCCTGGCCGACCGACCGATCTGACCCCGGTCTCCCGGTGCCGCCCGCAGCCGCGCCTTGCTCGCAGTGTATGAGGGCGGTGGGGGTCCCCGCCCAGTTCCCGCTCCGTCCGCTCCTCGTGCGACCCTCCGTCCCGCCCCCGCTGGACCCGCCCCGGCCCGCTCGACGCTCCGTCATCAGCTGATCCACGGTCGGTCCAGTGGTGACGGATGCGCAGCTTCCGCACAAGCGCTCTGACGATCGGCAAGGTGGTCGTCCAGGTGGCGACGGGGTGTCCGGCAAGGTCGGCACAGGACACTCCTCCCGTCACCCACGGGGGTGGCCCGACCGGTCACCGCGGTGGCCGCCGGAGACGCACCTCGGTGCATGGAGGGACAACGCAATGAGCAGTGCCACAACGACGACGATCGTGGGGAACCTGACCCGGGATCCCGAGATCCGCTACACCCGTGAGGGACAGGCCACGGTGACACTCGGGGTCGCGGCCAATCGACGGTGGCAGAACCGCGAGACCAACGAGTGGGAGGAGTCCACGTCCTTCTTCGACGTCATCGCCTGGCGTGACCTGGCCGAGAACGTGGCCCTCAGCCTCACGAAGGGGATGCGCGTCCTGGTGACGGGTCGGCTGGAACAACGGAGTTGGGAGACCGAGGACGGCGACAAGCGCTTCAAGGTCGAGATCGTCGCCGACGAGGTCGGGCCGGCCCTGCGATTCGCCACGGTCGACGTCCACCGGGTGGTCCGGCCGGCCGCCGAAGCCGACGGTGGGTCCTTCGCCGAGGACGGGGTCCGTGCCTGAGCGCCGGCTGTCCCCACGTGTGCGGCGGTCTCCCGCGCCGGTGCACTTCGGTGTGCGGGTGTTCCTGTCCAAGGAGGAGGCGTTCGGTGCCTGCCAGACCCTGGCCGACGCCGGCCGGGTCCTGGTCCGTTCCGGCAGCGCCGAGGAGGCCGATTCACTCGGATCCTTGTTCGACCTGTTGGAGGAGCGCCTGGTCGACCGTTGAGTCTGTCCCACACGCGGTTCCGCCCCCGACCGGGTGAGGTCGGGGGCGGAACGCGGGGGTCGGGGGGAGAATGGCCGGCGGTGGAGGATGAGGAACGCTACGTGCCGGAGGGTCCGGTCATCGGAGGGTTCAGTCTCCGCTGGGCTCGAACTCGAGCGACAGCGAGTTCACGCAGTAGCGGAGCCCGGTGGGTGCAGGTCCGTCGGGGAACACGTGGCCGAGGTGACCTCCGCAACGGGCACAGGTGATCTCGGTGCGGCGCATCCCGAAGGACGAGTCGTCGTGCTCGACGATGGTGCCGTCGGACAGTGCCCGGGTGAAGCTCGGCCAACCCGATCCGGACTCGAACTTGGCGTCCGTCGGGAACAGCTCGGCGCCACATCCCGCGCAGGTGAACATCCCGCTCCCCTCCACGTGCAGCAGCTCGCCCGACCAGGCCGGCTCCGTGCCCTTCTGTCGGAGCACGGCATAGCGCTCGGGCGACAGCCGGGACCGCCACTCCTCGTCGGTCAGCTCGACCTTGTCGACCTGGGCGCCGGGGTCGTTGGTGGTACTCATGGGAACTCCTTCGTGTCGATGGTCTGCCGGCCCGTCCAGCACCGCTGGAGGAGACGACTTCGAACACTGTGGTCAACACCGGGTCCCTGTGTGGTGTTCCCGCCCCGGACGAGGGCTTCGTCGCGCCGCCGCAGCGAACCCTGGACTGTCGCCGGAGGGAACCCTGGACTGTCGCCGGAGGGACCCTGGACTGCCGCCGGAGGGAACGGGGGGATGCCGTCTGGCCTTCCACCCCGATCGGAGTCGAAACACCATTTGCTAACGTCGCGTCAGATTCCGAGCAGCCTCGGGCCTCCAGCCACCGCACCTCCGCTATTGCCGCTCCACACCGCTCAGGGCAGCACCGTTGCAGGCCGCACGACCACCCCCTCACTCCAGGACGCCGCCACATGGACCTTCGAGACCGACCCGAGGACGAGGCCTTCCGCAAAGAGGTCCGTACCTGGCTGACCGACCACGTGGTCGGCGAGTTCGCGGCACTCGGCGGCCGCGGTGGTTCGGGGGACGAGACCTTCGGGTTCGAGGTGCGCCTCGAGTGGGAGAAGGTGCTGGCCTCGGGGGGCTGGACCTGCCTCGGCTGGCCGGTCGAGTTCGGTGGGCGGGGCGCGTCCATCGCCCACCAGGTGATCTTCAACGAGGAGTATGTGAAGGCCAAGGCCCCGGGCCGCGTCTCCATCCTGGGCGAGGGCCTGCTCGGACCCACGTTGATCCAGTACGGGACCAAGGCGCAGCAGGACCGCTTCCTGCCACGCATCGTCGACGGGAGCGAGCTCTGGTGTCAGGGGTACTCCGAGCCGAACGCCGGAAGTGACCTGGCCAACGTCGCCACACGGGCGGAACTCGACGGCGACGAGTGGGTGGTCACCGGCCAGAAGGTGTGGACGTCCCTCGCCCACCAGTCCGACTGGTGCTTCGTGGTCTGCCGCACCGAGGCGGGCTCCAGCCGGCACAAGGGCCTCTCGTACCTCCTCGTCCCGATGGACCAACCCGGGGTGGAGATCCGCCCGATCACGCAGCTGACCAGGACCTCGGAGTTCAACGAGGTCTTCTTCGACGGTGCCCGGACCGCCAAGGACCTGGTGGTCGGCGAGCCCGGTGACGGGTGGCGGGTGGCACTGGCGACGCTGGCCTACGAACGGGGTGTGGGCCTGCTCGGCCACCAGCTCTCCTTCCGTCGGGAACTGGACCAGCTGATGGACGTGGCCCGCCGGAACGGCAAAGCGGAGGACCCGGTCTTCCGTCAGCGGCTGGCCCGCTCGTTCGCCGAGCTCGAGGTGCTCCGATTCAACACGCTGCGGAGCCTGTCCGGCTACGACGGACCGGTGGCCCCGCCGGAGGCATCCATCATCAAGCTGTTCTGGGCCACGTGGCACCAGCAGCTGGGTGAGCTGGCCATGGATGTACTCGGGGCGTCCGGACTGGTGGTCGAGTCACCTCCCTACGAGCTCGACGAGTTCCAGCGGACGTTCCTGTTCTCCCGGTCGGAGACCATCTACGGCGGATCCAACGAGATCCAGAAGAACATCATCGGCGAACGGGTCCTCGGTCTGCCGCCTGAACCCAAGGGAGAACTCCGTTGACCGTCGAGCCCACCACCTCCCCGACGGCCGCTCCCGTGGCGCCCGAGCCGCCGGCCGGCCACGGACTGCTCCGGGACAAGGTGGTGGTCGTGACGGCGGCCGCCGGCACCGGCATCGGCTTCGCCACGGCCAAGCGGTGCATCGAGGAGGGGGCCGTCGTCGTCGTGTCCGACGCCCATGAGCGGCGCCTGGGCGAGACCGCCGACGCACTGGCCGAGCTGCCCGAGTCCAAGGGCGTCCGGCCGCTGGCCGTCCCCTGCAATGTCACGGTCGAGTCCGAGGTCCAGCGGCTCTACGACGCCGCGGTGGCCGAGCACGGGCAGTTCGACGTGGCCGTCAACAACGCCGGCCTCGGTGGCCAGGTCGACGTGGTCGACATGACCGACGAGCAGTGGGATGTCGTCCTCGACGTGACGCTGACCGGCACGTTCCGGTGCACGCGTGCGGCTCTCCGCCACTTCTACGGCCGGGGTGGCGGCGGGGTGATCGTGAACAACGCCAGCGTGCTCGGTTGGCGGGCCCAGGCCGGTCAGGCCCACTACGCAGCGGCCAAAGCGGGCGTCATGGCCCTCACCCGGTGCTCGGCCGTCGAGGCGGCCCCCCACGGGGTGCGGATCAATGCGGTGTCCCCCAGCCTGGCCGTACACCCCTTCCTCAACAAGGTCATGGCCGACGACGACCTGGCCGAGTTGGCCCGGCGCGAGGTGTTCGGGCGGGGTGCCGAGGTGTGGGAGGTGGCCAACGTCATCGCGTTCCTGGCCAGTGACTACGCCACCTTCATGACCGGAGAGGTCGTGTCGGTCAGCAGCCAGCACGCCTGAGCCGGACCCGTCCGACCCGACGACGCCCACGGGGTCATGCACTACCCTGACGGCGTGTCAGATGTGACCGATCCCCGTGGCGACCTCGAGTGGGGGACGCTTCCCGGCCTCGTGCAGGACGCCGCCGCCCGGTTCGGCGGGGCCGAAGCCGTCGTGGACCGCAACGGACCCGGTGGGACGACCACACGCTGGTCGTTCGACCGCCTGGCCGACGAGGTGGCCACGGCCACCCGTGCGGTGATGGCCAACGGGATCGAGCCCGGTGACCGGGTGGCGGTGTGGGCCCCCAACTGCGCCGAGTGGATCGTGGCGGCGCTGGGCGCCGTCGGCGCCGGAGCGGTGCTGGTGCCCCTCAACACCCGCTACAAGGGAGCCGAGGCGGCCTACATCCTGCGGGCGTCCGGAGCCCGGATCCTCTTCACCGTCCAGGGGTTCCTCGGCACGGACTATCCCGCCCTGCTCGACGAGGCGGTCGCGTCAGGTGACCCCGTTCCCGACCTCGAACGGGTGGTGGTGCTGCGCACCGACGGCACCGGGGGAGTGGTGGCGTCCACCGCAGGTGCCCGCACGGTCGCCTGGGAGGAGTTCCTCGCCGAGGCCGGCGGATGTGAGGCGGACGTGGCCGCCGGGCGCACGGCGTCCCTGAACCCGGGCGACCTCTCCGACCTGGTGTTCACGTCGGGCACGACCGGTCACCCCAAGGGGGCGATGACGACCCACGGGCAGACGTTGCGGACGTTCGCCACCTGGGCCGAGGTCGTGGGGCTGCGGGCCGGTGACCGGTACCTGATCGTCAACCCGTTCTTCCACACGTTCGGCTACAAGGCGGGCATCCTGGCCTGCCTCATGGCCGGAGCGACCATGGTGCCCGAGCCGGTCTTCGACGTCGACGTGGTGCTGCAGCGGGTGGCGGACGAGCGGATCAGCGTGCTGCCCGGACCCCCCACCATCTTCCAGTCGATCTTCGACCATCCGAAGCGCGACGCCTACGACCTCTCCACCCTGCGACTCGTGGTGACGGGCGCCGCCGTGGTGCCCGTCGAGCTGGTCGAGGCCCTCTGGACCGACATGGGCATCGAGACGGTCCTGACCGCCTACGGGCTGACCGAGGCGACCGGGACCGTGACGATGTGCCGCCGGGGGGACTCCGCCGAGATCATCTCGGCGACTTCGGGCCGGGCGATCCCGGACGTGGAGGTCCGCATCGTCGACGCCGACGGACAGGAGGTGGCGACGGGCGAGGCCGGTGAGATCGTGGTCCGTGGCTACAACGTCATGTCCGGCTACTTCCAGGACGCCGAGGCGACGGCGGCCACCATCGATGTGGACGGCTGGCTGCACACCGGTGACGTCGGCTTCGTCGACGCCGACGGCAACCTGGCCATCACCGACCGCCTCAAGGACATGTACGTGTCGGGCGGGTTCAACGTCTACCCCGCCGAGGTCGAAGCCGTCCTGCGCCGCCATCCGGCCGTGGCCCAGGTGGCCGTCGTCGGGGTGCCGGACCACCGCATGGGCGAGGTCGGGCTGGCCGTCGTGGTACTCGCACCGGGGGCGGACGCCGGATCGTTGGCCGAGGAT
>Ga0302279_10006994_pt1 | contig 11717 bp, 7 predicted proteins | sample III_Bog_N3_3_FD_194541 | JGI IMG/M metagenome (GOLD analysis project Ga0302279, IMG submission 194541) | Peat permafrost microbial communities from Stordalen Mire near Abisko, Sweden - III_Bog_N3_3 | ecosystem: Environmental > Terrestrial > Soil > Wetlands > Peat | place: Sweden: Abisko...
GAGCGGCTGCACCGAGACGCAGTTCGACTTGACGCCGCAATCGCCGCAGCCTTCGCAGACGCGCGGGTTGATGAAGACGCGCTTGTCGGGGTCGGGATAGGCGCCGCGCTTGCGCCGCCGCCGCTTCTCGGCGGCGCAGGTCTGGTCGTAGATCAGCACCGTGACGCCGTCGATCGCCGCCAGCTCCTTCTCGACCGCGAGGAGGTCGTCGCGCGGGCGGACGACGACGCCGTCGGGCCAGCGCGTTCCAAGCGGGTATTTGCCGGGGTCGTCGGCGACGACGACGACGCGCCTGGCGCCGTCGGCGGCGACCTGCGCGGCGATCTGCGGCGGATTGAGCCCGCCCTCGTGGCGCTGGCCGCCGGTCATCGCCACCGCGTCGTTGAACAGGATCTTGTAGGTGACGTTGACCTTGGCGTCGATCGCCCAGCGTAGGGCAAGCGCGCCGGAATGATTGTAGGTGCCGTCGCCGAGGTTCTGGAACACGTGGCGGCGGGTGGAAAACGGCGCCTCGCCGATCCAGTTGGCGCCTTCGCCGCCCATCTGGGTGAAGCCTTCGGTGGCGCGGTCCATGAACAGCGCCATGAAATGGCAGCCGATGCCGGCGTAGGCGCGCGCGCCCTCAGGCGCCATGGTCGAGCGGTTGTGCGGACAACCGGAGCAGAAATAGGGCGTGCGCGCCGCGGCTTCCTTCAGGCTGGAGAGCGCCGCGCGTGTCGCCTGGATGCGCGCCAGCGCCGCTTCGAGCGCGGGGTCGGGCGAGCGCGCGACCAGCCGTTCGCCGATCGCGATGGCGATCGTCTGGGGATCGAGCGCGCCCTTGCTCGGCAGCAACCATTGTCCAGCCTCGTCGCGTTTGCCGACGATCAGCGGCGGATGGGCGACGCCATAGAGAATCTCGCGCAATTGCGTCTCGATCAGCGCGCGCTTCTCCTCGACGACGACGATCGCGTCGAGACCGGCGGCGAAGGCTCTCAGACCCTCCGGCTCGACCGGCCAGACGCAGGCGAGCTTCATCAGCCGGACGCCGAGCGCGTCGCAGCGCGCCTCGTCGAGACCGAGCGCGTCGAGCGCCTGACGCACGTCGAGATAGGGCTTGCCGCTGGCGACGATCCCGAGCTTCGGCGTCGTCCCGCCGGTCGTGATGAGGCGATCGAGCTTGTTGGCCGCCAGCCAGGCGACGACCGCCGGCCACTTCTGTTCGTGCAGACGCTCTTCCTGCGCCAGCATGCCGTCGACGCGGCGGATGGCGAGCCCGCCGGGCGGCAGCGGAAAATCCTTCGGTTCGACCGGCGCGACGCGGTCGAGCGAACCGTCGACCACCGCGGTCGACTCGACGGTGTCCTTGACGCATTTCAGGCCGACCCAGACTCCGGCGTAGCGGCTCAAGCTCCAGCCGTGCGCGCCGTAGTCGAGAAGCTCCTGCACGCCGGCGGGCGCCAGGATCGGCATCATCGCGTCGACGAAGGCGAATTCCGACTGGTGAGCCGTGGTCGAGGATTCGGCGGTCGGGTCGTCGCCCATCAGCGCCAGCACGCCGCCATGGGGCGAGGTTCCGGCGAGATTGGCGTGGCGGAACGCGTCGCCCGAGCGGTCGACGCCGGGGCCCTTGCCGTACCAGAGGCCGAACACGCCGTCGAAGCGGCCCTCGCCACGCAGCTCGGCCTGCTGCGCGCCCCAGATCGCGGTGGCTGCAAGTTCTTCGTTGAGGCCGGGCTCGAAATGGATGTCGGCTTCGGCGAAGAGGTTCGCGACCCTGAGGAATTGCAGATCGAGGCCGCCCAGCGGCGAGCCGCGATAGCCGGAGACGAAGCCGGCGGTGTTGAGGCCGGCGCGTCGGTCGCGCGCCTTCTGCATCAAGAGCAGCCGCGCGATCGCCTGCGCGCCGGTGAGCAGCACGCGCGTCTTGGCGAGATCGAAGCGGTCGGCGAGCGTCGCTTCCGTCAGCGGCGCGACTGTGGCGCGCGCTCTGTCGTCCATAGCCGGCCTCCCGATTCGCGTCGACAACGACTGCGCCTTTCAGCGTCAGCCGCGGCTTTGACGATGAATCTGTGGTTCCGGCGGTGAAAAGGCAAGGCGCCGCCCGCAGGCGGCGCGCTCGACCTCAGCCTCAGGCGCCCACGACGGTAAAGTTCACCGCGACGTTGCCGCGCGTGGCGTGCGAATACGGGCAGATCGTCTCGTGCGCCTCGCGCACGAACGCCTCGAGGTCAGCCTGCGGCAGGCTCTTGTCCTCGATCTTGAGATCGACGACGAGGCCGAAGCCGCCGCCTTCGCGCGGGCCGATGCCGACCGTGCAGGTCGTCGTCGCCTTGGTCGCGTCCTTCTTGTGGCTCTTGGCGACGAAGTCGACGGCGCCGCCGAAGCAGGCGGCGTAGCCGGCGGCGAACAGGTGCTCCGGGGTCGCCGTGCCGGGCCGGCCCGGACCGCCCATCGCCTTGGGCACCGACAGGTCGACGCTGACGATCTTGTCGGTCGTCTCCGAATGGCCGTTGCGGCCGCCGGTCGAGGCGGCGGCGATGGTGGCGAGAGTCTTGACCGGAACGATCATGTGCAGGGCTCCTACGAAAAAATGAATGACCCCCGAGCCGGGCTCGGGGGTCGGAATGTGGCGCGGAATTGCGACGGAATTACTTGACGACCACCGGCGTGCCGACGTGGACGCGGCCGTACAGGTCGATCACGTCGAGGTCGCGCATGCGGATGCAGCCCGACGAAACCCCTTGACCGATCTCCTCCGGCTCGTTGGTGCCGTGGATGCGGTAGAGCGTGTCGCGGTTGCCCTGGTAGAGATAGAGCGCGCGCGCGCCGAGCGGGTTGTCGTAGGCCCCGGCGAGCGGGCCGTGCTTGAGGTAGACCTTGAACTCCGGCCAGCGATCCATGATCGAGGCGGTCGGCATCCACTGCGGCCATTCGGTCATGTGGCCGACGGTGGCGCGGCCGGTCCAGCCATAGGCCTCGGCGCCGGTGGCGACCTTGTACTGGATCGCCTGCTTGCCGGGCAGGACGAAGTAGAGATTGTGCTGCGTGGTGTCGACGACGATCGTGCCGGGCGCTTCGCCGGTCGGATCGGCGATCCGGTTGCGGACGATCGGGATCGACCACTCCTCCGGCGGGGCAAGGGCCATCATCGCCTTGTCGCGCGGATTGAGATGCGTTTCGAGGGTCGCGGTCTGCGTGTCCATGGGGGAACAGCCGCTGAGCAGAGCGCCCGCCATAAGGGCCGCCGCGATGATAAATCCCTTGCCGATCATGTGCCTGCCTGTCGCCTCAAATTCACAATCGGGAAACCATAATCCGACGTCGCTTAACGATTCTTTCCCCCTAGACACCGACTGTTTACGCGATGCGTCTTGCTCGCGCCACCCTTTCGTCAGCTGGGGGCCGCATTTTCTCGTCGCCGTTTCCTTACGGGACGGGGATGACGCCGGTAATACAAACTCTTGTGAGGTCCGCCGGGGTTTCTCAGGCGCGCGCAAGACGCGCCGCGACCGCGTCGACCAGGCGCCGGGCGCGACGGCGCAACCGCTCGGCCTCGTGCGCGGCCCCCGCGGCGAGGGCGAAGGCGGCGCCGCCCCCCGGCGCAAACGAAAGGGCGAGATCGACGAGCTCGATGCGGTCGCGCCAGGCGCGGTCGATCATCGGATGGTCGGCGATCGCGCAGGAATCGGCCAGCGTCAGGCCCGGCTCGCGCTCGAGCTGGCGCGACAGGTCGAGCGTCGCCTGGACGCCGGGCGAGAAGGCGGCGAAGCGATCCCCCGAGCGCAGCACGACGGCGGCGGCGATCGGCTCGCTGTTCAGCGCGAGCAAATGGATGTCGAGCGCGCCGCGTGCGGCGAAGCGGGCCAGCATCTCGCGGGCGAAGGCGGCGCGTTCGGCGTGCGCGTCGAGCGCCGAGCGGCGCGCGCCCTTCCAGCCGCTGCTCTCGACCGCCAGGAAGGCCTCGATCGCCGCCGCGTCGGCCCCGACGCGCGATTCGACCGCGCCGAGTTCCTCCAGCCGCCGGCGTTGGCGCGCCCATTCCTTGCGCCGCCGCTTGTCGAGGCGCGCCTCGAAGCCGCCCTCGCCGCCGAGGATCAGCGCCGCGCGCCGCCGCCGGTGGGCGTCCCACAGCGTCAGCCCGTCGCGCGCGGCGAGCGCGGCGGCGGCGGCGGCGACCGATCCGTCGGCGATGGCGAAGGGCAGGCGCAGTCCGACCGGGCGCGGCCGACCAGCGTCGAGCGCGGCGACGATCGCGCCCAGCGCTTGCGTGGCGGCGCCGCGGTCGAGCAGAATGGCGGGCAGCGCCGCCTGTTCGCTGCGCCACAGGCTGGCGAGGCCGAAGGGCAGGCGCGGCGCGGCGATCGCGGCGAGGCCGATCAGCGACTGGCGGCCGGCGTCGCGCCACGCCAGCAGAGCGCCAACGCGCCGCGCCGCCAACCGCTGCAGCGCCGGGATGAGGAAATCGGGCTCGGCGAAGGCGTTGGGCTCGCCGGCGCGCGCGGCGAGCTCCCGCCAGGCGCGCTCGAAGTGCGGCAGGTCGCGGCCATCGACGGCCTCGACCAGGGCCTCGGGGCGATCCGCCGCGCCGCTCATAACGGGATCGCTCCCGCCCCGGCCGCATCGACGAAGTCGGCGTCGACCCGCACATAGCCCCCGGCGCGACGGTCGTCGAAATAAACGGGATCGCCGCAGCGTTCGGGATCGAAGCCCTGCGCAACGAGCTCGACCTTGCGCGGCTTGAAGGTGCCGGTGAGGTCGAGCTTCGGCCGGAAACGCAGGAACAGCGGCCGCGCATAGGCGGGCAGGCGCTCGGCGAGTTCGACGCGCAGTCCGGCGAGATCGAATTCGGCGACGTTGTCGACCACTACCGCCGCCATGCCGGCGCGGCCGTCGTGACCGGGCAGGGCGACGCCGTAGACGGTCGCCTCGAGCACGCCGGGGTAGGCGGAGATCGTCTCGGCGACCTCGGTCGTCGACACGTTCTCGCCTTTCCAGCGAAACGTGTCGCCGATGCGGTCGACAAAATAATAATAGCCGCGCGCATCGCGCTTCAAGAGATCGCCGGTGCGAAACCACGAGTCGCCGGGCTTGAACACGTCGCGCAGAATCTTCGCCCGCGTCGCCGTGGGGTCGCAGTAGCCGTCGAACTTGGCGGCCGGCTTGCCGGGGTCGTCGCTGATCTCGCCGAGCAGCTCGCCGGGTTCGTCGACGCCGCATTCGAGGCAATGGCCCGCGGCGTCGCGCTTCTCGACACCAGCGTCGACGTCGAAAGCGACGGTGCGGATCGGGAAGCGCCTCGCCGCCCAAAACGGCAGCCGACCGACTGCGCCGGGGTGCGAATCGAAGTTGAACAGCGCGACGTTGCCTTCGGTGGCGGCGTAGAACTCCAGGATCTGCGGGATGGCGAAGCGCGACCGGAACGGGGCGAAAATGTCCGGCCTGAGACCGTTGCCGACCGCCATGCGCAGGCGATGGCCGCGATCCTGGTCGCCGGGCGGCGCATTGTTGAGGTATCGGCACAATTCGCCGACATAGATGAACATCGTGCAGTCGCGCCGGATCGTGTCGCTCCAGAATTCGCTCGCCGAGAATCGCTCGCGAATGTAGCACGAGCCGCCGGCGGTCAGCGCGATTCCGACCGCGATCACCCCGCCGTTGCTGTGATACATCGGCAGGCAATTGTAGATGCGGTCGTCGGCGCGCGCATCGGCGGCGGCGGCGAACCCATACATGATGCGCAGGGCGCGCGAGTGGGTGATGCGCGCCGCCTTCGGCAGGCCGGTGGTGCCGGACGTGTAGATGAACAGCGCCGGGTCGTCGATCGTCAGCGCCGGGCGCTCGTCGGGCCGGAGCGGCTCGCCGGAGAAGCCCTCGACCTGGAGATCGACGCGGCTCTCGCCGCCCGCGCTTTCGCCGTGGGCGAACACCGGCACGGGCGAGGGGAGCTTGGCGAGGCCGGTGGCGAAGGGCGCAAGATGATGCGCGTCGACGATCGCCGCCTTGGCGCCGACGATGGCGATCGAATGGGCGAGCGACGGGCCGGCGAGATTGGTGTTGATCAGCGCGGTCGCGACGCCGGCGCGCGCCATGCCGAGCCAGATCGCAACGTATTCGGGGCGGTTGGCCATCATCAGGCAGATCGCGTCGCCCTTGCCGAGCCCCAGCGCGCGCGCCCAGCGCGCGTAGCGGTTGGCGCGCGCGTCGAGCCCGCGGTAGGTGAATGTCTCCGTCTCGCTGAGCAGCGCGGGTTTGTCGCCGAAGGTCGTGGCCCAACGTTCGAGATAGTCGCCGAGCGTCAGGCCGCGGTTCTCGGCGATCGGCCGGGTGCGCTTCAACGCGCGCAGGATGCCTCCGACGTAGGCGATCTCGCTCTTCAGTCGCGCCAGCATGCCGACGTTCTCTCCCTCTGTCGTTCTTCCCTTTTCCTCAGTTCATGGTTGAACCAGATCGAATTGACAAGCGCCGGCGCGGCGGCGCGTCAATCCCAGATTGCAATGCTTTGCTCTCGCGCCAAAGGTTTAAATCTGAGACACGGCGCCGGAACGCGCACAGCTCCGAAGGCGGAGTTCCGTCCGACACGAAACCTTCCGCCAGCCGCGCCATACGACCGCAGCTGGCCGTGAACGGAAGGGCCGGTTTCTGAGCGAGCGGAGGGACAAGCAGACCTTCATCGGCGAAAGGCGTATAGCTCCTGTCGACCCGAAGTGGAGGTTGCCGATCACCGGACTTGACGGTCTAGCGCTGATTCGGTTGCGCTCGGCCCGGACCGCGTGTCGCCAGGCCGAGCCCGGCCGAACACGCCGCCGCGACCACCATCGGCGCTGCGCAACAGGAAATCAGCACGCGGATGTCGAGATGCGAACTCAGCGCTGCGCCTCCGAGCAACGGGCCGGCGATGGAGCCGAGCCGGCCGAACGCATGCGCCACCCCGATGCCGCGCGCCCGCATCCGTGTCGGATAGAGGTCCGACAGCATCGCGTGATTGCAATTCTGGCCGCCGATGAGACCGACGCCAACGCCGAACGCGCTCACCAGCTTCAGAGGAACTGAAGACTCCCCTGCTCCAAGGCCGACCATGCAAACGGCCGCCAGCAGGTTCGCCGGCGGCAGAATGGCGAACGGGCCGAAGCGGTCCATCAGCGGCCCGAGCGCAACCGCGCCGGCGACGCCGCCTCCCTGCATCAACGTCGCGGCGAGGATGGCGAAACGCTCAGGACGGCCCGCAATGTTGATCGTCGTGGGAAGCCAGGCGTTGAGCAGGTAAAGGTCAAGCAGGCTGGCGAAAAACAGACCCCAAACGAGCAGAGTCGCGGCCGCTCGGCCGTCTTCGAACAGCGGCGCGAAGGAAAGCGGCGCCGGCTCAGCCGCCGGCGACGTCGACGTCGTCAAGCGGAACTCTGGCGCCAGACGAGCCACTTCGGCGTGGTTGCCGGTCAACGCCAGAAACCGCAAGGATTCGGGCAGTCGGGCCGCCAGCGCCAAGCCGAGCGTCAACGTGGCGACGCCGCCGACGGCGAATACCGAACGCCAGCCCTCGGCGCCGATCAGCCACACCGCGAGCCCGCCCGCGGAAGCCGCGCCAAGGCCGAAGCCGCAGACCACGACGGCCACGATCGCGTTGCGGCGCCTCGCCGGACTGTACTCGGCGGCCAGCCCGATTGCGTTCGCCATCGCGCCGCCGAAACCCAAACCGGCCAACAGGCGCAGCGCCAGCAATCCCGTCAGATCGCTGACGAAGGCAGTCGCGAGCGTCAACAGGCCGAAGGCGAAGGTCGACCACAACAGGATCGGGCGGCGTCCCCATCGATCGGCGAGCGGCGCCACGAGCGCCGCGCCGAGCGACAGGCCAACGGCGCTGGCGGCGAAAGTCGGGCCGAGCGCTCCAGGCGCGAGGCGCCACTCGCGCGCGACGGCCGGCGCAACGTAAGCCGTGGCCTGCGCGTCAAAGCCTTCAGCGAATAGCGCCATCGCGCACAAGACAAAGACGCGCAGTTGGAGCGGCCCGATGGCGCCCCCGTCGATCGCCTGGTCGAAACTTGGCTGTTTGTCCGGCGGGGCGGCGTCGAGCGAGACCGGCATCGGCTTACGGCCTTCGTCGCTGACGAGCATTTGTCATGCGAGCAGCTTGGCCTTGAGTTCGTCGCGGCGGATCTTGCCCATCGGCGTCCTGGGAATCTGATCGACGACGAAGACGCGCGCCACTTCGAGCCCGCGTCGGCGACACCAGTCGATGAGCGTGCGCTCGTCGATCGGCGCGCGCGGCGCGACGGCGACGGCGATCTCCGCGACGCCGCTCGCTCCGACGACGCCGAAGGCCGCCGCATCGGCGACGCTCTCGTGCCGGAGCACAACCTCCTCGACGAATTCGGGCGCCTTCTTCACGCCGCCGGAATTGATCACTTCCGAGTCGCGGCCGCTGACCGCGAGCCGCCCGGCCGGGGTGATGAGGCCGCGGTCCCCCGGGTAGAACCACCCGTCGCGGAAGCCCGCATGTCCGGCCGCGGTCCCAGGCGGGTAAGGCTCGCCGGCCCACGGGGTGCGAATCCGCAACGTCCCTTCGGCCCCGGCGGCGAGAATCGCTCCCTCATCGCCAACGACTTCGACTTCGACGCCGGGGAGGATTGCGCCGATGGCGCCGTCGGCGAGGTCGTCGAAGGGACCGGCGGCCGTCGCTCCCATCTCGCTCGAGGCGTACTGGACGACGATGTGGCTGCACAATCGCGCTTGCACTTGCTGCGCCAGACCCGGCGACAACAGGCCCCCCGAGGCGAACGTCACGCGCAGCGAATGGCAGGGAACCGGCGAACGCTGGTGTCGGCCGACCATGTCGCGCAACTGCTGGATCGACGCCGCCAGCGCGTCGACGCCATAGAGCGAGATCATGTCCAGGGCGTCGCGCGGGGATTCGGCGACGACCAGCGTTCGGCCGGCCCGCAGCGCGTGGGCGCCGAGAACGAATCCCCAAGCGCCGTTCAATCCCGGCAGGCTCAGGAGGCGGTTCCAGGCGCCGGCGTTGATCGTCGTGTAACAGACGGTCTGGCGCTGCTCGAATGCGCGATTGGTGAGCGAGATCGCCTTCGGGCGGCCAGTCGTCCCGGAGGAGATCTCAATCCGGCAAATCGCATCCGGATCGGTCGAGCCGTCTGGACGGGACGCCGGGATCGTCCGGTCTCCGCCGGCGAACCACGCCTCGTTCACCAGCGCCTGGCGCAGCCCGGGGACAATCGGCTCGCCAGCGTCATGCAGGAAGGCGCGGATCGGCAGGCCGAGCCCGGCGACATCGCTGGCGCGCGCCGCGGAGACGACCGGCAGTCCGAGGCGGAACAGCGCCGCTGCGACAATCAAGTGCCGGATCGGGCTTGCCAGCGTGACGCAGACGAGTTCGCCGGCCGGCAGGGCGAGGGCGCGCAACCGATCTTCGACCCGCAGCATGCCCTGCGCGAGCATGCCGTAGGTCGCCACCCGGTCGACCAGAATGATCGCCGGTTTCGCGGGCTCGGACCGCGCATGAAACAGGATGAATTCGGCGAAGGAGCCGGCCATTCGCGCGCCGCCGGCTCGCCGACGCTCAGAAGCGATAGTTGACGCCGAGGCGCGCGAGCTGCGCCGAATCGGTGAACTTGAAGGCGTAGCTCTCGTAATTCCTCGTCACGTCGGGAAACTGCATGAAGAGGTATTCGGCCTTGACCGACCAATGGGCGTCGATGGCGTATTCCAGCCCCGCGCCGATCACCCAGCCGACCGCGCTGCTGCGGCCGAGCGAGAACGGCGTGTCCACCTCATATTCCGGGCCCGTGTCGCTGAGATGGTTGTTGATGTCCGCGACCACGACGCCGCCGGTCACATAGGGCAGCAGGCGATCGAAGGCGTAGCCGAGGCGGGCGCGCAGATCGGCGAAGAACGGCAGGCTCGCCGAGTGAACCGGCTGCCCGAGTGTTTCGCCCCCGCCGAGAACCCCGGACCGGCTCTGCGTGGCGCCCGTCCAGTCGAGGTCGCCTTCGACGCCGAGCACGAAATTCTGGATCTGATAGTTGTAGCCCGCCTGCAGGCCGCCGACGATCCCGGACGGATTGAGCGTGTCGCTGCCCCCATTGAATAGATGGCCATATTGTCCGCTGAGGTCGTAAACGCGGTCGGGATCGAAGACGTAGCCGAGGTTGCCGCCGAGATAGAAGCCGGTCCACGAGAACGGGGCGGCGACGGCGGGAGCGGGCGGCGGACCCTTCTTGGTCGGCAGATCGGCGGCGAAGGCGCCTTGCGCCAGAATGGCCGACAATGCCGTCGAGAGGATCAAAGTCTGCTTCATCGCGGCCCCCGCTCGCGCCACTTCCTTGCGGCATTTTGCGCCGCAAGTGCACGTTCCTCGCTTGTAGACAAACGCGAAGTTCAAATCAAGACTCTCTGCCTAGAGTCTGCACGGTAAATGTTTTCGAGAGCGCGGACGATCGTGTTTCTCCTGTCGCGGATAGCTTGGCGCAGCGTTCTTGCAGCAAAGAGCACGATCGCCGCCTGTAGGGAAATTGGCGCTGCGCTGATGTTCTGTCGAGGTTGCAGTCAGCAAACGGCAGCCAGTCGCGTCCGCCTCGGAAGAGGCGACCACTTCCCGCCCAGCCGTCGCTTGCCGCGCGGATTTCAGCGCTTGGCGAAGACCCGCCAAACTCTTCAATGCGAAGGCGGCCCTTGGCGCCGGCCTGTTTTGGGGCGGCGCGGCGCTATCCCAGCAGCCCGGCGCGCCGCGGCGCCAGCGGATTGTCGCTGAGCGCGTCGAGATCGGGCGCGTCGAGCTGCGGCGCGCCGGTCAGAGCCGCCCACAGGGCCTCGATCTTCGCCGGCGCGACGCCGTCGGCGATGACGACCAGCCGGCTCAGCCGTTCGCCGTCAGGCCACGCGGGCAGGACGCGCGGGGCGTGGAAGACATGCTGCGCGCCGTGGATCAGCAGCGGCCGATTGGGATTGTCGGCGAGGCCGATGAGGCCCTTCACCCGCAACAGGCGCGGCCCGAGCAGTTCGCTGAGCAGGTCGAGGAAGCGCCCGAGCGCCGGCGGCTGGATCAGGGTCTCGGTTTCGAAGACATGGCTCCTGACCGAAGCGGAATGGGCGATCGGGGGCGTGTCGGCGAGCGGGCGCAGGGCGAGCGGTTCGGCGAGGAAGGTCTCGGCGTCGAGTTCGCCGGCCGCGACGTCGAACAGCGGGGCGACCGGGTTGAGCGCGCGCAGGCCCGCGCACAGTCCGGCGAGCCGGGCGGGGCGCTCGCCGGCGGGCAGGAGGTCGCTCTTGGCGAGGCCGATACGGTCGGCCAGCGCCGCCTGGCGCTGCGCTTCGACGTGGGCGGCGAGCGTCGCCTCGCCGTTGACCGTGTCGACCAGCGTCGTCACCCCGGCGACGCGGAAACGCGCCGCCAGCCGCGGATCGGCGGCGAGCGCGAGCAGGATCGGCGCCGGATCGGCGAGGCCGGTCGTCTCCAGCACGACGCGCGCGAACGGCGCGATCGTCCCCGCGTCGCGCCGGTCGATGAGATCGTTGAGCCGGTCGACCAGATCGCCGCGCAGCGAGCAGCACAAGCAGCCGGAGTTGAGCGAGATCACCTCGCCCTCGACCGCCTCATAGAGCAGATGGTCGAGGCCGATCTCGCCCCATTCGTTGACGATCACCAGCGCGTCGGCGAGCGCCGCGCTTTTCAGCAGGCGGTTGATCAGGCTCGTCTTGCCGGCGCCGAGAAAGCCGGTGACGACATT
>Ga0302279_10006995_pt1 | contig 11716 bp, 7 predicted proteins | sample III_Bog_N3_3_FD_194541 | JGI IMG/M metagenome (GOLD analysis project Ga0302279, IMG submission 194541) | Peat permafrost microbial communities from Stordalen Mire near Abisko, Sweden - III_Bog_N3_3 | ecosystem: Environmental > Terrestrial > Soil > Wetlands > Peat | place: Sweden: Abisko...
CGCACTCGACAGCGTATGGTCCCATGCGAGCCGTCCGTAGGCGTACCAGTTCGCCTGGGCCAGCGGGTGTCCCGTCCAGTCGCGATCGGTGCCCGTGTTGGCGACCCCAGCGATGACGCTAAGCGGGTTATGGTCTATCGAACCATCGACAACCCGGGCGACGGTAGCACCCGAACTTGGGCGAAAGGTGTCGGAGTCGAGGGTCTCCTTCCAGAGCGGGGCGAGAAAGGCGAGATTGGTTCCCTGGCCAAGGTACTCCTGCGTGATCTGCAATTCGAGGGCGAGCGGAGTATGCGGCATTGCCCCGAAAAGGGGGTGGAAGGGCTCACGAGGCTGGAAATCGAGAGGCCCGTTCTTGATCTGCACAACAACGTTCGGGCGGAACTTGCCGTCAAGGGGCTGGAATTCGTCGTAGGCCTGCATGCAGCGATCGCGCCGCGGATCGGACTCGTAGACAAAGGCGCGCCAGATCACGATCCCGCCGTACGGAAAAAGGGCGTCGGCCAGCATGTTCGCCCCATCCGCGTGGGAGCGCCCGTAGGTCTGTGGGCCAGGCTGGCCTTCAGAGTTGGCCTTCACGAGGAATCCGCCGAAATCGGGAATGAGCGCGTAGATTTCTCCGGCCTTCGTCCGCCACCAGGCGGCGACTGCCGGGTCGAGCGGGTCGGCGGTCTTTAGCCCACCGATATCAATCGGCGCCGAGAAGCGCGCGGTCAGGTAGACGCGCACCCCATAAGGGCGAAACTCCGAAGCGAGCGCCGCGACCTTGCGCAGCCACTCGGGAGTGAGCACAAGGGCGTCGGCATTAACGTTTGTGAGCACCGCACCGTTGATGCCAATCGAGGCGCAAGCGCGGGCATAGTCGCGACACCTAGGAGAAACATAGTCAGGCAGGACAAACCATTCCCAGAGCGAGTCGCCGGCGTATCCCCGCTCGATCGTGCGGTTCAGGTTGTCCCAGTGATCGAGCATACGGCGCTGGATCCGGGGCGCGCTGCGGATAGGAAAGGCGTCCGCAGGCCTGCCAAGCCGAAGCTCGCGCAATAGGGCAAAACTCCCGTAGAGCAGCCCGAGGTCGCGGTTCGCGGTGATAACGAAGGCGGGACGCCCTCCCCGGCTTTCCAAACTGAGGGCATAGCCGTCCTCCCCGAGATCAGCCTGCGCCTGGACGGCCTCCCGGGTGATCTCGGGATCCACGCCGAGCAATCCAGCGAATCCCGAGGTCAGCTCGGTCTGCACTGCCGGCCCGGTGGCTGAATCCGCGTCGATCGGCGAGGCTAGCACGACGTGCCTGGCTGCCACAGCATAGGCGGAAGATAGCGTCGTCTGGCGGAGGCGGTCGTACCGGAGCCATAGCCGGTATCCGTCGTCCGCCCGGGCGACAGCCACAGCGCAGAGTGCCGAAAGGATTGGAACCGCTAATTTCACTGGGAGAGGTGGGGCATGAGAATAGAACGCGACACCCGGGGACAAAATCAAGTGGCCCGGGCGGCCAGGCGGCGGGACTCTAGATCCGCGGCCATTTTTAGGGTGCGTTCGCGGCCGAGCTGATAGATGGCCAGCAGAACCGTGCACCCGGCGAACATCACGGCGACTACAAGGCCGCTGCACGCTCGGTATCCGGCTATGGCCGCCGCGGCCGTCGGCGCCTTGGTCTCGTAGTCGAAGAACAACGCCATGATCCAGAGGAACGAGGCGGAGCCGACGGCGAGGCCGGCCTTCAGGGCGAATCCGATGGTGGCGAAGACCATGCCGGTAAAGCGCCGACCCGTCTGCCACTCGGAATAATCCGCAACGTCGGCATAGATCGCCCAGATCAAAGGAATGGTGGGCGCGTAGACTATCGAGCCGAGAATTGTAAGGGCGATCATGCCGCCCACATTGCTAGGTGAAAGAGTGTAGAACGCAGCCGCGGCCAAGGCGGAGAGGCCGAAGCCCGCGACCGCGACGGCTTTCTTGCCGAAATGTCGGGCCAGCGAGGGCGAGAGCACCAAGACCACGATGGTCGTCGCCGTGCCCAGCATGTTGACGATGCTGTTGAACACGTCGGTAACGTTAGAGGTTGCGAGGTCCGTGCGAGTCCCGTGGACGATGTAGCCGAGCGTTTCGGACAGGCCTCCGGGGGACGGGGCGCCGGGTGCAAGAGGTCCGGCGGTCAGGCCGAGCTTCGATAACAGGTCGAACATCGCGCCTGGATCAGCGTAGTGGTGGTAATAGTTGTAGGTCGCGCCGCCACGGAAGGAGAGGATGGCGAAATGCACGAAGGTCATGCTTACCATGACAAGCCAGGGACGGTTGCGAAGGAGATTGCCGAAATCCTCCTTCGGCGAGGACTTCGTGGCGGCCACCGGCTTTATGCGCTCCCGGGTTGTGAAGAAGGTGATGAGAAAAAGGACCAAGGAAATAGCCGCCCATACGGCCATGGTCATCTGCCAACCATGCTGGCGGTCGTGGCCGACGGCGAACTTCGCAACAAGCGGGAGGGTAAAGCCGCCCACGACAAACTGCGCGACGTTGGCCGCGATGAACCGGAACGAATTGAGCTTGGCCCGCTCGGTCAGGTCCGCCGTCATGACCCCGCCCAAAGCGGAATAGGGCATGTTGTTCATCGAGTAGAGCGTCATCAGCAGGGTGTTGGTGATGCACGCATAGGCGACCAGGGGGACAGCACTCCATCCGCGGGGCGTGGTGTAGGCCAGAACCATGACCACGCACCACGGGACAGCCGTCCACAGCACCCAGGGGCGGAATTTACCCCAGCGGGTGTTCGTTCGGTCTGCGAGCACGCCCATGATGGGGTCGAAGATAGCGTCCCAGAGCCGTGGCCATAGGAGGACCGCGGCTGCAGCGCCCGCCGTTAAACCAACCACGTCCGTATAGAAGTTCAGCTGGAACAGAATCATCGTCATGAAGACGAAATTCGCGGCGGCATCGGTGGCGCTGTAGCCGGCCTTCTCCACGAAGGATAGCTTGTCGGCGGGGGCGGTCATGGGGTATTTGGAGGGGGTAAAATCCTACTTTAGATCGACCTGCACCTTGACCGTCGTAGGCCCAGGATTCGAGGCGTAATCAGGAGCAGCAATGGAATCGGCAAAACCTTAGGGGTCGTGAACGCCGCCGCCGCAGGCCCCGCCGGTGCAGATGCGGGTGCACACAGGGTCCGGCCTGGGGTCCAGTCCCGCTTCACGCCCCGCAATATGGGAACATGGGGCCGCGCCGCGGCGGGAGCATTCATGGGATTGTAAGCCTGATGGCATCCTAGATGAGGGTAAGCGATCCGACCGCGGGTGCGGGAGCGCCGAGCGCCAGCGCGCGCGGTCCGGGCGAGGCGGAGCCGATGACAATCCCATACTGTCCGGGAAAATGGACTTTTCGGCCGGCTGAATCGGTCTGGGCGAAGGCGGAGGCGGGAAGTGTGAACTCAACAGTCCGCGACTCTCCAGGCGCCAGGCCGACCTTCTGAAAATCGACCAAGGCGGACCTGGGGGCATTCTGCCATCCGGTCGGCGGCACGATGTAGCACTGAACAACCTCGGAGACGGGACGAGGGCCCTTGTTGGTCACGGTGGCACATACGCCCACCTGGCCGGTGGCGGCCATGTTCCCGGCGCTAGCAGCGAAGGGGCCGTACGCAAGCCGGCTATAGGTCAGCCCGAAGCCGAAGGGATAAAGCGGCTCGATCTCGGCGAAACGATAGGTGCGGCCATGCATGCCGTAATCGGAAAATGCAGGGAGATCCGCCGTGCGGCGCGGAACTGTGACCGGCAGTTTGCCCGAGGGGGAGACCGCGCCAAAAAGCACGTCGGCAACGGCAGACCCACCTTCGCAGCCCGGGTACCATACCTGTAGAATGGCATCGGCGATCTCGTGGATCTCGGGGATCGCAATGGCGGATCCGCCGGTGATGACCACGACGAGCTTCCGAGCGTGCTTACGCAGCTCGAGTAGGAAGTCGCGCTGGACGGCTGGCAGCTCGATGCTGTCGCGGTCGCCGCCGGTAGGCGAGGCGACGGTGTCTCCTTCCTCGCCCTCGAGGGAGGGGTCGAGGCCGACAACAGCGATCGTGAGCTCGTTCTCTTCAGCAGTCGAGTAGGTGTAGTTGACGCCCGGGGCCATCGGGCTGAAGAGCGGGCAGCCTGTGCGGTAGACCGTCCGGCAACCCTCGGCAGAACTGGCCATGATGCCCTCCGCAATTGTGACAAGCCGCGGTGAAAACCCGTAGTAATTGCCGAGCAGGGCCGTGGTGTTAGCGGCGGTCGGTCCGGTCACCAGGATGCTCTCGTAGTCGGGCCGAAGCGGCAGTACGCCGTTGTTCTTGAGAAGGACAATTGACTCGGCCGCCGCCGTGCGGGCCAATTTCCGGTGAGCCGGGCAGTCGAGGATTTCCGTGGTCAAGCCGGACCATGGCAGGTTCTCCTGCGGGTCGAAGAGCCCGAGTTTGAACTTCGTGGTGAGAATTCGGCGAAGGGAAATATCGATTTCCGCCTCGGTGATCAGCCCTGTGCGGACGGCCGCCAGGAGTTCGGTGTAGGTGCAGCCGCAGTTGAGGTCGCAGCCGTTCTTGACCGCCTGCGCCGCCGAGGCGGGCGCATCGGCTGTCACCTTGTGGTGCTGGTGAAAATCGTCGATTGCGCCGCAATCGCTGACCACGTGACCCCGGAAGCCCCACCGGCCGCGCAGGACCTCGCCGAGGAGGAAGGAGCTGGCGCAACAGGGTTCGCCCAGGGTGCGGTTGTACGCGCCCATGACGGCCTCGACCCCACAGCGGACCAGCGCCTCGAAGGCGGGCAGGTAGGTCTCGAATAGGTCCTTCGGGGTCGGACGGGCGTCGAAAAAATGGCGATTCTGCTCCGGACCGCTGTGGACGGCGAAGTGCTTCGCGCACGCGGCGGTCTTGAGGTAGCGTGGGTCCCCGCCCTGCAAACCGCGCACCATGGCGGAGCCGAGAACGCCGGTTAAGCAGGGGTCCTCGCCAAAGGTCTCCTGGCCGCGCCCCCAGCGCGGATCCCGGAAGATATTGACGTTGGGCGTCCAGAAACTGAGCCCTTGGTACTGCCCGCGCCGACCCGCCGCGATCGCCGCGTGGTGCTTGACCCGCGCCTCGTCAGAAATGACCGAGGCGATCCGCTCGACGAGCGCGCGGTCCCAGGTCGCGCCCAGGCCTATGACTTGCGGGAAGACGGTGGCCCGGCCGTTGCGTCCGACACCGTGGCAGCCCTCGTTCCACCAATTGTAGGCCGGGACACCGAGCCGGCCAATGGGACGGTTTTCGTGCACCATCTGGTCGACCTTCTCGGGCAGGGTCAGTTGGGCAATCAGGCTGTCTACGCGCCGCGCCAGGGGCTGCCTGGCGTCGAGGTAGGGAGCGGACTCCACTGCAGCGTCTTCGGAGGCTGGCTTACCCATGGAGGTAGGAATTGAGCAGATTTTCGAGGTACTCCTGCTTGCCAGAGCGTGGCTTGGGTTCGCCGAGCCTGCCCAGGACCAACCGGTTGAGATCTCGGAAACCAACGCGCCGTTTTTCGATGTCGCGGCCAAACCCCGTGTCGAAGCTCGCGTAGCGGTCCCGGATAAACTCGTCAAAGCGGCCTTCGGCGAGGATGCGTCGTGCGAGGCGGAATGCCAGTGCGTAGGCGTCCATGCCCCCGATGTGGGCAATGAACAGGTCCTCGGGATCGATGGAGGCCCGGCGAAGCTTGGCATCAAAGTTGAAGCCGCCCGTGCCAAGGCCTCCCGCCCTCATGATCGGGACCATCGCGAGCGTGAGTTCTCGGACATCGGTGTTGAACTGGTCGGTGTCCCAACCGAGTAGCAGGTCGCCGGCGTTGGCGTCGATGGAGCCCAGCATGCCCTGGGCTGCGGCCACCTCGATCTCGTGCTGGAAGGTGTGGCCCGCTAGGGTGGCGTGGTTGGTCTCGATGTTGAACTTGAAGTGCTTCTCCAGGCCGTAGGTCCGGAGGAAGGCGATGCCCGACGCGACATCAAAGTCGTACTGGTGCTTGGTCGGCTCCTTCGGCTTCGGTTCGATGAGAAACTGGCCCTTGAAGCCGATCGACTTGGCGTAGTCTACGGCCATGTGCAGGAACGCTGCCAGATGGTCCTGCTCGCGCTTGAGGTTGGTGTTGAGCAGCGTCTCGTAGCCCTCGCGGCCACCCCAGAAAACGTAATTTTCTCCGCCTAGCTCCTTGGTGACGTCGAGCGCATGCTTAACCTGGGCTGCCGCGTAGGCGAATACGTGGGCGTCTGGGTTGGTGGCGGCGCCGCACATGTAGCGCGGATTGGAGAACAGGTTGGCGGTGCCCCAAAGCAATTTCACGCCAGACTCCTTCTGGTGTGCCTTGGCGTGCGCCACAAGTCGGTCAAGGTTGCGGTTTGACTCGGCGAGCGTGCGGCCCTCAGGGGCAATGTCTCGGTCGTGAAAGCACCAAAACGGCGCGCGGATCTTCTGAAAGAACTCGAAGGCGGCATCCATGCGGACCTTCGCGATCGAGATAGCGTCCTTGCCGCGCTCCCAGGGTCGGACGATTGTGCCCGGGCCAAAGGGATCGGAGCCCGTGCCTCGAAAGGAATGCCAGTAGGCGATGGAAAAGCGCATGTGCTGCGCCATCGTCCGGCCACCGATCACCTCGTCGGGATCGTAATGGCGGAAGGCAAGCGCACGAGAGGCGCGAGGCCCTTCATACGAGATGCGCCGGATTTTTGCGAAATGCGAGCGTGTGGTCTTCATTGCAAAACGGGGTGGAATAGCGAACGGGAGAGGGTCAGGGTTTTCCCGCACGTTACACGATTTCGGGGCCCCGACCCCACCACAAGCCGGAACCAAAGCTAACAATAGACTTGCGGTGTAAGCGAAAGACCGTGGCATGCAGCCGTTATGAGCGAGAAGCGCACAACCCTGGCTGACGTTGCTCGCAAGGCAGGGGTCCACGTGACCACCGTCTCGCTAGCCTTGCGCAATCACCCCCGGCTCCCAGTTAGGACCCGCGAACGCCTGCAAGCGCTGGCCAAGGAACTTGGCTATGTCCCGGACCCAATCCTCCGCGCATTGGTCAGCTACCGCACGAAACTCCGGACCGGCCAGGGGCGACCCACCCTCGGGTACGTGACGAACTGGGCCACGCGCTGGGGCTGGAGGAACGTCACGGCTCATCCCGAGTTCTATGAGGGAGCCCGCGAGGCGGCCGAGGCGCTAGGCTACCAACTGGAGCACTTCTGGGTCCGCGAGCCCGGCCTGACGCACGACCGTTTGAGCCAGATCCTCTTTAGCCGGGGCATCAACGGCCTTGTCCTCGCCTCACATGGTCGCGAGATGGGTGACGCCATCCAATTCGACTGGAGCAATTTCAGCGCGATCAAGATCGACTACTTTCCGCATAAGCCGGAGTTGCACAACGTCACGAATGACCAGAGCAGCATCGTCCGGACTGCCGTGCGCAAGGTAATGGCGGCGGGCTACAAGCGCATCGGCTTCGTGATGCACCGAGGATGGGATCACGCAGTTGACCACCAGTGGACCGCCGGCTTTCTCTGCGAACAGCAGAGCATGCCGGTCCGCGACCGCATCCCGATGCACCTTTTCCCTGAGCCCGAGCCGATGGAGCGGTGGTTCAACGAGAGCAAGGCGGACGTCACGCCAGACCCAAAGCCCTTCGACGCTTGGCTTGCGCGATACAAACCGGACGTGCTCATCAGCAAGGCCTCCTTTATCCTGCCCCATCTCAGAAGGAAGGGCTGGCGGGTGCCCCAGAATGTCGCCTTTGTCGATGTGTTCCTGACACAATTCGACGGCAAGACGGCCGGCATGCGCCAGAACCACCGCGTCGTTGGGGCGGTGGCGGTGGAAATCCTAGCCGGCCAACTCCAGCACAACAAATTTGGCGTGCCGGAAATCCCTAACACGACCTATGTGGAAGGCACCTGGTTCGACGGAAAATCCTGTCCAGTCTAGGCGCCCTATGAGGCTCTCTTTTTGGCAACATAACAATGCCCTACCCCTCCTGGGCCTGTCTTTCACACTTGGCATGGTTCACCGCGTCTTAAGTGTTCCGACATGAACTATCGGACCAAGGCGGAGTACTTTATCCAAGGCATCACCAAAGGCTTCGTCGAAGCCTCGGAAGTAATCGCATGGAGTGATGAGGTCATTGGCACAGCGTCCAAAACCGAAGACTGGATGATCGAAATATCCACCTGCGGGCCCGAAGACCGTATGGTTGTCTTGAGTCATCTCAACACGATCAAAGGCGATGTGGATCCGGACGAGCTCGCGGCAATGCTAAAGGCCAAAGGCATTGCCTGAGCCGGCGCCGGAAACCCGTCTGGAATGTACGCAGATGGGCGGGAAAGCTCCTTTCCTAGGGAATGGTTTCCCGTATTACTCTTCCTTGCCGTCAGAATTCGGGGACCGACGGCAATCCAGCGTTACTAATATCCCGACTACCCCATGAAATGCCCGACCTACACTCTTGCAGCGCTCGCGGCAGCGTTTCTCCTGATCCCGGGAGCCCTCGCCTCGCCCATCGAGTCTGCACCGTCGATAAACAGGGATATCCTCGAGAAACCTTGGAAAGCCTTGTGGATCGTTCCCGAGGAAACCCAACCGCTGGATTACGGCGTCTACCACCTAAGGCGCCATATCACCTTGAGCCCACGCCCGAAGCGGTTCGTCGTCCACCTCGCGGCCGACGACCGCTACCGCCTTTTTGTAAACGGGAACTCCGTTTGCTTCGGCCCGCAGCACAACGATACCCATTTTGTCCGATTCGATTCGGTGGACCTCGCACCCTACCTTTTGGATGGCGACAATGTCCTCGCGGTCTGCGTCTGGCATTTCGGACCGGAACGCCCCTTCAATTCGATGACAGTTGCCGCAGGATTCATCCTGCAGGGCGACAGTCCGGCTGAGCAGGCCGCCAACACGGGCCCGGGCTGGCTCGCCATTCGCGACGCATCCTATTCGCCCGTGCTGACCCCGCAGGAGCGCCTGCGCACCTTCATCGTCTCGGGTCCGACGGAGGAAATCGACGGGCGAACTTACCCTTGGGGATGGAAGAAACCCGGCTTTGATGACCGAGCCTGGCAACCGCCGGCGACCCACCCCATCGATCCCTCGACCAATACGCGGGGTATCCCCGCCAAGGCCGGCGTTGACTACCAGCGCCTGCTTCGGCCCCGCAACATCCCTTTCCTGCTCGAGGAGGCGCAGCGCCTTGGGTCTGTGAGGCGCTCTGAGGGCGCTTCCCCCGCAAGCGGCTTCCTCGAGGGCACGGCTCCTGTTCGCGTGCCAGCGAACTCGGAGGCAACGCTGCTCCTCGACCAAGGTTTCGAGACGGACGCGTTCCCGAGCCTTGTCGTAAGCGGAGGGCGAAATTCAGTCGTCACCCTCGCCTACGCAGAGGCCCTGATGGACAAAGCCTTGAGGAAGGGGAATAGGAACTCGATCGAAGGCAGAAAGCTCGTTGGAAACGAGGACACGTTCATCCTGGACGGAGGCGCCCATCGGACGTACTCGACGCTCGAGTTCCGCTGCTACCGTTATCTGGAGATCCGGGTCAAGACGGGCTCGGAACCGGTTACGATCGACGACATCAGTGGACATGCCACGGGATACCCGTTTGCGGAGAAAGGATCCTTCACCTCCGACGATCCCTCGCTCTCTGCGGTCTGGGACGTGGGTTGGCGTACGGCTCGGATGTGCGCGTTCGACACCTACATGGACTGCCCCTACTATGAGCGCCTCCAGTATGTGGGGGACACGCGGATCCAGGCATTGATATCGCTCTACGTGGCGGGAGACGACCGCCTCGTGAGGAACGCCCTCCAGCTCTTTGACGAGTCGCGTATCCCGGAGGGCCTCACGCAAAGCCGTTATCCCACCACGGTTCCCCAGATCATCGATACCTTCTCGCTCCTCTGGATTGGAATGCTCCACGACTATTGGATGCTCCGGGACGACCCCGGCTTCGTGGAGGCCCGCCTGCCCGGGGTCCAGAGCGTTCTCGACTGGTTCGGACGCCATGTGAACCCAAAGACCGGCATTCTTGGCACGACACCCTACTGGAGCTTCGTCGACTGGCCCGACGAGTGGCCCTATGACAGCGAGGCAGGAATCGGAGGGGAGCCAGCTGGCACACATACCACCGGGTCATCCATCATCTCGCTCCAATATGTCATGGCGCTTGACCAGGCAGCGGATCTTTTTCGGTCGTCGGGGCGCACCGATCTCGCTGACCGGTATGCTTCGGAGGCGTCAAAGATGCGCGCCGCGGTCCGTCAGCTTTGCTGGGATCCCAACCGCCGCCTTATCGCCGATACTGCTGAGAGGAAGGCATTCAGCCAGCACGCCAATGCTCTAGCCGTGCTGTCGGGTTGTATCACCGGCGCCGAGGCGAAGGAGCTCATCGGCCGCGTGGCCCATGACCCGAGCCTTGTACAGTGCACGGTCTACTTCCGCTTTTACTTACTCCGCGCCATGAAAGCAGCGGGCCTCGGGGATGCCTATGTCGACGAGCTGGCCCCATGGAAGACCATGATCGACGAGGGTCTTACGACGTTTGCAGAGAGGCCCGGCGAGACCCGGAGCGACTGCCACGCATGGAGCGCATCACCGGTCTATGAGTTCCTGGCGACCGTTTGCGGAGTGGAGCCTGGAAGCCCAGGGTTCAAAACGGTGCGCATAGAGCCGCATCTCGGCCACTTGCGAAAGGCCAGGGGCGTGATTCCGCATCCCGCCGGCACGATCGTGGTCGAGGTCATGCGTTCGGATTCGCGCCTCGAGGCATCGGTCACCCTGCCTGCGGGCCTGGGTGGCGAGTTCGTATGGCACGGCGTAACGACTCCCCTGCCGGCCTCCCCCACGAGCTCGGTCCGCTCCATCGTTATCCCCATATCGGGCACTGGAAGTCCCTGAAGCCCAAGGTCTGGTTCCAACCAAACCCGAAAAGAGCTCCACCCTACAAGCCCCAGCGAGTTCGGCGCGCCGCAACGGCACCGGGCCCATGCAAGCCTCTCCCGCCGCACTGTGCCCTCTTCGATATCGACCCACAAATGGGGCAAAACCATGGGGGCGCGATTTGCTTATGCTCTTAGCACCGGCGACACTGGCTGCACATGAGGCTCTGCCTCGAATGGACGAAAAATTGAAAAATGGAAAATAGGTCTGACTGCGATGTTGAATGCGACGTATCACGCAACCTCATTCAGGTGCGGTATAGGGGGCACGTCGCGGCCGCCGAGATGAAGGCGTATTCAGAAAAGGCGAGAAACCTGCTGCCTCAAATGCGCCCTGGGTTCACGTTCCTAACCGATCTGAGCGGCCTCGAATCGATGGAATTGGAATGCGCGGCTGAACTCACGAAGACCATGGATGCATGCAGGAAAAAGGAGATCGGGACCGTCATCCGAATAGTCCCCGATCCCCGCAAAGACATAGGATTCAACATTCTTTCGATTGTGCATTACCGGCGCGGAATCCGGGTGATCACCTGCCAAAATGCCGCCGAGGCCGAACAGGCTCTTAAGTGATACGATACCATGCCGGGCATCGCACCATCCCACCTTCCGTCTGCCGGGTCAGTCGCTGAAGCCCATGCCATTGAGCTCAAGCTGCATGAAATATCGCAGCTTTTCAATTCGTTGGACCCGTCCCCCTTCAAAGAGCAGGACCTCGATAGCGATGCGGAGGAGTTTATTGTCGGTTGGGCGCGAGAGCTCCCGC
>Ga0302279_10006998_pt1 | contig 11710 bp, 8 predicted proteins | sample III_Bog_N3_3_FD_194541 | JGI IMG/M metagenome (GOLD analysis project Ga0302279, IMG submission 194541) | Peat permafrost microbial communities from Stordalen Mire near Abisko, Sweden - III_Bog_N3_3 | ecosystem: Environmental > Terrestrial > Soil > Wetlands > Peat | place: Sweden: Abisko...
CCTTGAAGGGGGCGCCGGGGATGGAGGGGGCGAGGGGCGGGTGGAGGCTCATGGGCGGGTGGCCGCGGGGTCAGACCGGGATCTGCTCGACGATCTCCAGGCCGTAGCCGTCGAGGCCGACGGCCTTGCGCGTGCTGTTGGAGAGCAGCCGGATCTTGCACAGGCCAAGCGCCACCAGGATCTGCGCCCCGATGCCGTAGTCGCGAAAGCTCATGGGCGGGAGCTCGCCCGGCCGGGCGTCCAGGCGGCGGATCAGCTCGGCGCCGTCGCTGGGGTGCTCCATGTAGAGCACGGCGCCCCGGCCGGCGCGGGCCACGGCCTCGAGCGAGGCGCGCAGGGCGCGGTGGGTGTCCAGGCCCCGCATGTGGAAGACATCGCCCAGCAGGTTCCCGCCATGGACGCGCACGAGCGTCGGTTCCGGGCCGAGGGCGCCGAGGGTCAGGGCCAGGTGGTGCCGGTTGTCGAGCTTGTTGCGGAAGACGTGGAGCGAGAATTCGCCGAACTCGCAGGCGAAGGGGCGCTCGCCCACCGCCTCGACCAGGTGGTCGCGCCGCGCGCGGTATTCGATCAGCTGGGCGATGGAGATGAGCTTCAGGCCGAACTTGCGCCGGAATTCCAGCAATTCGGGCAGGCGCTGGACGCTGCCGTCGTCGTTGACCAGCTCGCACAACACCCCGCTCGAGTGCTGGCCGGCGAGGATCGCCAGGTCGACCGCCGCCTCGGTGTGACCGGCGCGCTCGAGCACGCCGCCCGGGCGGGCGCGCAGGGGAAACACATGGCCCGGCTGGATCAGCTGCTCGGGCTGCGCCCCGGGGTCGGCCAGGATGCGGATCGTCCGCGTGCGGTCCTGCGCGCTGATGCCCGTCGTGATTCCGGCGGCCGCGTCCACGCTCACGGTGAAGTCGGTGCGGTAGGTCTCGCGGTTGCTCGCCACCATCGGGCCCAACCCGAGCCGCCGCAGCTGGTGCTCGACCGTCGGAACGCAGACGATCCCGCTGCAATAGCGGATCATCATGTTCACCGTCTCGGGCGTGGCCCGCGACGCCGCCATGATGAGATCGCCCTCGTTCTCGCGGTTCTGGTCGTCGGTCACGATCACCAGCCGGCCCGCGGCGACTTCCGCGATGGCGGATTCGACGGAATCGAACGGAGTCGGCAGGGAGGAGGACATTCGCGTCCAGATATAGGCCTTAAAGCGCGGCGTGTAACGCCTAATGTTTGAGCGCCCGCCAGCGCGCCAGCCGCTCGGCGATCGCGGCCTCGGCCCCGGCGGTCTTCGGCGTGTACAAGGTGAGCGGCCGCTCCAGGTATGCCTGCCCCGAGATCGCCTCCGCAAAGTTGTGAGAGTAGGCGTAGCCGTCGCCGTGCCCGAGCCGCTGGTTCGCCTGCCCGCCCTTGTCGCGCAGATGCCGGGGCACCGCCTGGACCGGTTCCTCGCGCAGCGCGCGGCGCGCCTCGCCGAGGCCGAGCGTGGCCGAATTGCTCTTCGGCGCGGTGGCGATGTACAGGGTCGCGTGCGCCAGGGTGAGCTCCGCCTCGGGCAGGCCGATGAAGTCGACCGCGTGATGGGCCGCCACCGCCAGCGGCAGCGCCGCGGGATCGGCCAGGCCCACGTCCTCGCTCGCCAGGATGACCAGGCGGCGGGCGATGAACCGGGGGTCCTCGCCCCCGGCCAGCATCTTCGCCAGCCAGTAGAGCGCGGCGTCGGGATCGCCCCCGCGGCAGCTCTTGATGTAGGCGGAAATCGTGTCGTAGTGCTCGTCTGCGTCGGCGTCGTAGCGGATGCGCCGTTCGCGGGCGAACACCTCCAGCTCGGCGGCGGTCAGCTCCACCCCCTCGGGCAGGCTGAGCACGATGACCTCCAGCGCGTTGAGCGCGCGGCGGAGATCGCCGTCACACAGACCGGCGAGGTCGGTGAGAATGGCCGGGGCGGCCTTGACGCCCCGCGCGCCCAGTCCCCGGTCGGGGTCGGCCAGCGCGCGGCCCAGCACGCCGGCGATCGCCGCCACCGCCAGCGGCTCGAGGCGGAACAGGTGGCTGCGCGAGAGCAGCGGCGGGATGACATAAAAGCCCGGGTTGTGCGTGGTCGCGCCGATCAGCCGCACCGTGCCCTCCTCGACGTCGGGCAGGAGGAGGTCCTGCTGCGCCTTGTTGAAGCGGTGCAGTTCGTCGATGAAAAGGACGGTGGATGCCTCGGGCCGACGGCGCGCGGCGGCGAGGATTTCACGCAGCTCGGCGACGTTGGACATGACCGCATTGACGCGCACAAAACGGCTGCGGGTCTCGTGGGCAATGGCTTCGGCGATGCTGGTCTTGCCGCAGCCCGGCGGGCCGTAGAAGAGCAACGAGCCGAAACGGTTCTGGGCCACGAGGCGCGGCAACAGGCTCCCGGGACGGAGAATGTGCTCCTGGCCGACCACCTCCGCGAGGGTCCGCGGCCGCATCCGCACCGCCAGCGGCTGGCTGGTCCGCCGCGGTTCGGCCGGGCGGGTCGAAGCGGGATCGGCGTCGGCCGGGGCGGACGGCGTTTCGCCGAAGAGATCGCCTTGGTCAGTGGTCATGGAGGATCGGAGCGGCGTCCCGCCGCGACCCACGAGGGAAGCGGCAGCCTGCCGCTTCTACCTTGGGCGCACGATGGATTTCGTCAACCGACCCCTTGCTACAATAGGCGGCCATGACTCCGCTCGACCGCACGCTCGGGCACCGCGCCCCGTTGCTCTGGCTGGTGCTCCCGCTCATGGGCGGTCTGGCGGCGGCGCAGGCGGGGCTGGCGGCGCCGCTCGCCCCGGCGCTGTCCCTCGCGCTGGTCGCGGCCGCTGCGGCCGCGGTCCTCGCCGGCCGCGCCCCCCGGCTGGGGCTGGCATCCCTCGTGGCGGCCATGCTGCTGGCGGGAGATGCCAGCTACCGGCTGCACCGCCGGCGGCTCCCGGACTGGGAGGGCCGGCGCCCGCACCTGGCGCGCTGCCTGTTGCGCATCGTCCACGTCTATCCGCAGGTCTCGCCCCGCAAGGCGGGCGGGCTGGCCGTGATCGTCCGCGCCGACGCCACCCTGCGCGGGCTGGCCGGCCAGCGGATCTACTACTCCCTGGCGCTCCGCCCGGGCCAGGCCGCGCCCGAGCGCTCGGCGGTCGTCTGGGCCGCGGGCCTGCTCACGGTCCTGCCGCGCGCCGCCCCGGCGGACACCTTCGACGGCAGCCTGGCCGGCCAGGGCCTCAACTTCCGGCTGACCCGGGCCCGGTTGCTGGCCGAAGTGCGGCCGGCAGCTCCATACTATCGGTGCTGCGCCCAGCTCGCCCGCCGGATGGATGAGTTGCTCGGCGCCGGCCTGGAATACCGCCCCGATCTCGCCGCGATGTACCGCGCGATGATGCTCGGGCGAAAAGGGGACCTCAGCCACGGCCAGAAGCAGCTTTTCATGCGCAGCGGCGCGATGCATCTCTTCGCGATCAATGGCCTGCACATCGGCTTGGTGGCTGTGACGCTGCACGCTTTGCTGGCCCTGTTGCGCTGCCCCCGGCTGCCCGCCGGCGTCCTCGTCCTGGCCGTGCTCTGGCTCGACGTCGACACCACGGGCGCCAGCCCGTCCGCGGTCCGGGCCTTTGTCATGGTCGCCTTTGTCGAGGCCGCCTTCGCGGCGCGCCGGCCGACCAACCCCATCGCCGCGCTGGCCGCGTCCGCCCTGACGGTGCTGCTGCTCAACCCGATGGATTTCTTCAGCGCGAGCTTCCAGATGTCCTACGCCGTCGTCGCCGTCATGCTCACCCTCGGGTTGCCGCTCTCGAGCCGGCTGGCCCGGCGCTTTCCGGCTTACCCGGACCTGCCCGAGTCCAGCTGGACCTGGCGACAGCGCCTGACCGCGGCCGCGCGAAAACACCTGCTCCAGGCTTCGGGCATCGGCTTTGCCGCCGCGCTGGTGAGCGCCATCACCGGCGTCGAGTTCTTCGGGCTCTTTGCCCCGATCGGCCTCGTCGCCAACCTGGTGCTCGTGCCCCTGGCCGGCCTGGTCATCGTGGCGGGCTTCCTCTCACTGGTGATCCCGCACGGCGGGACACCCGCGGGCCTGGTTTTCAACCACGCGGCGGGGGTGGTCCTGCGGGTGATCCAGGCGCTGATCCAGCGGGGCGCCGCCCTCCCCGCCGCCGCGGCCGCGGCGCATTTTCGCGCGGCGTGGATCGGCCCGTCGGCCCTCGCCGCGCTGCTCGCCGCCGCCTTTGCCGGCTACGCCCTCGGCTGGCGCCGCGCGGGCGGCGGCTGGTGGCCCCCGCTGGTGATTGTTGCCGCCACGCTCGCCTTCGGGGTGAAATTTGCCTAGGTTGGTCCCCATGAAAAGCGCCTATGAACTCGCAATGGAACGCCTGGCGAAATCCGACCCCGGCAAGGGCCGCATGCTCACCGCCGCGCAAAAGGGCCGCCTGGCCGAGATCGACCGCGTCTACCAGGGCAAGCTGGCCGAGCGGGAGATTTTCCTGAAACAGCAGCTCGACAAGGCGCTGGCCGCCCAGAACGCCGACGATTTCGAGAAGATCAAGCGCCAGATGATCGACGAAAAAGCCCGCCTCGCCGAGGACCAGGAAGCGGAAAAGGAAAAGGTCAGAAAATCCTGATCCGAGTTCGGATTCTTGAACAGGAAGAACGGGAAGGTCGGGAAGAAAGGCCTTGGTCCCAAACCCTCCCCGTTCTTCCCGTCCTTCCTGGGCAAATCCTGATCACTCGGGCTCCGCGGTTCCCTCCACCACCCAGGCCCGGGCCTCCGGGACCCGGGCGAAGAACGCCTGCAGGGCGGCGCTGAGGTGCTCGGCGTAGCGAAAGTGGGCTCCCATCCCGGTGCGCAGCTCGGCCTCGTAGATGAATTTGTCGCCGTGGGTGCTGTGCTCGAAGGGCGTCTGCGCCCCGAGGAGGAGGCTGTAGACATACGCGGGGGAGCCGCGCGCGAGCAGCTCACGGGTCAGCTCCAGCTGGTCGGCGAGCAGCCCGGCGTGATCGCCGTGGCTGATCTCCGGCGGCAGGTAAAAGCCGGCCTGGATGAAGGGTGTGAAGCGACACCCGGTGCGGTGGCGGTTGAGGTCCCGCAGCTCCGCCAGGGCCAGGTTGTTCCAGGCAAACGCGACCCGCATGCGCCGGGTCGCCACGCCCTGCTGGCCGTACCGGTTGGCGCGATGGCGGAGCGCCTCGGCGATCGGCTGTTCCTGCGGCAGCCACGGCGGGCTCGACCGGTCGACCTCGACCCAGACTTCGTCGGCCAGCGGCGCCGCCGAGAGGCGGGCGCGGCCGAGGGCCACGCTGGCCGCCAGCTCCTGGCGGGCCTGCTCCCGAGTCGCGTCATCGGCCACGCTATGGCGCATCAGGCGCGGCGACTGCTTGAGCAGCTCCGCGCGAATCAGGTCCGCCGCCGCGCGCGCCTCCGGGTGCGGCAGCGCGTCGAGCCGCTTGAGCGTCTCGGCCCACATGCGCGAGCTCTGGATGAGGCCGAGGTTGGTCCGGGTCGCCAGGGGAATGAAGTACCGCGCCCGGTCGAGCGCGTAATTCTTGCGCAGCCGCGCCACCACCGCCGGCTTGGCGCCGGCCGGGTAGCGCACGCGCTGCGGCTCGGCGGCGGCCAGCGCGTCGAGCCGCGCGAACTCGGCGTGGTACGCCCCGAAGGCGCGCGCGAGCAGCGCGCGCCAGCGCGGCGCCAGGTCGGCCGGAATGCCGAGGTCCTCCGGCGGGGACACATTGGCCGCATCCATCGCGATGTAGCGGGTGCTCGACTCCTGCCCGTCCGCCATCTGCGCAATCTCAAAAATCTTATAGGCCAGCCACATCGAGACATCGTCGAGGGCAATCGCGAGACCACCGGTGAGGCCGCCGATCGAGGCGTGGCCGTAATCCACGAACTTGAGGATCCGATCGATCGACGCATCCGGGTTCCCCACATCAACTTTGCCGAGGATGGCGGCGAGCCCTTCGTTGCTCCGGGAGTAGCGCGCCAGCACCGAGGCCAGCAATTCCGGCGTGACCTTGGGCAGGTCGGCCGCGGCGGGGGGAGGCACAAGCGCGAGTCCGGTGACTTTCATGGGGTGCGGGTCGAAGGAGGCGACACTGAGGCGGCCATTGCGCCGGGAAACAAATTTCTTTGCAAGCGGTCTGTGAGGACGAACCTTGTAACCCTTTGTCCGGTCGCATCGTCATTCCCTTCAACGCTACTCGATCGCAACTCTCACCGAATATGAAACTCAACCATCTCCTGCTCGCCGGCCTGATCTGCGGCGCCCCCCTCGCCACCTTCGCCGAGATCAACATCGGCGTCGGCCTCAATTTCAGCGCGCCCATCAGCGAGGCGCCGCCGCCTCCGCTCGCGGAAACCTACGGACCCCCGCCTGGTCCCGACTTCGCCTGGGTCGGCGGCCACTGGTTCTGGCATCATCACCACTGGGTTTGGGGCGCCGGCCACTGGGCCCGCCGCCCCGGTTTCGTATGGAGCTCGGGCCACTGGGCGCAGAGCGGCGGTGGCTGGGTCTGGGTCGAGGGCCAATGGGTGCCCGCGGCCGCCCTGGCCCCGGCCCCCGATTACGGCCCGGAGGTGATTGTGCAGAGCGCCCCTCCCCCCCCGCAGGTGGAATACTACGGTCCGGCTCCCGGGCCCGACTATTTTTGGATCGGTGGACGCTGGGCCTGGAATGGCGGACGCTGGGCCTGGGTCGGCGGCCGCTGGGCTCGGCATCCGCACTGGCACCCGGGCGGCGGCTGGGTCGCCGGACACTGGGATCGCCGCGGCGGCGGCTACGCGTGGGTTGAGGGCCGCTGGCGGTAAGCGGCTCCCCGGTTAGGCAGGTGGACGCGACGTTCCGTCGCGTCCCTCGTCGGGCAGCGGTCTCGCGGAGCGGGACCGCTTCTCGATTGCCTACCAGACCAGCCAGTGGCCAAAGGGGCCCTGGTAGAAGCCGAGCAGCACCGAGGCCAGCGCCAGGCCGCCGAGCGCCACGGTCATCGCCCAGCCGACCGGCGTGCGCGCCGGGCGTCCTTCGCCCGGGCCGTCACCGGAGGCGAAAAACGCCGCCCGGATCCAGCCAAAGTAGTAATAAATGGATACCACAACGCCCGCGGCGGCGACGGCGAGCAGGCCGTGGAGGCCCGCCTGGAAGGCGGCCACAAAGATCAGGAATTTGCCCACAAATCCGGCCAGCGGCGGGATGCCCGCCAATGAGCCGAGCCCGACCGCGAGGACGGCGCCGAGGAACGGGTTCTCCCGCGCGAGCCCCGCGTAGTCGGCGAGTTCCTGGTCGGCGTCGTTCGCGCCGGCGAGATGCGCCATGACGCCAAACACGGCGAAGGAGGCCAGGAGGTAGGCGAAGAGATAGAAGTATATCGCCCCGGTCGCGAGGGGGGTCCGGCCCGCCGCCACCACTCCCAGCAGCAGGAAGCCCGCGTGCGAAACCCCGGACAGCCCGATCAGGCGCTTGACGTTGTGCTGGGTGAGCGCAGCCAGGTTGCCGAAGATGATCGTCGCCCCCGCCATGAAGCCGAGGGCCGGCACGACCAGCCACGCATAGGGGGCGAAGACAAACCTGACCAGCCCGAGCAGCACCACGAATCCCGCCGCCTTTGACGCCACCGCCAGCAGGGCGGTGACCGGCGTCGGCGCCCCCTGGTACACGTCGGGAATCCAGATCTGGAAGGGGAAGGCGCCGATCTTGAACGCCAGGCCCGAAATCACGAGCGCAATGCCGACGCTGGCGAGAAAGTTGTGCGGGTTGGCGGCGAGGAACCGCGCGAGCGGCTCATAGCGCAGGCTCTCCGCGGTGTGCGCCGGCAGGTACGGATTGCCCGCGACCCCGTAGAGCAGCGCGATCCCGAAAAGCAGCAGCGCCGAGCTCAGGGCGCCCATGATCAGGTACTTCAGGCCCGCCTCCAGCGTGAGCGCACTGGCCCGGGTGTAGCTGACGAGGATGTAGAACCCGACCGTGACGGTCTCCAGCGCGACAAAGAGCATCAGGAAGTGATTGCTCTGCACCAGCAGCATGAGCGCCGCGGCCACCACCAGGACAATCACGTAAAACTCCACCCGGGGGCTGGCCTGCCGGGCCAGCGTCACCCGGGCCAGCAGGCAGGCGAAGATCGACGCGACCAGGAAGAAGATCCGCATGACCTCGCCGGCGGAGGACTGGCGCAGCAGGCCGTTGAAGATCACGCGGTCCGGGCCGCGGCCGCCAAAGGCGGCCGCCAGCAGGCCGAGCAGGACCAGCTGCGCGACGATGGCGATCGCCGGGATGCGCGCCTGCGCACCTTTCGGCAGCACGATCTCGAGGAGGAGCAGTCCCAAGGCCAGGCACCCGAGCGCCAGTTCCGGCCAGAGGGCGCCCCAGGTGTTGCCAGCCGCGATTTGTTGCAGGGCGGAGAGGTCCATGGATTATTCCGAATGCTGGGCGCTCGGCGCGAGCGCGGCGTCGATGGCACGGGTGATCGACCGCGGCCAGAACCCGATGAAGAGCAGGGCCGCGAGCAGGACGAGCGCGGGCAGGCGCTCGCCCCACCGCAGGTCGGTGGGCGGCGTCTTCGCCGCCACCCGCGCGAACGCCTCGGAGGGCGGCCCGAAGAAGACCCGTGCCGCCGCGCGCAGGCCGTAGACCGCGGACAGGACGACGCCCAGGACCGCGACCGCGGTGAGCCCCGGGGAGAACCGCCAGGACGCGACAAAGATCGTCAGCTCGCCCCAGAAATTGGCGAAGCCGGGCAGGCCGATCGAGGCGAAGGTCGCGGCCACGAAGAGCGCCGCGAGGACCGGCGCCGACCGGGCCAGCCCCCCCATTTCATCCAGCGCAAAGCTCTGGGTGCGGTGGTTCACGCTGGTCGCCAGGAGGAAGAGCAGCGCGACCGAGAGGCCGTGCCCCACCATCAGCAGGACGACGCCGCCGGAGCCAAGCGCCGTGCCGCAGGCGATGCCGAGAAAGGCGTACCCCATGTGCATGACCGAGCTGTAACCGATCATCTGCTTGAGGTCCCGCTGCGCGATCGTGATCAGGCCGACGACCAGCAGGTTGCCGAAGACCGCCAGCCCGGCCAGCAGGTGGCTCCACGGCGCCGCCCCCGCGGGCAGCAGCGGAAGCGCGATCTGGATCAGGCCGTAGAGGCCGAATTTCTTCAGCACACCCGCATGCAGCATGGCGGTCGAGCTGGGCGCGGCGCCATACCCGAGCGGCGCCCAGGTGTGGAAGGGCCAGAGCGCGACGAGGATGCCGAACCCGAACAGCAGCAGGCCGAAGATGTGCGTCTGGACCGTCGCGCCGAGGGGCTGCGCCGCCAGCGCCTCGCGCAGGGCGATCATGTCGAAGTGGCGCGCGCCGCTCTTCACGTAGATGGCGATCAGGCCGAGCAGCGAGAGCATCGCGCCGAGGGTGAGATAGATCGTCAGGTTCATCGCCGCATAGACGCGGTCCCGCCCGCCCCACACCCCGACCATGATGAAGGTGGGAATGAGCGCCAGCTCGTGGAAGAAATAGAAGAAGAACACGTCCACGCTGGCGAACACGCCCATCAGCCCGCCGAGCATGACCAGCAGCAGCATAAGGTAGATCTTCAGGCGCTCGGCCTCGGAGCGGATCGCGTACAGGCCCGCGGCGAAACCCACCAGCGCGGCAAGGACGAAGAGCGGCATCGCGATGCCGTTAACCCCGAGCTCCAGCGCAATGCCGAGTCCGTCGAGCCCGGTGGAGTACTGGGTGAGGAAGGCGTAACCGTGATCCTTGGCGGCGCCCGCGAAATGCCACCAGACATGCAGCGCCGCCAGCAGCGGCACGGTGAAACCCGCGTAGGCCAGCCGCACCGACCAGCGCTTCGGCAGGCCCAGCGCGATCGCCAGCGCGACGGCGAGCGGCGCGGCGATGGCGACGAACAGGGGATTGAGGCACGGCGGGCTCATCATAAGTTGCTCCTAGAGGACGCCGACGGCGAACAGCCAAAGGATGACGACGCCGCCCAGGAACCAGTAGAGGTAGGCGCTGAGCCGGCCCACGTGCAGGGCGCGCGCCCCGAGGCCCGCCATGCCGACCAGCCCGGCCGCGCCGCGCACGACCAGGCCCGCCAGGCCGATCACCTCCAGGAAATTCAGGAGCATGGCGGCGCGCTGCTGGATCTTGGCGATGTAATAGCCGTATATTCGGTCGAACGAATGCTGGAGGGCCACCAGCCCGTCGAACAGCGCGGGGCACCGGGCCTGCAGCGGATCGCGGACAGCGTCCGCCGAAGTCCCGTCCGCCGGGACGAAGGCGGATCGGCCGGTTCTTCCATAAAGCACCCACGCCAGGGCGGCCCCCGCCAGCAGGATCCCGAGGCTCGTGACGAAGATGACCGCGTGCACGGTGCCGCGCGACTCCGGCACCAGGCGGAGGATCCCGGCGAAGGCGTCGGGATAGAGCCCGCGGTAGCCCGCGACGACCGCCAGTGCCGCCAGGACCGCGAGCGGCGCGGCCAGCGTGAATCCGCCCTCGTGGGCGTGTGCGGCCGCCTCGCTCCGCGAGGCGCCGAGGAACGTGATGATCCACAGCCGCAGCATGTAGATCGCCGTCAGGACCGCGGTTAACGCCAGCACGGCAAAGGCCGCCCGGTTGTTCGCGTAGGCGAGATAGAGGATCGCGTCCTTGGAAAAGAACCCCGCCAGTCCTGGCAGGCCGATGATCGCCGCGACGCCGACCGTGAACGTGACAAAGGTGAACTTCATCCGGCCGGCCAGGCCGCCCATCTTGAAGATATTCTGCTCGTGGTGGCAGCCGTGGATCACCGAGCCCGAGCCGAGGAAGAGCAGCGCCTTGAAGCAGGCGTGGGTGGTGAGATGGAACATGGCGGCCCCCACCCCCGCGGCGACGACCACCACCTCCCCTTGCGCGTTGAGCTCCCGCACGGAGCCAAGGCCGAAGGCCGCGACCATGTAGCCGAGCTGCGAGATCGTCGAGTAGGCGAGCACCTTCTTGATGTCGCTCTGGACAAAGGCGCAGAGCGCGGCGTAAAGCGCGGTGGCCACGCCCACCCACATGATCACCGTCAGCGCCGCCGGCACCATCAGGACCTGGATGCGGCAGAGCATGTAGATGCCGGCCGCGACCATGGTCGCGGCGTGGATCAGGGCGGACACCGGCGTCGGGCCCTCCATCGCGTCGGGCAGCCAGACCTGGAGGGGCAGCTGGGCCGACTTGCCGACCGCCCCGCAGAAGAGCAGCAGGGGGATCGCCCGGCTGAAGATCGCATGACCCGCCGCCCCCTGGGCCGCGAGTGCGCTCAGGTTGACCGTGCCGCGCAGCCAGTAGCACATCAGGATGCCGAGCAGGAAGCCAAAATCGCCCACCCGGTTGGTGATGAACGCCTTTTTGGCGGCCTCGGGCGGAGCGGACTGCTCGTACCAATGGTTGATCAGCAGCCAGGAGCTGAAGCCGACCAATTCCCAGAAGATAAACATCATGAACAAGTTGTCGGCCAGGACGATGCCGATCATCGAGAACATGAAGACCGACAGGCCCGCAAAGTAGCGCCCCCGGGCCGGGTCGTCGTGCATGTAACCGAGCGAGAAGACGTGGACGCACAGGCCGACGATGCCGACGATCACCAGCATCAGGGCGGCGAGATCGTCGTACTTGAAGCCGAGGGACAAGGTGAAGCTGCCCAGCCTGAACCACTCCCGCGCGGCCTCGAAACGCCCGCCCTGCAGCGCCAGGACCAGGGCGCCGACGGCCACGGTCGTGGC
>Ga0302279_10007000_pt1 | contig 11708 bp, 11 predicted proteins | sample III_Bog_N3_3_FD_194541 | JGI IMG/M metagenome (GOLD analysis project Ga0302279, IMG submission 194541) | Peat permafrost microbial communities from Stordalen Mire near Abisko, Sweden - III_Bog_N3_3 | ecosystem: Environmental > Terrestrial > Soil > Wetlands > Peat | place: Sweden: Abisko...
GTCTCGGCACCTTCGGCCAATTCCAGCGGCGGCTATGCCGAACTCGTATCGGTCGAGGTCCCGTCGGTGGTCGCGCCGGACGTGGCCACCGCGTCGTCGGCCGATCAGGTGAGCCTGGTCCTGCTCTCGCCGGCGGCCCAGGACGGCGGGGCACCGGCATGAGTGTCGTACCGGTCTTCTCGGTTGCCGGTGCACCGGGCGTCACGTCGGTGGCCTGCCTGCTGGCCTCCACCTGGGACCAGTCGGGACCCGTCGCCGTCATCGAGTGCGATCCCTCCGGTGGTGATCTGGCTCCGCGCTTCGGGCTCTCGACGACCATCGGGTGGCCGTCACTGATCTCGGCGGTGCGTCGCACCGGCAGTTCGACCCCGGTCGCTCCACACCTGCAACACCTCCCGGGGGGGTTGCCGGTGCTGATCGGGGCGGTCGGAGGCACCCCGATGGCCGCCGACACCCCCGAGGCCGAGGCGGTCCGCAACGGGATCGTCGGCGCGGACGGACACGGCCTGGTCGTGATCGACCTCGGGAGGTTGCCTCACGGTCCGGAGGCCGGTGCGGGGTGGCTCGAATCCGGAAGTTGCGCCGTCCTGGTGGCCCGGGACGATCCGGCGGCGGCCGTGCGGGTGCGGTCACGCGCAGCCGAACTGCTCGAACGCACCGGCGGTCGAGTCGGGCTGGTCCTCGTCGGTGGGACCGCGTTCAGTTGCCGGGAGCTGGCCGATCTGACCGACCTCGTCCCGATGGGCGAGCTCCCGTTCGATCCGGCGAGCGCCGCCGTGGCCACCGGGGCATCGGGCGCCGGCCGCCGGCTCGAGCGGTCGCACCTGTTGGCGTCGGTCCGACGGGTGGGTGACGCCGTGTCTGCGCTCGCGGGAACCGTCGGGGAGGTCCCGGCCCCGTCGCTGTCCGATGCGTGGCACCTGGTCGATGCCGGACACCGTCCGACAGTGGGTGCTGTCCGTTCTGCGCTGGAGCGCTTCGGACGCCGACCACGCGTGGACGGAGCGGTCTGATGGCGGAGTCGCTGGTCACCGCCATCCGCCGACGGGTTGCCGAGGACCTCTCCGGTGACGACGCCGCCGACCTGTCGCCGGACGACCGCCGGGAGTTCGCCCGGCAGCGCACGTTCCTCCATCTCGACGCGCTGTCCGATGCCGGCGAACTCGGGACGGAGGAGTTACCGAGTTCCTACGAGGAGCAGGGCCTGGCGCAGTCGGTCCTCGATGCGCTGTTCGGCCTGGGACGCCTCCAGTCGTTGGTCGATGACGATGAGATCGAGAACATCGACATCAACGGGTGCGACCAGGTCTGGGCGACGTTCGCCGACGGATCCAAGCGACTCATGGATCCGGTGGCGGACTCGGACGAGGAGCTCGTCGACCTCCTGCGCTCCGCAGGTGGGCGCTTCGGACTCGCGGAACGGCGATTCGACGCCGCCCGCCCCGAGCTCGACCTCCAACTGCCGGGTGGAGCACGCCTGTCGGCCCTCATGGCCGTCGCCGCCCGCCCGGCCGTCTCCATCCGACGGCACCGCTTCGCCGATCTGTCGCTCGACGAGCTGTGCGCCATGGGTGCCATGGACCACGGGTTGCGGTCCTTCCTCGGTGCCGCGGTGCGGGCCCGGAAGAACATCGTGGTCTCGGGGGCCATGAACTCGGGAAAGACCACCTTGCTGCGTGCCCTCGCCGCCGAGATCGATGAGCGCGAGCGCATCGTCACCATCGAGCAGGCGTTCGAGCTGGGGCTCGACACCGGCTCGTCACGGCATCCCGACATGGTGGCGCTCGAGGCCCGCCCGGCCAACATCGAGGGAGCCGGCCGTATCCCGGTGGCCGATCTCGTCCGTCGGTCACTGCGGATGAATGCCGATCGGGTCATCGTGGGCGAAGTCCTGGGGGACGAGATCCTCCCGATGCTGAACGCCATGAGCCAGGGCAGGTCGGGCTCGATGTGCACGCTCCACGCCGAATCTTCGGCTGGTGTCTTCCGCCGGATCGCCTCCTATGCCGTGCAGGCGCCCGAGCGCCTGCCCCTCGACGCCACGAACCTGCTGATTGCGGGTGCGCTCCACTTCGTGGTCCACCTCGACTCCGAGATGCACGACGACCTCGGCGCCCGCCCGATCAGCAGATCGGGCCACGCCCGGGCGGCGGACGGGTCAGGGGGTCCGACGACGGTCTTCGCCGCACGGGGGGCGCGGGCGCGGTTCGTCTCCTCCGTCCGGGAGGTCGTCGACGCAGAGGGGGTCCAGGTGATCTCGAACGAGATCTACCGTCCCGGACTGGATCGACGCGCCGTGCCGTCCGCACCGCTGCGACCGGAGACCCTGGAGGAACTGAGTCGCTTCGGTTACGAGCCGACGCGGCACGGTGGCGACCAAGGGTATCGATGATGTCCGGTACCGGCTCCGACTGGCCCGTGGACCTGGTGGGGATCGCGTTCGGCCTGGCTGTGGTCGGTCTGCTCACCGCCCTTCCGTCCCGTGGCGGGCGAACTCCCCGCTGGTCGCGTGGCGGAGTCGGACTCGATCACGACCCGGTGCTCCGCTCCCGGTCGTCGAATCTGACCGCGTCGATCGATCTGCCTGCCCTGGTACTGGCCGGCCTGGCCGGGGTCGTCTGTGCGGTGGTCACGGGGTGGCCGATGGCCGGTCCGATCGGCGCCCTGGCGGTCTACGGCCTGCCGCGACTCCTCAAGCAGACGTCGGGCTCGGTGTCGATCACCAAGATCGAGGCCATCGCCACCTGGACCGAGATGCTCCAGGGGACGCTGGCCGCTTCCGCCGGACTGAGCCAGGCGATCATGGCGACCGCCGACCTGAGCCCCGATCCCATACGACCGGCGACGGTGCAGCTCGCGGCCCAGATCCGATCCGGAGTCCATCCGCGTGAGGCCCTGCTCCACTTCGCCGAGGAGGTCGGGGACCCCTGCGCGGACCGGGTCGTGTGCTCGCTCCTCCTCGCCTTCACGTCCCGGGCCCAACGTCTCGGTGAACTGCTCCATGAGCTGGCCGAGTCCACCCGCGAGGAGGTCGCCCTCCGCCTGCGCATCGAGACCAGCCGTGCGTCGGTCCGCAGCGGTGTCCGCACGGTGGTGGTCTTCTCCGTGATCTTTGCGGGGCTGCTCAGTGTCCTGGCCAGGTCCTACCTGGCGCCGTTCGGGTCGGCGACCGGCCAGTTGGTACTGGCCGCCGTGGGGGGTCTCTATGCCGGTGGTCTCACCCTCATGGTGGCACTTGCCCGTCCACCGGCCCCGGTGCGCCTCCTGGGCCGCGGAGTGCAGGAGCGATGACCGCCATCGTGCTGCTGGCCGTCTGCGCCGGGTGTGGCGTCGTCGGCATCGTCCACGGTCTCCGGCGCCGCCGGACCTCCCTCGTCGGTGTCTTCGAGGCGTGGGATCGACCGGTCACGACCGGTCGGTACGCGAGGGATGGGGAACGCGGGGACCCGTCGCTCTCCGCCCGGGTCGGCGGACCCGTCGTCGCCCGTTGGGTGGAAGGTCCCTGGTCCGACCATCGATGGACGGTGCGCGCACGCTCCGACCTGGAGATCACCGACACGGCGCCCGAGGAGTTCGTGTCCCGGGTGATCGTGGTGGTGGGGTGCTGTGTCCTGGGTCCACCGGTGCTGTGGCTCCTGGCCACCATGGCCGGAGCCCAGCCCCCGGCAGCAGTGGCTGCGGCCGGCATCCTGATCGGGGCCCCGGCGGCGGTGGCCCTGTCGGTGGCTGGCCTCGCCCGGCGAGCCGATGACCGTCGGCGCCACTTCCGGGTGGTGGTCGGCTCCTTCGTCGACCTCGTGGTCCTGAGCCTCGCCGGCGGGGTGGGGATCGACGGGGCCCTGCACACGGCATCCCAGGTGAGCACCGACTGGGCGGCCCAGCGGATGGGTCGGACCCTGCTGGCCGCCCGTGACGGAGGTTCCACCCCCTGGGAGGCGCTCGCCGGTCTCGGCCGGGCACTCGGCGTCAGCGAGCTCGTCGAGCTGGCCACCACGGTGCAGCTCGCCGGTACCGAGGGCGCGAGGATCCGCGAATCACTGACGGCCAGGTCCGCATCGCTGCGTCGTCACGAGCAGGCCGATGCCGAGTCGGCCGCCAATGCCATGACCGAGCGGCTGTTCCTTCCCGGGGCTCTCCTCCTCCTCGGATTCCTGCTGTTCATCGGCTATCCGGCGTTCCAGCGCATCCTCGGGGGGTTCTGATGTCCCGCACTCCCGACGTGTCCGCCGCGCCCGCCAGTTCGTGTCCCCCCGTACCCAACCAAGACAGGAGCACCCGCCATGCCCGAACACATCACCCTGCTATGGACATACCTCCAGGCCCGATGCCGAGCCGCCGGGGGGTGGAACGAAGAGGGGACGGTGGTCGAGAAGGTCATCCTGACGGCGATATTCGCGGCACTGGCCATCGCCGTGGGCGCCATCATCGTGGCCAAGGTCACGACCAAGGCCAACAGCATCAATCTCAACTGAGTCCGCCGTCGGTCGACGCCGGATCGGCGACCACCGGGCGGCACGACCGTGCGGGTCGAGCGGTCCACTCCGATGACGGATCCTCGGTGGTCGAAGCGGTCCTCGTGGTACCGGTTCTCATGGTGCTCCTACTGGTCATCGTGCAGTTCTGCCTCTGGATGCACGCCACCCAGGTTGCGCAGTTGGCCGCCTCCGAGGGTGACCGGGTGGCCCGCTCCTACGGCGGCGGTCCGTCGGCCGGGACGGCATCCGCCCGGAGTGTCCTGCGCGGTCCGGGGTCCGACGTGACCGGTTCCTCGGTGTCGGTCGCCGTACTGGCCGGTGACTCGGAAGTGCTCCGGGTCACCGGCCGGTCGGTTTCCGTGCTCCCGGGCTTCTCGTTCTCCGTGTCCGCCAGTGCGATCGGGCCGATCCAGGAATTCCGGAGTTCGGAGTGATGACCAGGCGGTGTCGTGACGACCGGGGCAGCCTGACCGTCGAACTGGTGGTGCTCACCCCGGTCCTGCTCGTGGTGGCCCTGGTGACCCTGGTGTTCGGGCGCATCACCGAAGCCCGCCAACAGGTCGTCGAGGCGTCGCGGGCCGGAGCGGAAGCAGCCGCCATTCTTCCCACGGTGGGCACGGCCCAGTGGGTGGGTGCGATCAACGCCGTGATCAACCTGATCGGTCGCACACATACCTGTGCCCACGTGTCGATCGTCACCGACACCAGCAGTTTCGTCGCCGGAGGCGCAGTCACCGTGCACGTCACCTGCACGGTGCTCCTCTCGGACATCGCCTTTCCGGGTGTTCCCGGATCGACGGTCGTCCAGGCATCGGCCACGGCACCACTCGACCCCTACCGATCGGTCGGGTGAGGGCGACATGAGCGACCGACATGCCGGACAGAGGCTCCTGCCCCCGTCGGATGACGCCGGGTCGATCGCCGCCTTCGTCGTCCTGGTGATGGTGGGCCTGCTCGCACTCCTCGGGCTGGTCGTCGACGGTGGAACGGCCCTCACCTCCCGGCAGTCCGCCGAAGTCGAGGCCGAACAGGCGGCCCGAGCCGGAGCGGGGGCTCTCTCGGTGGACGCCCTGCGCACGGGCATCATCCAGATCGACGGCCCGGCCGCGGTGACGGCGGCCCAGCAATTCATGACGGAGTCCGGACACCCGGGGACGGCGGCCGTCGTCGGCGGAGTGGTGACCGCGACCGTCCGGTACCAGGTCCCGACGGCGATCCTCGGACTCATCGGCATCAACCACTTCTCGGTGTCGGCCCAAGCGGCCGCCGTCAACGTCGGCGGCGTCACCCGGGGGACCCCATGAGCAGGTCCATCGTCCCGGAGCACCGACGCGGCCGGACCGCCCGAGGCGTCGCCGCGACGGTCGTCCTCGCCGGGCTGGTGCTGGGGGTTCCGTTCGCGCTCGTGACCCTGGCGGGTGGTCCCTCCCTCCACCTGGACCCGGGAGGTCTCTGGCAGGCGGCGCTGCACCGTCGGCCCGGTGACATCCGCACCGTGACCGCATGGCTCGGGCGTGCCGCCGTGCTGTTCGCCTGGATCGGTTGGGCGTGGCTGACCATCTGCGTGGCCCTCGAGGCCCGTTCATGGTGGTCGGGGAGGACGACCGTGCGGTTGCCGGGGAGCCGCACGCTGCAGTGGGTGGCTGCGGTCCTCGTCGGAACGGCGTTCGCCATCGGCACCTCGGGTCGTGTGCCCGCGCCGCGAGTGGTCGCCGAAGGGATCCATGCGTCGCCGGCGCGGTCGGAGGGATTCCGTGGTCCGGATGTCACAGGAGCCGGAGACCACGGGTCGGACTCCCGAGACAACGACGGGAGGACCGCCGGCATCCGTGTGCTCTCCGATGCCCTTCCTCCGGATGACGATCGGGAGCCGTCGGGACTCCGCGACGCCGCGAGGCGACTGACGTCGACCGCCGTCGCTGGAGTCGGACGGGTGGACCGACCGATCGGAGACATCGGCACCGCGACGCCCCGAGGCGATCACCTCCGGGCAACCCACCGGGTGGCGCACCGCGAGACGCTCTGGTCGATCGCCGGATCGCAGCTCGGGGACGCCCGACGCTGGCGGGAGATCGCGGAACTCAACTACGACGTCGTCCAGTCCGACGGATTGCACCTGACCCGCGACCACTGGATCCAGTCCGGATGGGAACTGCTCCTGCCGGAACATGGCGGACCGGCGCGTGTTCCGACCGAACCGGTCCATGAGCCTCGGGCAGTTCAGGTCGTCCCCGTTGCCGATGGCCCCACGAATGTCCCAACGTCTCGGTCGACCGCCGCCGACCGGACATCAGGACTGACCGCCCACCGGTTGGTCGGGGGATCCCCGGTGCCGATCACGCCCGTCGCACCGTTCGGCGCGGGGATCGTCGGTGTCGGTGTCGCCGACCTGGTCGACCGGCTCCGCCGCGTGCAGCAGCGCCATCGCGCGCTCGGTGAGCGGATCCGTCCGTCCGATCCGGTCCTGCGGAACTTCGAGCAGCGCCTCCGGGTCGGCGACGGGCGAGCAGAGCTCGACGCGGCAGAGGCGGGCGTCGAAGCCGCCCTGGAGGGACTCGACCGTCGCGATGCCGCCCGACGACTGCAGCAGGTGTGGGTGGGCGACACATCGGTGCGGCTCAGATTCGACGCGCCACTCGAGGTCGATCCGTGTGCGCCCGTCACCCGTGGAGCGGATCAGGCGACACTCGTGGTCCGCCGAGCGGATCTCGTGAAGGGTGCCCCCCGTCGGTGGGCCTCCCGTCGGCAGTTCCCGTCCCCCACGCTCGTCGCCCTGGGTCGCGGTGAGGAGGAACTCATGATGATCAACCTGGAAGGTGTGGGTTCGCTCGTCCTCGCCGGTGACCCGCTTGCCAACGAGTCCGTAGGACGGGCGCTGGCGCTCGAGCTGGCGACCTCGAGGTGGTCGTCGGCGTTCGATCTGGTGCTGGTCGGCTTCGGCGCCGGGATGGAGCGGTGTGAGCGGGTCACCGTGGTGGCCGACGCCGGACCCGTGTCTGCGGACATGACGTGGCGGAGGTTGACCACCGGAATGCGCCTCCAGGAGCTGGGCCTGCCGGCGGTGGACGTCGCCCGCCGGTCGGAGACCGCCACCGCCTGGCAGCCGGTGGTCGTCATCTGTGGACCCGGGGTCCCGGCGGCAGAGGCGCAGACCCTCATCGATGCCGGGGAGGACGGCCGGTCCGGGATCGGCATCGTCGTCATCGGTGGCAGCGGTGCGACGACACCCGATGGTTGCGTCGTCGTCCGGCCCAGCGATGCGGACCTGGCAGGACAGGCCGTCATCTTCGGCAACGTGACGGTTCCCCAGCGATGTGACGAGGACGACGCCGAACGGGCGGTGGCCCTGATCGGTGCGGCGGCCGAATTCGAGGAGGATCGACCCGGCAGCCGGCAGGACGGACCTTCCAACGCGTCGACTTCGTTCGATCGGTTGGCCGGGGATGGGTCAGAGGACTCTGTCGTCACCGGCGGAGGCGGCCGACTGGTGGGAACCTCCCCCGAGGTCCGGACGACGCCCTACGGCCACGTCAGCGAACGATCTACGGCACGCGTCGACGCAACGTCGACGGTGTTGAAGGCGTCGCCGGGCCAACCCCAAGGGTGCACACCTCACATCGGCGGGGGGAGCGACCGCCCGGGTCGGACGGGTGACACCGAGGTGGAAGTCGCGGTGTTGGGTCCGGTGGAGATCCGAGGGGCGGCTCGGGGTTTCACCCGGGCATGGGCGGCCGAACTGGTGGTCTACCTCGCACTGCACCCCGGCGGCGCAGCCAACGAGACGTGGGCGACCGCACTGTGGCCGGAGCGTCTGATGGCACCCTCGAGCCTGCACTCGACCGCGTCCGTGGCCCGTCGGTCCCTCGGGAGGGCCCGAGACGGTTCGGACCACCTGCCGCGGTCCCACGGTCGACTGCAACTGGCACCGACCGTCGGGACCGACTGGGACCGTTTCCTCGTACTGGCCGAATCCGAGGATCCCGATCGTTGGCACGATGCGCTCTCGTTGGTACGCGGCCGTCCGTTCGAGGGCTCGCGTTCGACCGACTGGACGATCCTCGACGGGACGGCACCAGCCATCGAGTCCACCGTGGTGGATCTGAGCGGCCGACTCGCCGGCGCCTGCCTCCGGGCGGGTGATGCACGGGGAGCCGAGTGGGCGGCCCGTCGTGGACTCCTCGTCAGTCCGTACGACGAGCGTCTGTACCGGATGCTCCTGCGAGCCGCCGATGCGGCGGGTAACCCGGAAGGTGTCGAGACCGTGATGTCCGAACTGGTGCGGGTGGTGGCCGACGAGATCGAACCGATCGAGTCGGTCCATCCGGCCACGCTCGCCCTCTACCGGTCGCTGAGCCGCCGGACCGACCGGTCGGGACGTGCCGCGGTGCGTCCGTGATCTCCGGTCGGGCACCGGGACCTCACCCGCAGGGCTTGCGTACCCCGGTGAGGTCGAGGTTGAACTTGGCCCCGTTGATGCCCAACTTGGCGTCGTTGGCGCAGAACACCTGCGGCTTGCCCTTGTACTCGGCGTTGAAGATCGCCTTCTTCCCGAAGTAGGAGCTGAGCAGTCCGCAGGTCGAGTACTCGTTGCACTGCTCGGTCAGCACCGCGTCGGCCAGCGGCTCCATGTCCGAGGCGTAACTGTCACCCGTGTCGTCAGGGTTCTTGATCCACCAGCCCAGCCCGAGCCCGTGCATGTAGTCGGCCAGGGTGGTCATGTACGTCTCCTCGTCCGACTTGGTGAGGCCGAAACCGTTGTCGGAGTTGTAGGACTCGTCGATGTCGGTCTCGACCGCGTCGAAGCCCTTGGCCGCACACTGGTCGTGGATCATCGATTCGATGATGGCCACGGTGGCCGGCGACCGGATGTCCAGGTAGTGCTCGGGCCAGCCGGGCACCGCCGCCCCGATGACGCCGGCCGCCTGGAGCTGGGCGTAGTAGGTGGTGGGGATGCCCTCGTCCTTCGCCGAGTAGTAGTTCCCGACCGCTCCCACCTCGATGTAGCAGACGACGTGCTTGCCCAGGGCGTGGAGGGCACTCACCGTCGCGGCGGAATTGATGATGCCGTCGATGTCGTAGATGACCGGTGCAGGGGCGGGACTCCCATTGGGCAACTTGTCGTCCGTCCCCATCAGCTTGGGCTTGGTCAGCTCGAGTGGCGAGTCGAGCTCCCACTGCCAGGGCTGGTCGCCCAGTGGCGGCACCCACCACGACGTGGCGGCACGGGCGGTGGCCAGGTGGGTCGGTTGCCGGGGGGTCGCAGGGGTGGAGGGGGCTGAGGACTTCGAGGGGGTGGCGCGGGCTGCGGCGGCGACCGTCGGCACGAAGGCGAGCACCGCCGCCAGGGCCAGGGCGGCGACAACCGCGAGCCGGGATCCGTGCCGGTCGCCCCTCGTACCTGCGTTCCCCACGTGTCGCCCCTGGCCTCGTTGCTGCACCCGCTACACCTGCTGACGGTAGTCACCGCGGCGGTCCATCGCCGGGCGGCCGTCGGTGGTGCCTAGAGCGCCAGCTCGGCGATGGTGCGCAGGGTGTTGACGTCGCCGGACACGAGCAGGGTGGTGGCGATCGACTCGCGCCAGCGCTCGATGTCGTCGCGGATCTTCTCCTTGGGCCCGATCAGCGCGGTGTCCTCGATGAGCTTGGTCGGCACCGCGGCGGCGGCCTCGTCCTTGTGTCCCTCGAGGTAGAGCTCCTGGATCTTGGTGGCCTCGGCCTCGTAGCCCATGCGGGTGAAGACGTCGAAGTGGAAGTTCATCGACTTCGCTCCCATGCCTCCGATGTACAGGGCCAGCATGGGTCGCATGAGGTCGGCGGCCGTCTCCACGTCGTCCGCCAGGATCGTGGCGGCAAAGGCCAGCACCTCGAAGTCGTCGGCCGTGTGCCGGGCGCCCTCGCGGGCGAAGCCCTCATCGAGGTAGGGCTGGTACGCGTCCACCGCGGCGGGCGAGAAGAAGATCGGGAACCATCCGTCGGCGATTTCGGCGGCGAGGGCGATGTTCTTCGGTCCCTCGGCACCCATGATGATCTGGACCTCCTTGCGGAGGGGATGGGTGATGGCCTTGAGCGGCTTACCCAGCCCGGTGCCGCCGGGGTAGGGGAGGGGGTAGTGGGGTCCGTCGTTGCTGACCACGTCCTCGCGGGCCACCACCTGGCGGACGATGTCCACGTACTCGCGGGTGCGGGCCAGAGGCTTCGAGAACGACTGGCCGTACCAGCCTTCGACGACCTGGGGCCCGGAGACGCCCAGGCCCAGGACGAAGCGACCACCGGAGAGGTGGTCCATCGTGATGGCGGCCATGCCCATGGCCGTCGGGGTGCGGGCCGACAGCTGACAGAGAGCGGTGCCGAGGCGGACCCGCTCGGTCTGCGAGCCCCACCAGGCGAGCGGGGTGAGGGCGTCGGAGCCGTAGGCCTCCGCGGTCCAGATCGAGTCGTAGCCGAGGCGTTCGGCCTCCGCTACCAGCTCGGGGGCGTTGGGCGGAGGACCGGATCCCCAGTAGCCAAGCTGCAGTCCGACCTTCAGATCCTTCATGGGTTCCTCCCCCGAAACGTGGTGAGGAGACCCTACCAACCCCACCCGATGGTCACGCCGTCCGGGACCTCGACCGGGGGTCGGCACCGGCTCCGAGATTCACGGCAGAGGCACAGGTCGGGCCAATGGTGTCCCCACCCGTCGGGAACAAGTTGGTGGTGTTCCCGGGAAGCACCCGGGGACACGACACGAAGGAGCAGCCCATGTCCACCGACCCGCAGTCCAACGACCCGCAGTCCACCGGCGGAATGTCCATCGACCGCACGCCCATCGACCGCACGTCCCCCGGCCCGATGTTCCGCCGTCCGAGGAAGTACCGACGACTGATCCTCACCAGTGCCCTCGCCACGGGCACGATGTTCGGCACCGCCGGTATCGCCGCCGCAGCCACCAGCTCGACGTCCGGCACCAACTCCACCTCGAGCTCGTCGACCACGAATCCGACCGGATCGGCGCCCACGGGGAAGCCACCCACCGGCACGCCCCCGACGGGCAATCCGGCGACCCTCGCCCACGGTCCCGGCGAGACCCTCCTCACCGGCACCCAACTGGCCAAGGCCACCGCAGCGGCCGAGGCCGCCGTCCCGGGTGCGACCGTCATCCGCGCCGAGACCGACTCCTCGGGTGACTACCCCTACGAGGTCCACCTCAAGAAATCCGACGGCACCTACGTGACCGTGGAGCTCGATTCGACGTTA
>Ga0302279_10007001_pt1 | contig 11708 bp, 12 predicted proteins | sample III_Bog_N3_3_FD_194541 | JGI IMG/M metagenome (GOLD analysis project Ga0302279, IMG submission 194541) | Peat permafrost microbial communities from Stordalen Mire near Abisko, Sweden - III_Bog_N3_3 | ecosystem: Environmental > Terrestrial > Soil > Wetlands > Peat | place: Sweden: Abisko...
GCATTGGGCACACCCTGGGTAGCTGCGGCCTGGTCGAGCTCGCCGTGGTCCTCGAGGCGATGGCTGCGGGCCGGGCGCCGGGCACGGTTGGCTGCGAGGGCCCCCGCTTCGCTGAAAACGTGGCGACCGGGGCGTTTTCCATCGATGACCGCGACGGGGTCCTCCTGACCAGCAATGCATTCGGCGGCGCCCACGCGGCGTTCCTTGTCAGCCATGATTGAGCGCCACCTGCAGGGACTTTGGCTGGAGAACCCCGGACTTGAGGATGCCGGCGCCACCCGCGAACGGCTCAAGGGCCGGTTTCCCCCGGGTGCGTCGCGCCGGATGACCCGGCTTGGCATGCTCATGGGGAGCGTGCTCGGGCAGATCGACCTGGGAGAGGCGGATACGATTGTCTATGCGTCGAGCTTCGCGGAAACCCGGGCGCTCGAGGACTACCTTGCCAGCTTTCCCACCCCCAGTCCGACGCTTTTCCAGACATCGACCCACCCCAGCGCCGTACAGCAGACGCTGATCCTCCGGCACCAGCCGGTGCACCACTTCCTGCCGCTCACCGGCGGTCCGCACCTGGTCGCACATGCCGTCCAGGCCGCGCTTCTCGCACCGACTCCGCGGGTGATCCTGTGCGGCGGAGAGGAGCGCGGCACCTGGCTTCGGGAGCACGGCGTGGCCAGCGACCGGACATTCGCCTTTGCGGTCCTGCTCACGATGGAGCCGGCCGGGGCGATCGCCTCCCTTGGCGTGGCAACGGACGGAGCCGCGGACGGCACCCTGGGGACGGAGGATTTTTTCTCGGCGCTTCGCGAGCGCAGGGACATCCGCAAGCCGGCGTCCCCGGGCCTGATCCTCAACCTTTCATGGAGCCGATAAAGCTGACGGCAAGGAATCGCAATCCGGGTCCCAGCTGGGGCTATCTGTTCCTCGTGCGGGCCGACAGGATTCTGCCTGCGGGAATTTTCTCGGCCCTGCTCGGGCTGGGAACCTGGGTGGCCGTGGCGGCGATGCCGGTGGAGCGAGGGCACTCGCGCCGGTACCTGGCGGCGGTCCTGGGGAGGCCTCCGACCGCCGTGGAGATTTGGAGGCACTTCCACGCCTTTGCCAGGGCGCTCATGCTGAAGCTTCGCGTCGGCGAGGGCCAGCCGCACCCCTGCGCGATCGCGGCGGCCTGCGGCGATTTCGAGGAGCTCCTGGTCTCCGCGAAACCCGTGCTTCTTGGAACGTTCCACGTCGGCAATTCCGACCTCGTTGGATTCACGCTCGGCCGCTACCGCAGGAAGATCAGTATCATCCGCATACGGGTGGGTAACTCCCGCGACACGCGCGAACTGGCGCGCCAGACCGGCAACGGGGTCGCCTTCATCTGGGTAAACGAGAGGGAAAACCTCATCTTTACCCTCAAGGAGGCCATCCAGTCCGGCGACACGATAGCGATGGAATGCGACCGCGTCGGCTACAGCGCCCGACTGGAGGCCTTCGAATTCCTCGGCGCCCGCCGGCTCTTCCCGTTCTCGATCTATCACCTGGCCCTGATCTTTCGCCGCCCCGTCGTGATCTGCGTGGCCGTCCCCGACGGGCCCGCCGCGTCGATGGTGACAAGCTCGCCCGTGTTTGAGCCCGACGACGCCCCAAGGGCGGACAACCTCGCCCGGGCCCGCGTCCATTTTCAGGATTTTCTCATGGTCATCGAGTCGATCCTGCGGCAGGATCCCTCCCTCTGGTTCAACTTTGTCCCGCTTAACCCCGAGGCACCCTCGCGCGGCGCCGCCCGGTGACGAGAAATATGCCACGGCGCCTCTACTACACCTGCGGCTACTGGTTTTCACTTTCGGTCTTCGGGGCTGTCAGCCTCGGGCTCAACGCGGCCTGCGCCTTTCTCCTGCTGTTCCCAGGCCGGGCCCGGCGCGGCCCGGCTGTTCGCGAGGCGATCCGCCGCCTGTTTGCCCGATGGACCCGGTGGTTGAACTCCGCCAACCTGGTCACCGTCACCTGGCATGGGCTTGAGGCCGGTCCGCTTCCCCGGTCCATGGTCTATGTTGCAAACCATCCCAGCCTGGTCGACGCCACCCTCATCCTGGACCGGCTTCCCGACGCCGTCTGCATCTTCAAGCCCGCGCTCAGCCGCAATCCCTTCCTTGCCGCCGCCGCGGTGATGGCCGAATACGGCTCGGGAAGCGCCGGAATCGACCTTATCCGCGACCTGGCCGCAAAGGTCGCCTCGGGCTGCACGGCGCTCATATTCCCCGAGGGCACGCGCACGAGCGAACCGCCAAGATTTCATCCCCTGAAGCCCGGCTTTGCGGCCATCGCCAAGCGCGCGAAAGCGCCCGTTCAGGTGCTGATACTCAAGGTCGACAGGGAGCTGCTGCGCAGCCGCCACCGACCCTGGTGGCGCGCGCCGCACCTTCCGGCCCATTTTGACATTCATGTCGACCGCCGCATCCCCTACGACCCCGGCACGACGGTCGAGCAACTGGTCGCGGAAGTGGAGGGGATATTCGCCGATCGCCTCGGCAACCCATGACCCCCTCGTCAACCCACCTGGTCCTGATCCCCTCCTTTAACAGCGGCCCCCGGCTTGCAGCCACGGTCGAGGAGGCCCTGCGCCACTGGAGCCCCGTGTGGGTGGTGGTCGACGGAAGCACGGACGGGAGCGACGGGCCCGTGCGCGCGCGCGCGCAGGCCGATCCGCGGCTCCGGGTGATCGCGCACGCGGCGAACAGGGGAAAGGGAGCCTCCGTCGCCACCGGAGTCAGGGAGGCCGCCGCGTCGGGATTCACCCATGTCCTGACGCTCGATTCCGACGGCCAGCACCCCGCGGACCATATCGGGGCCTTCATGCTCGCCTCAGCCACCCGGCCCGAAGCCTTGGTGCTGGGACGCCCGGTCTTCGGGCCGGAGGCTCCCCAGGCCAGGCTCCAGGGCAGAAAGCTCAGCGTTCTCCTGGCGAGGCTGGAAATACTCGGCGAGGGCATCGACGACCCCCTCTTTGGCTTTCGCGTCTACCCCACCGCGGCATTCCAAGGGGCGTACGCGACGACCCGGCACGCCCGCCGCTTCGACTTTGACCACGAGATGGCCGTCCGGATGTTCTGGATGGGCACTCCCACCGTAAACATTGTCGCGCCCTGCCGCTACCTCTCGAAGGGCGAGGGCGGCATTTCCCACTTCCACTACCTGCGCGACAACCTGCTCCTTTTCTGGCTCCACGTTCGGCTGATCACAACGCTCGTCCTGGGAAAGGCGCTGAGCGTCCGCCGGATTCGGCGCATGGCCGTGATGGCCATCCTTTGCCTCGCCGCGCAGCGCGCCGGCGCCGCCCCGCCTCCCCCACCCGCCGCCACCTTCTCCGCCCGCGATCCGGGGTGGGCCGCCCTGATTGCCAGCCTAAGCCCGGGGGTGAACCGCGAGGCGGCCTTTGAGGAGCTCCGCTATTTCCCATTCCGAAAGACTCCCGTCATCCTCACGGGGGAACTTCGGATGGCCGTCGGCCGCGGACTGAGCCTTGCCTACCTCACACCCTCCCCGCGGGTCGTGATCGTCGACGACCACGGGGTGCTCATCCGGATGCCCGATCAGCCCGATCTGGCCGCCCCGGGAGGCGACCGCATGCAGGCCATCTCGGCGATACTCGTCGAGGTTATCGGGTTTGACCTGGCGCGGGTAGCCCGGGACTTCACGATCGAAGGCACCAGCCGCGCCCGGGAGTGGACGCTCGTCCTCTCCCCGCGCGTCCCGGCCCTGGCCGCCCAGTTTCACTCGATTATCGTCTCCGGTACGGACGCCCAACTGACCCGGATCGTGCTGGCACGGTCGGCCCACCAGAGAATTGAGATTCTCGTCCAGACGACCCGCGCGGGATTCGATTTTTCGCCCGCGGTTCTGGCCCGGTATTTCCGCTGAAATGACAACGCCGGCCCGACAGCGACTCCTCGCCCGCTGCGCGCTGGCGGCTTTCGGCGCCATTTGCATCGGCTGGCTGGCCCGGCTGGACTATCCGCGGAAGATCTCGACCGACGTCCTCGACCTGATCCCTGCGTCCGCGCAGTCGCCGGAACTCGGCCTGATCCGGTCGATCGCAGGCGACCTTCAGGCAAGGGTCCTGCTTTTTTCCATCCGCGATCCCGCCACGCCCGGGGTTGCCCCTGCCGGGGCGGCCCGGCTGCTCGCCGCCGGTCTCGCACGGTCGCCGGCCTTTGCCGAGGCGACGGTCCTCGGGGAGGACGACGGCACGGAGAGGCTCGCGCGCGAGCTTTTCGAACGGCGCCTCGGGCTTCTCCTGCCCTCCTGGCTTGGAGTCCGCAGCCGCGAGTTTGCCGCGACTGGGATGCCCGATCGGGACTTTTCACGGTGGCTGGCCAGGCGCTCCGCGGCGGATCTCCAGGCGTTCCTCAGCCGACCCGAGGCACCCGTCCTCCAGGATCTCCTGCCCTCCGATCCCATCCTGCTCCTGCCCGGCGTCATGGCGCGCGCTGCGGCGATCGCGCCACCCGGATCCCGGGCCGGCGGCTGCGCGCTGGTCTGGGCGCGGATATCCGCATCTCCCTTCGCGGAGGATGGCCAGGCCCCGGTCTTTTCCGCAATCGAGCGCGAAACAGCCCGGCTTCGCTCGGCGAGCCCCGGACTCGAGGTTCGCTGGACCGGAGTCAACCGCTTTGCCGCCGCGAGCCGCGCCCAGATCGAGCGGGAGCTCAAGCTCATCAATCTCTTCTCGGCGGGCGCGGTGATCGCGATCGGCTGCCTGCTGGTGCGGCGGGCATGGCGGATGATCCACCTGGCGCCCGTCATGCTCTTCTCGCTGCTGGGCGCGTGGACGATCTCCACGGCGCTTTTTGTGCGGCTCCATATCCTGGTCTTTGTGATCGGCTCCCTTTTGGCCGGCGTCGCCGTCGACTATGGGTTCTATATCTTCATGCAGCCGCCGCTCTACCCGGGCGAACCCTACGCCGAGCGGCTCCGCCGGCTGCTCAAGCCCCTTCTCGCAAGCTGCCTGACGACCGTCATCGGGTTCTCGCTGCTCCTCTTTTCCGACTTGCCGCTCATCCGGCAGGTCGGGCTTTTTGTGGCGGCCGGCCTGATCTGCGCCCTTGCCGCGGCCGTGCTCTATTTTGCGCAGCTGGAATCGCCCCGCCTGGAGGCGCGCGGCGCCGCCCGGGAGCCGCGGCGGCCGCTCGGCGGCCCCTCACGCTTTGCGGCCGGCGCCATCCTTGCCGCGGTTGTGGCGGCCGCCGCCTTTGGCGCCTGGCGCCTGGGGTGGCGCGACGATGTCCGCGAGCTGGAAATACCCTCGCCGCAGCTGCAGGCAAACGATCGCGACTTGCGGACGCTTTTCGGCGACACGCCGGGGCGCTCGATTTATTTCACCTACGGCCGGGACGTGGCGGAGGCGCGCCGGCACCTGGACGACTTCCTGGGCTACGAGGCCAGGGTCGCCCCGGGAGCCAAATCCGCCAGTCTCGGGCTGATCTTTCCGACCGAGGAGGACTGGCGGGCGATGCCGGCCCGGTTGGATCGGCTCAGCGGGTTCGAGGCGGATTTTCGCGCGGCCCTGGACCAGCAGGGATTCATCCCCGCGGCCTTCGACCCGTTCTTCGCCGCGTGGCGGGCCAGCCTCCGTCCCCGAATGCAGGGACGGTACGCTGATATCTACGGGGATGTCGGCCGGAGCCTCCGGGGGCCCCTTGCCGAGCTCTACAATCCGGCGGGCTCACCGAGCTGGTTTATCACGATCGTCGACGGGGCCGGGGCAGCCGCTCCGCCCGCGGACCTGCACACGATCGCGGCGAACCAGCTTGAGACCCTCGACCGGCTCTTTGTGCGCTATCGCTGGTCCGCCCTGCGCCTCAGCCTTCTGGGGCTCGGCCTGGTCATCGCCAGCGTGCTGGTCATCTATCCCCTTCGCCGCGGTTTGCGGATCGCGCTCATCCCCTCCGGATCCTGCTTTCTCGTCCTGGGCTTCCTCGGCATCCTGGGTCAGCCCCTGAACCTCTTCAACCTGCTCGGCGCGTTCCTCGGCATCTGCCTTTCCCACAATTATTCCATCTTCTCATCGGAAAGCTCCGCGATCGGTTCCGCCCCGCCCCCGCCGGTCCGCCTTTCGGCGCTGTGCGCGGCCGCCTCGTTCGGCGTGCTGGCCTGCAGCCGCATTCCCGTGGTCCACTCCCTGGGAATGACCGTCTCCCTGATTGTCCTGGTGGCCCTCTCGGTGATCGAGCTGGAATGGCTGTTCCGCAGCGGCCGCCAGACCTCCTGACCCATGCCCGGCTCCATTCTCCATGCCTGGACCCGGTTGGTTCGCGCCGCCCCCGGCGCCACCGCCCTGATCGACACCCGGACGGGAAGGAAATGGTCCCGGCGGGACCTCGATGAGATCGCACAGGCCTGGGCGCCGGCGCCCGACCAGCCCCTCGACGGCCGACTCGTGCTTTTTGCCGAGCCGAATGGCGCCGACTGGCTTCGCGTTTTCCTGGGCCTGCTTCGGGCCGGAGCAATCGCCGCGGCGCTCGATCCCGGCGAGCCTGCCGCGTGGCAGGCCGCCACCGCGCGGAAGCTGGGCGCGTCCCACCTTTGGACCGCGGGCCGGTTGGAGCGAATCGATGGCCGAAGGGCGCGCTGGAGCGACGGCCGTCGGCTGGTCAAGATAACCTCCGGCTCAAGCGGCGAGCCCCGCGGCCTTCCGTTCACCGAGGCGCAGATGCTCGCCGACGGGCGCCAGATCTGCGCCAGCATGGGAATCGGTCCGAACGATGTGAACCTTGGCCTGGTTCCGTTCGGGCACTCCTACGGGCTGGGCAACCTGGTCATCCCCCTGGTCTCCCAGGGAACCGCGGTCGTGTGCCCCGCGGGCGCGCTCCCGCACGCCCTGGCGGAGGCTGCCGAGCGCTGGCGCCCCACCGTTTTTCCCGCCGTTCCGGCGGTTCTTCGGGCGATGGTCGAGGTCGGCATCGATCCGGCGGCGATCCGAAGCCTGCGAACCGTGATCTCAGCCGGGTCGCCCCTCGCCCCCGAGCTGGCGCGGGCCTACCAGGCGAAATTCGGTGTGAAAATCCATAATTTCTACGGCTCAAGCGAGACGGGGGGAATCGCCTTTGACCGCACCGGCGAGGCGACCCTCGACGGGCGCGGGCTGGGCGCTCCCCTCCGCGGTGTGCGCCTGGCCTATGGCGCACGCGGGCGATTCACGGTCACGAGCCCGGCGGTCTTCACGCTGGGCAACCGTCGGGGGAACTCGTCGCCGGGTACCCACAGTCCGGCCGACCTGGCCCGACCCGGCGCCGGGGGAATCCTGAAATTGCTCGGGCGGGCGGGCCGGGCGCTCAAGGTTGGCGGCCACCGGTTGAACCCGGCGGAAATCGAGCGGGAAATCAGGCTCCTTCCCGGGGTGGTCGACGCACTGGTCGTGCCGCATCCCGGGCGGCCCGACGTGCTCGCGGCCGCCGTTGCCGGCCCTACGACAGCCGCCTCCGTGCGCGATGCCCTCGCCGCGCGCCTGGCATCCTGGAAAGTGCCGCGAAAGTTTCTTCTTCTGCCGGAATTTCCGCTGACCGGGCGCGGAAAGCCCGACCGGCGGCGGCTGCGCGAATTACTGGGCGGCTGACAGGGTCGCCTCAACCTCGACGTTCAGCGCCTCCCTGCAGAGGTCAGCCTGGACCCAGGCGATGCGGTCGTCCGGCCGGAAGAGCGACGCGCCAAGTATTTGCCTGGAAAGCGGCAGGTCCGAGGGATGCCGGAGATAAACCTTGAAGCGACGCGCCATATGCATCGCCCCGCCCAGGTCGTCGCCGGCCCCCGCCTCCCGCGAGATCAGCCGCAGATTGTGCACGGTGCAGGCGATCTGCTCGGCCGTCGAGCCGGCCGCAACCGTGGAATGTCCCTTGATGGCCGACGTGCCCGAAATGAATATCCGCTTCAGCGCACCCTCCCCGATCACCGTCGCCCGCGAAAAACTCGGCGGACGCGGCCCATGCTCGGAAGGATAGCTGTATGAGGGGACCTGGTCGGGATTCTCGCAGTGCCGGGGCTCCTGGTCCCCGGCCATGAAGATCGTCGCGACGGTTTCCCCCGCGCATCCCACGGCGGACGCCGCCGGCAGCAACCCATTGGAGTCGGCACCGAAGGCCTCCTCGAAGGCCCGGGAGCGCCCTGCATTGAAGGCGCGGTAGTTTTCAAGGCCGGCGGTGACGCGGTTGATGGCCGGGACGTAGTTCCATATCCGGTAGAGCCGGCGGCCCTGGGCCGCCCGGATGAGGCGGCGGTAAATCCCCAGCGCGGTGTCCTCGAGGCCGCCCCCCAGTGGCTGGAGCGTGCACCCGATCAGCAATCCCTGCGCTGCGTAAAGCCGGAAGCCGTGCCCGGCTCCCGCCGGACTCACGTGGTCACAGAGGCATTCGGAGCGGTCGCCCTCCAGCCAGCGGACGGGCAATGCCACCCCGACGCGGTCATCCCCGAGAAACCGGGCGTCGGTCCCGTCCAGAAACTCAACCTCAAGGCATCCCAGTTCCCGCCGAGGCTCCCGGGCGACCGTCATCGAGGGAGGGCGCCTCAGTGCTTGGCCAGCGCAGCAGCCAGGAACCGCGGAATATCGTTCTTCAGATTCCTCACCCAGCGGTCGGGAATTCCCCGTTCCTCCAGGTGCCCGCTGCTGTCGATCTTGTAGGAATCGCTGAGAATCCGGACATGGACCGCATCGTAGACAAACGTCAGCTTGGCCTCATAGCCGCGATGCTTGAGATACCCGACCACCGTGGTGTCACTCTGGGATTGCACGGTCCATTTGCGACCCTCAAGCGCCCTCACGATCGCGTCCCTGACCATGTGGGCGTCCACCCCCGCGGGAATTCCGACGGTGCCCATGTCGTCCATGGTCCCGAAGGCCAACCCATCGGCAACGGCGGGCTGGGTGGCAAACAGGGCCGCAAGGACAAGGCAAATGACGCCGGAAATTCTGAGCGCGGAACGCAGGGGGGGTTTCATGGGGGCTTGATCGCGATGACACCCCGGAAGAAAGTGGCGATCAAGCTATTTTGGATTGTACCGCCGGGCGCAGTCGGCAATTTGCACGGCCATGAGCGTGCGGGCGGCGGGATCTGGAAATAGACGGATCGCTAACATTTTCTGCGCCGTTGCGGCAGCGGGCATTGTCGCGGCAGCGATCCTTTACCGCGCCGAACTCAGCGCGCCCGCCGCGCGGGCAATCGCGGTTTTCCGCGATTGCGGGCCGTTGCCCTTCTTCGTCGCGATGGCGATCCTGCCTGCGATCGGTTTTCCCATGGCGCCGTTCTTCATGGCGACAGGTATTTTTTTCGCCCCGAGGATCGGCGCGGGCAATGCCATCGCCTGCTCGGTCCTGGCGGTCGCGGCCAACGTGGCCCTCTCCTACGGGATCGCCGCTTTCACCCTGCGGCCGTTCGTGGTGAGGGTCGTGGCGTGGCTGGGCTACGCCATTCCCGCGATCAGGCCGGAAACCGCCTGGGGGGTCTGCTTCCTGTTCCGGGTGGTCCCGGGCCTGCCCTTCTTCCTCCAAGGCTGCCTGCTCGGCCTCGCCCGCGCACCCTTCGCCCCCTACATGGCCGTGTCCACGCTGGTGCCGTCCGTCTATATGGTCGGCGTCGTGCTCTTTGGGAACGGACTTGCGACCGGAAGTCATCGCGCAATCGCCGCAGGCGCGGTGTTGGTCGTCCTGATCAGCGTGGCCGCCCACCGGGTCCGCCGGCAACTGGCGGGCTAGCGCACCTGCGCCGGAGACGGCAGGACGCAGGAAAATCCGCGGTCCTTGAGCGCGGCCAGGACTCCGGCGATCGCACGGACCCGCACCCTGGAATGCACGCCCTTTCCTTCGTGGAGCAGGATGATGGCCCCGGGCCGGACTTTTCGCATGATCCTCGACCGAACGCTGTCCGGATTGCCGGTCGCGCAGTCCCAGCCGCGAATGCTCCAGGCAACCGCCGTCAGGTTGCGCGCAAGCAGGGCATTGCGCATAAAGAGGCTCTTGATCCCGCCCGGCGCGCGAAACCAACGGGGACGCACGCCGGCTCTTGCCAATTCCCCCAGGCAATCGTCCAGCTCCCTTTTCACGCGAGCCGGCGATGCGCACCAGAAAGAGCCGATCGGGTGGGTTTGCGTATGGTGCGCGACCTCGTTTCCACGCCTTACGATCTCCGAAACCAGGCCCGGATGGAGTCCCGCCTGTCTGCCGACCAGGAAAAAGGTGGCCTTGGCCTGGTAGCGGTCGAGCAGGTCGAGTATCTGGGGCGTATCCGTCTCGTCGGGCCCATCGTCGATCGTGAGCCAAACCTCGTCGCGCTCGGTTTCAAATGACGTGACAATGCGGCCCAGTCCCCTGGCGGTCGGGACAAACAATTGGTAATGCAGGACGAGGTCCGGACCGACGAAGAATGCAGCCGCCAACCAGCGCCACGAAAGCCCCCAAAGCAGGATCGCGGCAAGCTTGCAGGCGATATTCACGATAACGGACATCCGCGTCATGTTGCAGAAGGAAACAGGCGGAGGGAGGCAACCGCAAGGCCGTTGGGTCCCTCGGGTTGATCGGGGTGCCCAACTACCCATATAAGGGTACCACTACCCGAATTCGGGTAGTCATTCCTGTTGCAGCCCATCCGGCAATTGGCAAAAAAATCCATGCCAATCAGGACTTTATGAACACGGTCATCGTAGACGATCACGAGCTTATGCGGGAGCTGCTGCGGAAATGCTGCTCGACCGTGGCCGGGCTGAACGTGGTCGGAGAGGCCGGTTCGGGCCAGGACGCAGTGCGGGTGGTCCTCCAGGAACGGCCGGAGTTGCTCCTGCTTGACCTCAGCCTCCCGGACTTCAGCGGGTTCCGCGTCCTGCGCACGCTTCGCGAGGCCGACTTCCTTCCGCGCTGCGTCCTGCTGGTCTCGGGGCATTGCAACGACCTGGTCGTCTTCCTCGCCGAGCAGGCCAATGTCCAGGGATTCCTGTGCAAGACGGCCGCCACGATGGACGGCGTTTGCCAGGCGATCAGGGATGTCGCCGAAGGTCGCCTCTATTGGTCGCCGAGTTTTATCGAGATCCGGGACGAGCGGCGCGGGAATCCCGACGCCTTCGACAAGGTCCTTTCCGAACGCGAGGTGCTGATCCTGACGCTATGCGGATCGCTCCTCACCGATGAGGAAATTGGAAAACGGCTCGGCATCACGACCGACACGGCCACGAAGCACCGGGCCAATATCTACCGGAAACTGAATATCACCACGCGGCTCGACCTGATCCGCTTCGCCCACGACCACGGCTTTTACGACGCGCGAATGGTCCTGTGAGAGCGGCCGCCTCAAGCACCCGGGACGTCCCGCCGGTCACCGGCGACCGGCTTCGGATTGGGCAGCTCCTTCAATAGCGCCGCCATGGCCTCTTCCGAAATCCCGTGGGTGATGCTCACCCGGTAGCGCTCGCGGAGAAAAGCCTCGACCGAGATCCAGCGATTCTCCCACTGGATCCGTCCCGTCCACGCGCAAAACGTGACCATCTCCTCCAGGCGCTTCACCTTGTTCAGCGCCCCGCTGAGGTCGGCTATGAGCTGGGCCTGCTCCCGTTCGAACCGGCGCTGCTGGCCCGTGGCCGCTGCAAGGAAGAGCGCGGTCCCAAGGCTGACGGTCATGAATATATTGACGCGGAATCTCACGAGGTTCCTCGCCGGGTCCGGCATTCCGTTCCTTCGGGCGATCTCGGTG
>Ga0302279_10007008_pt1 | contig 11698 bp, 6 predicted proteins | sample III_Bog_N3_3_FD_194541 | JGI IMG/M metagenome (GOLD analysis project Ga0302279, IMG submission 194541) | Peat permafrost microbial communities from Stordalen Mire near Abisko, Sweden - III_Bog_N3_3 | ecosystem: Environmental > Terrestrial > Soil > Wetlands > Peat | place: Sweden: Abisko...
CGCTGGCCGCGCGGGCGGCCTGCAGTCTCCTGGCGGGGCTCCTGCTCATGCGCTGCTTCGTGATCTACCACGACCAGCAGCACGACGCGATCCTCTCCCGCTCGACGCTGGCCGGAGCACTGATGAAGACTTTCGGCATCCTGGCGCTCACCCCGAGCAGCGTGTGGCGCAGCTCCCACAACCATCATCACAAGCACAACTCCCAGATCCGGGGCTCCGCCATCGGCTCGTTTCCGATCATGACCCGCGACCAGTTCGCCGGCAGCCGGCGCGGCCGGCGCCTCGCCTACCTGTTCGTGCGGCACCCGCTCACCATCCTCTTTGGCTACGTCTTCATGTTCATGTTCGGCATGTGCCTCAACCCGTTCCTCCATCATCCCGTCCGGCACCTGGACTGCCTGTTCTCCCTCCTCGTGCATGCCGCGCTCGCCGCGGCGCTGCTGTATTTCGGCGGCTGGCCGGCGCTGCTGCTCACGCTGGTGATCCCCTTCTTCATCACCTACGCCGTCGCCACCTACTTCTTCTACGCTCAGCACAATTTTCCCGGCGTGACCTTCGCGGCACAGGGCGGCTGGACCTACGAGGGCGCCGCGATGGAATCCTCCAGCTTCATGCGGACCGGCCCGGTGATGTCCTGGTTCACCGCCAACATCAGCCATCACCACATTCACCACCTGAACGCGCGCATCCCCTTCTACCGGCTCCCGGAGGTGATCCGCGCGATGCCCGAGCTCCAGAATCCCAAGACCACGTCGCTGCATCCTGCCGACATCCGGCGCTGCCTGCGCCTGAAGGTCTGGGATGTCGCCGCGCAGCAGATGGTCGGGGTCCGCGGCCTCTGAGCCGGCCCGCCGATGAATTTCACCGCCGCCGCCATCGCTGAACAGCTGGGCGGCGAGGTCGTCGGCGACGGCGAGGTGCTCCTGACCGGATTCGCCTCGGCCGAGCGCGCCCGCCCGGGCGACCTGACCTTCGCCGAGAAGGACTCCTATTTCGCCGCCGCGGACGCCAGCGCGGCCTCCGCCATCCTGGTCACGGGGGCGTTCACCTCGGCGACGAAGGTGCTGATCCGCTCGCCCAACGCGCGGATCGCCGCCGCCAAGGCGCTGGCCCTGTTCTTCCCCCCCGAGACCGTCCCGCCCGGGATCGACCCGGGTGCCCGCGTCGCGCCCTCGGCGCGGATCGACGCCACGGCGCACGTCGGACCCGGCTGCGTGATCTCAGCCGGCGTGACGATCGGGGCCCGCTCCGTCCTGGCGGGCGGCAACCACCTCGGACGGGACTGCCGGGTCGGGGACGACGTCCACCTCCACCCCAACGTGGTCCTTTATCCGCGCACCCAGGTCGGCGACCGCGTGGCGATCCACGCCGGCACGGTGATTGGCTCGGACGGCTACGGCTACGTCTTCGACCGGGACCGGCACCGCAAGATGCCCCAGGTGGGCAACGTGGTGATCCACGACGACGTGGAGATCGGGGCCAACACCGCCATCGACCGCGGCGCGCTCGGGTCCACCGTGATCGGCGAGGGGACGAAGATCGACAATCTTGTGCATGTCGCGCACAATGTGGTGATCGGCCGCCATTGCCTGATCATGGGCCAGGTCGGCTTCGCCGGCAGCACCGAACTGGGGGACTACGGGGTGATCGCCTCCCAGTCGGGCATCTCCGGACACCTCAAGCTCGGCCGGCAGGTCACCGTCGGGGGGCAGTCCGGCGTGATGCGCGACGTGCCGGACGGCACCATGGTCCTCGGGTTGCCCGCCGTGCCCGACCAGCAGGCGAAGCGGCAGTGGGTCTCGATCCAGCGCCTGCCCGACATGACCCTGCGCCTGCGCGAGCTGGAAAAGCAGGTGGCAGCGCTCTCCGCCCGGCTCGGCTGACTGGCATTGAGGTGGAGCGGGTTGTCCTCAACCCGCTGGATGGACGTGGCACGGGCTTCCAGCCCGTGTAGGGGATGACATGGGCTGGAAGCCCATGCTACGGCTGAGAAGCGTCTTGGAGACAAGCCGCTCCACCTCGATGCCCAGTGACGGAATAGTTGCACCCGCGGCGGCGGGCCGCGCATGATGCGGCCCAAAATATGGATGAGAACCGCAAGCCCGAACCGGCGCTGGCCGCGCTTTATCAGAGCTTCCAGGACCCGCCCCGGTCCTTTTCGATCAGCCCGTACTGGTTTTGGAACGGACGGGTGACCGAGGCCGAGACCCGCCGCCAGATCGGCGAAATGGTCAGCCAGGGCGTCTACGCCGTCGTCGTCTTCAACTGGACCGGGCTCCAGCCGGACTACCTGTCCGAGGAGTACTGGCAGCAGGTCGGCGTGGCCCTCGAGGCGGCGCGGGCGGCGGGCCTGACCCTGAATTTCGCCGACGAGTGGCTCTGGCCCAGCGGCCAGGCCTGGGCCTACCATTCATCGGACCGGGAACAGAGCCGCGTCCTGCAGCTCCATCCGGAATTCCGCATGCGCCGGCTGAGCTGCCGCCAGGCGGACCCGGCGGAGCCCGTCGCGCTGGAAGCCGCCACCGCGGTGGTGGTGGCGGCCCGGGTCGATGCGGCGGGGGTGATCGACGAGGCGACGCTCACGGTCCTGCCGCACGCCGCCGGCCGGGTGGAGTCCCTCCCCGTCGGGGACGGCTGGAGGCTCTTCATCTACACCCTCGTGCCCACCTCCGAGCGCAGCGTGCGGGTCGACCTGATGAATCCCGCGGCCGTCCGGGTGTACCTCGACCTCGCCTACGAGCCGTTCGCGCAGCGCTTCCCCGGGCACCTGGGCACGACCATCCGCTTCTTTGTCAGCGACCACGAAGGCACCTATGGCGCGCCCCTGGCGTACACGCCGGCGCTCTGGGAGGAATTCAGGCGGCGCCATGGCTACGACCTCCGGCCGTTTCTTCCCCTGCTCGAGCGGTCGACGCCGCGCGCGGCGCGGGTCCGCCAGGATTTCCTCAACACCATCTCCGAACTCTATTCCACCTCGCACGTCGGGCAGGTCACCGCCTGGTGCACCGCGCACGGGGTCGAGCACGGCCACTCCGACATCGAGGAGAGCATCCGTTTCCAGGTGATGTGGGTGGGCGACATGTTCCGCCTCTGGCGGGCCGCCAGCATCATTTACTTCGACGCCCTGATCGAGCGCGGGCGCATGCCGGTCGATTTCCAGGAAGCCGCCTCTGTCGCCCATTTCGAGGGGCGGCCCCTCGTGGTGGAGAACCAGGGCCTGACCGGCTGGGACTCCTACTGGAGCCTGGAGAAGGCGCGGCGGGGCACGAACATGTGCCTGCTCTGGGGCGTCAACCGGCTGATGCCGCATTATTTCGAATACGACCGGGAGCACGTCCAGTATCCGCCGACCTGGTTCCTGAAGCAGCCGACCTGGCCCTATTTTCACCACTACGCCGACGTCGGCCGCCGGGCGCTCTTCATGAATTCCACCGGGCGGCACAACGCCTCGGTCATCATTTACTATCCGCTGGAGAGCGCCTTCGCCGAGGCCGGCAGCCTCATGCGCGAGACCGGCCGGCCGGTTTTCCTCTGGGACAGCCTGATGGACCAGACCCAGGATTATTACTCCGCGCTCATGCTCCAGCTGCCGCGGGAAGGCTGGGCCTACCACATCATGGACGCCCACTATATGGACCGCGCGGAGGTGACCGGGGCCCGACTCGAGCTGGGCGGCGAACAATTCCGCGCCCTGATCCTCCCGCCGATGAGCGAGCTCGTCCCCGCCTCGGCCGCAAAGATCCGGCGTTTTGCCGCGGCCGGCGGCCAGATCTTCGCGCTCGGCCCCCAGCCGGCCGCGCTCGACCAGGTCCCCATGCACCGGTTTCCCATCCGGGAGCACCGGCTGTTCATGGACAGCCTGGATTACCAGACGCGCATCGTGGTGCCCGAGGCGGTGAAGGCGGACCTGGCGCCGCTCTTCGCCGCGCTGCGCGCGTTCGATCCGCCCGAGGTCGAGGTGATCGCCGGCAGCCGGGACGACCTGTATTTCGGCCGCCGCTTCACCGCCGATGCCGAGTGGTACTGGTCGGTCAACGACACCGGCGAGTCCCGGCGGGTGACCGCCCGTTTTCCCGCGGCGGGCGTGTTCGAGAAATGGGATGCCGAGACCGGCGAGCGGACCACCCTGCCCGCGACGGGCCGGGAGGTGGCGCTCGAGTTCGGGCCCTACGACGCCTATTTTATCGTGCGGCACGCCGGGCCCGCCGCGGCTCCGCCGGCTCCGGGCGGGACGCGCCGGGTCCTGCTCGAACTGCCCCGCACGGACTGGCGGTTCACCCCGGAGTCGACCGTGCGCGTCCCCTACGCCGACGTCGCGGGGGCGGCCGAGCCGGTCTGGCTCGCGCCCGAGCGGCTGGGCCACCGCGCGTGGTGGCTGGCGGGGCCCTACCCGGACAGGGAGGGCCAGGGCCTGTACGATGTCTTTCCACCGGAGCGCGGCTTCACGCCAGGCGATCCGATGTGGAAGTGGGTCGAGTCGCCCAGCCCGATCATTGCCCCGGTGAAGCTCATGTTCGGCGAACAGGTGGACTTCCACGCCTGGGTCGACCTGCACCCCGAGCGCACGGGCGTCTACTACGCGTTCGTGAACATCTGGTCGCCCAGCGCGCGGACGGGACGGGCCGCGGTGGCGGTGGCCGAGAGCGTGCGGCTGTGGTGGAACGGGAAACTGGAGCTCACCGCCCGGCCCCATTTCCCCTTCATCCACCTGCGCGACGTCTGGGCGAACAAAGTTCCGGTCCAGTTGGAGCAGGGATGGAACTCCGTCCTCCTGAAGATCGGTCCGAGCGGCGCCGGTCCGACCGGCTTCCTCTTTCGGATGACCGACGAGGAGGGCAACACCCTGCGGGACCTGGTCTACGCACCCGAGCGCGTCCTGCCGCCCCCGGCGCCGGCCCGCCGGGTCCGCCTCGCGGTGGCGGCGCCGCCCGGCACAACGGGAGCGTCGCTCGCCCTCGACGTCGCCGAGGACGCCATCCCGGAGCGCCCCGTCGCGTTCGAACCCGCCCCCGCGTCGATCGTCCTGGCCTCGTGGACCGATTCGACGCTCGCCCACTACTCCGGCTCGGCGATCTACGAGAAGAGCTTCGACCTCGACGCCGTTCCCGCGGGGGCACGTCTCGTCCTCGATCTCGGCGAGGTCGGGCTGGCCGCGGAAGTCTGGCTCAACGAGCGGAAGGTCGGCGAGCGGGCGTGGCGCCCCTTCGAGCTGGACATTACCGCGGCGGCGCGCCGCGGCCGCAACGAGCTCAGGATCCGGGTCGCCAATTCCGACGCCGGCTGGTCGGCGCAGGGGCCCACGGTCTATCAGCCGGACGCCTTCTGGTGGACGCCGTTCGTGACGGAGCGAGAGCGGCTCAAGACCCTGCGGCCGAATGGACTCGAGGGCCCGGTGCGGATCCTCGCCGAGGAAGCCTAGGACCTTGGCCGCAACCGGGCACAGTTCCGCGGGGCTGGCGGTGGCGGGGGTGGGCAAATCCTACGGGAGCCGGGCCGTGCTGGCGGATATCTCCTTCAGCGTCAGGGCGGGGGAGCGGGTGGCGCTGACCGGGCCGTCCGGCAGCGGGAAGACCACCCTGCTGAATTGCCTCGGGGGCGTGGATCGGCCCGATGCCGGGGAAATCCGCCTCGGGGACCTGAGGCTCGACCGGCTCGACTCCTCCGCCCTGGCCGCGTTGCGGCGGGAGCGGATCGGCACCATCTTTCAGTTCTTCCATCTGCTGCCCACCCTTTCGGTGGCGGAAAACGTCGAGCTGCCCCTGCAGCTGCTCCGCGTGCCGGCCGCCGAGCGCCGGGACCGCGTGCACGCGCTGCTCGAGCGGGTCGGCCTGGCCGGCCGCGCCGCCGCGCTGCCCTCGCAGCTTGCCGGCGGGGAGCAGCAGCGCGTGGCGATCGCGCGGGCGCTCATCCACCGCCCCGGCCTCGTCCTGGCCGACGAGCCCACCGGCAACCTCGATTCGGCCAACGGCGCCAATATCCTCGCGCTCCTGCGGGAGATGACGGAGGAGGCCCGGCCCATCCTGATCCTCGTCACCCACAGCGAGGAGGCCGCCGCCATCTGCCACCGGCGGCTGCACCTGCGCGACGGGCGCATCGTCAAGGAAACATGATCGCCCTGCTCCTGCTCCGCCGGTTCTCGCTGCGCCACTGGCGGCTGGCACCCGGCCAGAGCGCCCTGCTGGTGCTCATCCTCGCCCTCGGCGTGGCGGTCTTTATCGCGGTCCGCCTCGCCAACCAGTCCGCCGTCGCCAGCTTCACCAACTTCACGACGACCCTCGTCGGGCAAAGCGACTGGGTAATCGAGGCCCCGGCCGGCCCGCTCTCCGAGGGCGTCCTGGCCGAGCTCCGCGCGGCGCTGGGCGCGCGGCCGGTCGATCTCATCCCCGTCGTGGAAACGACCGCCGGCCGGCCGCTGCCCTCCGGCGACACCCCGTCGCTGGAGCGGCAGACCTACACCGTGCTCGGGATCGACCTCATCGCGGCCGCGAATCTTCCCGGGGCGCGGGCTGCCTCGCGCAGCTTCCTGGGGAGCCGGGCCGATTTCTGGGGCGACTTCCGCGCCGGGCCCCGCCTCTGGGTCCCGCCGGCCCTGGCGGGCGAGAAGTCGCTGCGGTTGGTGATCGACGACGCCGTCGTCGACCTGCCGATCGCCGGCCTGCTGCCCGCGGCGCCGGGCGCCCCCGCCTTTCCCGACAATCTGTTGGTGATGGACCTGCCCCGGCTCCAGGTCCTGGCCGACAAGGTGGGCCGCCTCGACCGCGTCGAGCTGGTCGTGGCCCCGGGGCCCCGGATCGAGGAGCGGCGGGCGGAGCTCGGCGCGATCCTCACCCGGCTCGGGCGCAACGGGGAGCGCTGGCTGGTCCGCACCCCGGGAGTGCAGCGGGCGACCGCGGAGAAGATGACGTCCGCGTTCCGCCTCAACCTCGCCGTCCTCTCGCTGATCGCGCTCCTGGTCGGCCTCTTCCTCATCCTCCAGGCCCTCGACGGCGCCGTCGTCCGGCGGCGCGGCGAGATCGCGATCCTGCGCTCGCTCGGCGTCGGGGAGGGCACGATTCGGGGCACCTGGCTGCTGGAGGCGGCGCTGCTTGGACTGCTCGGCGGCGCCACCGGGCTCGCCCTCGGCTGGCTCGCGGCCCAGGCCGCGGTACAGGTGGTGGGCCGCACGTTCAACGCCCTCTATTTTGCCACCACCGTCCACGCGGCGGCGCTTCACCCCGGCGACGCGTGGACCGCCCTGCTGGTCGGAGTGGGCGCCAGCGTCGCGGCGGGCTGGTGGCCGGCGCGAGAGGCCGCGCGCACGCCCCCGGCGCAGATTTTGTCCCGGGCCGGCGCGCCCGCAGCCGGCGCCTGGCTGTGGCGCCGCCCCTGGGCCGGGCTGGCCCTGGCGGCCACCGGGATTATTCTCGTCCGGCTGCCCCCGCTGCGTTTCGCCGGCGGCGTGCGCTTTCCCCTCGCCGGCTACGCCGCCGCGCTGGCCTGGATCGTGGGCGGGGGCATGATCTTCGCCTCCGCCCTGCCGGCCCTGGCCGCGCGGATCCGCCGGCTGGGCGCGCGCTCGGCCCCGCTGCGGGTGACGGTGGGGCACCTGGCCCATCCGTCCAGCCGGCACCGCCTGGCCACGGCCGCGCTGATCTGCGCGATCGGCATGAGCGCCGGCATGGCGATCCTCGTCGCCAGCTTCGAGACCACCGTCCGGGGCTGGGTGGCGCGGGCGCTGCAGGCCGACATCTACCTCTACAGTGCCGGCGCGCACAGCGCGTCGGCCGAAAATCGCATCCCGGCCGCCACCTGGCGGGTGCTGGCCCGCCATCCCGGCGTCGTCCAGGCGTGGGTCCTCGCGGACTATCCGCTGCAATATGGGGAGGGGGCGCCCGCCGTGCTGAGCGGCACCGATCTCGAGCTGATCCCCGCGCGAGCCAGTCTGCCGTGGGTGGCGGCGCCCCGGGACGCCGCGGTCTTCGACCCGGCGCGCAACTCCGGCCTCGCGCTGGTCAGCGAGAGCTTTGCGGACCGGTTCGATCTCCACCGCGGGGACACCCTGCGGCTGCCCACCCCGGCGGGCGTCAAGGCCCTGGTCATCGCCGGCGAATTTTCCGACTACGGCAACGAGCGGGGCACGGTCATGGTCGAGCGGAGCCACCTGGCGGGGTGGCTGGGTGACGACTCCGCCACGCACCTCTCCCTCTTCCTGCGCCCGGGCATCAATCCGGAGGCGTTTCGCGCCCAGCTGCGCCGCGAATACCCCGGCCTGCAGGTCTTCACCCACTCCACCCTGCGCAACGAGATCCTGCGCATCTTCCGACAAACCTTCTCCATCACCTACGCCCTCGAACTCATCGGAGTGGTGGTATCCGTGGCCGGCCTGGCGCTGGCGATGGCCAGCGTCCTGCTCGATCGCCGCGAGGAACTGACCACCCTGCGCGCCCTCGGGTTCACCCATCGCGAGATCGCGCTGGCCGGCTCGCTCGAGGGCGCCTGCCTCGCCCTCTGGTCGATCGTCGGGGGACTGGCCCTCAGCCTGGCCCTGGGCTGGCTGCTCATCCACGTGATCAACAAGCAGACCTTTGGCTGGACCCTCGGCTTCGCGATTCCCGGCTGGAGCCTCGCATTGCTGGCGGCGCTGGTCGCCGGGACCGGCTGGGCAGTGAGCTACGCGGTGGGGCGGTGGAGCGCCGACCTGCCGGCGGATCGGGAGGAATGAAGAAGCTCCTCCGCCTTGTCCTGCTGCTCCTGCCGGTCGCCGCCGCCGGCCAGCCCGACGCCTGGGTCGACGGCTACGCCATTCCCCAGCCGGGCCATCACTTCTCATTCCCCCGGGACTACGGCGCCCATCCGGATTTCCGGATCGAGTGGTGGTACGTCACCGGGCACCTGTTTGCCGCCGACGGGCGCCGCTTCGGCTTTCAGGCCACGTTTTTCCGGCTGGCCGGGCCGCGCGGCGGCGGCGAGGCCGATGCGAACTTTTCGCACCGGCAGGTCTTCCTCGCCCACGCGGCCCTGACCGACGCCTCCGCGGGCAAATTCTGGCACGAGGAACGCCTCAATCGCGAAGGCTGGGACGCCGCCGCCGCCCAGGGAGACCTCGATTTGCGCAACGGATCCTGGTCGATGCGCCGCGAGGGCGAGTCGCCGGTCGCGCTCCCCACCTTCGCGCTCCAGGCCGGGATCGAGGCGGACGTCGCCCTCGACCTGTCGCTCACCGCCACCCAGCCGCTGGTGGTGTTCGGGGAAAACGGTGTCTCGCGCAAGGGCGAGGGCGCGGCGGCCGCGAGCTACTACCTGACCTTCCCCCGCCTGCAGGTGGCGGGCCGCCTGACCCTGGGTACGGCGACCGTCCCGGTCCGCGGCGAGGCCTGGATGGACCATGAGATAAGTTCCAGCCAGCTCGGCCGCGGCCAGGTCGGCTGGGATTGGGTCTGCGTCCAGCTCCGGCACGACCCGCGGGAACTCATGCTCTATCGCATGCGCCGGCCGGACGGCACGGCGGACCCGGTCTCGCGGCTGCAGTGGGTCGGCGCCGACAGCCGGCCCGTCACGGAGCCGTTCGCCTGGGAGGTGGAGTCGCATTGGACCAGCCCGCGCAGCGGCGCCACCTATCCCTCCCGGGTGCGCCTCTCGACCCGGGACCCGGTATCCGGGGCCCTCGTGTCGTTCGAGCTCGAGCCCGTCCTCCCGGACCAGGAACTGTCGAACACCCTGGGCGGCGGCGCCTACTGGGAGGGCGCCTGCCGGGTCCGCGATCCCCAGGGCCGCGACATCGGCTCCGCCTACCTGGAGCTCACGGGCTATGCGCGGGCGCTCAGCTTCTAGCCCTTCAGCCGGATGGCTTCCGACGCCGGCCGTTTCACCCGGTCCCTGTTGGGGCGAAGTAGCATGCCTTCAAACCACGGCGCGGGCATAATGGCTTTTGACTCGAACGCCGGTTGAGCGGAAAAATCGCGGGATCAACCCGCCCGCCCCAACGCCGCCCCAGGACGGCCGGTCGTTCCGTTTTCGGCCCCACCTCGTCGACAGCCTCCGCGGCTACACTTGGGGCCGCTTCCAGGCGGACCTGTTCGCCGGATTCACGGTGGGGATCGTCGCGCTGCCACTGGCCATCGGCTTCGGCATCGCCGCCGGCGCCTCGCCCGCCGCGGGCATCTACTCCGCGATCATCGGCGGTTTCATCGTCTCCGCCCTGGGGGGATCCCGCGTGCAGATCGGCGGCCCGGCCGGGGCCTTCGTCGGGCTGATCTACCTCACCATCGCCCGGTATGGCCTGCCCAATCTGCTGATCTGCACGGTCATGGCGGGAATGATCCTGTTTGCCCTCGGCGCCACCCGGCTGGGCTCGCTGATCAAGTACATCCCGCATCCGGTGACGACCGGTTTCACCTGCGGCATCGCGATCACGATCGCCTCGACGCAGGTGTCGGACTTCCTCGGGCTGCGGACCGGTCCGCCGCCGCCCTTTTTCGTCGGGAAGATGGTGGCGCTGGCCCGGGCCCTGCCCACCGCCAGCATCCCGACCCTGCTGCTGGGCCTCGCCGCGGCGGCCGTGATCAAGTTCTGGCCCAAGCCGTGGGGGCGCCGCGTCCCGGGCTCGATCGTCGCGGTCATCGCCGGCACCGCCATCGCGCGGCTCTGTCACCTGCCCGTGGTGACGATCGGCGAGCGTTTCGGCCCCGCCGGCATTCCCCAGAGCCTGCCGGCCTTCCACCTGATCTCCTTCGATTTTACCCGCGTCAAGGACCTCTTTCGGCCGGCCGTCGCGATCGCCCTGCTTGGATCCATCGAGTCCCTGCTCTCGGCGGTGGTGGCGGACGGCATGATCGACGACCGGCACGACTCCAACCAGGAGCTGATGGCCCAGGGCGTCGCGAACATGACGGTGCCTTTCTTCGGCGGCATCCCGGTGACCGGCGTGATCGCCCGGACGGCAACCAACATCCGGAGCGGCGCGACCTCGCCGCTGGCGGGCATCATCCACTCGCTCACGCTGCTGGCGATCGTCCTCGTGGCCGCGCCGCTGGCGCGCTACATTCCGCTCACTGTCCTGGGCGCCGTCCTGATCGTGGTCGCGTACAACATGGGCGAGTGGGACGAGTTCCTCCTGCTGAAGGGCCAGCCCAAGAGCGATGCGATGGTGTTCCTGGTCACCTTTGGCCTCACGGTCCTGTTCGACCTCACGGTCGCGGTCGAGATCGGCATGATCCTGGCCGCGTTTCTCTTCATCAAGCGGATCGGCGACACGACCGAGGTCGACGCGCTCGACCGGATCGCCAGCGAGTCGGGGGCCTTCGGGCACGAGCAGGCGCCGGTCATGCCCCAGGGCGTGCTGGTCTATCGGGTGTTCGGGGCGCTGATGTTTGGCGGGGCGGACAAGCTCGACACCATCATCCGGCGGGCCGGCGGCGACACCCGGGTGATCGTGCTGCATCTTTCGGCGTTGATCGCGATGGACGCGACCGCGCTGAACGCGCTGGAGACCCTGCATGAGAAGCTGAAGCGCCACGGGAGATACCTGCTGCTGAGCGGCGCGCACGCCCAGCCCCATGCCATGATGGAGAAGTCCGGCTTCCTCACCCGCGTCGGCCCCGCCAACGTCGTCCCCAACCTCGCCGCCGCCAAGACCCGCGCCGAGCAGATCCTGGGCCTCCCCGGCAGGGATAGTGCGTGGTTTTGATCCGAAGACACCCCTGGGTGTCTTCGGATCAAA
>Ga0302279_10007015_pt1 | contig 11693 bp, 10 predicted proteins | sample III_Bog_N3_3_FD_194541 | JGI IMG/M metagenome (GOLD analysis project Ga0302279, IMG submission 194541) | Peat permafrost microbial communities from Stordalen Mire near Abisko, Sweden - III_Bog_N3_3 | ecosystem: Environmental > Terrestrial > Soil > Wetlands > Peat | place: Sweden: Abisko...
ACAAGGGCTCATGGGCGCAATGCGCGAAAATTCCTCTCCGGCATTTGTGGTTTGAATTTTCCCGCCCGCCGTTCTTTGGGTCATAATTGCCGCTTGCCCCGGCATGATCCTGATTTATGCTGGGCGGGTGAACTGGTTTACCGACCGCCATTGGTTTTTGCTCGCCGTGATCTTTTACGGTTTGAGCACGATTTACTCCGTCTCGCTCTGGCGCCGGGGCTTTCGCAAGGACAACCGGGTGAACTATCTGCTGCTGCTGGCGGGGTTCGGCTGCCACGTCACCGCCATGGGCCTGCGCGGATTCTCGCTCCAACAATGTCCGGTCAACAATCTGTTTGAAGCCACCATGTTCGTCGGCTGGGCGATCGTGACGGCGTATCTGGTCATTGGCCTGGTTTCCGGGCTGCGCTTTCTTGGCGCGTTTGTCTCGCCCCTCATGTTTTTTCTGGGGGTGTTCGCCCTGATGCCCGCGCTGGATCCGCCGCACGGTCCCAAACCCGAGTTTACCGGGGCGGGGGTGAGCCTGCACGCCGCGTTCATCCTCCAGGCCTACGGCGCCTTCGGGCTCGCCGCCGTGGCCGGGCTGATGTATCTCTCCCAGGAACACAACTTGAAATTTCACAAGCTCCGCGCGTTCGCTTCCCTGCTGCCCCCCATTCAGCGGTTGGAAATCATCAGCGCCCGGCTTCTGCGCAACGGCTTCATCCTCCTGACGGTCGGCCTGGTCATTGGGGTGATCGTCATCGGACAGCACAAGGACGGCTATTTTACGGATGTCAAAGTGATCTGGTCGCTGTTGGTCTGGGCACTGTATCTGGGACTGCTGGTGATGCGCTGGAAATTCGCCCAGGGCGGCCGCCGGTTTGCCTGGGGCGCGGTGGCGGCCTTTGCCTTCGTGCTGCTGACCTTCTGGGGCACGAACCTGCTTTCACCCCTGCACCACCATCCATGAGCGTAGTTGTCATTGGTTTGAGCCACCGTTCGTGTCCGGTCGAAGTGCGCGAGCGGTTTGCCTTTGCCGAGGCGCGGATTCCCGAGGCCCTGCAGGCGCTGCGCGGCGCGGGCATTGCGGAGGAGGCGGTGATCGTCTCGACTTGCAACCGGGTGGAAATTTACGCCGCCACCGCGCTCGAACCCGGGCCGGCGTTTGCGGCGCTCAAACAATTTCTGCTGTATGCCCTGGCCGAACCCCAGAGCCTGCACCACCTCTTCAAAGTGGCCGGCGGGCTGGATTCCATGGTGCTGGGCGAGACGGAAATCCTCGGCCAGCTCAAAAAAGCCTACGACCTCGCGCTGCAACACCGGCACACCGGCGCCCGGCTGAACAAGGCGTTCCAGCGCGCCTTCAACACCGCCAAGCAGATCCGCACGGACACCAACATCCAGCGCGGCAGCATTTCCATTGCCTCGGTGGCGGTGGAACTGGCCGAAAAAATCTTCACCTCCCTCGGCGAGCACGAAGTCCTCGTGCTCGGGGCGGGGGATACCAGTGAGAAGACCGCGCGCGCCCTGATGTCGCGCGGGGCGCGGGGCGTGGTGTTTGCGAACCGCTCCCCGGAACGCGCGCAACTCCTCGCGGCGGAACTCGGCGGCCGCGCCGTGCCCTTCGAAGACTGGCCCGCGCAATTTGACCGGGTGGACATCGCCATCAGCAGCACCTCCGCCCCGCATTTCATCCTGGACCCGCCCCGCCTGGAGCCGCTGATGAAACAGCGCCGGCACCGCCCCCTGCTGCTCATTGACATCGCCGTGCCGCGCGACATTGACCCCGCCGTCAACTACCTCGAGAACGTCTATTTATATAACGTGGATGACCTGCAAACCATCGCGGATGACTACCTGAAATTGCGGCACGATGAAATCCGCAGGTGCGAACAAATCATCAGCGAAAAAGTCATGGTGCTGCTCACCCCGCAAAATTTGCGCCGCCAATGACAAAAATCCGCCTGCTTGTTTGCTTTTCAACGGCGGCGAATTATGGTCCCCTGTGCGGCGGAAACTATGGCACCTGAACGTCCCATCATCATTTGCTCACGCGGCAGCGCCCTGGCCCTGGCCCAGGCCAACTGGGTTCTGGCCGCCTGCCGCCAGGCCTTTCCCCGCCTGCGGTTTGAACTCAAAATCATCAGGACCACCGGCGACAAGTTGCAAAAAGCCTCGATGGCCAAGGCCGACCCGGCCCTGCCCAAGGGCCTGTTCACCAAGGAATTGGAAGTGGCCCTGCTCAAAGGTCAGGCCGATCTGGCCGTACACAGCCTCAAGGATCTGCCCACCGACCTGCCCGCCGGCCTGATTCTTGCCGCCACCCCCAAACGCGAGGATGTCCGCGACGTCCTGATTTACCGCGCCGCCGCCGACCCCGTCCCGGTCGCGCCGCCCGCCAAACGCAAGGGCGGCCGCCCGGCGGCCGTCGTTCTGCGCGGCTTCGCTCCGCACCTGCCGTTGAGTGAATTTCCCCCGTCCGCCACCATTGCCACCAGCAGCACCCGGCGCAAGGAGCAACTCCTGGCCGTCCGCCCCGACCTCAACATCGTCGAGATTCGCGGCAACCTGCCCACCCGCCTGCAAAAAATCGCGGCGAACGGCGATCTGGATGCCACGATCCTCGCCCTGGCCGGGATGACCCGCCTGAATTATCAAATCCTGCCCGATGGCCGGCTGGCGGGTGAAGCCGTGCCCCCCGGTTTGCTGGCCACCATTCTGGAAGTGGAGGAAATGCTGCCGTGCGTGGGCCAGGGGGCCATTGGTTTGGAAATCCGCCATGACGACCCGCGCATCGCGGATATTTGCGAGGGCTTGAACCATGCCGACACCTTCCAGAGTGTGACCGCCGAACGGGCGTTTTTGCGGGGCATGGGCGGCGGCTGCCAGAGCCCCGTGGCCGCCTATGCCCGGGTCCACCGCCGGAAAATCAACTTGCGGGCGGTGTCCTACCACGGTATCCAACCCAAATTCGGCGCGGGCGAAGCCACCCCATCCCGGGCGGCGGAATTGGGCCGCGAACTGGCTGAAGAATTGAAATAGTTCCAATTTGGTTTCAAACTTGGAATCACAAAACGGCGCGAAGGCCACCCTTCGCGCCGTCCCAGTTCCGCCGCTGGATTTGATTATTTCTTCGGGGCCTTCTCTTTCTTGATCGGCACTGTGGCGATGGTTTGCAGAATGCGGCTGGCAATCTGGTAGGGGTCGCCCTGCGAATTGGGCCGGCGGTCTTCCAGATACCCCTTGTAGCCGTTGTTCACAAAGCTGTGCGGCACCCGGATGGACGCCCCGCGGTTGGCCACCCCGTAGTTGAACTTGTCAATGGATTGCGTTTCGTGCAACCCCGTCAGCCGCAGATGATTGTCCGGGCCGTAAACGGCGATGTGTTCATTTTTGTATTTGTCGAAGGCCGCCATCAGTTCCTCGAAATATTCCTTGCCGCCCACTTCGCGCAGGTGCTTGGTGGAGAAGTTCGAATGCATGCCCGAGCCGTTCCAATCCACGTCCTTGCCCAGGGGTTTGCAGTGGAAATTGACATCCACCCCGTATTTTTCGCCCAGCCGGAGGAGCAGATAGCGGGCCATCCACACCTGGTCGGCCGCCGTCTTGGAACCCTTGCCGAAAATCTGGAACTCCCACTGGCCCTTGGCCACTTCGGCATTGATGCCCTCATGGTTGATGCCCGCATACAGACACAGGTCCAGATGCTTGTCCACAATCTCACGGGCGATGCAACCCACGTTCTTGTAGCCCACGCCCGTATAGTATTCCCCCTGCGGGGCCGGAAAACCCCCGCCCGGCGGGAAGCCCAGCGGCGCCCCGTCCTTGTATAAGAAATACTCCTGCTCAAAACCAAACCATGCATCCGGGTCGTCCAAAATCGTGGCGCGACCGTTCGAGGGGTGGGGCGTGACGCCATCGGGCATCATGACTTCGGCCAGAACGAGGACGCCGTTTTCCCGGGTGGCGTCGGGATAGACCGCCACGGGCTTGAGCATGCAGTCGGAGGTGCGGCCTTCGGCCTGCCGGGTGGAACTGCCGTCAAACCCCCACAGGGGGAGTTCCGCCAGCTTGGGAAACGCCTTGAATTCCTTGATTTGGGTTTTGCCGCGCAGATTGGGGACGGGTTGGTAGCCGTCCAGCCAGATGTATTCGAGTTTGTATTTGGGCATGGATGTGAGTATTGAATGTTGTTTGTTCTGTAACCGTCTGCCCCGATGGAGCAGATTCAATGCCGGTTTTCACGAACGGGCCTTGATGGAATGGCAGGATAAAGGCGGGCGGGCGGCTGGCAAGCGATTTTTACAGCGGCGATGATTTTTTGTTAAAAAATCCCGGCTTCATTTCATCCCGCCTTCTGCTGTCCCGTTTTGCCCTCCCTGCCGTTTTTTATCCAGCCTGGGCTGAAACGCCACGGGCGCAGCTTCCAAGATGAGACTAATTCGCTGGTCCTTTTGGATGCCGGCCGCTTCAGGAGTGGTTGCCTGCCTCCGGTTCCGGGTTTTTAAACAGTCCGGCCTCCTCGGTGAGGCGCGTGAGTTCCGCCACGGACTGCACCTCGAGCTTGCGGGTGATGCTGGTGCGGTGCAGTTTCACGGTGCGCTCGTTGATGGCCAGATCGGCGGCGATTTGTTTGTTTAATTTGCCGCGGACGACGTGGCCGAGCACCTCGCGTTCACGGTCGCTCAACCGGTGCAGCCGGTGGAGCAAACCCTCCCGGTGCCGGCGGTTCGCCCGCTCCTGGGCGTCGCGCTCGAGGGCGCGTTCCACCGCCGCCAGCAAGTCTTCCTTGGGCGCGAGCTTGGTCAGAAAATCCTCCGCGCCCCGGCGCATGGCCCGCACGGTGCTGGGAATATCGCCCTGGCCGGTCATGAACACGACCGGCAGGGGATTGGGCGAAGCCCGCAGCGCCTCCTGCAATTCGAGCCCGTTCATCCCGGGCATTTGCAGATCGGCCACCACGCAGCCCGGCATCCCGGGCGTCAGTTGGGCCAGAAATTCCCGCGCCGTGCCGAAGGCCTGCACGGTGTACCCCGCCGCCCGCAACAGCCGGGACACGGAAACCAGAAAGGAGGCGTTGTCATCCACGACGAAGACCACGCGTTGGAGCGCCGGGGGAACCGGAGGGGCATTCATAGTTGTTGCCAACAACATGCCGGGGTCCGACGTAAACGCAAGGTTAGATTCCAACCGCAGGCAGCGTGCCCGCACGGGGCGCATCTTGACACTGTCCTTTTTCAGATTCATGAAGTTTGCGCGGAGATTCTGCGTCCGGCGGCTTCCCAGCCGGTAAATCGCGGCAGGGATGGTTGTTAACAGCCATAATCCAGCAGTTTGGCATGAATTTCAGTCGTCCCTTCGGGACTTTGGCAACACGGAATTTTGCCCGGCGTTGAAACGCCGGGCTATTGTCAGCCGTCGCGCCGCGACTTGGGGATCGTTCGCGTTTGTTCCATGGGCTGAAGCCACATGGCTACCATCACCTGGTCGCTCCGCGACGACTAAACCGAATGCCGCACACTGATAAATCCCGCCGCCGCTCAGATGGACATGGCGTCGAAGCCGCCGTCCACCACCAGCTCGGTGCCGGTGATAAAACTGCCCGCCGGGGAGGCCAGCAAGAGGGCGGCCCCGACCAGTTCGGCCGCCTCGCCGAAACGTTTCATGGGGGTTTTGGCCATGATCGTGGCCACGCGTTCCGGGGTGAGCACCTTGCGGTTTTGTTCGGCCGGGAAAAAGCCCGGCACCAGAATGTTCACGCGCACACCCTGGGTGGCCCATTCGCGGGCCAGATTTTTCGAGAGATTGTGCACCGCCGCCTTCGAGGCCGAATAGGTGAAGACGCGTGACAGCGGGTTGAGGCCGGAAGCCGAGCCGAGATTGATGATGCTCCCGGAACCGCGTTCGACCATGTGTTTGCCGAAGACCTGGCAGGCCAGCACGAGCCCCTTCAAATTCACGGTGATGATTTTATCGAACTCAGCCTCGGGAATGTCGAAGAACGGCGTGGCTGAATTGACCCCGGCGCCATTCACCAGAACATCCACCGGCCCGAATTTGGCCACCACCTCCGCGAGCAGCGTTTGCAAAGCCGTTTTGGACGTGGTGTCGCAGGCGAAAAACTCCGCCTGGCCGCCGGCGGCGGCGATGCGATCCAGGCGCACCCGGGCTTTGGCGGCATCGCGCCCGACGAGCGCCACCCGCGCGCCCGCCGCGGCAAAGCCCTCCGCCATGGCTCCGCACAGTTCGCCCGTGCCGCCAATGACGACGGCCACCCGGCCCGCAAGTGAAAACAAATCCGCTGGTTTTTTCATAAATTAATTCCCGAATCTTCCGCGATAAGCCCACAACCCCAGGGCGGGGTTGGAAATGTAAAACAGTCGCTCGCCGTCGGGCAGGGTATTCCAACCGTCCCGGAGTTCCGCCGGATTGTAACGCCGGGTCATGGCCGGCAAATCCGCATACTGAAAATTCACGCGCTCGATTTCCGCCCGCGTGAGGTGGCCCGGGCAATAGGTGATGTTGAAACGCCCCTCGCTCGAACCGTGGATCAAATGCGCGGCCGCGCTCAGGTTGTCGCGCAATTCCGCGTTCGCGTTCGTGGCCGCCAGCGTCGCCGGCGTGCCCCGGTAACCGTATTTGCGGATCAAGCGGTCAATCTCGGGATCCTCGCCGAACTCTTTCAGCCCCGGCGCCAGCACGATCAATTCGCCGCCGTCCGCCATGGCCATCCGCGTGCGGTAAATGCTCTTGTTGCCCAGCCAGGTGCTTTTGAATTCGGATGGATCCAGATAAACCACCACCTTCTTCAGCGGCTCCTCCAACATTTCAAAATTCACTTCCAGCGACAATGCCGCCGCCCGGTCAAAACCGGAGATGTCATCACTGACATACAGTCCGCGCACCACCAGCCGGCCGTCCCCGCCCCGGCCCACCACGGTGTGGACATACACAATGGGCAGATGCTTCGTGAAATGTTCCGACGCATAATTCAGCAACTGGCGCACCGGGGTGTTCGCGCGGCCCATCATGCGTTCCATCCCGTAGGCCGCGCCCACAAAATGACTCTTGTTGATCCCCTCCTGGCCGCCCGTGCCCACAAAAATGTTCTTGTTGTAATTGGCCATGCCGATCACCTCGTGCGGCACCACCTGGCCGATGGACAAAATCAAATCATGGCCGCCGGTCCAAATCAAATTCGCCAGTTGCGCCGGCCAGGGAAAATCCACCGCCCCCGCCGACACTTGCTTTACAAATTCCCCCGGCACTTCGCCCACCGTCGTGACCCCCGTGCGCCAATTATGCACGCGAAACAAATCCTGCGGCACCCCCGTGAACATCTCGTCCAACTGCCCCGGCGTCATCGCGGTGTGGGTGCCCAGCGCGGGCAGGATGTCCGTCAGCGCCGCCCCGTAAAAATCATGCGCCAACCGCGTCAGCAGGCCGGCTTGGGAATGGAACCGGGTGAAATCCGGCGGCACCACCAGCACCTTTTTGCGCGGACCGAGCCGCTCCAGGGCCGCGAACAAGCCCCGGCGCAAATCGTCCGTTGACAACTGGTCATTAATGGCGCCACGTTCAAAATACAACATACTTTCAAGCTGCGGATAACCCGCTAAACATCCCGCACCGCCGGAAGATTGTAAAGAAATTTTGCCCGCCGCCACCGGATGAACGTCTGATGGTTTTTTTACAGACAAACACCCCCGGTTTCCGGCATCATGCCCCCACGCCGCCGGAATCCGCCATCCCCGAAAACCGGGTGGTCGGCGTGCGGTTATCAACAATATTATTATACAAAATGAGCACTGGTTTGAATATCCGTCACGAGGGCTCCCTCGACTTCCTTTCCCTGGGCGCGTTGGTCCACCGTCTGGACCCGGGCATCATCCCCTTCCGCAAGGCCACCCACTGCGACATTCACGTCAGCGGCGGCGAATTCAACGTCGCCGCCAACCTGTCCGACTGTTTCCGCCTCCGCACCGGCATCGCCTCCGCCATGGTGGATTATCCTATCGGCGACCTGATCGCCGAACGCGTCCGCGCCATGGGGGTGAGGCACTGGTATAAGCACTTCAAGCACGACGGCGTCCACGGTCCGAATATGGCCACCGTTTACAGCGACCGCGGCCAGGGCGTCCGCGCGCCCGTCGTCTTTTACAACCGCTGCAATGAAGCCGCCGCGCAGATCAAGCCCGGCGACTTCAACTGGCCCGAAATCTTCAGCCAGGGCGTCCGTTGGTTCCACAGCGGCGGCATCTTTGCCGCGCTCTCCACCACCACCGCCGAAGTCATCATCGAAGCCCTGCAGGCCGCCAAGGCCGCCGGCGCCGTCACCTCCTTCGACCTCAACTACCGCGCCAAACTCTGGAACATCGTCGGCGGCCACGACCGCGCCGTGGCCGTGCTGGACCGCATCGTCAAGCATGTGGACGTCCTCGTGGGCAACGAAGAAGATTTGCAACTCGGCCTGGGCATCCCCGGACCCGAAGTGGCGGCCAAATCCAAGCTGGACGCCAGCGCCTTCGTCAGCATGATGACCAACGTCACCAAGAAGCATCCGCAGATCAAAATCGTCGCCACCACACTGCGCGAAGTTCACTCGACGAACCGGCACAGTTGGGGCGCGGTCGCCTGGGTCAACGGTCAAACCTTCACCTCCCCCACCTGCGAACTTGACGTCATTGACCGTGTGGGTGGCGGCGACGGCTACGCCGCCGGCTTCTTCTACGGCCTGCTGAACGGCGAAACGCCGCAGGAAGCGGTGAACCTGGGCTGGGCGCATGGCGCGCTGCTGACCACCTTCCCCGGCGACACCACCATGGCCACCGTGGATCAAGTGCGCGCGTTCGCCAAAGGCGGCTCCGCGCGGATCCAGCGCTGAACCCCACCGCTATTACACAAACCATCCGGTGGGGTTTCAGCACGGGTTAAAGGTGCAGCAAAATGCTATTAAAATATTGACATAAAGCATAAACATGCTTATTGTGGAGGCCAGATTATGAACATCATCTATCGTGGTAAAATCGGACGCCTCCCCGCCCACCTGCGGGAGCAATTGAACCAGCGGCTTGCGGACGGGGAAACCGGGGAAACCCTGCTCCATTGGCTGAACGCCCTCCCGGCCGTGCAGGCCATCCTGCACCGGCAGTTTGATGGCCACCCCATCCGCCAGCAGAACTTGAGCAATTGGCACCTTGGGGGGTATCAACACTGGCTCCAGCAACAGGAACGCCGCCAACTCATCCGCCAATTGGCCCATGACGCCCTGGCCGGGGTCATGGAATTGACCCCTCATGCGGCCACCCGGCCCGCCAGGGATCTTCGTCCGGCCACCCTGCCGCCCCCCGCCGGAGACCAGCCTAACCAGCAGGAAACCAGCCTAAATGTCCAAGAAACCAGGTTAAATTCCCAAGAAACCAGGTTAAACCAGCCGCTACGAACATAAGTTTGCCGCCTCTGGTTTGGCCGGCGCGTTTACAAAAAACGCGCCTACGCCAGCTTCACTTTGACCTTGTGACCCTTGATTTCGCTGCGATTGAGCTTCGCGATGATGGCGTTGGCGTGTTCGGCGGCGACATCCACGAACAAATGCCGATCCCGCACATCCACCGTGCCCACCACCTTGCCGGGCAGACCGGTTTCGCCGGCCACGGCGTTGACCACATCAATGGGGACCACGTTCATTTCCGCGCCCAGATTCATCCACAGGCGGGTTTGATCGCTCGGCGTGGCGCGGCTCACCTTGGGTTTGGCCGCCAGCCAGGGTTCTTTTTTATTCGGCCGCTCGGGACGCAGGGACTTGGGCGTTTTACCCAGGGGCGGCGCGTCGGAAATCACCGGTTTGACCGGAGGCTCCACTTTGAAGGCGACCGCTTCCCGGGCCGGAATCTCCACGGGGATCGGGGGCGCCGGCTTCGCCGGAGTCACGGGCTTGACCGCTTCGGTCACCGTCTGTGTGGGCGGAGTCACCGGGGTCACCACGGGGTGGATCGCCGGCGAGGCCGACGCCGAAACCACGGTGGCCGCCACCGGCGCGACCGGAGCCGGCGGGGTGATGTGCTTGGCCGGGACCGAGGGCGGGCGCTTGACGGAACTGGGGATGATCGGTCGCTCCACCGGGCGCATCCCGCGCGCGGGCGGCGCGGCGCGGCGATCGTCGCGCGGCTCCGGCCGGCCGGGCCGGTCGAAGCGCGGCCGGTCCTCGTAGCGGGGCCGGTCCTCAAAGCGTTCCGGTCCGGGCGCGGAGAAATTCGGGCGTTCCGATTCCCGTTGGGGCGCGGCGGCGGCGGCCTCGTCGCCGCCATGCTGCAATTGGTGGAGCAGGGCGGAGGCGATGTCCGTGGAGGCAAACCCCTCCTCCAAGAGGCGCTCGATCAGCGCGTCCTGCTTCTTGTATTCCCCGCTCTTGAGCGTCTGGCGCAACTTGTCCAGAAACACATTCGCCCGGGCCTCATGCACCTCGTCCGCCGTGGGCGGTTTGCCCCGTTGAATGCGCATGTTTGTATAGCGTTCGATGTTGCGGATTTGGAAGACCTCGCGGCCGGAGGCGAAGGAGATGGCCCGCCCGCTGCGCCCTTTCCGGCCCGTGCGCCCGATGCGATGCACGTAATCCTCGCCGTCATACGGCAGATCATAGTTGAACACCACCTCGACATCGTCCACGTCAATCCCGCGCGCCGCCACATCCGTGGCCACCAAAAATTCGAGGCCGGACTTGCGGAATTTCATCATCACACGGTCGCGCTGGGCCTGGGTCATGTCCCCGTGCAGCCGGTCGGCGGAATAACCCTGGGCGTTGAGGGCGTCCACCAGATCATCCACCATGCGCTTGGTGTTGCAGAAGACGATGCCGAGTTTGAAATCATGCAGATCAATCAGCCGGGCGAGCAACTCGATTTTAAACCGCCGGTCCACCTCGTAATAACACTGCTCGACCGTGGGGACGGTCATCGCCTTTTGTTCGATGCGCACCTGCTGCGGTTCCCGCACATACTTTTCGATGAGGTGTTGGATGGGTTTGGGGATGGTGGCGGAGAAAAAGACCGTCTGGCGTTCCTTGGGCGTGGCCTGGAGGATGGTTTCAATGTCGTCGCGGAAACCCATGTTGAGCATCACATCCACTTCATCCAGAATGACCATTTTCAAGCCGTCAAACCGCAGGGTGCCGCGGCGCATGTGGTCCATCACGCGGCCCGGCGTGCCGATGACGATGTGCGCGCCCTGGCGCAGGCCGAACAACTGGCGGTCGTAGGACTGGCCGCCGTAGACCGGCAGGACGTGCAGGCCGCGCTTGAAAAACGCCAGCTTGTGAATCTCTTCGGAAACCTGCACGGCCAGTTCGCGGGTGGGGCAGAGGATGAGAATCTGCGTGGCGCGGCTGGCGACGTCCACTTTTTCGACGGCGGGAATGCCAAAAGCGGCGGTTTTGCCGGAGCCGGTCTGCGACTGGCCCACGACATCGCGGCCGGCCATGAGCGGGGGAATGGCCTCGGCTTGAATGGGCGCGGCCTGTTCAAACCCGAGTTTGGCGATGGCTTTGAGCAGTTCGGGGGAAAGGCCCAGTTCGGAAAATAGTTTTGGTGTCATGCAATAATGTCTTTAACGACCCCGACACGATAGCGGAAAAGCCGGGCCAACGGGAGCTAATTCTGCATGTCGGCGGCCCGGCGAACCCATGGAGGCCGTTTTCCACTTGATAAAGCCCCCAT
>Ga0302279_10007016_pt1 | contig 11693 bp, 12 predicted proteins | sample III_Bog_N3_3_FD_194541 | JGI IMG/M metagenome (GOLD analysis project Ga0302279, IMG submission 194541) | Peat permafrost microbial communities from Stordalen Mire near Abisko, Sweden - III_Bog_N3_3 | ecosystem: Environmental > Terrestrial > Soil > Wetlands > Peat | place: Sweden: Abisko...
CGGCGGGCCGATGGTCCTGGCCCACGCGGGGATGACGGCGCGGCGCCTGGGGCTTTCGGCGCCCGGACGCTCGGCGCGATTGCTGGATGTCCTGGAGCTTTTCGCCTTCACGCGTCCGGCGGCCTTCTGCGCGCCATCGGCGGTGGGGCTGGCCCTGGCGGTGGGACTGGCCGAGCCGCGGGACGCCCCGGCCCAGGCCGCGGCGCTCCGCGAGACGGCGGCCATTCTGCTGGGCGAACTGGCTTCCGCGCCAGGCCCCAGCCGGGAAGAGGCCTTCGCCCAGGCGGAGACACTCGGCCGAGCCGGCTGGGCCTGGGCGCCGGCGGTGATCGGCGCCCTGCGCTCGGCGCCGCTGGGCCGGCCCTGGCGCGGCGCGGGCCTGGATGTCTGGAGCCGGATCGCCGAGTGGGAGGATCAGGCGCCGCCGGGAGAGCCCGGCTCGCGGCCCATCGAGCCGTCGGACGCCGCGGCGCGCCTGGCGGCGCTTCTGTCGGTGGCCGGACTGGATGAAGCGCGGCCGACCCAGGCCGTCTATGCCGCCGAGGCCGCCCACGCCTTCCAGCCCCGGGAGCGTGAGGGCGAACCCATGATGATGCTCGCCGAGGCGGGCACCGGGGTCGGCAAGACGCTGGGCTATCTCGCCCCTGCCTCCCTGTGGGCGGAGGCCAATGGGCCGGGCGTCTGGATATCCACCTACACCCGGGCCCTGCAGCGGCAGATCGAGCGTGAGAGCCGGTCCATCTGGCCCGATCCGGCGGAGCGGGCGCGCAAGGCGGTGGTGCGTAAGGGGCGGGAAAACTACCTCTGTCTTCTCAACTATCAGGAGGCGGCAAATGCGGCGCAGCTGGGCGCCGGCGACCTGATCGGCCACATGCTGACTGCGCGCTGGATTCGGGCGACGCGGGACGGCGACATGACCGGCGGCGATTTTCCCGCATGGCTGCCGACGCTTTTCGCCGTGGCGCCGGCGGCGCAGGCGAGCGCCGGAAATCTGGTGGATCGTCGCGGCGAGTGCGTTCACGCCGGCTGTTCCCATTATCGGGCCTGTTTCGTGGAAAAGGCGATCCGGGCCTCCAAGCGCGCGGACATCGTCATAGCCAATCACGCCCTGGTGCTGACCCAGGCGGCGTTCGACGGGGCCCGGTCGGCGCGCGGCGGCAAGGGCGACGCGGAGACCACGGCGCTTCGCCGCATCGTGTTCGACGAGGGCCATCATCTCTTCGACGCCGCCGACAGCGCCTTCGCCGCGGCGCTCTCGGGTCAGGAGGCCGCGGAGATGCGCCGCTGGATCCGCGGGCCCGAGGGACGTGGCCGCCGGGGCCGCGGGCTGGAGACGCGCCTGATGGAGGTGCTGGGCGACCACGACGAGGCGCGGGGGGCCCTGCTGGAGGCGGTTCGCGCCGCCCAGGCCCTCCCCGGCGAGGGCTGGTCAGGCCGGATCGCCCCGGGCGCCGGCGAGGTCAGCCCCATGGGCCCGGTGGAGACCTTTCTGGTGGCCGTCCTCGAACAGCTTCGCGCCCGGGCCGCGCCCTCCGATCTGGGCATGGAGTGCGCGGCGCGGCCGGCTCTGGACCGGGTGCGGGAGACCGCGCGATCGGCCGCCGAAGCCATCGCCGGGGTGGAGGCGCCGCTGCTGAAGCTGGCGCGCCATCTGGCGGACGTGCTGGACGACGAAGCGGACACCCTGGGGTCAACCGAACGGGCCAGGATCGAAGGCGCCCTTCGCGGCCTGGATCGGCGCGCGCGCATGATGCTGCCGGCCTGGCGTTCGATGCTGGTGGCCATAGATGAGAACGCCGAGGACGATCCCGATTTCGTCGACTGGTTCGATACAACCTTTCTCTATGGCCGGGTGGTGGACGCCGCCTGCCGCCGCCACTGGGTCGACCCCACCGAGCCGCTGACCGCCGCGGTGATCGCGCCGGCGCACGGGGTTCTGGTGACCAGCGCCACCCTCACCGATCAGACCCTCGCCGATCCCTTCGCCCTGGCGGAGATGCGTACAGGCGCGGCGCGGCTGCCGGAGCGGCCCAAGACCCTGCGTCTGGCGTCGCCCTTCGACTATGCCGCCAATGCCCGGGCCCTGGTTGTGACCGATGTGGGACGGGATGATCCGCGCCAGGTGGCCAGCGCCATGCGCGAGCTCTTTCTGGCGGCCGGCGGCGGAGGCCTTGGGCTCTTCACCGCGATCCGACGGCTGCGGGCGGTGCATGAGCGCATCGCCGGACCCCTGGCCGATCGCGGGGTGGCGCTCTACGCCCAGCATGTGGACCCCCTGGAGGTGGGCGCCTTGGTGGATATCTTCCGGGCGGAGGAGGACTCCTGCCTGCTGGGCACCGATGCGGTGCGCGATGGCGTCGACGTGCCGGGCCGCTCTCTGCGCCTGCTGGTGTTCGATCGTGTGCCGTGGCCCAGGCCGGACATACTGCACAAGGCGCGCCGCGGACGCTTTGGCGGGAAGAGCCATGACGATTCCATCGCGCGCGGCCGCATCGCCCAGGCCTTCGGCCGCCTGATCCGGCGCGCCGATGACAAGGGCGTCTTCGTCATGCTGGACGCCCAGGCGCCCACGCGCCTTTTCTCTGGCCTCCCGCCGGGCGTGGAGGTCGAGAGGCTCGGCCTCGTGGACGCCATCGAAGCCGTGACGGCTCATTTCCAGGAGGCGGGCGGGTAAACCGGACGGCGTCGGCGGACGTATGAGGTCCGGGGCGCGCGGAGTCGGCCATGAAACACACGACCCTGGCATTGATGGCTTTTGCCTTCCTCGCGGCGACGCCAGTGCTCGCCTGGACGCCTCCGATCGACGCCCAGAAGTCCCTGGCCGCCGGGCGCGCCTGGGCCGATGTCGCGCCCGATGCCGACGGCGTTGCTGTGATCCGTGCGGCGGTGGACATCGCCGCGCCGGCCAGGACGGTCTGGTCGGTGATGACCGACTGCCGGCTCGCGGCGCGGATGATCGCCAACCTCACCAGCTGCAAGGTCGTGGATGGCGACCAGGCTCGAGGCTGGGATGTGCGCGAACAGATCACGCACGGCAATCTCATCGTGCCGACGATCCGCAATGTCGTCCGCTCGGATTACCAGCCCTACAGTCTGATCCGCTTTCACAGGGTCGGCGGCGACCTGAAGACCGAGGAGGGCGAGTGGCGCCTGGAGGCCCTGGACGGCGGCGCTGGCACGCGGGTGATCTACATCAATCGAGTCGCGGCCAATATCGCTGCGCCGGCGGCCCTTGTGCGCGCAGGCATGCGGCACGATACGCCCAAGGTGCTGCTGGCCCTGCGTCGCGAGAGCCTGGCGGCGGCGAAGGGAAGCTAGCCGCGGCGGCTGCCGACCGGATGCGACGAGGAGAGCCCGCCATCCACCGCCAGGGCCTGACCGTTGACGTAGGACGCATCGTCCGAAGCGAGGAAGAGCGCGGCGTGGGCGATCTCGCTGGGCTCGCCGCCGCGTTTGAGCGGATTGAGCTGGCCGATCTTGTCGTCGGTTCCGCGCTCGCGGGCATTTTTGTAGATCGGGGCGGTCATGCCGGTCTCGATCAGGCCAGGACAGATGGCGTTGACCCGCACCCCGGTTCCGTAAAGCACATTGGCCGTGGTCTGGACGAGATTGATCACCCCGGCCTTGCTGGCGCTGTAGGGGATGCCGCCGGCGCCGGAGCGGATGCCGGCCACCGAGGCGGTGCAGATGATCGAGCCCTTGCCCGCCGCGCGCATGATCGGGCTGGCGTGCTTGATGGCCAGGAACGGGCCGATCAGATTGACCTTCAGAACCTCGATCCAGAATTCGGGCGAAACCTCTTCCATGGGCGTCCAACCGCCGCTCACCCCGGCGTTGGCGAAGACCACGTCCAGGCCGCCAAACTCCGACACCGCCCGATCGATGGCGCCCTTCACATCCGCCTCGGATCCGGCGTCGCCCTGGATCGCCACGGCGCTTCCGCCCGCCTCGGTGATCATGCGCGCCGTCTCGACCACCGCCTCGGCGCGATCGAAGCAGACCACATTCGCGCCTTCCTGGGCGAAGAGCCGCGCGCTGGCGCGGCCGATGCCGCTGGCCGCGCCTGTGACGACGGCGATGCGCCCCTGAAGGCGGCCCATCAGGACGCGGCCGGCGCCGGGGCGGCGGGAGCGGGCAGGGGCGGGCGGGTGAGGGAGTAGAACTTGTCGCTCATCTTCGGGAGGGCTTCGGAGAGGATGGTCTCGACGGTCCAGCCTTCGGGCTTGGCCAGGGTCTCGATGGCCCGGGGCTGGCTGTAGAGGATGATGTTGTCGCCGCTGACGCCGAAGATCTGGCCGGTAACCGCCTTGGCGGCGTCGGAGATAAGGGCGACCGAGAAGCGGGCGGGCTGATCGGCCCGGATGGTCTCGGCGATCTGCTTGCGGCGGGCGGCCGCCGCTTCGTCCTTGACCGGCACCGACTGGGTCATGCGGGTCCAGGCCACCGGGGCCAGACAGTTGCAGCGGACGTTCTTGGCGGCGCCCTCCATGGCGATAATGCGTGAGAGGCCGGCGATGCCCATCTTGGCCGCGCCGTAGTTGGTCTGGCCGATGTTGCCCAGAAGGCCGGAGGTGGAGGTGAACAGCATATAGGCGCCGTCCTCCTGATTCCGGAAATGCTCGATCGTGGCGCGGCAGACGTTGAAGGTGCCGCGCATGTGGACTTCGATGACGCTGTCCCAGTCGGCTTCGCTCATCTTGTGGAACATGCCGTCACGCAGGATGCCCGCGGGATTGATCACGGCGTGCAGGCCGCCAAAGCTGTCCAGGGCCTGCTCGACCATGCCCTGAACGGCCCGAAGCGACGTCACGCTCTCGGAATTGGAGACCGCCTCGCCCCCCGCGGCGCGGATTTCCTGCGCCACCGATTCGGCCGGTCCGGCCGAGCCTTCGTCGCCGCCGCTCAGGCTGCCGCCCAGATCATTGACCACCACCTTGGCGCCCTGCGCCGCCGCGATGAGGGCGCATTCGCGGCCGATGCCGTTGCCGCCGCCCGTGACCAGCACGACCTTGCCGCTGAGTATTCCCATGACGCCTGTCTCCCTTGGAACGAGTACGAATTTTGCCCACGACTTATTCGAGGCGGTCGGCCTTGCGCAAGGCGGGAAACAGCACGGCCCATACGCCGGTCACCACGAGGGCGCCCACGCCGCCGAAGATCGCCGCGCCGATCGGTCCCAGGAAGCGCGCCACCAGCCCGCTTTCGAATTCGCCCAGCTCATTGGAGGCGCTGACGAAGAGGGTGGAGACGGCGCCCACCCGGCCTCGCATGGCGTCGGGGGTCATCAGCTGCACCAGGGTCTGGCGGACATAGACGCTCAGCATGTCCGCGGCGCCCAGAACCGCCAGGGCCAGAACCGAGAGCCACAGAAGCTTTGAGACGCCGAACACCACCGTGGCGGCTCCGAAAGTCGCGACGCCGGCGAACATGATCAGACCGGCGCGGCGATGGATCGGCCTCGCCGCGAGATAGAGGCCCACGATGGTGGCGCCCATGGCCGGTCCGGCGCGCAGGAGGCCAAAACCCTGCGGCCCCACATGCAGCACGTCCTTGGCGAAGGCGGGCAGGAGGGCGGTGGCGCCGCCCAGGATGACGGCGGCCAGATCCAGGGAGATGGCGCCGAACACCACGCGATTTTTCCAGACATAGACCAGGCCCTCCTTCACCAGTTCCAGGCGTGATCCAGGCTGGACCTGCGGGCGGGTGTGTTTGCGGATGAGGCCCAGACAGATGGCGGCGACGAGGTAGAGTCCGAAGGTCACCGCGTAGGCGAACCCCGGAGAGAAGGCGATGAGCAGGCCGCCAAGCGCGGGTCCGGCGATGGACGCCGACTGCCAGGCCAGGGAATTCCAGGCGATGGCTCTGGGCAGCAGCGGGCGCGGCACGAGCATCGGGCCCAGCGCGTTCATGGCCGGCGAGAAGAAGGCCCGCGAGGCGCCGAAGAGGACTGCAACCGCCAGGAGCAGGGGCACCGACGCCCTGCCATAGAAGGAGGCGGCAACCAGGATCGCCACCGCCGCGATCTCGCCGGCGTAGCAAAACAGCAGCACCTTGCGCCGATCGTGCCGGTCCGCCGTCTCTCCGGCGGGCAGCGCCAGGAAGAACAGGGGCGCGAAGGTGACAAGGCCGATCAGGCTGACGTTGAATGCCGAGTGGCCGACGTCCAGGTGGCGACGCGAAATGGCGTAGATCTGCCAGCCCATGGTCACGCTCTGCACCTGGGAGCCCAGGCTGCCCAGCCAGCGCGAGGCCCAGAACAGCAGGTAGTCGCGTTCGCGCAGCAGGGCGCGGGCGGAGGGCGCAGAGATCGCGTCGTCTGGCATGCCCGGCCATAACCGCTCGGGCGGCGCTGTCAAACGCCCAATTGGGCGCGCAGCGATTGCGGCGTCATCCCGGTCGCCCGCAAGGCGCGCAGGGTTTCGGTGGTGTCTCGCTTGGCGAAGCGCTTGCCGTCCGGTCGAAGGATGAGCCGATGGTGGCGATAGGCGGGGGTTGGCAGGCCAAGCAGGGCCTGAAGCAGGCGCTGGATGTGCGTCGCCTCAAGGAGATCACGACCGCGAACCACCTCGGTCACCCCCTGAGCGGCGTCGTCGACGACCACGGCGAGGTGATAGGCCACGCCAATGTCCTTTCGCGCCAGGATTACATCGCCCGCGCGCCAGGGGTCGGCAAGGGTGAGACCGTTCGCATGATCGAGGAATGTGAGACCCTCGAATCCTCCCAGGGCGCGCTCCGCGGCGGCGATGGAGAGGCGCCAGGCGAAAGGCCGCCCGTCGGCCAGGAGGATCACTTCCTCGTCGGGCTCGAGCGGGACGCCGAAATAGGCCGGCGACGGACCGTGGGGCGCCTGGGCCATGGCCTCCAGAGCGTCCCGGCGGGTCCTGAAGCACCGATAGATCAGTCTCCGCTCCCTTAGACTCTCCAGAGCCGCGGCGTAGGCGTCCAGGTGATCAGATTGGCGGCGCACCGGCTGTTCCCAGCTCAGTCCGAGCCACGCGAGGTCTTCGAAAATGGCGTCGGTGAATTCCGGTCTGCAGCGGCCCGCGTCGATATCCTCGATCCGCAGAAGGAACCGGCCGCCGGCCGCGCGGGCGGCGTCATGGGCCGTTAGGGCGGAGTAGGCGTGCCCCCGGTGCAGATGACCGGTTGGCGACGGGGCGAAACGGCTGACGACGGCCGCGCCGCTCACGCCGGGGTCGAGACCCTCGCATGGCGGGCGAAAATGCCCAGATGGTCAAGGACGGCGCGGATGAACGCTTCCTCGCCGCCAAGAGCCTCTTTCAGCGGTTCGAAATCCTTGAAGCCGCACATTTCCGCGACCCCATGGGCGGAACACCAGGCAGAGATCGTCGCCAGTTCAAGTTCGCGCTCATCCTGGGGGTCGATGCCCGCCTCGATGAGCACCTCGCGCACGTGGCCCCAGCCGCTTTCCTTGTCCTTGGCATGGTCAGGCATGTCGGCCCGATCGTTGGCGCTGTCGTACATGGTTCGATATAGGGCGGGGTGGTCGCGGGCGAAGCACACGTAGGCGACCCCGATTTCGGTGAGCGCGCGGCGCGCATCCCTGGCGGCCAGTCGGGCCTTGCCGATCGTTTCGTTCAGTTCCATCCAGCCTTCGCGCGCCACGGCGGCCAGCAGCTCGCATTTGTCCTTGAAGTGATGATAGGGCGCCGCGGGGCTGACGCCGGCTTCGCGCGCCACGGCCCGCAGCGAGAGCGCTGATGGCCCATCCCGCTCCAGAATGCGCCGGCCCGCCAGGACCAGGGCGCGTGAGAGATCGCCGTGATGATAGGGCCGACCGCAGGCGGCGATCGATTCGTTTGGCGTTTGATCTACGTGGGCCATGGCGCTTCCAGTTTCCCTCACGACGGTCACCCTAAAACTATATCCGAACGCCGTAAAGATTATCTTGACATCGTTCAGATGGATGTTATCTAAGCACCGTCCAGATAGGACGCCACCCCCGCCGGGTGCTCAAACACAAAAATAGGATACCCACTATGTTTCTCTCCAAGCTCAGCGCCTTCGAGCGCATTTTCGATCGCACCGCCTCGGTGTTCCTCGTTTTCCTCGGCGTCATGCTCGCCGGCGCTGTCGCCGTCACCGGCGTCTGATCGCCGCGCTCGCATGAACAGGCGAAACACTCGGGAGGGGAGTAGCCGGCTCTCCTCTCGAGACCGCCCCTTCTGAACGCCAACCCCCCGGAACCGTTGCCGGTCGTGGCATTCGCGCCACCTGAATCGGCCAATAACCTCCTCAGACGAGCATAAACGGTCGCCGTCATGGAGATGTCGCCAGATTTCCCCTATGATTCGAATGCGCGGCGATGAAGCCGGCGCACCGGCGATGAGGAGACCAGGTCTTCAGTTCAGAACCGCAATCGATTTTGTTGATGTCGACCCTCTGCTTGGGGGGCCATCATGCAGGTTCTTAGCCGCCCGCCGTCCGGGGCGCCGGCCCTTGTGCTGAACGCCGACTACCGACCGCTCTCCTACTATCCCCTCTCGCTCTGGCCGTGGCAGGAGACGATCAAGGCCGTGTTCCTCGGCCGGGTCGAGGTGGTGTCTACCTATGACACCCTGATCCATTCGCCATCGTTCGAGATGCGGCTCCCCAGCGTCGTCTCGCTCAAGAGTTATGTGGCCCAGGACCGGCCGCCCGCTTTCACCCGCTTCAACCTGTTCCTGCGCGACGCCTTCACCTGCCAGTATTGCGGTTCGGGCGAGGATTTGACCTTCGACCATGTGACGCCCAGATCCCGTGGCGGCCGAACGACATGGGAAAACATCGTCACCGCCTGCGCGCGCTGCAACCTTTCAAAGGGCGGTCGGACGCCGCGCGAGGCGGCCATGCATCCCAGGCACTTCCCCCGCCGCCCGACCATGTATGAGCTGCAGGATCACGGTCGCCGGTTCCCGCCCAACCACCTTCACGAAAGCTGGCTGGACTACCTCTACTGGGACATCGAGCTGGAGGCTTAGGGCCTGCGGCGCGCGACTTGACGCCGACCAGCCGCCGCCCTAACCCGCCCCGCTCTCATGTCGCGCCACCTTCGCCTTGCGCCCGAGCGCGCCATTGATGCACCGCAGGTGGAGCGTCTGATCGCCCGCGCCTTCGGACCGGGCCGGTTCGCGAAGGCCGCCGAGCGCCTGCGAGAAGGCTGCGCGCCGCTCGCGGACCTGTCTCTTGTGGCCTGGCAGGACGAAACGTCGGTGGGCTGCGTGCGGCTCTGGCCGATCACTCTGGGCCAAACGCCAGCCCTCCTTCTGGGGCCGTTCGCCGTCGACGAGGACCATCGCAGCGCCGGACTGGGCGCCACCCTGATCCGCAAGGCCTGTGAGACGGCCGCCGAGGCGGGCCACGCCCTCATTCTCCTCGTCGGCGACGCGCCCTATTTCGCGCCTCTGGGGTTCTCCGCCGCGCCGGCGGCCAAGCTGGTCATGCCCGGGCCCGTCGATCAGACGCGGGTGCTCGTGCGGCCCTTGATCCCTGGGGCCGAGGTCGGCTTGACCGGCGCTGTGAAGCGTTGAATCTGGGGGCATGCACCGGCCCGCGCACCCGATTATCGCCCTGGCGCTTTTCGTCGCCATTCCCCTGGGCGCCCAAGGCGCCGCCGATGACGCCTATGCGGCCCTGAAGCGCTTTGACGGTACGTGGAACGCCACGTTCAGTACGGGTCGAACCTTGGCCGTCGAAAACCACTGCTGGCCCACGGCCCATTATTTCGTCTGCGAACAGACAGTCGGAGGCGGGGCCGCCGCCCTGGTGATTTTCCAGGCGGCCGGCGGCGGCGATGGGGCCCTCAAGTACCGCACCCGCACCCTCACGTCGGCCGAGGGGCCGATAGGCCCCTGGGGGTCGCTTACGATCACCGGCGATCGCTGGGTATATGAACCCGGCGCGACGTCGGGGCGCGCGAAGCGCACCCGCACCGTCGACATCTTTTCGGGCCCCGATTTCATCCATTTCGAGGATCAGACCTCTACCGGCGGGCAGTCATGGACCACCACCCGCAGCGGTGACGAGCGTCGCGCGCCCTGACGACGCGGCTTGAGCCGCGCGCGGCCCGGGCCTAGGTCTTGGTCATGACCCTGACGCCACCGCCCGCCGGACTCGACGGCGTGATCGCCGCAGCCCGCGCTCAGGCGCCGGGACGCGGTCTGCCGCCGGTCCATCTGTGGCATCCCGCCCATTGCGGCGAGATCGACATCGTCATCAAGCGCGATGGTCTGTGGTTTCACGAGGGTTCGCCGATCGGCCGCGAAGCCCTGGTGCGTCTCTTCTCCACGGTGCTGCGCAAGGATCCGGACGGATTCGTGCTTGTGACGCCGGCGGAAAAGCTCGCCATCACCGTGGAGGACGCCCCTTTCATCGCCGTGCGCGTGGATCGGGTGGACGACGCGCTTCGCTTCCTCACCAACGTCGGCGATGTGGTTGAGGCCGGGCCGGACAACGCCATCCGGGTGGAGATCGATCCGGCGACCCAGACGCCAAGGCCCTATCTGCACGTGCGCCGGGGCCTCGAGGCCCTGATCGCCCGGCCTGTCTACTACGAGCTGGTGGAGATGGCCGAGCCGCGCGACACGCCGCTGGGACCCACCCTGGGCGTCACCTCCAACGGTGTCTGGTTCGCCGTCGGACCGCCGGATTCGGTTGCGGCCGAGACAGGAGAGTCGTGAGCCCGCACAAACCGGGGCCTGCCTTTCGTGAGTGGGTCGCAAGCCACCTCGATCCGCTCGAACCCAACGAGCCGGCCGATGGCGTCTATCGCTCCGACTTCGATCTGGATCCGGCCCATGCGCCGGCCGCCCCGGCCGTGCTCACGCCGGCGGCCGTCCTGGTGGGCCTGGTGGAGCGGCCCCACGGCCTGTCGGTGATACTTACCCGGCGCGCCGACACCCTGCGCAGGCACACCGGCCAGATTGCGTTGCCCGGAGGACGCTGCGAGCAGGGCGAAACGCCGTGGGTCGCCGCGCTTCGGGAGGCGCATGAGGAGATCGGTCTCGACCCGGCCCTGGTGAGTCTGGCTGGCCTGTCGACGCCCTACCGGACGGGCACCGGCTTTCATGTCACCCCCGTGGTAGGCTTCGTCGGGGAGGGATACGCCCCGGTCCCCAATCCGGCGGAAGTGGCCGACATCTTCGAAACGCCCTTCGGCTTTCTCATGGACCCGGCGAACCATGAACAGCGCGAGCACGAAACGCCCGAAGGCGTACGCCGGCGATTCTACGCCATGACCTGGGAGGACCGTTTCATCTGGGGCGCCACCGCGGGCATGCTGCGCGCACTTTACGACCGGCTGTACGGGGCGTCCGTGGCTTGAGAAGCCCCTGTCAGGCGAGGGTCGTCTCGCCGACCGCCCTCTCGACCGTAATCCGTCCGCTCGCCTCATCCGGGGCGGCGGCGATTAGCGGGGCAGGGTCGCGGGTCAGGTCAAGCCAGGTCTCCCAGTTTGCACGGTCCAGGATCACCGGTTGGCGGGTGTGATAGGGCGCGCAGTCGGGGCCGGCGGCGCGGGTGACTATGGTGAAGCTCTCTACCGGCCCGTCGCTCGTCTCGGCCCTGTCCCAAAGCCCCGCGAAGCAGAACATCTCGGCGCCGGTCAGAGTGAATTTCCACATCACCTTCGCGCCCTTCTCACCGGTCCACTCAAAGAAGTGGGTGGCCGGGACAAGGCACCGCCGACGCTTGAA
>Ga0302279_10007017_pt1 | contig 11693 bp, 13 predicted proteins | sample III_Bog_N3_3_FD_194541 | JGI IMG/M metagenome (GOLD analysis project Ga0302279, IMG submission 194541) | Peat permafrost microbial communities from Stordalen Mire near Abisko, Sweden - III_Bog_N3_3 | ecosystem: Environmental > Terrestrial > Soil > Wetlands > Peat | place: Sweden: Abisko...
AGATCTTCACCTTGTGGAACAGCAGCTGGTTGTTGCCGTAGTCCAGTTCCATCGGACCCGCCGCCTCCAGCTGGATCGGCTCGCGCGATGCCGTCACGGCAGCCTGTGTCACGCAGGACAGTGCCACGGCGGCCGTCAGGAAAAGTACAGGTCTAAGGCTTGAAGCGGCCATTGATCCGGGACTCCAGGCGGATGGTGTGCTCGCGCAGGTTCGCGACCAGGCCGCGGGCGGTCAGCGTGTTGCGCAGGAAATCGACGCGCACCTCGCCGGGCGTGGTCGCGATGCCGCGGGTGACGTCATAGGTCAGCGTATCGGCGTGTACCACCGGTGCGCCGCCGGCGGCACGAGCGACGCCCTCCAGCTGCACATTGCCGGCGATGTCGACGACGGTGCCGCCGGGACGCACGTGGGCCACGTCGCCGACCATGACCCAGGTCGAGCCCTGCGGCGATGCGTAATCGACGCGCACGTCGCGCAGCTCCACCTCCTCGCTGTGCGCGACCTGGTCGATGCGCTTGGCCGCGATCCGCACCAGTGGATCGCCGCTGGCCGCATACTCGGTCATCACGCCGTCCTTGAGGAAATACCCGGGGCTGTCGGCGCGGCGGTTCGCATCGCCCGGACGCTGGCCAAGCCGCGGCCCGAGGAACCAGGCGCCGACGGCGAGCGCGACCACGGCGAGCAGCGTGAGGAGGCGGAATGCCATCTCAGCCAGCCTTGCCGCGATGGCGCGCACGGGCACGCAGCAGCGCATCGCACAGCTCGCGCACCGCACCATGGCCACCCGGGAGCTGTGCGACCCAGTGCGCTGCGGCAATCGTAACCGGGTGCGCGTCGGCGACCGCGCCGGCAAAGCCGACGGCGGACAGCAGTGGCAGGTCCACCGTGTCGTCGACGAGGCAGGCACACTGGCGCGCCTCGAGCCCGTGCTTTGCGAGCAGCCGCTCGAACGCCGCAACCTTGTCGCTGCAGCCCTGCACGACGTCGCGGATGCCGAGCTCGCGCATCCGGGCGGTGACTGCCGCGGAGCGTCGGCCGCTGATCGCCGCCACCTTCACGCCGCTGCCCATCAGCAGTTTCAGTCCATGCCCGTCGCGGGCATGAAAGACTTTCAGGGTCTCGCCGCGCGCACCGAAGTACAGCCGGCCGTCGGTCAGCACCCCGTCGACGTCGAGTACGAGCAGCTCGATGCGGTCCAGCGGGGTGGGGCGGCGCGCGTTCAGACGACCCCCGCGCGCATCAGGTCATGGACGTTCAGCGCACCCACCGCACGACCGTCCGCGTCGATCACCAGCAGCGAGGTAATCCGGAATTCCTCCATCAGGTGCACCGCCTCCGCCGCCAGCGTGTCGGCGCCCACGCTTTTCGCACCGCGCGTCATGACATCCTGCATGCGGGTCGTGTGCAGGTCGGCGGCCCGGTCCAGCGCGCGGCGCAGGTCGCCGTCCGTGAAGATGCCGGCGACGCGCTGCTCGGCGTCGAGCACGGCCGTCATGCCGAGACCCTTGCGACTCATCTCCAGCAGGCCCTCGGTGAGCGGAGCGCCGATCTGCACGCGCGGCACCGCCTCGCCGCTGCGCATCACGTCGCGCACGTGCAGCAACAGCCGCCGGCCGAGGCTGCCCGCCGGGTGCGAGCGTGCGAAGTCCTCCTCGGTGAAGCCTCGCGCCTTGAGCAGCGCGACGGCCAGCGCATCGCCCATTGCCAGCGCCGCGGTCGTGCTCGCCGTCGGCGCGAGGTTCAGCGGGCAGGCCTCGGCCGGGACCGAGATGTCGATGTGCACCGTCGCGAGCCGCGCCAGCTGCGATCCTGGGTTGCCGGTCAGGGCGATCAGCGGCACCGCGAGGCGCTTGATGGCCGGGACGATCAGCAGCACCTCGTCGGTTTCGCCGGAGTTCGACAGCACGATGACGGCGTCGTCGCGGGTAATCATGCCGACGTCGCCGTGGCTGGCCTCGCCGGGATGCAGGAAGAAGGCTGGCGTGCCGGTACTGGCGAGGGTCGCGGCGAGCTTGCCGCCGATATGGCCGGACTTGCCCATGCCGGTGACGACGACGCGGCCGCGGCAGTCGAGGCAGATGCGGCAGGCGCGCGCGAACCCGGCCCCAAGCCGCGGCAGCTGCGCGCGCAGTCCCTCGATCTCGATGGTGAGCGCCTGCCGGCCGGTGTCGATGAGGCTTGCGTCGGTGACGGCATTGGACATGGGTTAATGATAGCGCGGAACCCCCTGGCGCAGGCGGATTGGGCGCTGCCCCCCTTTCTTTGTACACTGGCGTCATACGAACGCGTTTTCCGCAGGAGCCGACGGATGAATCCAGAACAGGTTGCGCAGCTGATCCAGGCCGGATTGCCGGGCAGCAGCGCCCGGGTCACGAGCCCGGACAATGTGCATTTCGAGGCGGTCGTCGTCGCCGCGCAGTTCGCCGGCAGGCGTGCCGTGCAGCGCCATCAGCTCGTCTACGCGACGCTCGGTGAGCGAGTCGGCAACGAGATCCATGCACTCGCGCTGCAGGTTTTCACGCCGGAGGAGTTCGGCTCCAGGGCCGGCGCCTGATGGACAAGCTGCAGATCCAGGGCGGCATCCCTCTGGACGGCGAGATCCGCATCTCCGGCTCCAAGAACGCGACGCTGCCGATCCTGGCCGGCTGCCTGCTCGCCGATGGGCCGGTGACGGTATCGAACGTGCCGCACCTGCAGGACGTGACGACGATGATCGAACTGCTCGGCCGCATGGGCGTGTCGGTAACCGTCGACGAGAAAATGCGTATCGAGGTCGATGCCGCGACGATCCGCGAGTTCTTCGCTCCCTACCAGCTGGTCAAGACGATGCGTGCGTCGATCCTGGTGCTCGGACCCCTCCTCGCGCGCTATGGCCGCGCCGACGTGTCGCTGCCCGGCGGTTGCGCGATCGGCGCGCGCCCCGTCAACATCCATGTGGCGGGTCTGCAGGCGATGGGCGCCGACATCCACATCGAGAACGGCTACATCAAGGCGCGGGCGAAGCGGCTCAAGGGCGCGAGGCTCGTGCTGGAGACCGTCACGGTCACCGGCACCGAAAACCTGATGATGGCGGCGACGCTCGCCGACGGGGAGACTGTGCTCGAGAACGCGGCGCGCGAGCCGGAGGTCGTCGACCTCGCCAATTTTCTCATTGCGATGGGCGCCGACGTCCGCGGCGCGGGCACCGACCGCATCGTCATCCACGGCGTACCGCGCCTGCACAGCTGCGAGTACGAGGTGCTGCCGGATCGCATCGAGACCGGAACCTACCTGGTGGCCGGTGCGATCACCGCGGGCAGGGTCCGCGTCAAGCACACTCGTCCGCAGCACCTCGAGGCCGTCATCGACAAGCTCCAGGAGGCGGGTGCCACCTTGAGCATCGGCGAGAACTGGATCGAGATCGACATGCGCGGCCGGCGCCCGCAGGCCGTCGACATCCGCACCGCGCCGTATCCTGCTTTCCCGACCGACATGCAGGCGCAGTTCGCGGCCCTGAACACGATTGCCAGCGGTGTCGGCACGATCATCGAGACGATCTTCGAGAACCGCTTCATGCACATGCTCGAGATGCGCCGCATGGGCGCCGAGATCCGCCTCGAGGGCAATACGGCGATCATCAAGGGGGTCGAGCGCCTCACGGCGGCGCCGGTCATGGCCACCGACCTGCGTGCCTCGGCGAGCCTGATCCTCGCCGCGCTGGTCGCCGACGGCCGCACCGAGATCGAACGCATCTACCACATCGACCGCGGCTACGAGGCGATCGAGGAGAAGCTCCAGCAGCTGGGTGCGAAGATCCGCCGCGTGCCGGGCTGAACGCCTCAGTGATTGCGCGCGGCCTCGCGCACCGGCCGCTCCAGCACGCCGACCTTCAGCTTGAACGGCTTGCCGCCCTGGTGGCCCTCGACCTCGACCTGTGAGCCCGGCGGCAGCGCGGCAACGCGGCTGACCAGGTCCTGGGCATTGCGAACCGGCTGGCCGGCCACAGCGGTGATCAGGTCGCCGGGGCGCATGCCGGCCTCGAAGGCGGGGCTCTTGACGAGGATGTTGACGACGATGATGCCGGCCCCGCCCGGCATGCCGAGCTGCGCCGCCTGTTCCTCGCTCAGATCCTCCGGCACGAGTCCGAGCCAGCCGCGCACGACGTGTCCGTGCGCCACGATCTGTTGCATGACGCCGCGCACCAGGTTCACGGGGATCGCGAAGCCGATGCCCTCGGGGCCGCCGGACGCGCGGTTCAGCACGGCGGTGTTGATGCCGACGAGTTCCCCACGTACGTTGATCAGAGCGCCGCCCGAATTGCCCGGGTTGATCGCGGCATCCGTCTGGATAAAGTTCTCGAAGGTGGCAAGCCCGAGCTGGCCGCGGCCGGTGGCGCTGACGATGCCCTGCGTGACCGTCTGGCTGAGGCCATAGGGGTTGCCGATCGCCAGCACGATGTCCCCGACCCGCAGCGTATCGGAGCGCCCGAACGGCATCACCGGCAGCTTCCCCGTCGTCTGCACGTCGAGGATCGCGATGTCCGTGTCCGGATCCTGGCCGACGATGCGCGCATCGGCGATGCGCCCGTCGGCCATCTGTACCTTGATCGAATCGGCGCCGGCGATCACGTGCTGATTGGTGACGATGCGGCCTTTCTCGTCGACGATGACGCCGGACCCCAGGCTGCGCTCGATGCGCTGCCGGTAGCTGGGCCAGTAATCACCGAACAGCTGGTCGAGCGGTGCGACCGGGGTCTTCTCGGTCACGACCCGCGCCGTGTAGATGTTGACGACGGCGGGCGCAGCGCGCGCCACGGCATCGGCAAAGCCCTCGAAGGCGACTGCCGCTGCCCTCGATTGGGGCGCGGCCGTGCCCGCGGATGGTGCCTGGGGCCCGGTGCCGGCCGCCGCGACCGGCTGTGCCCCGATGCCGGGCGTCGCGACGAGCGCGCCCAGCAGCGCCGGGCGCCACCAGACCGCCAGGAACGCGATCGCGAGGCCGACCACGATCGCCTTGAACAGGAACCTCAGCAGGGCGCGTGTGCTATGCAACCAGTAACTCCCAAGCAGCCCTTTTTGCAGTTCGCGTCGGGCCCCAGCAATGACGATCTCCTGTGTATAATGCGCCCCGTTCAGTGATTCTGGAACTGTAGACCCGGGAAGCCAGGCGCGCCGTTAAGCAAAGTTTTGTCGAGGAATATGCATGAGCGAACAGGTAGATCACAGTCGACGCCGGCTCCTGACCGTGGCCACCGCCGGCACGGCCGCGGTAGGTGCGGCATTCGCAGCGGTGCCGTTCATCGAGTCCTGGCTGCCGAGCGCGCGCGCCAAGGCGCTCGGCGCGCCGGTCGAGGTCGATGCGACGGCGCTCGAGGCCGGCCAGATGCTGAAGGTCGTGTGGCGTGGCCAGCCCGTGTTCATCGTCCGCCGCGCCAAGGCGGTCATCGAGCAACTGGGTGCACACGACGCGCTGCTCGCCGACCCGAAGTCTGCGGACTCGACCCAGCCTGACTACATCACGGGTGCCACGCGCGCGCGCAACCCCGAGGTCTGGGTCGGCCTCGCGGTCTGCACCCATCTCGGCTGCTCGCCGCTCGGCGCGTTCGAGCCGAACAATCCCTCGCAGCTGACCGGCACCGACCTCGGCGCCAGCTGGCCGGGCGGCTTCTACTGCCCCTGCCACGGCTCGAAATACGACATCTCGGGCCGCGTCTTCAAGGCGATGCCCGCGCCGAAGAACCTGACGGTGCCGCCGTATGCGTTCGTCGGCGATACGCTGCGCATCCTGATCGGGGTCGACGACGCGAAAAGCGCCTGAAGCGCGGGCCCTGAGGCCCCGCGCCGCGGGAATCCCGGCAGCTTCGAGCGAAATTCACCGCATGCAAGTGAGGAATTGAAAGATGGCCGCAGTACCTGAATCCGCCAGCCCCGCCAAGAGCGGCGGCCTGGTCCAGTGGATCGACCAGCGCTTCCCGCTGCTGTCCCTGTGGAACGACCACATGGCGCAGTACTACGCACCGAAGAACTTCAATTTCTGGTACTACTTCGGTGTGCTGTCGATGTTCGTGCTGGCCAATCAGCTGATCACCGGCATCTTCCTGACGATGTCCTATAAGCCGTCCGCGGCCGAAGCCTTCAGCTCGGTCGAGTACATCATGCGCGATCTCGATGGCGGCTGGCTGATCCGCTACATGCACTCGACCGGCGCGTCGGCGTTCTTCATTGTCGTCTACCTGCACATGTTCCGCGCGCTGCTCTACGGCTCGCACCGCAAGCCGCGCGAGCTGTTGTGGATCATCGGCTGCGTAATCTTCCTGCTGCTGATGGCCGAGGCTTTCATGGGCTACGTGCTGCCCTGGGGCAACATGAGCTTCTGGGGTGCGCAGGTCATCGTCTCGCTGTTCGGCAGCCTGCCGGTGATCGGCGGCGGCCTCGTCGAGTGGATCCGCGGCGACTACGTGATCGCGGATGCGACGCTGAACCGCTTTTTCGCGCTGCATGTCGCGGCGCTGCCCCTGGCGCTCGTGTTCCTCGTCATCGCGCACATCATGGCGCTGCACGAGGTCGGTTCGAACAACCCGGACGGCATCGAGATCAAGAAGCTCAAGGGTCCTGACGGGCATCCGCTCGACGGGATCCCCTTCCACCCGTACTACACGGTCAAGGACACTGCCGGCATCGTCTTTTTCCTGATCCTGTTCTGCGGCGTGATCTTCTTCGCGCCGACCTTCGGCGGCCTGTTCCTCGAGGCGCCGAACTTCGAGCCGGCAAACCCGCTGCAGACGCCGCCGCACATTGCCCCGGTGTGGTACTTCACGCCGTTCTACGCGATGCTGCGTGCCGTACCCTCGTTCGCCGGCACGCAGGTCTGGGGCGTGCTGGTCATGGGCGGGGCGATTGTCGTGCTGTTCTTCCTGCCCTGGCTCGACCGCTCGCCGGTCAAGTCGATCCGCTACCGCGGTCCCATCTACAAGGTGGCGCTGGCGATCTTCGTCGTCTCCTTCATCATCCTCGGCCTCTGCGGCATGAAGCCGCCGTCCGGCATCTACCCGCTGCTGGCCAAGATCTGCACGGCGCTGTATTTCGCATTCTTCCTGCTGATGCCGTGGTATTCGCGTATCGACAGCTACAAGCCGGTGCCGGAGAGGGTCACCTGACATGTTCAAGCGTCTCACACTGATCGCAGCCCTGATGCTGCCTGCCGGACTCGCGCTGGCGGAAGATGAAGGCATGAACCTGATGCATGCCGGCACCGACATCAACAACACAGCGTCGCTGCAGCGTGGCGCGCGCAATTTCATGAGTTACTGCTCCGGCTGTCATTCGCTGAAGTACGTGCGCTACAACCGCATCGGCCAGGACCTGCAGATCCCGCCCGCCGAACTCACGAACCTGATGTTCACGTCCGACAAGCCCTTCGACACGATAAACTCGGCGATGCCGGCGGATTCCGAACAATGGTTCGGCAAGAAGCCGCCCGACCTGTCGCTGGTCGCCCGCGCCAAGGGAACCGACTACATCTATTCGTTCCTGCACGGCTTCTATGCGGACAAGAGCCGCCCCTGGGGCGTCAACAACCTGTATCTGCCGGCCGCCGCGATGCCGCACGTGCTGCAGAAGCTGCAGGGCCTGCAGAAGCCGGTGTTCAAGCACGAAGCGGGCGAGGGCGCCGACGCCAAGATGGTGCTGACGGGGGTCGAACCGATGACCCCGGGCAGCATGAAGCCTGAGGAATACGACCAGTTCGTCCGCGACATCGTCAATTTCCTGGACTACGCCGGCGAGCCGGTCAAGGCCAAGCGACAGTCGATGGGCGTTTATGTGATCCTGTTCCTGTTGGTGTTCTTCGTCTTCGCGTTCCTGCTGAAGAAGGAATACTGGAAGGACGTGCAGCACTAGGCTGGCGCGTCCGGCCCAACGGGAGAATGCAAGAGTGGCACGTCGCGCGGTAATGACACTGTTCTCGTCTCCGTCCGACGCGTGGAGCCACCGCGTGCGCATCGTGCTGGCGGAAAAGGGACTGTCGATCGAGACGATCGACGTCGATCCCGCGCGGCTTCCGGAGGACCTGCTGGACCTGAATCCCTACCATAGCGTGCCGACGCTCGTGGACCGGGATCTTGTGCTCTACGATTCCCGGGTCATCATCGATTACCTCGATGAGCGTTTTCCGCATCCGCCGCTGATGCCGATCGACCCGATCACCCGGGCGCAGTTCCGCGTCGCACTGTACCGGCTCGAACGCGACTGGTACGGGTTCGCGCGCGAAATCGAGGCGGACCCGGTTGGCAAGGCCGGCGCGCAGGCGCGCAAGGTGCTCGGCGAGGCGATCAGCGCCAGCGCCGAGGTGTTCCGGGCGAAGCCGTTCTTCCTCAGCGACGAGTTCTCGCTGGTGGATGCGACGATCGCGCCGATCCTGTGGCGCCTTCCGGTCTACGGCATCGAACTGCCCGCGCAGGCGCAGCCGATCGTGCGCTACATGAACAGCCTGTTTGCGCGCCCGGGCTTCCGTGCCTCGCTCAGCGTTGCAGAGCGGGTGATGCGCCGATGAAGGCGCGGCGCCCGTACCTGCTGCGTGCGCTGCACGAGTGGATCACGGACAGCGGCTCCACCCCGCACATCGTCGTCGATGCGACCGTGGACGGCGTCGTCGTGCCGCGCCAGCACGTCAAGGACGACAAGATCATCCTCAACGTCAGCTTCACCGCAACGCAGATGTTGAAGCTCGGCAACGAGTTCGTCAGCTTCGAGGCCCGTTTCAGCGGCTCGAGCTTCCCCGTGCATGTGCCGATCCGGGCGGTCCTCGGCATCTACGCGCGCGAGACCGGCCAGGGGATGATCTTCCCCGAAGGCGATGCCGACCCCGATCCGAACGACAAGTCGCCGCCCCCGACGACGTCCGGTGGCGCCGCGAAGGGCCCGGTGCCCTCGAAGCGCCCGAAGCTCCAGGTCGTCAAGTAGCCCCCCGATCCCGCCGCCCCCCCCCCGGCGACCCCGGTGGATCCTGTGCGCGGATCATCCGGGACGGAATGCGTCGCGGATCCACTCGACGAGCGGAGCGCCGCCGGCGCCTCCAGAGACGGCGATGACGTCGAAGCGCAGTCGCCGCTCGCGCCACTGGCGCTCGCGCAGCAGGAAGACACCGGTCGCGCGCCGGATGCGCCGTTGCTTGGCGGGCCCGACCGATGCGGCCGCGCCGCCGAAGCCCGCGTGCGTGCGCCGGCGCACCTCGATGACGATCAGCAGCTCGCCGCTGTCGCAGATGAGGTCGAGTTCGCCGGCCCGGCAGCGGAAATTGCGTGCGATGACCGCGAGGCCTTCTGCCTGGACCAGCGTGGCGGCGAGATCCTCGGCGGCCCGGCCGCTGCGCTGACGTGAGTCGCTGTCCATGGGCGAAGCAGTCTGGGCGCAGGCGTCGTGCCCGGCACGGCGCATAGCTGCCGCGTTCGTGGCGAAATGCGCGCCCATGCTAGGCTTGTGCGCATGCGGATCGATGAGTATGCAGCGCTGGATGCGGTGGCCATCGCGGCGGCCGTACGCGCGGGCGAACTGTCGGCGCAGGAGGTGACCGAGGCGGCGATCGGCGCGATCGGCGCACTGGAGCCGCGGCTCAATGCGATCGTATTGCAGGACTTCGGGCGCGCGCGCGATTGCGCCCGGCGCGTGCCGCGCGATGCAGCGCTCGCCGGCGTGCCGTTTCTCGTCAAGGACGTCAACCTGCAGGTCGCCGGCTGGCCGACCACGCACTCCTCGCGCTACTTCGCGGACGCGGCACCCCTGCCGGACTCCGAGCTGGTGCTGCGCTGGCGCCGCGCCGGCACCGTGTTCCTCGGCAAGACCAACACGCCGGAATTCGCCGACAACTTCGCGACCGAGCCGGTCTTCCGCGGCACCACGCTGAACCCCTGGGATCCTGCCGTCACCGTCGGGGGCTCGAGCGGCGGCGCTGCAGCCGCGGTCGCGAGCGGCATGGTGCCGGTCGCGCACGGCACCGACGTCGGCGGCTCGATCCGCGTGCCGGCGGCCTGTTGCGGGCTGTTCGGCCTGAAGCCGTCGCGCGGCCTCAACCCGCTGGGACCCCACCACGCGGAACTCGGCGCCGGCCTCAACTGCGACCATGTGCTGACGCGCAGCGTGCGCGACAGTGCGGCGTTCCTCGACGCCACCGCGGGCCCCGATCCGGGTGCGCCCTACCGGGTGCTGCGTTCGGTCCCGTCCTACCTCGCGGCCCTCGGGGAGCGGCGCGAGAAGCTGCGCATTGCCTGCATTGCGCATACCGTCGACGGCCTGTCGGTGACGCCGGAGATCGAGGCGCGCCTGGCGGACGCGGTAAGACTCCTCGAAGGGCTGGGGCACGAGGTCGAGCCGGCGCGTTTTCCGGCGGAGCTGGCGGCGCTCGCCGCCGGCGAAGCCTGGATGCCGCTGTGGCTGATGGATATTGCGATGCTGATCCGCGACCGCGCGCGTGAACTGGGGCGCGAACCCGGTCCTGCCGATATCGAGACGATGCCGCGCTGGGCCGTGGAGCGGATCGGGCGCATGAGCGCGCACGAGTACCTCGATGTGCGCCGGCTCGCGCACCGGATCTGCCTCGCGATGCTGCGCGCCTTCGGCGATTTCGACCTCGTGATGACGCCGGCCACCGGCAGCTTGCCGCCGCCGGTCGGCGCGCTCGATGCCAACGCGCCGGACTTCGATTTCGCACGCTGGGGCGCAGCCGGCTACAGGTTCGCGCCGTTCTCGGAACTGTTCAACGTCACCGGACAGCCTGCCGCGAGCCTGCCGCTGTTCCAGTCCGCTGCGGGGCTGCCGATCGGCATCCAGCTGGTCGGCCGCCAGGACGAGGACCACCGGCTGCTGCGCGTCGCTGCGGACCTGGAGGCGGCAACGGCGTGGACGAGCCGGCATCCGCCGCTATGGGCCGGCGCGGCGCGGCGCTGACCGGCATGCATATCGCTTTCATCGGTCTCGGGGCCATGGGGCAGGCGATGGCGCAGCGGCTGCTGGACGCGGGGCACCAACTGCAGCTCTATAACCGCACCGCGTCACGCGCGAATTTACTGGTTGCGCGCGGCGCGCGCCTCGCAGCGTCGCCGCGAGCGGCCTGCGATGGCGCCGAGGCCGTGATCTCGATGGTGGCCGACGACGATGCCTCACGGGCGGTCTGGCGCGGGCGAGACGGCATCCTCGCGGGCGCCAGCACCGCGGCCGGGTTTGCCGCGGGCGGCCTCGCGATCGAATGTTCGACACTGTCCCACGACTGGGTCCTCGAACTCGCCGGGCACGCTGGTGCGGCTGGCCTGCGCTATGTCGACGCCCCGGTCACGGGACTGCCTGAAACGGCCGCAGCGGGCGCGCTGACGCTGCTGGTCGGCGCCGCGGCCGCTGACCTCGCTGCCGCGCGCGGCCTGCTGGAGGCGCTGTGCGTGCGCCTGATCCACTTTGGTCCGGTCGGTGCCGGCACCGCCTACAAGCTGATCATCAACCTCGTCGGCGCCGTGCAGATCGCGTCGATCGCCGAGGGCCTCGCGATCGCCGAGCGGGCCGGACTCGATCTCGCCGTCGTCGTGGACGCGGTTCGCAGCAGCCAGGCCGCGAGTCCGCAGGTGGTGCGCAATGCGGCGCGCATGCTGGCGGGCGACCACGACCGCAACGTCGTGTTCAGCGGCGCGTTGCGCCGCAAGGACGTCGACTACGGCGTGCGCGTCGCGCAA
>Ga0302279_10007019_pt1 | contig 11689 bp, 27 predicted proteins | sample III_Bog_N3_3_FD_194541 | JGI IMG/M metagenome (GOLD analysis project Ga0302279, IMG submission 194541) | Peat permafrost microbial communities from Stordalen Mire near Abisko, Sweden - III_Bog_N3_3 | ecosystem: Environmental > Terrestrial > Soil > Wetlands > Peat | place: Sweden: Abisko...
AGTATTTGCCGATGCTGTATTTCGTACTCGTCACATTGAATATATCGCTCGATGTGATGTTCATGCTGGGAAGTGGCCTGCTGAGTCCGGCCCGACCATTATCCGTTTGATAGACAAGGAAACCTATTTATTTGGAATAGTCATGGAGTCATGAGAGCTTACTGTTACAGAGTGGGTTATACATTTACGATGCAAGAGGATGGTAAATGCCCGGAATGTGGTCAGAAACATGCGCCTTACGGGTTCGATACCTGCGGACATTATGTTCAAAGGGGGCAAGATGGAAGTCATTGTGTCTTGCCACCGGAACATCACGGGAAGTGTTCTTTTGACTGCTACGAAATCGCTGAAGCTATTCATGAACAATGAGCAAGCTCCTCGATGGAATTGAATTAGAAGATCCAAAGCTGAAGAAGCGTGTTATTGCATTATTGGCACGAGAAAAGGGTCTTCTACGAGAAATTTATAGGTACGATATTGATGGTCGATCCGATTCATATTATATACATGCAATCAATCCATTGATTGCTCATCTTGAGAAGGTTTGCATGAAATTGAGAATATGCGGGATCGATCCACAAGAGGAATCTACTCGACTGACGAATGATTATGCCGTTTCCAAAGTGATGGAAACATGACTCGCAAAATGCAAAAGATTTTCGATGAACTTGATATTGCGGTACGTGAACGTGGTGCTGCCGAAGATCTTCGTGCCCGTATTTTTATGTTGAAGAATCGTGAAAAAGATATTCTTTTCCGAATGGAAATACGGGCATATTATTATCTTCTGGAAGAATTGGAGAGAATCGTTGAACGAGTTCGTAATTGCGGAGCAGATCCTGAAATCCGATCAGTAGAAATCATTAACGCCTATATTACCGAATCAGTCATGGAATCATGATTTCATGAAGGCTTCTACTTTACGAAAGAAAAGAGCCAAGCTCGTAAAACAGGAGAAGAAAGCCGTCAATTTCTTGACCGTAAATAAACCCGCATTCCTGGCTCTAGTGCATATCAGGCTCAAAAAGATCTTGAATTACAAGTATGACTAAAGTCGGAATTGAGCCTCAGGATGCTTCACGGTTGTTGATACTGTCGCACGTGATGGATAGTTAATGTTTAGACTTCTAAGAGACTATGACGAAGAACGGGTATTCTTCGTTATCTCCCTGTTGTTTGGTCTAGTCTGGGCCAGCCATTCGAGGAGTTCATGGCAGGGATACTTTGTATGCCTGATGAGTAATTCAGGACGACGCGGAGATTGGCCGTCTCGGCGCGTATCGGACGGTGGAGGTGACAAATGTCGCAGTACATCGACGTTCCCGCAGCAGATATCGAGAATTTCTTGCAGAACAAGAAGTTCGAGCGCACGGTCCAGCGGACCGAGGTGGTCTACATCAAGCGATCCCAGGTGGACCCGAACTTGATGATCAAGGTTTACACCAGTATCCAGATCGGCGCGACCCAGGCTCGTGCAAATGGTCGAGACAGTATCAAAGTGTGTTGTGTCTACGATTCAGGGACTTCCTCGTTCGGGGTGGGTCGATTTCCTCCCGTTTTCCGTGTGACGTCCGTTCAGTCCGTTCTGGAACGACTCGACCTCAAGATCAAGGAAGCGTCCATCCGAGCCCGGGATTGGCTGGTGAGTCAGGGTAAGACCGTCCCGAAGACCCCGGTGCCCCCGGCCATGGATGCACAGGCTGCAGAGGACCTTCGCCAGAAGAATCGGTTCGCTCAGCAGGAGAGAGCACAGGAGCAGGCAGCATTTCTCGCAGACATGGCCGAACAGGTTCCTCCGAGTGAGCCACCCAAGGCTCCCTTGAGCCCACGTGCCGCGTTCGAGGCATATGCTGCCTCGCTGGACGTCCCGTTCGCCTGATTAGTATGGTCTATTAACACAAACGATACACAAACAAGGAGATTCCATGGGACTTCACAGCAAGAACGACAAGCTTTTTTACATCCGTGATAGCGACCGGAACCAGGCAGAGTTCTACCGACTGCGTGCACTGCTTCAGAAGTTCAAGGAGACACAGCTCACCACTGGAACGTTTCCGAAGGAGCTTCTTGACGAGGTGGATCGGGACTCCCATCGTCTCGATAAGGGACCCCCGGTTGCTTGCGTTGTTTACCAGTTTGCGAACGACGTGATCACCTTCGGAACTTCCACGCACAATCCGCACGACAGGTTTGACCGTCAACGAATGATTGATATTGCCACGGCTCGAAGTGCTGAGCCCCGTCAAGGCAATGTGATCCGTACCCCGGCCGGGGTCCATCCTCGACAGGTGGAGCGTCTCATCAAGCTTCACATCCTCGCAAACCCAGCGTCGTTTCCGAACCGTCTCCGGAATCCTCTGAAGGCTTGCCAGTTGGTTTGGGATTCTCCCGAGAAGACGGATGTTTCGGCCACCCCTTGAGCCCCGAAGAATTAGACTCCCCCTACATCAGCGCGGAAGGCGGCTATCAGTTCACTCATGGCGGTCCTTACGACGCGCGAGAAGAGCTCGAGGGAAAGTTTCCTGATGCAGCGCCGGAAGATCTAGAGCGAGCTGTGGAACTTCTCGACGAGACGTGCACGGAGTGGTCTGGTCTTCCCTCGGAAGACGAGGACATTGAGCCGGGTGATGAACCCGGCGATGAGGAGGATCTCGGATGATCATCGGGCTCTGTGGGCAGGCAGGTGCGGGCAAGGACACCGTCGCGGACTTCCTAGTGAAGAACCACAGCTTCGTGAAGGTCGCGCTCGCCGATGTCTTGAAGCGTGCGGCAAAGGAGTTCTTCGACTTCTCGGACACCCAATTGTGGGGTCCGAGTGAAGAGAGGAACAAGCCGGATGAACGGTACCGGCGTGAGCCGCACTACCATCTCATCATCGACCAGAAAGCCGTGCACATGGCTGACTACGGTGCTTTGCGTACCTGCGGACGCTGCGGCAAGCAAGGGCCGCCACCGCACGGGCCGGATGGCGAATGCTTCTACTACCTCACCCCGCGCCATGCTCTTCAGCAGCTCGGCACGGAGTTCGGTCGCGCATGCTACTCGGACGTGTGGGTCAACTACGCGCTGCGCGTAGCAGCGGAGGTCTTGAAGAATCAGCGCTCGTACTCGGCCCGCCACGGAGTAGGCCAGGGCGCCACCGGGTATCAAGCCAAGCGCGCGGAAGGCGTAGTCATTTCTGACGTGCGCTTCTTGAACGAGGTGGACGCCATCCGCGCTGCCGGTGGCCACGTCTGGAAGACCGAACGCCCCGGCTCTGGTCTCACAGGAGTCGCCGCTCAGCATGCCAGTGAACAGGAGCAGAACAGCATCGACCCGAGGAAGTTTGCCTCGGTACTGAACAACGCGAACGGACCACTCGAGGAGCTGGTGAGCAAGGAGCTCAGCGCCCTGCGATTCATCTACCCTGAGCAAAAGTAGCCATGTACAGCGCGCCGCGTAAACCCCTGGCGGAGCGCCTGTGGGCCAAGGTCAAAGAGGGCAGCACACAACCGCTCGCGATGGAAGAAATCCTCTGTATGCGATCATAGTAAAGAAGGACTGTGTAAGGTTTGCAAGGAAAGTAAACCTTACACAGTCTTCCTCATCTGCCCGAGTCTAGTCTCCGATAAGCCATGCAAAGGAGATGATTGTTGTGGTTGGTTTTGGGGACCTGGTGCCCCCGGTAATCTAGTCGGACGACGCGCCTCCTGGACATAAACCATGGGTCATGATTGGTTCATCTGGCACGTGGATTTTGATCCAAGATTCAATGATAGTTCACGCCTTTGGCATTGGCGATGTACTCGGTGTAAAGTAGGTGCCGCAATTCGATCAGTGGGCGAGGAAGAGCCCACCAGACTCAATTGGCCATTTTTCAATAATAATTTCTCTTGCGAATTCATGCAGGTTGAAGAGGTGATGGGATCATGACTGCAAAATACTATTTGCTTCTCTCCAGGAGGTAGAGCCCCTGTTCAGGCACAGGATGCACCTTTGATATCTCTGGAGCGTTTCACAAAGTATAGAAAATTCATAAGTGATACTGCTGAGCAAACGATTCATTATAATGAATATCGTAATTTTCCGGATGGAAAACACCTCGTAAAACGTCGTAAGGGTAAGGCGTTAGCAGACGAGTGGTGTGCGGTCATTGAGGTTATGGTGTCATGATATCGCTAGCATTATTCATTGCGTCAGCTTCACTGCTCTATAATGTGGTTTTGCAATTTATGGTTCGCAATCTCAATAAACGTCTATCCTCTGTAGAATTAGGTATTATCCGAGGCATCATGGAAGATGACCCAGATATTGCTAATAGAGTGGTAATAACCCAAATAGACCTTCGGGCACGAGGAGGTATGACGTCTTCGGATGCCATGAGAGAATCCCGCAAGCTCCATGGATTACCCAAGTAAAATTTTACTGGGAATGAAAGACATGATATCCTTTACGAGTCAGCAAGCTGCTGTACAGGCAGCCAGTCAACGTTCAGGTAAAGAGATGCAGCAACATCGAGCCATCAAGAAGAAGGACGCAAAGTCATGGCTCGTCATTAACGCTATTACGAAGAAGATCTTCGATGTCAATGGTGAAGTTCATGGTGAAGATCTTTCGAAAATCAATCTGGATCTGTGGCACGAATAGGAGCGTTCAAAATGGCAAGAAGTAATGGGTCAATGAAACCTCAACACTCCAGTCATGTTCGATGTGTGAAATTTCTCGGACATGTGTTCAATGAAGTATGCGTCGGGTCTGGTGTTTTCGTGAATAATCGAACATGGCGTTGTGACGCATGCAATCTCGTTCTAAATCTTTCTAAGGGATCTTCGCCTAGAGCTTCGCAACTACCTTATGGGTCGCGGAATCTTCGTTGTATAGACCATGTGGTGGCTCTTGTAATGGGTCAGTGATTGAAACAATGAACGGATGATCGTACGTCGGCGCGGAAATTGATCGGACCGTCGCGTATCGGGTGGTGGAGGTGGTCCATGTCCGATCCGATCGTTCCCGGTGCGCCCACGAAGCTCGTTGAGCAGGTCATGTATGAAGTTTTCTTCAATCTTGTCGCGGACAAGACGAACTGGAAGAACCCGATCGACTGCAAGATCGAGGCTCCGTCCGGTGCAGAGGACCGGGATTTGTTCAAGAAGCTCGTTTCTCGTGCCGTGACCTTCTACACCGGCTGCGTCCCGGTCATCCTCGACCTTGGCGGCAAGCTGATCGGTGTTAAGGCTGTCGGTTACTACGAGGCTGTCGGCGCGTGACCCAACGGCATTCAGGTTTTGACACGGTGCGTGAGTTTCAAAGGAAACTCCCATGTCAGAACTATGATGGGTGGGTTCTATTCGGGCATTTTGGAGCCACATTCTCTTGGGAGAATAATGGGCTTCGACACACGGCCGAGTGGAGCCACACCTCCGGCCTGCATGTTTATACAAATGACATGCACAATAATTGTTTGAGGATCATCTGTCCCCTAGTTGAGGCCCAGAGTATTATCGAAAGAATTCGAGTCTGGCAGCAAAACCACGTTGAAACAGAAATTGGAGTCTAAATGAATTGGACGATCGATAATAAGGTTGCATTCCACAAGGGGTTTGTTCGGTACCTGGTTTCTATTGGATTCACGGCCGATGAGGCATTCGCCATGACCACAACAGATCCGGAGTTGCATTACATGATGATGCGAATCAAAATGTGTTTCTCGGTTGGTGCTAATTATATGCCAACAAGCGATATTCGAGAACTTTCCTAATCATGAAACTTCATCAAGAATACAGGCACGAAATTGATAACAAATTCTGCAATCTGACAGAGCCCCACCATATGGTGCGTAACGCTAGGTTGATTGCTAGTATCACTGAGTCCGGATATGAACGTTCGGCGCTCACATTTCGAATTGAGGAAAATGCTCGATTTGATATCAAGTTCAAGAAAAACTATACTATGTCACATCATAGTGTCTGTCAAGACACCAGATCCTATGGACCATGGGTCGTTCTTGGTGAAAAGTCTTGGACGGTTTCAAGCAAACTGCCTTCCAATGTTTCGCCTCAAGAATTTTATCGGGCTCTGACGTTAATGTCCGGTTACGGGGCATCGGCTGGAAGTGTCATCATGCAATACTTTAATGAGCTTGAAGTTGTTCCGGCTTATGAGGGGTCTTACGAAGGTAAGGATTCTTGGATCAAAGCGATCATGCCTGCTTGGTTTGATCACCTTCTTGAGAATGAAAAGACACTTCGAGGATGGACACTTAGTCAGATTCATGAGGAAACCGCGTGAGTCGGTCCGTGAATCGACCAAGTGCTGACGTACCGGATGGTATGACAGCTACAGCCATGAAACAGCCGCGCATCGCATTCTGGAAGACTGGAAAGAAGTCGAACGAACAGGGGTGGGCATTCGACGGGGTCTCACTGAGTCTAAAGGATATTGAATCTACGAGAAGTTTCGTAGAACTTCAAAGCAAGGGCGTACCACAGCACATTTGTGCTGCAGCTAAGTCTGCAGGTTTTTTTTCTAGTGAAATTGGTGAATATCTGGAAGAATCAGGTCTATCGGAATGACTGGGCATGAGTGGCAATATACCAAAGTATTTTCGGTGAATGGTGTCACGTCCGCCACCTGTCTGAATTGCGGCATGAGCCTATCATCGAAATTCAGAGATTTCTTTCCTAGTGACCTGCTAGTATCATGGCTCCTGGCAGATGGCACAATCCAAGCTTCCTGTGAAGAAATCGTGACCGCGAAGGTAATGGAGTCATGACTGAACACATTTGTGATTGCATAATTTCAAGTGTGGATCTTGATATTGAAGAATTTGTGCCCATTGAGTATGCTGTCGATGGGCAAGACGTCTGGATAATGCACGGTCGTGCAGATGGATTTAGACATTATAATATGCTTCAATGCAAAGTCGCCTGTGCATCAGGGAGTCTTGTACGTGTTGTAAACACGGCGCACAGGATAGACAGGTGGAAGGGTATTGAAAGTTTGTATGTGCCGTGCGTAAAAGTGTTTGTGTCGAACATCATGGAGTCATAAAGTGAAACACAAATGGGGCAAACCGTCACCGGAAAACCCATTTCATGTGAATGCTTACGTAATATACTGTCAAAACTATTTAGCCCCGCATAATCTTCAGGTGCGTCGACATCCACCAGTAAAATTCTGCATGCGTTGTAAAATTCAGGTTCCGAAAAGTGGACCGCGTGCAGCAGACATGGACTGTGCGGTCGTACTGGTTCGGGAAGTTATGGATCAATAATGGGCGCGCATCGAGATCCGAATTCGGTTATGTCGCGCGTAAATGCGTATGTGCAGGAACATCCAGGGTGTTCCATCCAGGAAATTACATCCGCATTTGGATTACCGAGTCTAACTGTTTCTCGGACCCTATATGTTCTCATGGCCCATAATCGTGCTCGACGTGAGGGAGGTCGTGGGGCAGGTGTCTTCTTCCCAATTAGTCCGAATATGTCAGGTGTCGTGTGTGAATGTTGTCAGAAGAAGTACGTATGGTATGATCAAGAAGGTCATTGTAAGAAATGCGCCAAAGAACTAGAGGATTATAGTACCGCCTTTCATGAAGGTTGGCAACAGGGCTGGGAAGAACACGAAGCAATGATTAAACGTGAAGGATTGAAAAATGTCAGATGAAGAGAAGCCAAGGAAGGTAGACCCCAGTCGTATACGTAAGGCAGCACTACCGGTTAAATATATTGTTCGCACGTGCGAGATTTGTCAGCAGGATCTGGACCCGGATCGAGCGCAGCATCCATCTTGGGAGATTACGTATGTGAACGTGAAACACGAACTCCCAAGTGAATGTATCACGTTCCTTCAGAGCGAATTGGATCGCGTCAAGAATGACGTGAAATATCTCGCGAAACGGATGGATGAAGTCGAAAATAAATCCGCGAAATGGTGAATATAGAGTAAAACATGCATATAAAAATGAAGGTCCTCATAGAAGCTCTTCTGAAAGGGGATCAAGAAGAAATAGTTTCCGTAGATTTTTCGAAAGACGAAGATGAAATTACGATAAAGAGACCTACCTTCTTCGTAAAGAAAGTTCCATCTATCTGGAAACCCTCAAAAGAGCACAATTGGGAATTCGATAAACGCGGATTTCATAAGAATAAACACGGCGATTGGTATACATGTAAAGCCTGTTCAAGTAATGTGTTCTTCTGGGATGGATGTAATGAATTTCAAAAAAGATTATCGATCATTTTTTCGTTTACTGAAATTGTTTTGAGTATCAATAAAAATGAAAGAATGAAACGCACCATTCCGGCATACCAGACTGAGTCTGGTATGGAAAAGGGATACCACGGAATATTGTCTGAGGACTGTGCCGAGGCCCAGAAATTTCTATTTGAATCAGTCCACCTATCATGAAACTAGAGGCGATATCAAAATAGTACCACATGTGGAGACAAAACCGTAGATCTGATCGGTGCAGTCGTATCGATCAGTGGAGGCGACACGCATGGCTCTGGCTATTGGTGAGACGATCGAGGTCCATGGGTCAGCGGCTCAGCCGTATAAAGTCAAGAATGTTGATAATTATACTTATACGTGTACATGTTTTAGCTGGAAAACCTGTCGTGCTCCAGTAAATCAAAAAACATGCAAGCATTTGCGGTCTGTGCTCGGAGCCGCAGCCGAAGCGGCAAGGATTGGCGGTACAGGAGGGGCTGCCCCCTCTCCTGTGCTTGTAGCGTCACCTGTCGCTCGGTTGGCTCCAGCGACAGGTGACGCGGCCATTTCATCTGGTGAATCCCCGGATGAAATGCTGGCCGCAATTTTCGGGAAGAAGACAATCATCGAGGTGTCTACGACAGAGGAAGGCGCCAGGAAACTTCAGGGGATGACCACACTTGGGGGGTATAAGGTCCTCAGCGTGACACCGGAAGACCCCGTGGCTGCTTACAAACAGAGTCTGATTGACCGAGCTGCCGCTGAGGGACGGAATCTACGCCAAGATGAGATTGCCAAGGTCCATGGCCCGCCTATTCTTTTGGCCCATAAATGGGATGGAGAAGTGGACCCAACAGGTCATCTTCTTAGTGAGAAACGGGATGGGGTCCGAGCATATTGGGATGGCCGAGAATTTGTTTCTCGTCAAGGTAACATATATCAGGCTCCGGCTTTCTTTAAGGCCGGACTTCCCGATCACCCGCTTGATGGGGAATTGATCATCGGCAGAGGTCAATTCAGCGAAACCATCAGCGTTGTAAAGCGTCTTGATGCTGGTGACGCTTGGTTGAAGATCACCTATGAGGTATTCGATGCACCAAATCATCCTGGTGGATTTGAAACGCGAATCGCATACTGTAAGCAAATTATACAAAATGCGCCACATGCTATGGTGCTTGATCAGGTCATATGTACTGGAATTGCACACCTGAAGCATGAACTCGCTCGAATCGAGGCACTTGGTGGCGAAGGTGTCATGATTCGCAAGTCCAATTCAAGGTATGAAGTTGGACGCAGTCATACACTACTCAAGGTGAAATCGTTTTTCGATACCGAAGTTGAATTGACCGGATTCCTCGCCGGAAAAGGTAAATTTAAGGGGATGGTCGGAAGTTTCGATTGCAAACTACCGAACGGAGTCACTTTCAATGTAGGAAGCGGTCTTTCCGATGCACTTCGAAAGAATCCACCAAAAATCGGCAGTATCGTGACGGTCCGCTACCAAGAACTGTCTAAGGATGGGGTACCTCGTTTTCCGAGTTTCGTAGCTGTGCGAGATTATGAGTGAGTGAAGCATAAATACGTCGAGATGACCATTCCACAATGGTGGGATATTAGCCGCGTACAACAATGTAAAAACTGTGGCTTTAGGGCTCTCATTTATATCGCTACGGGTGAGGAGGTGGTTCAATCAGTTTTGGACATTGTTCCAGATTGCGAAACTTATATCACAATGACTGTGCATAATCTATGAGTGTCTTGGCTGCTTACAAACAGAGTCTGATTATAGGTCCAAGCTCTTGCTACTACACATGTCAGAATTGTGGCATCATTCTTCACGACCGATATAAATGGTCAATATTCTGGACAGCGTGTAGTTCGTGCGCTGACATCTTGGGTTCGCAGCGACAATCATTCGTAGAATCTCTGACGCGAAATCTTCGCTCCTTGGAGAAGAAACTCAGCGCAAAGAAATATCATAAAATGATCGCGGAAGCTAAGAGATTGAAGGTTGATCTATACCCGTGGGCTAAACGCATAAAGGCCCTCAAATTGTTAATTCCTTTTGCTGAGGTACATGATTCATGAGATCCTTGGGCGCTTCAAGTACCGGTTCAAGAGAAGGAATTGGTATCGCTGTTTGTACCATGTTCCTTGAGCGTCATTACGATATGAATGAGGTCGAAAGGACCGCTGCGACTGTCGGAACGGGTGGATTCCTCAGTTTCATGGATATTGATATGGGACGAGTAATCGTCGACAACTCTAATATCTGTACACAATTCACCGATTATCTGGCAAATAACCCTGATGTGAATTGTATGTGGTTGATGTCCAATTCACATCCGGACCCGAAACGCGGATTTGCTGTCTACATCATGGATGTTCTCGGCGGACATCTGAAAACCACAAGATGGTGGATGGATAACTTGAAATTAATTGAACGTGAGAGACGCAAGATCAAAATCTTGCAGAAAGTTCATGACGCATGAAAATCAAAAAAGCTAAGCCCCCGATCATGTGCCCATATTGCCATAGAGGCGTAAAGCGGGTTCCTTTCGGAGACTCCATCGCTTTTGATAATGCTCAGTTTTACTATATTCGAATGGAGGAAGACCCATCGGTCATCCAGGGGAACATTCAACGGTGGGATTGTCTTGCAGATAAGAAACACGTCTTTTACCATTCAACAGATCAGGACTAACCATGAGAGCAATCGTTTTTGTTGAAGGTCCGAGTGTAGAGGTTTTCGTCGGATTCGTAGAAGATCGCAAGATGCCTGAAGGCATGGACGATCGTGTAATCCTGCAGGAAGCCTATTTGATTTCTAAATGGGAAGCTGTCGGCCTCGCTAGTTTGCTTCGGCAACCTATTCAGAAGAATGTAAAAATTGAAAAACTGGGCTTCACGGTAAATATCCCGGTTAGTAATGAGAACTTCCGAATTGAAGTTGGTGATGATTGGGGTATTTCGAAGTGAGTTCCCACGAGTACGATGGCGATCATGCTGAAGACCATAGCTAGACCAAGGTCGACCCACAGTTGGGAACTTGCAATAGACCAACCAAATAAGCTCTCGAAAATGTGGACCTGCACCAATTGCGGGTCAGCAGTTTATGGTCTATTTGAACCTCCACCCTCACACCATGTTTGGCTTGACGATGGTGTGATGGCAAACATTTTTGATTGTGATGAAATAACACTCATGCAAGTTTCTTGCGTTATGGAGGCATAACATGCATGAATGGAGACAATTACTGGGACGTCGAGGGAGGTCTGGTCGTCGCCCGATGTCGGTCTGGAAATGTGATAAGTGTGGCACACACGTAAATAGTCAGAGTTTACCACATTCTGAAATGACAATTAAAGTGTGGTGCAAACGGGACTTTGATGGGGATGTATATATACAATATACATGTCATGAGTATATTGCAAATAAAGTTATGGAGGGCTAACCGTAGATCGGCTAGTCTGCTCCGTATCGATCGATGGAGGTGTCA
>Ga0302279_10007022_pt1 | contig 11687 bp, 7 predicted proteins | sample III_Bog_N3_3_FD_194541 | JGI IMG/M metagenome (GOLD analysis project Ga0302279, IMG submission 194541) | Peat permafrost microbial communities from Stordalen Mire near Abisko, Sweden - III_Bog_N3_3 | ecosystem: Environmental > Terrestrial > Soil > Wetlands > Peat | place: Sweden: Abisko...
GGCCAACCATGTGAGCTTCTGGGACCCTACACCAGAGAACTTGATGCATTGGGGAGCGAACAACGCCGGCTCGGTCCTGGTCCAAGGCCAGTGGTGGCGCATTGTTACCGCCATGTTTGTGCATGTGGGGATCCTGCATCTGGCTACCAACATGTGGTGCCTGTGGAACCTGGGCCTGCTGGCCGAGCCGTTGCTGGGTTCGGCGGGCGTGCTGGCGGTATACATTCTCACTGGGGCGGCGGGCAACCTGCTTTCGACCTTCAGGAGCTGGTGGGCTGCATACCCCGACCTGATGGAACTGGTGAAGAAATACCATGGCCCGCTTCCCGGCGACCAGCTATTGAGCCTCTTTGCACCGGGGGCAGGAGCGTCTGGAGCTGTCTTCGGCATTGCCGGGGCTCTGATTGTGCTGCTGAAGTCCCGGCTGCTGCCGGTGCCTCCGCAAGAACTGCGCAAGCTGCGCAGGCTGGTGATCTATTTTGCCGCAATCAATCTAGTGATTCCGTTTGCTGTCAACCTTGGCGCCAGGGCGATGCATGCGGGGCTGCGCATCGATAACATGGCTCATCTGGGCGGCTTTGCCTGCGGGCTGCTTTTTGCCGCTCCGCTGGTGCCCCGGCTGGGCTCGCCCCTATCCGTTTTCCAGGAGCGGCTGCGTATCGCTGTGGCCATGGTGGTGGGAATCCTCGTGCTGTTCGGCTTTTATCTGACCAAGCTGCCGGGTTAGCGTTCAGGGCAGGCGCATGGCAAACGACGCCAAAATCCCTTTGCCTCCACACCGCATGGTTTGTCCTTTCCATCTCCTAGAATCGGATCAATGCCGCAAACCCTGGCCAATTCGCTAACCCCTGAACGCGCTATAGAGGCTGCGGAAAAACTCGGCATTTTCGATGAAGTTTGCGGAAAACGTCCCTTCGCGGCTAAAGCCGACGCTGATTCGGCTGGCTTTCTGTGGGGGTTGAAACCCCCGTCTCCCTCCGGATCGAGTTTTTCCGCAGCCTGTAGAGCCCGCATTGATTCTGCTGCATTTATGCCGGGACTAAAGTCCCGGCATACCGCCCGAACGAGCATTTCCGCTGCCTGCATTGGCCTCAAATGCTTCGTAAATAGGCAATGGGTCGCGCCAGTCCCGTTGCGCCTGTGGCACCTGGCCAGCCTCGATGCCCCCACCGTCGCGGTGGTCTGGGCTCTCGGATTTGCCTGGGCGGCAAGCGTTCGCCTGCCACCGTGGATTCCTGTCCTTTTGGCGCTGGCAACCTGGGCCGTTTATGTCGCCGACCGGCTTCTGGATGCGCGGCTGTGCCTGCGCATCGGCGAATCCCGTAGCCTCCGCTTGCGCCATCGCTTCCATTGGCGTCATCGCCAGATCTTCGTCCCCCTGGCGATCGCCGCCATCTGCGCCGCCGCCGTGATCGTCTTCGTCCTAATGCCCCCGATCGCGCGGGAACGAAACTCGGTGCTGGCCGTGGCTGCCCTTGCCTACTTCACCCGAGTCCACTCCCAAGGCAACCAGCCGCCGCCTCTGGCAACCTCAAGTTCTCCGCGCTTCCCCCGATTCCTATCGAAAGAGCTGCTGGTCGGCCTTATCTTTACAGCGTTCTGCGTTCTCCCCGCCTGGTCAAGATCCCTGCCCGCCCACGGTGCCTGGCGACCGCTCGCACCGGCGGCCTTTTTCGCCTTGCTGGCATGGCTCAATTGCCAAGCCATCGAGTACTGGGAATCTTCCTCGGAAGGTTCCCGAAGCAGGAAGATCTGTCTCTTCGGCTCCCTGCTTGGCATAATTGGCATCCTGCTGGCAGCCATCCTTTCCCCATTCCAGCCCAGACCGGCAGCACTCCTTCTGGCCGGCTCTGTCGCCGCCCTGCTTCTCGCGTTGCTGGACCGTGTGCGAGGCCGCCTTACGCCACTTGCCTTGCGCGCCTGCGCCGACCTGGCGCTGCTGACGCCGGTGTTGCTGCTCCCGGTTGCACATCTGTGAAGATGAATGCGCCTCCCAACTTCGACCGGCTTGCCAGGATTTACCGCTGGATGGAAATGGCGAGCTTTGGCACATGGCTTTCGCGGTGCCGCTATGCCTTTCTTCCCGAGATCGCGAAGAGCGGGAACGCCCTGGTCCTGGGCGACGGCGACGGCCGCTTTACCGCCCGCTTGCTAGACGCAAATCCCGTCGTTCAAATCGACGCGGTCGATGCCAGTCCCGCGATGCTTCGCGCTCTCATCCGCCGCGCTGGCCCCCACGGCGACCGCATCCGGACCCACCTCGCCGACGCCCGCCAAGTTCAGGCAGCCACGCTTTCCCAAAGTTCGCCCTGCGACCTGATCGTCACCCATTTCTTCCTGGACTGCCTGACCACCGAAGAGGTTGAGTCGCTCGCTGCGAAGCTCCGGGCGATTGTGTCGCCTTCTGGCCTGTGGCTGGTTTCTGAATTCGCCATCCCGGCTGGCTGGTTTGGCCGCCTGGTTGCCGCGCCGCTGGTTTCGGGCCTCTACCTGGCTTTTGCCTGGCTCACCGGCCTCAGCGTTCGCAGCCTGCCGGATCATCGATCCGCCCTGCGCGCGGCCGGCTTCGCGCTGCAACAGCGCCGCGCGTGGCTGGGCGGCCTTCTGGTCAGCGAACTTTGGTCCGCCAGCTCGCCTCATTCCTCGGGAAAGCACACGCCAAGACCGCAGGACAGACGCATTTCAGATTGCGGGATGATTCTGTCTTGAAAGGGCTCGGCTTCAGCCGTGCCAATTGCTGACGATGTTCCCTGGCCTTTAGGCCCTGAGGGATGGGTTTTCGTCCAAAAAACATCCCCCAGCGGCTAAAGCCGTTCCGTTTTTCGCGTCCTGTTTCGGCACGGCTCAAGCCGTGCCCTTTCAAAACTGCTTCTACCGGCGACTCGAAATCCAAATGCGTTTGCTGTGGCCGAGACCAGCCTATCTCCAATGAAATGTTAAATTCGTGTTAAAATCGACACTCAAGGAGCAGAAAGACGCACGATCGCCCTCCTGTTGAACCCAACCCATGAACCTATACCTCATGCGCCATGCCAATGCCGGACTCGCTCGCGAAAACCCGGCGCTCGACGCCAAGCGAGCTCTCATCAAAGAGGGTAAGGAACAGTGCATGCTGATGGGCCGCATCTTGAGCGCCCTCAAAGTGCAGGTGGATGTGGTGGTTTCGAGTCCGCTCAAGCGCTCCTTACAGACCGCGCAGTTTGTCGGGACGGAGCTAGGCTACGACGGGAAAGTGGAAATCAGCCCTGCTCTCGCGCCAGACGCCGATTACGCCGACTTCCAGGATCTGCTGGCCAAGTATGCCGATAGGGAGGGCGTGCTGATGGTGGGCCACAACCCCAATGTCTTTCAGTTCCTCGGCCGCTTGATCACCAGCAATGGCGGGGCCGCGATCCGCATGAGAAAGGGCTCGGTGGCGCGCGTCGACCTGGATCGGCATCCGCCCCTGTTGCAGTGGCTCATCGATCCCCGCATGGCCCGCTCTATCTATTTGAGTGTTGCAAAGAGGTCCCGCCCGAAGACCTCGCGGAAGTAGCCGGCCTCTTTGCGCAGGCTCCAAAGCTCAAGTTCGGCGCCCGTCCGCCCCTGCTCCAACTCAAGATAGACACGTTTGGGATAGACTTTGACGGCCACGCGGAGCACGTCAGAGGCGCGATCCTGATTTAGCGCCTCTGCCAGCCTCAACAGCACCACGGCGCGATGGACGTGCTTGTGCTCGTCGGCGGGGATATTGCGCAGCGCACGGTCGCCCGGCTGCGGCCGGCTCTTGCCCAGGTAGCGAGCAATCGCGGAGACGATCGTCCTCTGGAGTTGGGTGAATCCGTAAATCTCAGAGCTGGAGACGATGTATTGGGTATGCCGATGGTGGCCCTGGTGGTTGATGAATTTGCCGGTGTCGCGGAGCATGGCGGCAGCAGCCAGCCATGTTTCATATTCCAGCGGCAACTGATGCAACGCCTTCAGTTCTCGGAATAACTGGACCGCGTGGGCGCGTACCGGCTCCGCCCGTTTCAGATCCGTCGCATAGCGCCGGGCCGTGGCGAGCACACTCTGCCAGCGCTCCAGCTCGAACTCCCGATGCGCCGTCGCCCGCGCGTCCTGCTCGGCCAGCATCTGCGCCAGAATCCCATCGCGCAACCCCAGCGACGAGTAGTGAAATCCCGCCAACCCGAAGCTCTCTAGCAGTTCTGCATAGACCTGTGTGCCGGCCACGATAATCTCCGCTCGCCGCGGACCAATCCCAGGGACCGCTTCCCGCTGCGGCAGGGTCATCTTCGCCAGCTTTGTGGCCAGCTTGCGCACATCGCGCGTCGACGCCAGGCCCGCCCCAGCCGAGTCTTGAGCAGAGACATGCGCTCCCGCTGTCAGCCTCTGAATCGGCTTTGGACCCGCCTTGCCGGCCGATCTTCGGGCTGGACCTGCTGAACCCCTGGCCGCCTTGCCGTTTGCAGACTTTGCCCCGTCCGCGCAAGCCTCGCTAAGCGCCGCCGCTGTGCCAGAGGTGGCGATCGCCAACCTCACACCCTGGGGCTGGATCTTCTTGTGCGCGCGCCTCAGCTCGCGGCCAATCCACTGCCGCATCCGCGCCAAACCCTCGGCTGGCGCCGGGTCGGCGGGCAGGAACTCCTCGGTGAGCCGCACCGCACCCAGCGGCAGGCTGATGGTCTCTTTGATCCGCTTGTGCTCGGAGAGGGTGATTTCGCAGCTTCCGCCGCCGAGGTCGACCAGCAGCACCTTACCGGCAGCGACTTTTTCCAAGTCCGGCGCTGCACTCGCCATGACGCCAAGATGAATCAGGCGGCCCTCCTCGAGCCCCGAAATAATCTCCAGCGTCCAGCCGGTCTCCGCCTTGACCCATGCCTGGAATGCCGCGGCGTTGCGGGCATCGCGTATGGCCGCAGTGGCGACCACGCGGATCTGATCGACCCCGTGGTCCTGCACAGCCCGCTGAAACCGTTTCAGTGCTTGCAGTGTTGCCGCCATCGCCTCTGGCGAAATCAAGCCCGACTCGAAGACGCTGGCGCCCAGCCGGGTGACTTCGCGATCCTCGGCGAGCGTGCGCAACCGGTGTGCAACAACCTTTGCGATCTTCACCCTGCATGAGTTGGAACCGACGTCGATAGCGGCAAAAGTAGGCATAGGGTTTTGCGTTGCTCTCCGGGCCAGGGGAATCACTCTCTGGGGCCAAGATACACGAGCTGGGCGGCGGTCTGCTGTGGAGATGCGGACAGGAGTTCCTTTCATCGGTCGCTTCGCGCTAGAATGATATCTGGACCATGGCCCTGCATCACCCCATCCCGGCCCTCCTCTAGCGGCGCCCGCCGCCAACACTCGTTCCCTGCCTTTTTCTATTTCAAATCTCTGGTCCAAAACCCCGCGCCACGCAGTGGAGTAATTATGATTGACCGTTTGCAACAGATGGAGCACCGTTACGAAGAGCTTTCTACCCAGCTCTCGCTGCCCGAGATCGTCAACGACCGCGAAAAGTACCAGCAGGCCGGCAAGGCGCTCAGTGACCTTGAAACTCCGGTGATGAAGTTTCGCGAGTTGAAGCTGGTGCGCCAGGCGCTGGAAGAAGCCCGCGCCATGCTCTCCGATCCCGCGATGAGCGCCATGGCCGAAGAGGAGATTGCCGCCCTGGCCCCGCGCGAGCCAGCACTCGAAGAAGAGATCAAGGTGCTGCTGCTGCCCAAGGACCCCAACGACGAGAAGAACGTCATCCTCGAAATTCGCGCAGGCACCGGCGGCGACGAGGCTTCGCTCTTTGCCGCCGAAGTCTTCCGCATGTACCAGCGCTTTGCCGAGCAGCACCGCTGGAAGATCGAACTGCTTTCAGTGTCGGAGTCAGGCGTGGGCGGCTTCAAGGAAGTAATCGCCATCATCGAGGGCGAGCGCGTGTACTCGCAGATGAAGTGGGAGAGCGGCGTGCATCGCGTGCAACGCGTGCCGGCGACCGAGACGCAAGGGCGCGTGCACACCTCCGCCATCACCGTCGCCGTGCTTCCCGAAGCGGAAGACGTTGACATCAAGATCGAAGCCAAGGACATCCGCATCGACACGTTTTGCTCCTCCGGTCCCGGCGGCCAGTCCGTCAACACTACATACTCCGCGGTCCGCATTACGCACATCCCAACGAACACCGTGGTGAGTTGCCAGGACGAAAAATCGCAGATCAAGAACCGCGAAAAGGGCATGCGCGTGCTGCGTTCGCGGCTCTACGAGCAGGAGATGGATCGCCAGAATGCGGAGCTGGCCAAGGAGCGCAAGCAGCAGGTGGGCACCGGCGACCGCAGCGAGAAAATCCGCACCTATAACTTCCCGCAGAACCGGCTCACCGACCACCGCATCGGCCTCACGCTTCATCAATTGGACCTTGTCATGGAAGGCCGCCTGCAGCCCATCGTCGATGCGCTCATCGCCCACAGCCAGGCCCAGCTTTTGAAGTCCGATGACAATGGCTAACAAGCCATCAACGATTCGGGGCCTGATAGGCGCGGCAGAACGCGAACTTACCGCAGGTCCGCACACGGAACGAGCGCGCAAGGACGCGGAGTTACTGCTGCTGCATTTGCTGGGAAAAGATCACGCGTGGCTGATGGCGCATCTCATGGATGAATTCTCGGGCGATCTGATTCAGCGATACGGAGAATTGCTGTTGCAGCGCTTCAACGGCGAACCGATCCAATATATCCTCGGCGAGTCGGAGTTTTATGGCCTGCCCTTCGGCGTCACGCTCGATGTGCTGATTCCGCGCCCTGAGACCGAGCACTTAGTCGAGAAAGTTATCGAGTTAGCCGCTGGTTTTCCCGCGCCGAGCATCGTGGATGTGGGCACTGGCTCCGGCTGCATCGCCGTTGCGCTCGGTCATCGTCTGCCCGACGCGGCAATCACTGCGATCGACCTCTCAGCGGCAGCGCTGGCAGTAGCAGAGCAAAATGCAAAGCGCAACGGAGTTGACCTTCACTTTCTCCAAGGCGATCTCCTTGCCCCAGTAGCAAACGAGCAGTTCGACATCATCGTCTCCAACCCTCCCTACGTCCCAACAGCCGACCGTGACTCGCTTGCCGTCGAGGTTCGCGACCACGAGCCGGCCCTCGCGCTCTTTGCCGGGGACGACGGCCTTGATATCTATCGCCGTCTCATTCCGCAAGCGTTCGCCTGTCTTTTCCCCTGCGGCTTCATCGCCATCGAGATCGGCTACGGCCAGTCAGAAGCCATCGGCGAGCTTCTTGCATCCGCCGGCTTCCGGCAAATCGAATTCATCCCCGACCTGCAATCCATTCCGCGCGTAGCGGTCGCCCAGCGCCCCTAATGTACTTTGCCGCCCCGCAACCTGAAGATGTGGGGCGGTTCCTTCGGGATGCCCCCGGCCCGCTAAGATAGTTTCTGGGTATGCCGCTGCTCGATCCCATTCCGTCTCCGGTAGAAAACGCCGACTATGCCGCTCTGGAGTGGGAGCCGCTATTGGCTCTTGTGGCCGGCTTTGCCGCCTCGCCCGTGGGCCGGCACGCGATCCTCGATCTCAAACCCTCTACAGACGAAGCCTGGATCGGACGCCAGCATCAGCTCGCGGGCGAAATCCGCCTGGTGCTTGGCGAACAGGTTTCCATCCCGCTGGGCGGTCTCTTCGATCCCACGCAACTGGCCGCGAAGGCCCAGATTCCCGGCGCGGCGCTCGAAGCCAACGAGTTGCAAGCTGTCGCCAGATTGGCTAATGACGTGGCGTCGTGGCAGGCGCTGCTGCAATCGCCTCCGGCGCGCCTGGTCGGCAAGCTGCCGGGTTTGTCGGCGCTTTCGTCGGCGTTGACCACGAGTCTTCGCCAGCTTGCGGAATCCATCGAGCGCACCATTCAGCCCGACGGTTCGCTGGCCGACAATGCCTCGCCTGAGCTGGGCCGGATTCGCCGCGAGCAGGAGCGGCAGCAGCGCCTCATCGAAGAGAGTCTTCGTGCCGCCCTGCGCAAGCTCTCCAATGACGGAGCCACCCAGGAAGACCTCATCACCATTCGCGGCGACCGCTTCGTCATTCCTGTCCGCGCGGAACTGAAGCGCCGTATTAGCGGCGTAGTTCACGGCGCCAGCTCTTCTGGGCAAACGGTCTACGTGGAGCCGCTCGAAACCATCGAGCAAAACAACGAGCTCGTTCGCCTGCTGGAAGAAGAGCAGGCTGAGATTCATCGCATCTTTGTCGCCCTCACCAGGCAGGTGGGCGGCTATGCCCATGGGCTGGTGGACGGCGCTCGAGTGCTTGCTCTGGTTGACAGCCTGCAAGCCCGCGCCCGCTTTGCCCGCGATTACGACTGCGTGGCTCCGTCGATTGCGCCCGATCATCTTCGCCTTGAATCGGCCCGTCATCCGCTGCTCGAAAAGCGGCTTCGTGCAACCGGCGGCAAGGTCGTTCCGCTCACGCTGGAGCTGACTGCAGCGTCGCGGCAGATGATTATCAGCGGCCCCAACACGGGCGGCAAGACCGTCACGCTCAAGACCACCGCCCTGCTGGCCATGATGGCCCAGGCCGGCCTGCCAGTCCCTGCCGCCGCCGCCTGCTTTCCTGTTTTCACCGCGTTCCTGGCCGACATCGGCGATGCCCAATCCATCGAGGCGGCACTCTCCACCTTCTCCGCGCACATCACCAACCTCGACCGCCTCTCGCGCCTGGCCGATGCAAGCGCGCTCGTGCTGCTGGACGAGCTGGGCTCATCGACCGATCCCGAGGAAGGCTCGGCGCTGGCCGTGGCTATTGCCAGCCACTTTCTCACGGCTGGCGCATGGTCGCTCATCTCGACGCATCACACATCGCTCAAGGTCTACGCGGCGAACACTCCGGGCGTGCTGAACGCGGCGGCCGGTGTAGACGAACTCACGCTCGCGCCCAACTACCAGCTTCGCCTTGGCGTACCAGGCGCTTCGGCCGGCATCCAGACCGCAGAGCGGCTGGGGTTGAACGCAAGCATCGTCGCCGCCGCCCGTCAGCGGCTTGGCTCCCAGCAGGTGGATATCGCTCGCTTTCTCGACAAGCTGCATAACGAGCTTGCCGCCCTTGAAGTGGAGAGGAAGAACGCACGCGAACAGCAATACGCCCTCAACCAGGAGCGCGCCCGTCTCGCGCGCGAGGGCGACGTGGAGCTGCGCAATCGCACCCGCGACCTTGAAACCAAGCTGGCTTCGCTGCTGAAGGACTTCGAATTTCAGATGCGCGAGACGGTGCGCGCCATCGAAGACCGCGCATCGCAGCAAAAGCTTTCCAAGGAAGCCGAACGCCGCATGTTGCGCCTGCGCCGCGAGTTTCAGGAGAGCTTCAACCAGACCGTGGTGGCCCATCGCACCGGCGCAGATGTGGGTGACGCCAACGCTCAGCCGCATTTGCTGAAGCACATCGCGGCCGGCGATCAGGTTCGCATCAAATCCATGAACAAGATTGCCGTGGTGCAGCGCGAGGTGGAGAAAGACATCTTTGAAGTTGCCCTCGGCCCCATCAAGATGCGCGTCAAGCGCGACGAGCTCTGCGAGCCGCAGCCTTCTTGTGCATCCGAGGCAAATCCAAAGTACGACCCGCTCGCAGCCGCTCGCCGGCAAAAGAACATCCACGTCACCGTCACCAGCGCCAACACCGACGAGATGCGCATGGAGATCAACCTCATTGGCCGCACCGTGGACGAAGCCACCGAAGAACTTGAAAAGTATCTCGACCGCGCCTTCCTCGCCGGCCTGCCCCGCGTCCGCATCATCCACGGCCACGGTGCAGGCATTCTCCGCCGCGGCGTCCGCGAATTCCTGAAAGGCCATCCCCACGTAGCCACATTGGCCGAAGCCCCCCAAAACGAAGGCGGCCAGGGGGCGACGCTGGTGGAGCTGAGGCAATAGACGAAGATTGCAGGGAATCGATGTCTCGATCCAATCGACGATTTTGTCGCGAGGGTGGGATGCGACAAGGTCTGATACCCGTTTCGGATCGTCGAGATATGTGCTCTCCCACCTTTTCCACGATGAGACTGTGGAAAGGATGGGGCGCCCGGCGCATTTGAGTAACGCCGCTCTCCAGAGCGGCTGTACTGGTGGCGTCCTCGCCGCCAGCATCCCAGCGCGGGCCAGAAGGCCCGCACGATAGCCGACCTGGAGGTCGGCGCTACCTATTTACGGATAAGTCCTAAGGTGCAACATAGTTTGGGTCTGCGCCGATGTTCGATGGCAGGGTTGCGCCGCGGCCAGCAGCCGCGCTGGGACCGTTGTCCAGATCCTGATAGCCCTGGAAATTGTAGGTTCTCGACGCCGAGCCGGCGATCTCGAAGGCGAGTCCGCGATATGCATTCAAGTTGGTCAGGCTCGATTGCAGAGGCGCGGTGAGCACATTCTGCCCGTCGAAGACGCTGCTGCCTGTGTCGCCCCAGGTGCTCGGCGAGGGATTGGTTAGCGCGCAGGTCGAACCTCCATTGCAGCTCACCGTCCAGTTGCCGCCGGAAACTGGGACGGCGCCCGTGTCGCCCGTAGCGCCGGCGGGCAGCAAGCGAAGGTTACTGACGATGTAATTGAAATCGTTGGCGATGGGATCCAGGGCAAAGGTGATCGCCCACACCTGGGAGATATCCATCGGCAACTGATTCTGGCTCCAGGCTGGCTGCGCCATCTGCGAGAAATCCACCTCGACGCGGCGCGGGCCGGGTGAGGGCGTCAGCGTGACATAGGCGAAGTAATAGGCGTAGTCGGGAATGATGCTGGTGGGCTGCACCAGCGCGACTTCGATGGGGAAAGGTTCGCCAAGCTGGTTGTGTTCGGCAATTCCCGCCGACCAATCCGCGCCGATCACATTTGCGCCCGGAACAAAGTTGATTCCCTGATGCTGCACGTCGAGAAAGGTGTTGTTTTCGATGGTGTCTATGCCGGTGATGTTGGCTCCGCTCCAAAGAATCTGCTGCGCGAGATTGTCGTGGAGATAGAAGTTATGGCTTCCCGCATCCAGATAGATTGCGGCGCCCCAACGGACCTGGTTGTCCTTGAGGATGTTGTAGGCGATCTCCGTGCCCTGGTCATCCGCACTCCAGGCGTTGAGGTTGCCGCAGTCTTCCATGAAGAGGCAGGGGGTCGTGATTAGATTGTTGAAGACCTTCAGTTGGCTTCCTAAGGTAGCGCCTGCCAGGGAGGTGCGCTGAATGGTATTGTTCTGAATCAGATTCTGAGTGCCATCCGATGCGACGATGCCCGCATCGTTGCTCCAGGTTAGTCCTGAATCCTGAATCGTCACCTGCTCGACGGTGTTGTTGGAGCCGGCCAGGTAAATGCTGGCGCGCCCGGCGAACTCTATCAGTCCGCCGTTGATCACATTGCCTGAACCGGAGACTTCAATGCCGCCATAGAACTCAGGTTTAACGTTGTACCCGTCGTAGCCGCGAATCCAGTTGGGCGCATAGAGAAGAAAGTTCTTGATCGTACAGGAAGAACTGTTCTGCAGGTTGAACCATCCGCCGCGGGCATGCAGTCCGTTGACGGTAATGAATGATTGGTTGCTCAAATTCAATACAGCGGGAGCGGTTCCAGCCTCGACGCGGCCAGCCGGCGAGGCTCCGTCCTGCGTCCAGACGTAGAGCATCTGCGCGTTCGGATCCCAATACCACTCGCCGGGCGCATCGAGCAGATTCAGCTTGCCGAAGACAATGAACTTGTTGCCGCGCCGGGGAATCAGCATCGAGAGC
>Ga0302279_10007025_pt1 | contig 11672 bp, 7 predicted proteins | sample III_Bog_N3_3_FD_194541 | JGI IMG/M metagenome (GOLD analysis project Ga0302279, IMG submission 194541) | Peat permafrost microbial communities from Stordalen Mire near Abisko, Sweden - III_Bog_N3_3 | ecosystem: Environmental > Terrestrial > Soil > Wetlands > Peat | place: Sweden: Abisko...
GGAGAAGAGGTCGTGTCTCTTCGCTGCGAGACAGCCATCCTTCTGGCGTCACCTTTGATGTTCAGCGCGGCTTCGGCCACGCCACCGGCGACCAACGTCGTAACGTCGGCCCACGTGAGCGGATAGATTGTAGTCTTTCGCAGATCACCAGTCCGCAACTTCCATGAAAGGTACGGTGGTTCTTCCGCAATCTCTCTCCTGAGCTCGCGGTTAACGATCTGGGTGTTTCCTGTATACATCTTGAAGACAGGGCCGGATGGAAATACACTTATCCACTTCCTTAGAGGATCGTCCAGGCTTCCGCGATGCGTGTAGCTGAGAGTTGGAAGGCACAACGGCTCCAGTCTCCATTTCTCGCCATTTCTAACGAGGCGCCCAATCGCAGACAACGCCTTAGTCATCGGCTTCCGGTACGAGTAGCACTCCTGCTCCAGGACTTTGCGGCTGAGTATCCTGGGTGCCGAGTTGCTGGCCGCCTCGGCAACTGATGAGATGAGCCCACGCAGCGAGGATGCCGGCAAAGCAGGATTCTTGTCCGTCAGAGATGGCAAAGCGGCATTCCCGTCCAATTTGAATCCGGTAACCTTTCCTGTCTTCTCGCCTTCATGGTTGGCACCGATGAAGACAGGGCTCTTTGCAGTGACAGTGCATGAAATGACGCCCGAGTGCCCGGTCGCCTCATATCGATCGTGGCGCATGCCTTTGAGCGCCGTATCTTCTAGCAGGCCACTCTTCCGCAATGGATCTGCGTTCAGATCACTGCTGCGCGGTCCTCGCGCGACCGGGACAAAATAATATGGAGAATAGAAGCTGGGCATGACTAGAGTCCCCCTTTTTCCCAGGCTTTGATCCAATCCTTCACTGAGCCATCAAACAATCCATTGAGATTCGATTCCACCCATTGCACTGAAGGAGGGTTTGTGACCACGTTTGCCCACCCATATCCCTTGCCTGATCCCCATCCGAAGTTCAGATCCCCTTCTGCAAGATCGCGAAGGACCAGTGCAAGCAGGCCAAGACTCGCCGACGGGTCGCCAAGTTTCCTCAAGCGGCCAAAGTCGATGGTGACCGCACCCTTGAGTTGCGGTTGCCAGCCGCCCTCTGCATTGAACTTCCGGTTATCCATCCCGCCGGCGGCCGTGAAGCGATCAATTGCAACGAACTCCTGGGTTGCACTATTCGGTGTGTCACCCACCTGTATGAAGTCATCGAGCTCGAGCACTGACTTCCATCCAGGTCCACCGAAAAGGCGCGTCATGCAGTCAACACTTGCTGGTATTGAGCCGTCCGCGTTCAGTCGCACCTCTTGCCTGTCGCCAGACTTTCCACAGGTGCGAGCAATTCTGGCTGCCTGATGCGCAAGCACTCCGCGGAAGCTCTCAGCTGGCAGAATCAACTTGTCATCCGCGACTCTTCGCGCAGCATGGGAGAGCCCCCCATCTCCGTCCTGACCCTTTACCACCTTGTTGGGATTGTTGACGAGAAAGTGATGGTCTTTGAAACTCAGCGTGATCTCGATGCGTCTCTTCTCGCCTTCAAGCCCAGACGCCTTGATTGATTCCAGTTCACTGCTTCTGTCCTTAAGTCGGTCGGGGCTGAATGCACTCTCGACGGGACAGGGATTCTTGAGCCATGCAGCAATGGCAATCGCATCGAGCACTCTCACAGCGCCCAGTTTCCAGCTACACTTGCCTCGGTCGTTCCCACTCCATGCACCAAACCGCAAGCTGCCGCTGAGAGTCATGTTGAGGAGCGCCGCATGCTTTTTCCACTCGCCCGCTTCGTAGGACTTGCCTCGAATGCGCACTTTGAATGTCGTGCCCACCGGAACCATCCAATGTGCAAAAAGCAAGTGCTCTTTGGCTGAGCCTCGAATCGCATCGATCTCAGTTCGACGGAGGATGTTCTCCTCGAAGGCGACCTCGGAAGTCGCAATCGCGTCGAGAAACTGAACCAGCCCACCGAACCCCTTGCTTTCGGACTCCTTCTTCCCGAAAATCGCTGAAGCATCAGCGGAATCAAATTCTATCCGGCGCTTGAGTACGCCCTTCAATGCCGATCCGGGAATGATCGGCTTGCACTTCAATGGCGCCCCAGGGATGATCGGCTCTTGATTGACTGTGCACGCAATCAACTGAACGTCGGCCAGCTCTAATTCCTCTTCGGGGTCAAACCTGTGAGGCTCAGCTTTGCCATTCCCAATGTGCATTGGCGAATCTGTCGTCAGCGTTCCTTCCAATTGCCAGTACGCGTCAAGCTTCATCGAGTGGCCTCCTGCCAATGCCATTCCTGGTCGACTGCGATCTCTCCGTATCCATTCTCAGGTACGTAGGGACACTTGCTCCAATCTGTGCTGTCACCGACCAAGCCGAACATCTCGCGAACACTCTTCGCGACCGGCAAGCCACCTCGCTGCCATTCCGCTATTTTCTCCTCGATTTTGCTGAGATTAACGTTTTCCCCCGCTCGAAGAACGAAAACTGCCCCCGCGTCAGTCAGCACAAAAGGACGGTAGGGAGTTTCGGCGGAGAATCTCCTCCACTGGTACTCACCCCCTACCAGGTGCTGGTCAGCGAAGTGTCTTTCGAGTGTTAGCTTTTGGTCTGAGACATCTGCCCAGTAAGACTTATACGCATCATGTGCGTTGGAAAAACCGCTTTGGATAGCGGCGACGTCGCACAGAAGCGCTGGCGTCTGTAGCGATATGATCCATTTGCTTACCGTTGGTTTCTCATCTCTCTGCAAGCTCGCCGCGAAAGGCTGAACTTGAACCCGCTCGGCGGTGCAGTATGTCTTCAATTTTCCAACACCGGGAATCCCACCCATCGTAATCAAGTTGCCGAGTTGTTCCTTTACTCTCTTTCTCGCCTCTGTCTCGGTAATCCGATCGAACGAAATTGCTGTGAGCCACTCGTATGACTTCAGCTTGATTTCAATGACATCTGCCCGATTCTCGGCAACTAGCGCGCGAGCTGCCGCCATGCGGTAAGCAAAGAGCTTCTCCTTCTCGGCACTTCTCGCATTGCTGTCAATCTGAGTTCGCACACGTAGTTCGTATGGAACCTTGAGAACTCCGAATCGCATTTCCGCATCCTTGAATGACTTCCAGTCGATCTGAAATGCGAGGTCATTCCTGCCGCCGCGGATATCTGCTACAGCAACGTCCCGCAATTCGTTCGTGTTCCCCACCGTTACGGCGCTCGCCGGTATCGGGTTCTGACGGTTCCGCTGGCCTTGCTCCGCAGGCTTTGCAAACAACACCCGGATCTTGCTGAATTCCTGGCAAAGTTCCTGCATAGCGCAAGTGGGATCTTGCGCCAGAGCCGCAAGGTCTCTCGCTTTGCTTCCGTTGACGCGCAGAATGGCATCGGCGATTGCGCCCTTCAGCACTCCGCCGGGAATCTCCTGCTGCGACTCAAAGATATTGTTCGCGACGCGTTTGCCGCCAATAACGAGGGGGCCCTCCGGCTTGAGTGCGATCCACCAGGTATCGGAATCCGGCGCATCCTCCCAACCACTGGCGCGCTTGTAGTCAGTCTCAGCTAACCGCCTAACTTCGATGCCAGCCATCACGCCAAAGCCTACTGTATGATCGGCACCAATGCTGGGAATCCAACTGAGGCCCTGCCTCAGACTTGATTCGAGATCCACCGCCTCTTCGTCGCTCATGATAGACCAAATCCGTCCCTTGAACGGATACGGCTCATTCGATTGAAAGGGCGTGCTGATCATTTGGTTTTGTCCCGACGCCACCGCTCCCGTCGTGTCGTCCTTCTCGATCCGAAACAAAATGGCCGATTTCTTCTCAATTTCCTGCGCATCCTCACCCGCGTACAGAAAATCAGTGAACTGCACAAGACCACGATCGTTGGTCCAGTCCTCTTCCTTACTCGGGTCTTTCCCCAGCCATCGCTTCCAGTCCCACTTGCATAGTTCGGACGGACATGCGTTTTCGAGTTCTTTCCAAGCCTCTTTCAGCTTGCCTTTCACCAAAGTTCCGGCCACGTAATACTCACCTGCCGCATTACGAGCAAACGGTGCGTCAATTCCGAACTCCTGTGGGGCGCTCGAGGTCGTCAGCACAGGCCCACGAAGCGTCAAAGTAACGTCCCAGGCAAACAGCTTCACCATGGCTTGACTCCTTCGGCCGCATTCTCCTGCAGCTCCGGCGCCACGTAATCCCACAAATCGACAAGATGGAACCAGGATGACTCGATGCTCCCTGTTGCGGTACGCCACATTGTGAGAGCATCGCTCCATTCCGACCGGCTAACAAAGGGCTCGATATCCTGGTTCAAAAGTTCCCAGCTCTTGCCCTGGTTCAGGCCCTTCACTGCTTCGTACACTTTACGTCTGGGAAACTCACCACTCTTGAGTCCGGCAAGTGCTTCGCTCATCCTCTCCAGATTATTTTGCTCCGCTGAAAGTACGAGCCCCTTTGTCGCTTCTTTGTTGCGCCATTGGAGTGCGCGGAATCCCTCCAGATCCTCACCCACATGATCAAACGACTCAAGCACGAGATAGCTGAGCCTGTGGGTCACGCGCCCCTCACGGTTTTGCAAATCCTTGCCACCTTTCGCCTCCACTTCGGCCAATTTCTTAACCAGTTGCACGAGCGGGTGTATTGGGGCCTTGTGATGAGCAAAGATCAGGCCCATCGCGTACTTCAGCGGCACCTGATTGCCATTGAGCGGTGCTGTCGAGTCTTTCATCTTCGATGCAAAGAGCTCGGCTGTCTCCCAGCCGCACCAGGCTGGCACTGCCAGCATCAGCTCGTCACCGCCCCAAAGCAATACTTCAATCCGCCGTTCTCCTTTGTCCGTTTGCCAGTGCCGCTCGCCTGTCTTGATAAGGAGTTGTCTTAGAAACTCCTCACGGCGACCCTGAACAGCCTTGTCAAACTCTTCCATGCCAACAATCTGCCCCTCGGATTCCAGCCCTGCAAGTGCCGCACGCGGCTTCGATCCAAATCCGTTTCCATCTGCATAGAAGATCGCCATCTTTTTGTTCAGTCGGCCGGCTCCCGGGTTCGTTGTCAAGTCCGTGAGGTCCCGCGTGTATGTCCAGTCGGCACCCGTCTTGCCTGCATGATCTCCTAGGAACTCCCGCTTCAGGTCGTATCCTTTTTTGCGAAATTCGTAGACCTCCTCGCTCACCCAATACGACTCCGCGCCTCGTTGAGTCTCCCGACTGGCGGGGCGAACGTGATCAAATTTGCAGACTCTGCCCCCTTCCACCTTCGCGGGGCGAGCGAAGCTGAACGACTGCATTTGCTCCATGCGAATCCGGCACTGGAGATTCTCTTCAACATCAAGAACTTTTTCGTCCACCTTCAAATCCGCACAGGCGACTGCGATTGTGGCATACGAATACTGCCCGACCAGCCACTCCCTTACCTCCTTATCGACATCCCCCGCATTCGCTTGCATATCCTCGATCAGCAGCGCTGCCTTGGACGCCCCGGATGTGATTCGCCTGACGCCTCTGTACTTGGCGGCGATCCAGTCCTCTAATGCCTTTGGCATCCCAAGCAATGACAGACCAGCGCCACGGTTCGCACCAAGATCCCGCGCCGCATACACAAACCCATAGATGTTTAGCGCTTCTACCTTTACCACAATCATGGCTTGCCCTTCTTCTTCTCACGCATTAGCACGGCTCGTAAGACAAAGGCAAATATGAGGATTGATGCAAAGAAGGCCGCACTCCACCCCCACCACGCTCTTCCGTCTTTCAACCAGTCGAAACGATGCCGGGTAAACTCCATTTCAAACCAGGCGATTACAAGCGATGCACCAGTCAACGGAACCAACAAGATTGTCAGAAGAGTCATGCTCTTTGTGAGATTCATGACTTGAGTGCTGTCGTCCTTCATCTTGGCTGCTTCGTCCAGTTCCAACGCCAGACGCTTCTCACGCATCACGTGATCGAGCAGTTGCTGGTTCCCCAGGTGGTTTGACCAGAAATGAAACAACTCACTCCCCTGCATCTGGTTGGACACCTCGTTAAACCAATACCCTGTAACAAAGCGCGCAAAATCGCGATTCAGACCTTCATTCTCTTCCGTTATCAAATGCACGCTCTGCGAGAAACGTCGCGAGAAATGGAGCAGCGATGCACGATGGAAGTGAGCGATCAGACCAAGCTGGAAGTAATGGTGCCTGAAGTGGGCGAGCAGGCCGTTTGCCCCATTCTCCACGAACTTGGGGTCTGCCTGACCGAGAAAGGTGAACCCGTACCCGGAACACAAAAACCTTGTCGTCATCCAGGCATTGATTGGGTTCGTCGCATCCCAATAACGGTCATAGCAATGCTTTTGAACAAAATCGCTCAGAAACTCCGGAGAGTAGGTCGCCGCCTCAGGATTACTGCTTGGTTCGTCGCAGAAGCAGAGCCGCTGCTGGTCTTCCAACGTCACAGCGTGCGGAGTGTCCGTTGTTAAGAAAGACATGGAAGGCATGCGTTCATCCTCGATCTGGTCATAATAGAGGACGTCATCTTCCCGATCCGCCTGCGGACAAGACGGAATTAGCCCGTTCAGCAGCCAGCGCCAATGGGCGGACACTGGCGGTCTGCGCCAGCCGCTGGCCTCCACGCTTTTCCGCTGTTCGCTAGGGTCCTGCAGCGTCGAGGCGTCTCCAATTGGAATTCCGCTGCCGTCCAGCCACTGAACAGATTCCGGACACTTTCCCGCCCTGCTATGGTCAAAGTATGGTGCATAGACCTTTCGAAACTCCTCGAGAAAGGCCATCGCCTCGGAGCGCGGCATGGGCTCGATAGCTTCTACTTCAACCACCAGAATAGCTACCCGTGTCTGAAACACATACAGGTGAACGCGGTCGATTGTCAGCCGACGCTGGTATCCTTCGTACCCAAAACGCACCTCAACACCGCGCACATCGTCGCGCCCAAGAATGCGCAGGTGCTCCTCGCCTGGTTGCGAAGGATACAGGAATTGGCGCACAAAGGGATGGAAGTACAAGTACTCCGCATAGTGAAGATCGCCGGTCGGGGCCGTGCCTCGATCATAGGGATTGATGAGCTTCCACGGATGGCCGTCGTTGTGCCGCGCAACCCACTGGTCAATCTTGGTCTCGCTCAGATGCTCCTTGCCGCTTAGCTCAAGCGGCCAGAAAAGAATCTCGTGGAACTTGTTAAAGCTGATTTCACTCATTTGCATCCTCACGAAAGGGACGGTTTGATTAGCTCACTCTTAAAAGCTGTTGTCGGAGGCGGAGTTATGGTTTCGCTGAATATGTCGGCTTTCAAATTCAGCCGAATCGCGGTCGTTCTTGCGTTCATGCCATCGGCTTTTGAAGCTGCCAGCGGTCGAATCACGAACGCTGCGACTTATCTAGCCTGTGTGTCCCTGGCAGAAGGACGAGGGGCCAAATTAAAACTGCGAAACAAATAATGACGGTCCAGAGTGCTCTCGAAAGGTGATTGATGTGCGTCAAGTACAACGAACAGAAGTGATGTGATCGGCGTTGAAGGCCAGCACGAAATAACACTCCGTGACATGAGGTCACAAAAGCGCAGTCGAAACAACTACTTGAAATGCAATGCACCGAATACTAGGCCAGATTCTGGGGCACGTCAAGATAGAAACACAGTCCTAACTCAAGCCGTCTGTGGAAAACCATCTTGGGAAGGTTACGACAGACTATTCTTCTCGAGGACCTGCCAAACTCCCGCCTGAAGCAAGGGTATTGATCTTGTTTGGTCTTGCGATGCGCGTCACCACTTTGCATTTATTCAGGGAGGCCTCGAGCGGCTTCTTGACAGTTTGCCGAAAGTGCCGTGTAAGGGATAGAACTTATGGCGGTAGAGTGAGGTATTTCCGAGCATGTTGTTGCGCCTAAGCGAATGAAACGCCTTCCTCCGCTCGTCCTTGCGCGTCTCCCTTAGCTTGCTGGAAACACCTCCCGCTCGGAAGTGTCTCAAACGCAGGATAAGAGCAAACAAGCGCAACAAAAGAGTACACTGCAAGCAAAACACACCGCCGCTCCGAGGCGACTGAAACGCTTCCGCTACCCGTGCTTTGTTACGACTTCGTAAGTTCTGAACGCGTCGCCGCGGCGAGGCGACTCCTCCTCCATCACCCCGCATCTCAGCGGGTTAAGGAGGCCATGTGCAAACTCCATGGCTGGAACCCGAAGCCCTCAACCGTGCTTGGAATCGCGTGCGGGAAAACGATGGCTGCGCCGGAGCGGACGGTGTCACCATTCAGCGCTTTTCCTGCCTGCTCGACGCTGAATGGGAGGAGCTGAAACAATCCGTCGAACACGGCCAATACCGTGCCCTGCCATTGCTCCCCATCGTCATCACCAAACACCCCGGCTCAACGGAGACGCGCACCCTCATGGTTCCCTCTGTCCGTGATCGGGTTCTCCAAACCTCCATCGGTTTTCATCTGGGTACAGTCTTCGAGGATGAGTTCCTCGACTGCAGTTTTGCCTATCGCCCCCATCGCTCTGTCAACTCCGCCATCGCACGCATTCGCTTCCTTCATGCGCATGGCTATCAATTCACAGCATCCGCCGATATCGCCTCCTTCTTTGACCGCGTCAACCACGAGCAGCTTCGAGAGCGTCTTCACGCCCGCATTCGCAACTCGCAGCTGATCGACTTGCTCGATGGCTGGATACAGGCTTCAGTTTGGGATGGGAGCAGCATCAAGCCGCTCACCGCTGGCATTCCTCAAGGCAGCCCCATTTCGCCCCTGCTGGCCAATTTCTACCTAGAAGATTTCGATCTCGCGCTGGAGAACGCTGGCATGAAGCTCATCCGATATGCCGACGATTTCCTGGTGCTCGCGCGCGACCGTCAGTCCGCCGTCAACGCGATTGCCATTGCGGCCAACCAGCTTGAGAAGCTGCAACTCATCCTTAAGCAGCAAAAGACCCACATCGCCAGCTTCGACGAAGGGTTCCGGTTTCTTGGCGCCTTGTTCTCCGGCGCAGACGTCTGGATTCCCTGGGAACGGCATACCCGCCAGTCCCGCCTTCTAGCCATGCCTCACCCCATGCCAGCCTCACTCGTCCACCGATGGCTCGAGCCGCCCGAGGCCACAGCCATGGCGCAGGCGTTGGCAGCCGCACGCCATCGACCAACCAAAAAAACAGGAACAAACGCTACAAGCGCAGAGGACAACGACGTGGCATTCCTTTATCTGACCCAGCAAGGCTCGGTCCTTCGCAAGATCGGCAATCGCCTCATCGTCGAGAAGGACGAGACCATCCTGCTCGACGTTCCTTATCACAAGCTGGAAGTTGTCCTCCTTTTCGGCAACATTCAGGTCACCACCCAGGCCATGGCCGAATTGTTGGATGTGGGCATCCCCATTGGCTTGCTCAGCCGCAGCGGTGAGCTGCGCGGGCGGCTCGAGCCCGCTCTCGGCAAAAATGTCCCGCTGCGCCTGGCACAGTTTGATCTCTACCACGATGCCGCCCGCTCACTCACACTCGCCCGCAGCCTCGTCGCGGCCAAACTTACCAACTCAGCTCAGGTTCTCTCCTCGTTTGGTGACCGTGAACAGATCCGCTCTCCTGAGAGTGCAGTCGCCGTCAAACAACTCCTCGACGCCAGTACCACGACCGCATCGGCTCCCACGCTCGATGTCCTCAACGGAATCGAAGGCTCCATGGCTCGCCTCTACTTTGACGTCCTCATGCGCCGCAACAAGTCCGTCTTCACCTGGCCCGGTCGTCAGAAACATCCCGCCACTGATCCGCTCAATGCCCTGCTTTCTTTTGCCTACACACTTGTTGGCAATGAGTTGGCTGGCCTCGTTGAAGGCGTCGGCCTCGACAGCTACATCGGAAGCCTGCACCAGATCAACTACGGCCGCCGTTCTCTTGCGCTGGATTTGGTTGAGATCTTTCGCGCGCCGCTTGCAGACCGCTTTGTCCTCACTCTCATCAATCGCCGCCAGTTCTCCGAGGCCGACTTTGAGCCCAGCGACAAAGATGGACTCTACTTGCGTCCCGAATCCTGTAAGCGCTTCCTCGGCGAATATGAATACTGGATGCTTCACGCGCCCTTCGGGACGATCAGTAAAAATGCGGCCGGATTTCGCCCCGTGCTTCGTGCGACCGTGGAGGCATATGCAGCGGCTCTGCGAAACAACACCCCCTTCCAGCCTTGGCTCTATCGGCTAGAGGAACAAGATCCGTCAGATGCCGCCCGACTGGGACCCGCGCCCGACAGCGCCAAACCACAACCGGCCACGGTTGCGGCGCTTCCCGAGCCAACCACCGTCGAGCCAACGACGCAGGAAGACGCCGGTTCCAAGGAGCCAGAATGAGATACATCGTTTGCTACGATATCGCAGATGATCGACGCCGCCAGCGTCTAGGTGACGTGCTGTTGGACTTCGGCCAGCGAGTTGAAGAGAGCGTCTTCGAGTGCTCCTTGGAACCGTCCCTTGCAGCCAGGATGATCGATGGAGTTCGCGCCGTAGTGGATACCGAGGAGGATAAGGTCCTGATCTATGGATTGTGCGAGAATTGCACTGAGAAAGCCCTCGTCATCGGGCCGGTCGAGAGAACCCAGGATGCGGAGTTTTACATTCTGTGAGGGGCGGGCTCCGCGCAATTCAATTGCTGGTTCGAGCCAGCTTTCTTTTCAGTGCCTGGCCGTCGGTTTTGCCCAGTTCTGAGACTTAAGGCATTGAATCTAATTGCTTTGCTGGATCGTACCCTGTTTACCACTCGGTACATGAGGTCTGCTCAGAGGAAGTATTCTCATGAAAAGAAAGAGCTTGATCGAGCTCTCGAGAATGCCATCTGCACCATCTCCAGGGCGGTTCCAGGCCATGTTTGCACGGTCTGCTCAAATTGCCCTGGAAATCTCTGAAGCCATTGGGCTAAAATGTAGTGCAGTCCGAATCACCCCGCCGCTCCGAGGCGACTGAAACTTTTTTGTGCCGGTTATCAAGGTTTGTGAGATCGATGCCGTCCGAATCACCCCGCCGCTCCGAGGCGACTGAAACCGAAAAAATAAAGTTATGGGCGGTCATTGCCGCCAAAGGTCCGAATCACCCCGCCGCTCCGAGGCGACTGAAACCTCTTCCGCAACCGTGCTCGGTGCCGCTCCCTGCGCGTCCGAATCACCCCGCCGCTCCGAGGCGACTGAAACGAATACGTAACGCTTGCCCCCACATCGATTTTCTGGGGTCCGAATCACCCCGCCGCTCCGAGGCGACTGAAACAAAATCAGGCGAAGGACCCCGTAGGCACCAACTCCAGCAGTCCGAATCACCCCGCCGCTCCGAGGCGACTGAAACGCAGTTCGCCGCATTCTTCGCGCGCTTGATGGTGTGTGGTCCGAATCACCCCGCCGCTCCGAGGCGACTGAAACCGGAGACGACCGAGTTTTCCGTGGCGCTGGCATTGTCGTCCGAATCACCCCGCCGCTCCGAGGCGACTGAAACGTTTGGCCCAGATGCAGTTGAAGAGGCTGCTGGTGCAGTCCGAATCACCCCGCCGCTCCGAGGCGACTGAAACTTTTATGCGTAAGCGGTTCGTTTTTTGTCGTACCGGTCCGAATCACCCCGCCGCTCCGAGGCGACTGAAACGTCCGGCACGCCCGCAGCAACTGCTGCCTGGCATTGGGTCCGAATCACCCCGCCGCTCCGAGGCGACTGAAACTTAGCCCTTGCCACCGTACGA
>Ga0302279_10007027_pt1 | contig 11666 bp, 9 predicted proteins | sample III_Bog_N3_3_FD_194541 | JGI IMG/M metagenome (GOLD analysis project Ga0302279, IMG submission 194541) | Peat permafrost microbial communities from Stordalen Mire near Abisko, Sweden - III_Bog_N3_3 | ecosystem: Environmental > Terrestrial > Soil > Wetlands > Peat | place: Sweden: Abisko...
CGGCCACATCGTCCCAGCCCGGCCAATTCTCGCGTTCGGCGAAGCCCAGGATCTGGCCCCGCCGTCCGGTCAGCAGCCGCTGCGCGCGCGCGGTGTATTCGTTGGGCACGCTGATCGTGACATGATCGACCGGTTCCAGCAGCACCGGATCGGCCTTCGCCAGCCCCTCCTTCATCGCGATGCTGGTCGCGGTCTTGAAGGCCATGTCGGAGCTGTCCACGGCGTGAAACCCGCCATCGACCAAAGTGACCGCGATATCGACCACCGGGAAGCCGAAGGGCCCTTTTTTCGCAGCCTCCGCCGCCGCCTCGCCGACGGCCGGAATAAAGTTCCGCGGCACCGCGCCGCCCACCACCTTGTCGATGAACTGGAACCCTTCGCCACGCTCGCGCGGCGCGATATCGATCTTGACATCGGCGAACTGACCATGCCCGCCGGTCTGCCGCTTCAGCCTTCCGTGCTCGTGCACCGCCCGCCGAATCGTTTCCTTGTACGCGACCTGCGGCTTGTGCGTCTCCACCTTCAGGGCAAAATTCTTCGCCAGGTGATCGACCGTGGCCAGCAAATGCATCTCGCCCTGGCCGTGCAGCACCGTTTCGCCGGTGTCGGCCTCGTGGGTGATGAACAGCGAGGCGTCTTCCTCGGCCAGCTTCTGCAACGCGCCCGATAGTTTCACGTCATCCTTGCGGTCAGTCGTGGTGATCGCCATCGCATAGACGGGCGGCGTCGCCGCGGGGAAGGGCAGGGGTTCCGGTGGCGCGCCAGGTGACACCGCCGCGCCGGTCGGCACGCCGTCGAGCCGACCCAGAGCCACGACATCGCCCGTCTGCGCCTCCGCCACCTTGGCCAGATCGCCGCCGTTGAAATGGTAGATGCCGCCGAGGCGCGTTCCGCCCAGGGTGGCGCCGTCCTTGATCGTGCCGCGCCAGACGCGGGCATAGGACAGCTTGCCGGTGTGGCCGGCATAGGCGGTCTTGAAGATTTGCGCCAAGGGCGGCCCCTCGGCGTCGATCGCCTTGCGGTCGGCGCTTTCCGCGGCTTGCGGCGTGTCGTGCCGCAGCGCCTTCCACAGGCGATGCACGCCGTTCAGGTTTTCGGCCGAACCCAGCAGGACCTCGATGACGGTCCCGGCGATCAGGTCCTTGTGCATGTCGCGATACAACTCATCGGGCGTGGGCTTCACGTCCTCCAGCACCTTTTCCAGCAGCGCATCGTCGTGGTCGGCGAGCGTTTCCACCAGCTTGCCCAGCGCGGCCTGTTCTTCGGCCAGCATCGAGGCGGGGATCTGCATCAGTTCAGACGGCTGGCCCTTGCGGTACCGGTAGGCGCGCTCGCTCATGAGATCGACATAGCCGGTGACCGCCTGGCCCTCGACGATCGGCACCTGGCGCAGCACGAGAGGCGATTTCGCGTAAGACTGCAAGGCGGCAAGGGTATCGGCGACGCTGCCGTCGAGCGTGTCGATCTTGTTGATGAAGATCATGTGCGGCACGCCTTCGTCCGCCAGGGTCTTCAGCAGTGGCGCCACGGTCAAAGCGCGCGCCGGCACGGGTTCGCAGACCACCACCGCGATATCCACCATCGCCAGCGCGGCCCGCGTTTCCTGGGCGAACTCGATCGAGCCGGGGCAGTCCAGCACCGACCAGGCATCGCCGAGATAGCTGCAATGGCCGAGACGGATTTCGGTGGTCATCGGCCGGTTGCGCGGATCGGCGGGGCGCTTGACCGGCGCGCCGGCGGTTTCCATCAGGGCCTCGAACAGCGTCGATTTGCCGCTGCTGTAGGGTCCCACCAGAGCCACCGAACGGGGGGTTCTGACGTTTCTGTTGTCGGACATGGCCGCGCCTCCTTCATTGTCCGAGGGTGGCAGGCCGGGCAGTCGCCCCGTGGTGCGCCCTCATGCAGTCATCATAGCGTAATTTCGCGGGCTGGTCAGCCCCGGGGGGGATACCGAGGAACACGCTTTGACCCGTGCCGTGCCCCGGGGCGTTATTCCGCGCGTGCCGGCCGGGCGTTTGTCACAATGCCGCCGGATGCCGGTGCCGACAATCGCGCCGGGCGGCCGTCTCGATACCCGCGGGCGTTGGCCGCCAGGCGCATTATCCGGCGACTTCGGTGCGGTCGGTTGCAATTTTCTAATAGCAAATGAAGGGGATGAAGCGTGATGAAGGGGATGAGCAGGTGAACGGCCGCGTTGCGGGCCGGGAGACCACAAATGCCGGACGCATGATCAGGTTATCCCCTTCATTTGTCTTCAAAAAGTGCAGAATCCGGTTGTTCAAGCGGTTCAAGCCTGGCTGGCATCAAATCGGGACATCTTGAGTTCGGACCCTTGCCGCGTTCGTTGTTGGTAGTGCCGGTTGGCCGTGTCAGAGGACCCCGCCTGGCGTCGCCAGTGACGTCTGCAAGTCTGTTATTTTTAGCACGGAGGAAGAATGAAGCGCACAGCGGCCACGGAGGTTAATCCTGCCGGGCGCCAACCGAATCCCGGGGGCGGCACATTGAACGGAGCCCAGAGGGCACTCAGGCCCGCCTGACATCGAGGGCGCCTCCGTGAACTTCATTCTTCCTTCGTGCTAAAAATGCGGACTTGCGAACGTCCCTGGCGGCGCAAGCAAATTTCCGGAGGCGGTTTGACCGGCATCGCCAATATCGAACGCGATAAGAGACTAGCGCTTTCCCGTCGGCACCCGGTTGAACGGCACGCCCTTGTCCACCCGGATGTCCGCCGGCAGCCCCAGCACCCGTTCCGCAATGATATTCCGCAGAATTTCGTCCGATCCGCCGGCGATTCGCGCACTCGGCGACGACAGCAGCGCGGATTGGAACATCGCATAAGCCTCGGCCAGGTCGTCATCGACCACAAGGCCCGCTTCGCCCATCAGGTCCATGCCGTAGCTCGCGATGTCCTGCAGCTTCGAGGCGTTCACCAGCTTGGCGATCGAATTCTCCGGCCCCGGCGTTTCGCCGCGCGACAGCGCGGTCATGGTGCGGAAGCGGGTGAATTTCAGGCCCTGTGAACGAGCATACCATTCCGCAATGCGTTCGCGGACCGCGGTGCTGCGGATCGCCGGTTCGCCGTTCAGCACCACAGAGCGGCTCAACGCAACCAGATCGTCCACGTCGGGACGCGCCACTTCGCCGACCGCGAGGCGTTCGTTCATCAGGGTGGTGAGCGAGACTTTCCAGCCCTGGCCGACACCGCCCAGGCGCTGCGCATCGGGCACGCGCACGTCGGTAAAGAATACTTCGTTGAAATGACGCGTGCCGGACATCTGGTGGATCGGCCGGATCTCGATCCCCGGCGACCTCATGTCCAGGAAGAAGAAGGTCAGGCCTTCGTGTTTCGGCACATTCGGATCGGTGCGCACGACGATGATGCCGAAATCCGACAGATGCGCGCCGGAGGTCCAGATCTTCTGCCCGTTGATCACCCAGTCGTCGCCGTCGCGTTCCGCCCGTGTGCGCAGCGCCGCCAGGTCCGACCCGCCGGCCGGTTCGCTGAACAACTGACACCACACTTCTTCCCCGCGCAGCGCCGGTCGTACGAAGCGGTCGAGCTGTTCGGGTTGCGCGTAGGCCATCATGGTGGGGATGCACATGCCGAGCCCGATCTCGAACAGGCCGCGCGGTACGGTGAAGTCTTCTTCCTCCTGGTTGTAGATCACCTGGAAGATCGCCGGGGCTTCGCGTCCGCCGTGCTTGCTGGGCCAGGTCAGGCCGGCCAGGCCGGCATCCGCTTTTTTCACCTGCCAGGCCTTGCAGCGTTTCACCGCCTCGGTGTCCATCCCGCCCAGGCGCAAGCTTGGCCGAGACCCCGCTTTCGGTTCGGCGTTGGCAGACAGGAAGGCGCGGGATTCGGCGCGAAAGGCGGCTTCCTCGGGGGTGTCGTTGAAGTCCATGATCATGCTCTCCCGGTTCGCGTCAGGCCGCGTTTTTTGTTTCCAGCAGGTCCACCAGCCGGTTTTTCCAGAACGGCGCGCCACCCAAGGTCAGCGCGAGATTCTTCGATCGCCGGTAGAACAGATGGCAGTCCACCGCCCAGGTAAAGCCGATGCCGCCATGCGTCTGAATGTTTTCTTTCGACGCCAGATGAAACGCCTCGGTCGCCGAAACCCGCGCCGTCGCCGCGGCGAGGGGCAGTTCGGCCGCATCGGCGCTCAAGGCCCAGGCGCCGTAATAGGCGTTGGAGCGTGCCAGTTCCAGCGCGACATAGACATCGGCCAGCTTGTGCTTAATGGCCTGAAACGATCCGATCGGGCGGCCGAAGGCGTATCGTTCCATCGCGTAGCCGCGCGCCATTTGCAGCGCGGCCTCCGAGCCCCCCACCTGCTCGAACGCGATCAGGATTGCGGCTCTGTCGAGCAGGCGCTGCACCAGCTCCCAGCCGCCCGCCTGCCCCAGTCTTTCCGCCGGGGCGCCATCGAATTCCAGGCGCGCCTGGTTGCGGGTCGGATCGACCGTCGTCAGGTCCCGCCGCAGCGCGTCGGCGCCGCGGGCCAGGAACAGTGCAATCCCGCCCGTCTCGTCACGCGCCACCACGATGGCAACGTCGGCGATGCCGCCGTCCGCCACCGGCCATTTCACCCCGCTCAGCCGCCCGCCGACGGACCGGGCGTGGATCGAGGCCGGGTCGGGATTGCCGGTGCCCTCGGCCAGCGCGAAGCAGCCGGTGACCGATCCGTCGGCGATCCGCGGCAGCCATTCGCGCTTCTGTGCCTCCGACCCCGCGGCGAGGATCGCCTCCGCCGCCAGGTACGCGGTGGAGCCGAAAGGAACCGGTGCGACGACCCGGCCAAGTTCCTCGGCCAGCACGCACAGGCCTTCGTAGCCAAGTCCGGCCCCGCCATAGGATTCGGGGATGGCGGCGCCGATCCAGCCCATGTCGGCGATGGCGGACCACAGGCCCGCGGCATGCGTCTCCTGCCGGTCCAGGCTGCGGCGCACCACCGCCGGGGCACATTGCTCCGACAGGAAGCGGCGGGCCTGGTCACGCAATTGCTTCAGGTCATCGGAGAAATCAAAGTTCATGGACGTGTTTCCCGGTGCGTTGCCCGCACCGTGCCAGCCGGCGCGGACAATGGGAAGTCCGGTGCCGTTACGGCGGGCTGAGCAGAACGACCGCCAACGAAACGGCGAGGGCCGGTACCGTCATCACCACCCCGATCCGGACGAACCGAACCAGTCCGGGATGGACATCCAGACGCCGCAGCGAATCGAACCACAGCAGTCCCGCCAGCGACCCCATCGGCAGCAACCGTGGCCCGAGGTCCCCGCCGATCAGGGCTGCCAAAACCTGCCGGTGGGTCCAGGCGCCGGTGGCCTGGATCGCCAGCGCATTGAGAATCGCCATCGGATGGTTGTTCAGCACCGCCGAACCCATCGCGGACACGACCGCAATCAGCGCGATGCGGGCGGTGTCACCGGTGGGCGAGGCGTACAAGGCGGCCAGAACATCCACCACACCGGCGTTGCGCAAGCCAAGAACGATCACGAACACGCAATAGAGGAAAATCATGATCGGCCACGACACTGTGGCGGCAAGCCGGCGGGGTGACGCGGTTCGGGAACCCCAACAAAGGGCGGCACCCAGCACGGCGATGCCGGCGGCGATCGGCCAGACCGGCCATCCAAAGAACGACAGCGCCGGATAACAGGCCAGCGACAGAACCAGCACGGCCAGGAAACTCCGAGCGGGCAGGGCCAGCCGCTGGTCCCGGTAGGGCCCCGCGCCCATCCGTCCGGCTGCCTCGCGCAGCGGAACGCGAAACAAAATTCGCAGCACCCCATAAGTCGCAAGCCAGCCCGCGACCGCAACCGGTGCCATACGCATTGCATATTCGTTGAAGCCGATCCCTAGATAGTCCGCAACAATCAGGTTCATCGGATTCGAGGTCACCAATGGCGCGACGCCGGCCGCGGCGAACACGGCGAAGGCGAACGGCACGACGAGATCCGGTCGTTCAGGATAGCAGCGCCGGACCAGAATTACGACCAGCGGCGTCAGCAGCAGAATCGCCGCATCATTGTTCAGGATCGCCGCGGTCACCGCGCTCATCACGAATGCGGAGCGAAATACCTGTGCCGGCGACCGGTCTGTCCCAGGTGCAATCCGCGCGGCGATCATATCGAGGATGCCGAGGTGTTGCGCGGCACTGGTGCTGACCATGATCGAAAGAATGGCGACGGACGGACGCCACAGGGTGGCGAGGCCTGCAAGCAGGTCGTCCGAACCGACGATCCCCGACCCGGCCAGCACCGCCACGCACAGTGCCGCGGCCGCTGACAGCCAGCCGATGTGCGACGCCGGGACAGAAACCGGCGCGCGATCCCCGGAAACGCGGCCGGCGGGCGATCCTGGTTCGCTCAAACCAGCAGTTCGATCAGGAATGGCCCCGACCGTTTCAGCGACTGCGCGAGCAGATCGGCAAAGCCCTCGGCGCTATCGGTGCTCGCGGCTTCCACGCCCATCGCGCGCGCCAGTTGCGGCCAGTTCAGGTCGGGATTGCCCAGGTCCAGCATGTCCATCGCGGTCCGCCCCGGATTGGCACCGACATTCGCCAGTTCGCCGATCAGGATCGCGTATTTGCGGTTGGAGAAGATCACCGTGGTGACATCGAGTTTCTCGCGCGCCTGGGTCCACAGCGCCTGCACGGTGTACATCGCCGACCCGTCCGCCTGCAGGTTTATGACGCGCCGGCCGGGGGCGCCGATTGCGGCACCGGTTGCCATCGGCATGCCGCCGCCGATCGCGCCGCCGGTCACGTTCAGCCAGTCGTGCGGCGGGGCGGCCTTGGTCAGCGGGAAGAACCCGCGGCCATAGGTGACGGATTCATCGGCGATCACCGCGTTTTCCGGCATGAGTGCCCCCAGGGTGGCGGCAACGGACTCCGGCGTCAGCGCGCCGCGGCCGGGTTCGGGACGGGCACCATGATTCGGGGCCGGGACCTTCGGCGCGCCGACGGCATCGACCAGACGCGCCAGCGCCTCCACAATATCCTGTTCCGCTCGGGCAAGAATGTGAATCTCGGCGTCCTCGGGGACGGATGTCTGCACCTTGCCGGGATAGGCGAAAAAGGTCACCGGCTTGCGCGCGCCGGCCAGGATCAGGTGTTTTGTTCCAGCCATCGCCTTGACCGCGACATCGACGACATAGGGCACCCGGTCCAGCGACACGCGTCCCTGGCCGCGCGCGATCTTCGCGTTCGACCCTTGCGCCATCAGCCGGCAGCCGGTGGCCGCGGACAGGCGATGCGCGAGTTCCAGCCCCTCCGCCGTCAGCCCCGCACCGCCGAGCAGCAGCACGATGCCGGACCCGCCGCGGCGCAGCGCCAGCGCGGCTTCCTCGATCTGGTTGGGCGACGCGGTCGGTGTCGGCAGAAGCGGCAACGCGTCAGCGACGATGCCGCCCGGGTTCCATGACGTGTCCGATGGCAGGATCAACGTCGCGATCTGGCCGGGTGCGATCATCGACGCCTGCACCGCGGCGGCGGCATCCGCGCCCACCGTCTTCACGTCCATGGCAGTGCGGACCCAGCCGGAAACGCCACGCGCCCAGCCTTCGGTATCCGCGGTCAGCGGCGCGTCCAGCGGACGGTGATAGGTCGCCTGGTCGCCGACGATATTCACCACGGGCGTCGCGGCGCGGCGCGCATTGTGCAGGTTGGCCAGACCGTTCGCGAGGCCCGGGCCGCAATGCAGCAAGGTGGCGGCGGGCTTGCCGGCCATGCGCGCGTAGCCGTCGGCGGCGCCGGTCACCACGCCCTCGAACAGGCCCAAGATGCAGCGCATGCCGGGAATGCGGTCGAGGGCTGCGACGAAGTGCATCTCCGACGTGCCGGGGTTGGAAAAGCACGTGTTCACGCCGCTGTTCAGCAGCGACTGCACCAGGCTCTCGGCGCCATTCATCGTCGGGGGTCTCCTCGGGGTTGGGTGACCGCTACCCGGTTTGCGGCGGATTGGCCAGGGGCCGAGGGCTACGTCAAGCCGTCGGCGATATACCGGTCGATCTTCCGATAGCGAAAATACCAACGCCCGTCCCGCTTCACCATCTGGTCCGCATAGGCACCGGCCGACCCGATTTTCGGTCCCGTGGCGCTGTTCGTCACCACCGCCCAGTTGGACCGCACCGTTGCGGTATCGCCATCCAGTACGATTACGATGTTGGTGGTCAGATGTGCCCGCCGCGGGCGCACCGTCCCCGTGGCGATGCCGCGCGCCTGGGCCACGATGCCGTCTCGGCCGGTGCCCTTGCCGAAGGCGGTGTCCCAGGTGCCGTCTGGTGTGAACAGCGCCGCCATCGCCTCGAATTCATCGGCATCGAGATGGAAACAGTACTGCGCCAGAACCTCGCGGATCGCGTTCTTGTCGTCGTCGGCCATGGAGTCCTCCCGGTGTCTTGGTGGCGGTGATGCTAACCGGTTCCTGGCCGCCGGGCCATGCCGGCGTGCCCCGCTTGCCAGGCTCACACCCCGGCCGCCGCCGCTCCGCTACCGTACCGTCGCGTCAATCCGAACCATGACGTCGGCCGGCAACCGCCCGGCCTCGGCTGCGGCGACGCACTCGGCCAGTTCCTGCCGGTTTTTCACCCCCAGCACCAAGGTGTCGATCGGCAGCCCCAGCGCATAGCGGTGCGCCACCACCGCTGGGTTCTCCCCCATCTCGGCGCAGAGCGCTCTGAACCCGGCGGCTCGGGCATAGTCGAGCATCTCGGGGTGGTCGGCGGGCAGGTCCCGGTCGATCGCCGCCGTGAGGGCACCGGCCTGCACCGCGCGAATGCCCATCACCCCGACCCCGTTGGCTCGTCCGACCGCCATCAAGGCGCGGGGGCGGGCCGGTTCGTCATAGAATTTCAGACCGCCGGGTGAATCCAGCAGGTTGGCGATGCACTGCACCGCGGCCGGTCTCGGCGCATCCCGCAAGACCGCCGCGATCGCCTCGGGATGGCCGATGCCGGTGATGCCCCAGGCGCCGATCAGGCCCTCCTTCACGAACTTCTGGAACAACGGCCGGACGACGTCGAGGAAAACCGGCAGCGGCGTGAAGCGGCTGGTATCGGCCCGGCGCCACATCGCATTCCCGGCCGGCACGATGTTGGAGTGCAGGAAGAACAGGTCCAGCCGGTCCACCTGCAACAGCCGCAGGCTGCCCTGGATCGACTGGCGCAGCACCCGTTCGATCTGGTCTTCCGGGGGATTGCCGAGGTTGCACTTGCTGGTGACCCGCACCCCCGCAGGCAGACGTCCGCCGAACGCCGATCCCACGACCCGTTCCGCCTTGCCGTCGCCGTAGCGCGGTGCCAGGTCCAGCAAGGTGATTCCCGCATCGACCGCGGCCTTCACCGTGGCGACGCACTCGTCGAAGGTCGTTTCCCCCCACAACATGCCGAGCCCGCCGCCGCCCAGGGTCAGGCGGGACACCGGTGGCAGGGAACCGAATGAAGACTGCTCCATGGGTGAGTTCTCCTCGTCTGTGGCGTATCATCGGCGATCCGGCGACGGCTGGCCAGCCAGACTTGCGGTTGACACGGGCGGACCGGCCGCTATAACCCGCGCTCTCCGGCCGCCGGGACACCCCTGCGGCCCGCGCCGTCTTGGGAACCTGAACACATGTTTGCTGTCATCCGCACCGGCGGAAAACAGTACCGCGTCACGCCAAACGCGGTGCTGAAGGTCGAAAAACTGGACGCCGAGGCCGGTGGCACCGTGACCTTCACCGATGTGCTCGCGGTGGGCGGGGACGGCACCCTGACCCTGGGATCGCCGACGGTCGCCGACGCCTCGGTCACCGCGACGGTGATCGCGCAGGACCGGCTGGACAAGGTCATCATCTTCAAGAAGCGCCGCCGGCAGAACAGCCGCCGCCGCAACGGCCACCGCCAGCACGTCACGGTGCTGCGGGTCGCGGGCATCAACGCGTTCGGCCAGACCTATGCCCACACCGAACCCGAAGCCGCTGCGCCAGACGCGACCGAGGGCGAGTACGCCGTTCACGGCGCAGCCTCCGGCGTAACCGATACGGCGGATATCACTGTCCCCGACGCCGCGGCGCTGGACGCGGTGGAGGGCCAGGAAGTCGTCTCTGGCGAAGCCCCCGGCGTGGCCGGCCATACCGAATCCGGCGGCAGCACCGGCGAGACCCACCAGGCGGAGGCCGCTGCCGAATCCGACGTGCCGGCCGCCGCGGCCGAGGCCGCCGAAGGCGACGCGATCGTCAGCGGCGAACCCCCCGTTCAGACGCAGGAGTAACCAGCATGGCACACAAGAAAGCAGGCGGCTCCTCGCGCAACGGCCGCGACACCGAAGGCCGCCGCCTCGGCATCAAGAAGTTCGGTGGCGAAAGCGTGATCGCCGGCAACATCCTGGTCCGCCAGCGCGGCACCAAGTGGTATCCGGGCAGCAATGTCGGCCTGGGCCGTGACCACACGATTTTCGCGCTGGTTGACGGCAATGTGGAGTTCACCCGCAAGTCGGGCGACAAGGTGCATATCTCCGTCCGCCCCTTGCCGGCCGCTGCCGAATAACGCGCCGGAACCCTTTGCGTCAGGCATGACGGGGGCCGGCATCCAGCCGGCCCCCGTTGTCATTTGGAAGACCCCATGAAATTCCTCGACCAGGCCAAGATCTATCTGCGCTCCGGTGACGGCGGGGATGGCGTCTGCGCGTTCCGGCGGGAGAAATATATCGAGTTCGGCGGTCCCGACGGCGGCAACGGCGGCAAGGGCGGCGACATCGTGCTGGAGGCGGCGGACAACCTGAACACCCTGATCGACTTCCGCTACACCCAGCATTTCCGGGCCCCGAAGGGCGGGAACGGCGCCGGCAGCGACCGGACCGGGGCAGGGGCGCCGGATATCGTGGTGCGCGTGCCCCTGGGCACCCAGATCTTCGCCGAGGACAAAGAGACGCTGCTCGCCGATATCGACCAGCCGGGCATGCGGGTTACCTTGCTGCGCGGCGGCGACGGCGGCTTCGGCAACACGCATTTCAAGTCATCCACCAATCGCGCCCCGCGCAAGACCACCAAGGGCTGGCCGGGCGAGGAACGTTGGGTCTGGCTGCGCCTGAAGCTGATCGCCGATGCCGGCCTGATCGGGCTGCCGAACGCCGGAAAGTCCACCTTCCTGGCCGCGGCGACGGCGGCTCGTCCGAAGATCGCCGATTACCCCTTCACGACGTTGCACCCGCAGCTTGGCGTGGTGCGGCTGTCGATGGGCGAGGAATTCGTGCTGGCCGACATCCCCGGCCTGATCGAGGGCGCGCACGAAGGCGCCGGTCTCGGCGACCGCTTCCTCGGCCATGTGGAGCGCTGCGCGGTGCTGCTGCACCTGGTGGACGGCGCGGCCGGCGACGTGGTGCAGGCCTGGCGCACCGTGCGCGAGGAACTTTCGTCCTATGGCGGTGGCCTGGCGGACAAACCCGAACTGATCGGGCTGAACAAATCCGACGCGATGAGCCCGCGCGAGGCCTCGGCGCGGAAGGCAGCGCTGCAAAAGGCCTCGGGGCGGCCGGTGATGCTGCTGTCGGGCGCGGGCGGGGAGGGTGTGCCGGCGGTGCTGCGGGCGTTGCAGAACGCGATCCACGCGACGCGGCAGGAGCAGGCGGCGTGATGGTTCAGGCCAGGCGGGCGCAGGGGCTGGTGCAGGGGCTGGTGCAAGTGCAGGGGCT
>Ga0302279_10007030_pt1 | contig 11664 bp, 10 predicted proteins | sample III_Bog_N3_3_FD_194541 | JGI IMG/M metagenome (GOLD analysis project Ga0302279, IMG submission 194541) | Peat permafrost microbial communities from Stordalen Mire near Abisko, Sweden - III_Bog_N3_3 | ecosystem: Environmental > Terrestrial > Soil > Wetlands > Peat | place: Sweden: Abisko...
GGGCGTAGAGCGGCGACAGCCCGGCCGCGTCCACACCGCGCGCCAGCAGGCGCGCCCAATGCTCGTCGCTGAGGTCCGCTGCGTTGGCCGGTGCCATCGCCGGCGCAATAGCATGCCGGCGGTGGCCGAAACAGGGCGGCCGGGCTCAGGCGCGCGAGGACAGCAGCACCGGCGGCTGCCGGCGCGGCGCGGCGAGGCTGCCGCCGGCGCCGTAGCGTCGCTGCGCGCGCGGCGTGGCCTGCGCCACGGCGCGGGCGACGGTGCCGAGCACCTGGCCCTGCACCTGCAGCGCACGCTCCAGCAGGCGGCGGTTTTCCTCGGCCAGATCGCGCAGCCGCTGCGCCAGTTCGCGCGCCAGCCGCCGTTGTTCGGCCTCGAACGCCTCGGTCATGCGCTCGCCGAGCGGCGTCTGCTCGGCGGCCGCCACCAGGGCCGCCGTGTCGGCCTGCTTGCGCGGATACAGCGCCGCAGCACCTTTCAGGTCGAGGACGGCGAGCGCCGTGTTCTCCTCGGCGAGCGTCACCGCCAAAGCTTTCGCGGCGTCGAGCATCGTGCGTGTCATCGTGCCATCTCCTGCATCTGCAACATCTGCCGTAACACCGGCGCGGCAAGCCCGAGGCCGCCTTGCGCCGCAATCTGTTTGGCGACCGCGTCCACCAGCATTGGTCGCCACGCCGCCTCGCCCTCGCCGCCGCCGAAGACGCCGTGTGCGCTGTCGACCGTGTCGAACATCGGCTGCAACAACTGCGCGATGGTGGTCGCCTCGAAGGCGGTGGCGGCCTGCACCAGCGCGGGCGGACCGGCGAGGGATACGGGCATCAGCGGATCTCCAGATCGGCCTGCAAGGCGCCGGCGGCCTTGATGGACTGGAGAATGGAAATCATGTCGCGCGGGCCGACGCCGAGCGCATTCAGGCTCGCCACCAGATCGCGCAGCGTGACATTGCCGCGCAGGATACCGAGCTTCTTGTCGCCGCCCTCGTCCACCTTGATATCGGTACGATTGACCGTGGTGGTAGTGCCGGCGCCGAGCGCATTCGGCTGGCTGACCTCCGGCGTCTCGGTGACGCGGATGGTCAGGTTGCCCTGCGCGATGGCGACCGTGCTGATGCGCACGTTGGCCCCCATCACGATGGTGCCGCTGGCCTCCTCCACCACCACGACCGCCGCCATGTCCGGCTCGACGCGCAGTTCTTCCACGATGTCGAGTTGCGAGACGATGTCGCGGCCGGTCAGGTCGAGCGCGACCGTGCGCGGGTCGAGCGCGCGGGCCGGCGCGCCGCCGAGCGCGGTGTTGATCGCGGCCTCGATGCGTCGCGCCGTGGTCAGGTCGGGGTTGCGCAGCGCCAGCTGAATCGTGGGGTGGGCGGTCAGCACATACGGCGCCTCGCGCTCGACGGTGGCGCCGTTGGCGATGCGCGCGGCGGTCGGCACGCCTTTGGTGACCGAGGCGGCCGCACCGCGCGCGGCGATGGCGCCGGTGACCACGGTGCCCTGGCCGACCGCGTAGACCTCGCCGTCCGCACCGAGCAGCGGGGTGACCAGCAGCGTGCCGCCGGTCAGGTTGCTGGCGTCGCCGAGGGCCGACAGCGCGATGTCGATGCGGCTGCCGGAGCGGGCGAACGCCGGCAGTGTCGCCGTCACCATCACGGCGGCGACGTTTTTGGTTTGCAGCTTGGTGATCTGGTCGCGGGTGTTGACGCCGAGCCGTTCCAGCATGGCGACCAGCGATTCGCGGGTGAAGATGGCGCTGTCCAGCTTGTCGCCGGTGCCGTTCAACCCGACCACGAGGCCGTAGCCAACGAGTTGGTTGTCGCGGATGCCCTCGACGTCGGCGATGTCCTTGATGCGCACCTGCGCCGCCGCCGGCGCGACGGCGAGGCAGGTGGTGGCCAGCAGAGCCAAAGCAAGCAGGGGAAGCCGCACGGGCGGGGCCTTTGTCATCGCTCGTCAAACATTTGCGCTCAGGTTTTGGAGCGCGGCGCGTCGCGTCGGCGGAGACCAGCGCAACCGGCGTGCCAGCACGGTGGCGCGGAAATCCAGGGCGATGCGGGACGGGCGGCGCGGCAAGAGCTGCCGGGCGGCAGATCGCGCCGGGACAGAGGGACGCAGGATGGACCCGATCGACGGATTGCCCCCGGCCGGACCGATCGCACCGGCCGCCCCGCGCCGGGGCGCCGGCGGCGGCGGTTTCCGAGTCGCTGCCGAGACCGTGGCGCGCCCGGCCGACGGTCTGGTGGAGACCGACAGCGTCGCGGAGACCGCGATGGCCGGGCTGCTCGCCTTGCAGGAAGGGTCGGACGGCGGCGCGGTGCGCGACCGCAACGCACGGCGGCGTGGCCACGACCTGCTGGCGGAACTGGCGGCCTTGCAGCGCGACCTGCTGGCCGGCGGACCCGGGCAGGCCCGGCTGGCGCGGCTGCTGGATCTGGCGGACGCGGTGCCGCTCGCCGCCGACCCGCGCCTGCGTGACGCGGTGGCGGCGATTGCCTTGCGCGCGCAGGTGGAGGCGGCCCGCTACGGCGCCGGGTGAAACGATCCGACGCGGGTTGCGGTGGTGTGCCCTTGGCGGCGGCGGGGAGCGTGGCTATAAGCCGCGCAACTCAAGGCCTTGGGGGCTGCGGGGTGCCGCGGTCCCGGGGCGAGGCGCTCCGGCGGGCTGTCCTCCGATAGGGGGACGGACCAAGGGGAGGGCCATCAACGCCGTAGGATTGCTCCGACATGATGGTCACGTTGCCACCCGATTATCGCCCCGCCGAAGCCGAAGAATTTATGAATCCACAGCAAGTCGAGTATTTCCGCCAAAAATTGCTGCGCTGGCGGGCGGATTTGTTACGGGAGGCAGATGGCACCCTGGCCAGCCTGTCGGAAGGCGGCATCCACGAAGCGGACATCACCGACCGCGCCAGCGTGGAAACCGACCGGGCGCTGGAACTGCGCACCCGCGACCGGGCGCGCAAACTGATCGCCAAAATCGACCAGGCGATGCAGCGAATCGAGACCGGCAGCTACGGTTTTTGCGAGGAAACCGGCGAGCCGATCGGCCTGAAGCGGCTGGAGGCGCGACCGATCGCGACGCTGTCGATCGAGGCGCAGGAGCGGCACGAGCGCATGGAACGCGTCCACCGCGACGACTGAGGCTTGTTGCTACCCTATCGTAACAAAATCGACGTGCCGCCGCTGCGGCGCCGGGCGAGGCGGCGCCTTGCGGGCAGGATCGGCGGCGGCGGGATCAGCAGCATCGAGCAGAGCGGCCGCAGGATCCGCGCCATCGGCGCCGGGACGGCGGCCATCAGGGCTGCCATCTCGGGGTTTTGCAGCGGGATTTTTGCCAGGGTTTTCGCAGCTTCGGTGTTCGCCGGGACGTGCAGCGGCGCGGGACAAATGTGCCGCTGGCCAGACGGGCGACGAGCCGATTGAACTTTTCGCGGACCGCCTGGATCCGGCCGACAATGAGCATTCTGAGCGGCACCGTCAGGCGGGCGATCGAGCAGAAATTAGGATTTATGCGCCACCTGCCGACCGCTCACGACCCCTGAGCGGAGCCACCCTTGCGTGGCGGATCGCTCTTCATGCCCCGTTGCTGACCGCGGTGAAGCAAGCGTTCGCGCGCCTGCAATCGCCCTTGGGACATCGCGCGAATCGTCTGATAGTTTTGGGCAGTCGCCAACGGCGTGAACGAGAGATCAAATGAGACGGCGCCACTTTACCTCACTTCTCGGTGGAGCTGTGCTGGCACCGCTCACGGCGTTGCCGGTATGTGCGGAGCTGCCCGACGCCTGCGGTGTTCCGGTCGCGCAAGACGACGGCTGGCCCGTCGCCTCCGTCACTGACGACAAGCTCGTCGATCGCGATGCGCTGTGCAGGATGGCCGATCGGCTGGTGGCTTCGAGCGCCAATGTGCATGCCGTCCTGGTCGCACGCGGTGGCAAGCTGGTGTTTGAGCGATACTTCAAAGGTTCCGACGAGATCAATGGCCGTCGGGTGGAAAACGTCACCTTTGACGCCGATACGCTGCATAACATCAAGTCGGTGACGAAGAGCGTCGCGTCGCTCGCACTCGGCATCGCGATCGATCGCGGGCTGATACGCAGCGTCGACGAACCGATCTTCAGCTTCTTCCCCGAGTTGTCGGACCTGCGGTCCCCGGAGAAGGATCGCATCCGGTTGGTGCATGCGCTCACCATGTCGATGGGCCTGAAGTGGATTGAGGCGACTCCGGCCACTGGCGACGACAACAACGACGAGGCGCGCATGCATATGGCGTCAGATCCGTGCCGTTATGTCCTCGGTCTTCCGGTGACCATCCCGGCCGGACAGGAGTTTTTCTACAACACCGGCGCGATCACGCTCGTGTCAACCATCATGCGCAAAGCAACCGGACGGCCCCTCGACGAATTTGCGCGCGAAGCATTGTTCGAGCCCATGGGCATCGCTGACTTCGAATGGACCAGGGTCAGGGGCGATTCCGATGCGGGTGGGGGATTGCGTTTGCGACCGCGCGATATGGCAAAAATCGGCCAGCTCGTCCTTGCGGGTGGTCGCTGGAACGATCGCCAGATCGTTTCGAAGGCATCGATCGACGCGTCGATGACGCCGCGGCTGGAAGCCACGGGCCCCTATTTCTATGGCTATCTCTGGTGGCTCGGCCGCTCCTTGGTCAATGGGCGTGAGGTCCACTGGGATGGCGCGCTTGGTCGAGGCGGGCAGTCGATTCGCATCGTCCCGGAACTCGATCTCGTCGTCGTGGTGACTGCGGGATACTACCAGGACTACAGCCCGCGCGCGTTTCAAGTGCAGTCCGGCATTTTCAGGGACGTCCTGCGGGGGATTTCACCTCCGGGTTGAGCGGGAGGCGCCGCCGTGCGGCGCTGCATTGTAACCTCGCCATTGGCGCGGGCATCGGCGAAGGCGCGCCGGATGGCCGTGTCAAGCCAACTTGTAACTAATACGCAACGAAATGCCCAATGCGATCACCCCGAGATGGGATGCCAAGCGCATCCGCCGCCCGCGCGGCCCGGTTGTGCCGCGTACTGGGCGGCGGCGCGCGGTTCGACTTCATCGCGAACGACCGGGCCGGCTCGTCGATCCGGCGGCGCCGAACCTACCGCTCGTTAAACCCGCTGCTCTACTGACCTGAAGCCTCAGTCCGAGGTGCAGGCCATGCCCGGTTTTGCCACGACGTCGCTGCGCGTCCCGTTGTTCTGCGTCGTCGGCCTGCTGGCGGCATTGCTGACCGCCGCGATTGTCTGGCAGGCGCAGCGCGCGGCGGCCGACCGCGCGCTTGCCGTGCGTGCCGGCGACAGCAACGTCAACGCCGACCTGCTGCTCGCCGCCGCCGGCCGGCTGGCGCTGGAACGTGGCCGCAGCAACGCGGCGCTGCACGCCGCGGCGCCAATCGGCGCGGTGGAGCAGGCGGCGATCGCCGCGCTGCGCGGCAACGCCGATGCGGCGCTGGACGCCGCCGCCGCGCGGCTCGCGTCGGCAGCCAGTGCCACGGCGGCGCTGAACCACTTGGCCACGGCGCGCACCGCCGCCTCGGCGTTGCGCCGGCGCATCGACGCCGCCCTGGCGCTGCCGGAGGCCGGGCGCGAACCGGGGATCGCCGCTGCGGCGGTCGCGGGACTGACCGAGCTGATCGTCGCCAGCCAGCACGTGCGGGTCGCCACCGATCTCACGCCGGAGGGGTTGGAGGCGCGGCTGGCCGACTTGCAGCGGCTGAAGCACTTCGTTTGGCAGGCGAGCGAATTCGCCGGGCGCGAGCGGGCCATCGTCGCCGGCGCCATCGCCGCCGGCCAGCCGCTCACGCCGGCGCAGTTGCAAACCCTCGCCGGGTTGCGCGGCCGGGTGGACTTGTCGTGGGAAGTGATCGACGCGGCGCTCGCCCGGCCCGGCGCGGCGCCGGCCCTGGTCGCGGCCGGGCGCGTGGCCCGCGCCGGGTTTTTCGACACCTATCAGCCGGTGCGACGTGCGGTGTTCGACGCAGCGGCGGCCGGCGCGGCCTATCCGCTGACGGCCTCGGAATGGATCGCGCAAGCGACGCAGGCCATCGACCTGGTGCTGCGGCTCGGCGAGGCGGCCGGCGCCGAGGCGGCCGAGGTTGCCGGCACGGCGCAGCGCGGCAGCTTCACCATGCTGCTGATTGCCGGCGCGATGCTGCTGGCCGGGCTGCTCATCACGGTCGGCAGCGTGTCGCTGGTGCTGCTGCGCGTCACTCGGCCGCTCCGGCGCGCCACGGCGGCGATGACGCGGCTGGCCGGCGGCGACCTGGAGGGTGCGCTGCCGGGCCTGGGACGGCGCGACGAGATCGGCGCGATGGCGGCGGCGGTGCAGGTGTTCCGCGCCCAGGCGCTGGAGAATCGCCGGCTAGAGGCGGCGCAGGCGGACATGCGCAAGGCGGCCGAACTGGAGAAAACGACGGCGCTGCGCGGCATGGCCGAATCGATCGAGTCCGAAACCCGCCGCGCGCTCGCCGATGTCGTCGAGCGGTCGCAATCGATGGCCTCCGCCGCCACCGACATGGACGAGTCCTCGCGGCGCACCGGCGATTCGGTCGGGGGCGCCACGGTCGCGGCGACACAGGTGCTGGAAAGTGCGCAGACGGTGGCGAGTGCGGCCGAGCAGTTATCGGCCTCGATCCGCGAGATCGGCGCGCAGGTGGCGCATTCGACCGCCAAAGTCGGTCACGCGGTGAGCGCCGGCGGCGACACCCGCACGACCATCGCCGCACTCGACAACAAGATCGGGCAGATCGGCGCGGTCGCCGAGATGATCGGCGCCATTGCCGCGCAGACCAATCTGTTGGCGCTCAACGCCACCATCGAGGCGGCGCGGGCGGGCGCGGCGGGCAAGGGATTCGCGGTGGTGGCGAGCGAAGTGAAGGCGCTGGCGACGCAGACCGCGCGCTCGACCGAGGCGATTGCCAGCCATCTCGCCGAGATCCGTGCCGCGACCTCGGCCTCGGTGACGGCGGTGGGCCGCATCGACGCGACCGTCGGCGAGATCGACGCCATCGCCATCTCGATTGCCGCCGCCGTCGAGCAGCAAAGTGCGGCGACGGCGGAGATCGCGCGCAGCGTGGCGCAGACCGCGGCGGCGGCGCAGACGATGAGCGACCGCATCGCCGAGGTCGCCGCCGAGGCCGAGCAGACCGGGACGCGGGCGCGGCAGGTGCACGGCGACGCCACCGGGCTGGCCACGGCTTCGCGCGAGGTCGGCCACGCCATCGTTCGCGCGGTGCGCACCTCCACGACCGAGGTGAACCGTCGTCTGGAGCGACGCTACCCGGTCGATCTGGCGGCGCGGGTGCGCTCCGGGTCCGGCGCCGCGCAGGCGTGCCGGGTGGTCGACCTGTCCGCCGGCGGCGCGCGGCTGCAAGATGGCCCGCCGATGCGGTCGGGCGACACCGGTTCGCTGACCCCGGACGGCGGCGGGGCCAGCCTGCGCTTCACCGTGCGCAGCGATGGCGCGGCGGGACTCGGCATCGCCTTCGACCCCGACGACGCCACCACGCGGGCGGTCGACGCTTTGCTGGCGACGTTGCGGGCCGCCTGACCGGGCGGGGTCAGACGCCGTGCGCCTTGAACCACGCCAGCATGCGCTGCCAGCCGTCCGCCGCGGCCGCCGCATTGTAGCTGGGGCGGTAGTCGGCGTGGAAGGCGTGGCCGGCGTCCGGGTAGATCGTCAGGTCCACCTGTTTGCCGGCGGCCCTGGCCTTGGCGATGGTGGCTTCGACGTCCGGCACCTTGATGCCGGTGTCCTGGCCGCCATACAGGCCGAGCAGCGGGCACAGCAGCTTGTCGGCGATGTCGGGCGGGTTGAGCGGCTGGATCGTGCTGGTCGGACCGGCGACCGGGCCGTACCACGCGACCGCCGCCTTCAGCGCCGGATTATGCGCGGCATACAGCCAAGTCTCGCGGCCACCGCGACAGAAGCCGGTGACGGCGAGCCGCGCCGTGTCGCCGCCGTGCTGCGCCGCCCACGCGGCGGTCGCGTCGAGATCCGCCATGACGGTCGCGTCCGGCGCCTTCGAGATGACGTCCCTGATAATCTGGCCGATATCGGTCATCGTCGAGAGATCGGCGAGGCGCGCGTACAATTCCGGGGCGACGGCGAGGTAGCCGAGCTTGGCCAGCCGGCGGCAGATGTCCTTGATGTAGTCGTGGACGCCAAAGATCTCCTCGATCACCAGCACGGTCGGGAACGGGCCGGCGCCGCCGGGCCGCGCGAAATAGCCCGGCAGTTCGCCGTCGGCGACCGGAATTTTTGTCTCGCCCGCCTCGATGCCCTGCGTGTCGGTGTGGATCGCCTGCGCCTCCACCCGCGTCGCGGCGAGCGTGAGGCCGGTGATCAGCGAGGTCATCAGGAAGCCGCGCCGCGCGACGCCGCGCGCGCGAAGCTCGATTGCGTCGTCCATACCGCCCCTCCCGTGAAGTCAGACGGCAGGTGGGGCGGTCGGACGACGCGTGCAAGCGCCGGCGGTCAGGCCGCCATCGCGGCTTGCAGGTTCTCGTCGATCTTGGACAGGAAATCCTGCGTGTTCAGCCATTTCTGGCCGGGGCCGACCAGCGAGGCGAGGTCCTTGGTCATGAACCCACTCTCCACCGTCTCGACACAGACGCGTTCCAGCGTGAGGGCGAAGGCGGTCACGTCGGGCGTGGCGTCGAACTGGCCGCGATAGGCGAGGCCGCGCGTCCAGGCGAAGATCGAGGCGATCGGGTTGGTGCTGGTCTCGCGGCCTTTTTGGTGCTCGCGATAGTGGCGCGTGACCGTGCCATGCGCCGCCTCGCTTTCGACCGTCTTGCCGTCGGGCGACATCAGCACGCTGGTCATCAGGCCAAGGCTGCCGAAACCCTGGGCGACGATGTCGCTTTCGACGTCGCCGTCGTAGTTCTTGCAGGCCCAGACATAACCGCCGTTCCACTTCAGGGCGCTGGCCACCATGTCGTCGATCAGCCGATGCTCGTAGGTCAGGCCAAGTTTTTTGTACTCGGCCGCGAATTCGCTGGCAAAGATCTCGGCGAACACGTCCTTGAACATGCCGTCATAGGCTTTTAAAATCGTGTTCTTGGTCGAGAGGTAGACGGGATACTTGCGCAGCAGGCCGTAATTCAGGCTGGCGCGGGCAAAGCCCTCGATGGAAGCCTTCGTGTTGTGCATGCCGAGCGCCACGCCGGGGCCTTTGAAATCGTGGACGTCGAGCACCAGCGGCGCGCCGCCGTCGGCCGGGTGGTATTGCAGCGTGACCTTGCCGGGGCCGGGGATTTTGGTCTCGGCGGCGCGATAGATGTCGCCGTAGGCGTGGCGGCCGATCACGATCGGCTGGGTCCAGTGCGGCACCAGCCGCGGCACGTTCTTGCAGATGATCGGCTCGCGGAAGATGGTGCCGTCGAGGATGTTGCGGATGGTGCCGTTCGGGCTGCGCCACATCTTCTTGAGGCCGAATTCCTCCACCCGCGCCTCGTCCGGCGTGATCGTGGCGCACTTCACGCCGACGCCGTACTGCTTGATCGCGTTCGCCGACTCGACGGTGACGCGGTCGTCGGTCTGGTCGCGGTATTCGATGCCGAGATCGAAATACTTCAGGTCGATGTCGAGGTACGGCAGGATCAGCTTGTCCTTGATGAAGCCCCAGATGATGCGCGTCATCTCGTCCCCGTCGAGTTCCACGACCGGGGTCTTCACCTTGATCTTTGCCATTCCATCCTCGCATTGCAGGGCCGCCGGACAGGCAACCGGGGCGTCGCCCCGCCGTCAAGCCCGGATCGGCGGGGTTTTGTCACCTCCGCCGTGATGCAGCAAGGCGCCGCGAACATCGCTGCCGCGCAATGGAAACGTAAACCGAAAAGGGCGCGACCCGATGTAAGACAAGCACGACACGCATTTAGTCGTCGTAGCCGGCCGTTGCACCAACGCGGCGATCTTCTTTAAGCTTGTCGCAATCCACATGGTCGGGTGCTCGCAACGAGCGTCTGCTGGTCCGGTCGAGGTGAGCGCGCGTGCCGATCCAGATGTGCCCCCGCAGCACCCAGCCGCATCGCGCGCCGTGCCAATGACCGTGCAACGCTCGCGCAGCTTCGCGCTGCAACTGCTGATCACCATGGCCGCCGTGCTGCTGGTGGTGGTCACCTGGGCGTTCACGCTGATCTCGGTCGGCACCGAGGAGCGCGAGGCGCAGGCCTATGCCGAGGGCAATGTCGGCAACCTGGCACTGGCGGTGGAATGGCAGTTGCAGCGGCAATTGCAGGCGATCGACGAGACCATGCAGATGATGGCGGCGGACTGGCGGGCCGACCCGGGCCATTTCGATCCGGCGTCGTGGAAGCGCCGCTCCAGCATGCTCGGCGACCTGTCGCTACAAGTGTCGCTGCTGGATGCGATGGGTTTCGTCATCGCCACCACGCGGCCGGAGCGGATGGGCGCCGACGAGTCCGAGCGCGGCTATTTCCAGGCGCAGCTTGCCTCCCGCCGTACCGGGCTGTTCATCGGCCCGGCGATCAAGTGGAAAACCACCGGGCGCTGGGAGATCAACCTGTCGCGCCGGCTGGAGCGCGACGACGGCGGTTTCGCCGGCGCCATCGTGGTCAGCTACGACCCGTGGGCGCTGACTTCGATGCTGGAGCAGGTCGACCTCGGCCCGCGCGGGCTGATCGCGCTGGTCGGCGGCGACGGCTCGATCCGCGCCCTGGTCTCGCCGTACGAGGTGCGGCCGGGCCAGGACATCGCGGCCTCCGCGATGTTCCGCGACGCGGTCCAGGCCGGCAAGCGGACCTGGACCGGCGCCTCGGCGCCCGACGAGGTGATGCGCGTGCATGCGCTGCGGCACATGGCGAACCAGGACCTGACCATCGTCGTCGGCATCGCCACCGACGTCGCGTTGCAGGCGGCGCATGCCTGGGCGGCCAATGCGCGCAGTTTCGCCGCCTGCATCTCGTTCGCGTTGCTGATCATGGCGTGGCTGCTGGTGCGCGAGGTGCAACTCGCCCGCCTGCGCGAGGACCGGCTGGCCGGCAACCAGGAGGTGCTGGAAGCGGCCTACGCCGATCTGGCCGACGCCAGCGACAGTGCCGAGCGCAAGGCCGCGGAACTGCGGGCGACGCTGGCCGGCATGTCGGACGGCGTGATGCTGCTCGACGCCGACTTGCGGCTGGCGCAATGGAACGACCGCTTCCCCGCCTATACCGGCACGCCGACGGAGATCCTGCGCGTCGGCCTGCCGATGCAGGCGATCTTCCGCGCGCAGGCGGAGGCCGGCGAGTTCGGCGCGGTGGATGTCGAGGCCGAGGTGCGGCAACGTCTGGAACGGCTGCGCGCGCATACCGGCCTCGCCGTGTTCGAGCGCACCCGGCCGAACGGCCGCACCATCGAACTGCGCCGCGTCGCACTGCCGGACGGCGGCGTGGTGACGCTGTACATCGACGTCACCGCGCGCAAACAGGCCGAGGAAGCGCACGCCCAGGCACGGCGGCTGGCCGAGGAGACGATGGAGCACAAGTCACGCTTCGTCGCCATCGTCAGCCACGAGATCCGCACGCCGCTGAACGCGCTGGTCAACAGTCTCGCGCTGCTCGACCAGTCCAGCCTGACGCCGGCGCAGCACGGGCTGACCGACACCGCGCGGCAGGCCGGCGAGGCGCTGCTCGATCTGGTGCGCGACATTCTCGAC